>OCTW013427163.1_pt1 | contig 25698 bp, 15 predicted proteins | sample 1539671 | NCBI WGS metagenome assembly OCTW01 (sample SAMN02144230, study PRJEB22623) | gut metagenome | biome: sheep rumen | host: Ovis aries | place: New Zealand | reverse complement strand
ACCCTTACTGAAGTCACGCCAGAAGTCGTTGGAGTTGCTGTAGCCGCGCTTCAGGTTGGATGGCAGACCGTCGTAGACCTCCTTCAGTTTTTTTGCATCGTTGGTCCAGCCTAACTCTCGCATGACTGTGACGACTGACTTGCGGCCCATGGTCTGCGTCTTCTTACAGCTGAACATGAAGTCGATGGCATCGCTCAGTATGCCGCGTGTCTGAGAGGTGGGGCGTGTCAATACATCAGAGTCTTCCAAGCGCTGTAGTGCTTCCTCGTATTGTTCTGACCGCTCGACTATATCATCGATTATGTCATAAAGTCCTTCGGCATAGGCTTTGCTATCTTTTGTTTTCTCAATGTCTTCTGGCTTCACAGAGAAAGGTTCACCGTTTTTTCCGTTTGAAGCCATGAGGTAGTATGTCCATTTGACGGCCCGGATGTCGAAGGCGTATGTCACCAATGCGTCGAGGTCGTTCTGGAACTGGGCGGTCGCGCTGTATTGCTTCACTTGTTTGAAGTCTGTCACCGTATCGCCTGGTTTTAGGTCGGGCTCCGGCTCATCGTTGCCAGACGAACATGCACAGAGTCCCGTCATCAAGATGAGGGCCGTCGCCATCAGCGAAGTCCACCGTTGTTGAATTTCTCTTATTACCATATTTTTGTGATTGATTAATACTTGCCGCAAAGATATGCAAAAATGTTAGAAAAAGACTCTCGTTTTGCAAAAATCGACTCTCGTTTTGCAAAATGAGAGTCGATTTATGTCTTATGCCCTGTATTCGCTCGGCGTTTTGCCCGTATGGGCTTTGAAGATGCGGAAGAAGGTGTTCTGATACTTTAACTTTAAAAAGTAAAAAATACTGAATCGCTTGGCAGTATGGGGAATTATTTGTACCTTTGCAGCAGATATGAAACGAATAACTATAGGAATGGTGCTCATGGTGCTGCTCGTGGGCTGTGGACAGTCGTACGAGGAGACGAAACGTCTGCGGCAGGAGCAGCAGCGGCGCGCTGCTGACGCCGACTCGGCCGCGCTCAAGGTGGCCGTGCTGCCTACGCTCGACTGTCTGCCGCTCTATGTGGCCGAGGAGCGCGCGATGTTCGACACCGCCGTAGACATACGCCTGAAGCGATTCACGGCGCAGATGGACTGTGACACAGCCCTGCTCAGAGGCAGGGTGGAGATGGCTGTGAGCGACCTGGTGAGGATAGAAAAGGCGAAGGGGCGCAAGAAGGTGGGCCTGGCCTATCTGACGGCTACCAACGCCTACTGGCTGCTGATAGGCAACCGCAACCAGCGCATCACCAGTTTGGCCCACCTTGACGATCGTATGCTCGCCATGACCCGCTACTCGGTGACCGACCTGTTGGGCGACCTGGCCGTGGACAGCGCAAAGCTGAAGCCGGAGCGCGTGTTCCGCATCCAGGTGAACGACGTGAACGTGAGGCTCGACATGTTGCAGAACAACGAGATGGACGCGCTGCTGATGACGGAGCCACAGGCCACTCAGGCCCTGACGGGGAAGCACCACGTGATACTCGACACGAGAAAGCTCGACATGCGGATGGGAGTGATCGCCGAAGACAGTGTGGCGATGAGCCATCCCAGTCGTCAGCGACAGAGGGACGTGCTCATCAAAGGCTATAACATGGCCTGCGACTCGCTGAACCGCTACGGCGTGAAGCACTATACAGACGTCATCCGCAAATACTATAAACTGTCGGAGCAGGCCCTGCAGCAGTTGCCCGACACGCTGAAGTTCGACCACGTGGCCGCCCCACGGCAGAAAGACATCGACAGGGCTAAGCGGTGGGTGAAACATTGACTATTGACGATTATGGCGAAAAACCAATCACTCTTGCTGATAGAAGACAGCCTGCTGACGCGTAACCTCGGCATGGCGATCACCGCGACGGACAACTTCCTGGCCGTGCATCCCCATCAGATCGACACCGACCGGCTCTTTGCCATCAAGACAGACTACCGGCTGATGACCGACTACTGGCGGCGCGGATTCAAGGACCCGCAGCTGAGCGAACTCTACAACACGCTGCTGAAACGGATGTACGTGCTCTATGCCAACATCGCCAACGCCTACAGCATCCGGCACACACCGCTGCTGTCGACACTCAGCTATCAGGCCCACGCCTCGGCCCGCGACTGGTCGCCGCAGAACATCAAGGACGCTCTGGAGGCCTTCGTGTCGGAGGTGGCCATGCTCGACCTGGAGCCGGCACACACCGCTGCTCCCAAACGGCAGGAGCTCTATGCACGCCATCATCGCCTGATGGTAGACCTCTTCGACTATATCATCATCGGAGGCATCTGGACCGACGGCTTCGCTGCGGCTATGGAGCGGATACTCCTGTCGCCGACGGTGGATAGCAGCGACCAGCAACTGCTGGTGACGGCGGTGACGCTGTCGGCTGTCAACATCTTCGACATCGCGAAGTTCAGGCTGCTCGTGCATCTCTATCAGCACGCCACCGACGAGAACGTACGCCAGCGGGCTCTCGTGGGGTGGACGCTCGTGCTCGACCCTGGTATCGGCAGCAGTATCTACGAGGAAGAGAAGGTGCTGGTGGACAAACTGGTGGAAGACGAGGCTTGCTGCCGGGAGCTGGTGGAACTGCAGAAGCAGCTGATATACTGTATCGAAGCCGAGCGCGACAATGCCACCATTCAGAATGAGATCATGCCCGACCTGATGAAACAGCACGGCCTGCGCATCAGTCGCAGCGGTATCGACGAGGAGGGCGACGACGATCTGAACGACATCCTGCACCCCGATGAGGAAGAGGCTAACTTGGAGCGGCTCGAAGCCAGCTTCCACCGCATGGTCGACATGCAGCGGCAAGGCTCCGACATCTACTTTGGCGGATTCTCGCAGATGAAGCGCTTCCCCTTCTTCAACGAGGTGGTCAACTGGTTCATGCCCTTCGATATCAACCACCCCGACTTGGCAAGCGTCGCCCAGAAATTCGGCAAGAGCAAGTTTCTGAAGCTTATGCTGCAAAGTGTGCCCTTCTGCAACAGCGACAAGTACTCGTTTGCACTGGCCTTTGACCAGGTGGCAAGCAGAATACCGCCAGACTATATCAAGATGATTGAAAGCGGCGAGGCCGTGGTCGAAGAAATGGCCGCCCAGGAGAAAGACACACCATTATATATCCGCCGCATGTATCTGCAGGACCTGTATCGATTCTTCCGGATATACAAAGACAGGGAGGCTTTTAGGAACGTGTTCGACCAGGAGGAGGCAGACTACGTGTTCCTTGCGAAGGACACCTTCAGCAAGACGCATGTCGAGGTGTGCTTCAACGAGGTCACCGCCTTCATGCTGAAGAAGAAACGGCGTGCAGAGGCAGGGCTGATGCTTGAGAACTACGGCGAAAACCGCCAAGACTTCCACTACTATATGATGTCGGCCTATCTGGAGCGGTCGCCCAAGGAGAACTATGCCAAAGCCCTGGCTCTACAGCCCGACAGCGAGCGCGCCCTCTCGGGGTATGCCAGGATCTTGTTCAAGGAAGCTGCCTATGAGAAGGCGCTGGAGGCCTACGACAAGTTGCTTGAGCGACAGCCGGAGAAGAAATCCTATCTGCTGAACAAGGCCGTGTGTCTGACCAATATGAGTCGCTACGACGAGGCTGAGCGGCTGCTGTTCAGGTTGAACTATGAGCTGGAAGACGATGAGAACGTGAATCGTGTGCTGGCCTGGGCATTGACCTGCGACGGCAAGTACGAGCAGGCCGAGCGCCTTTACCATCAGTTGCTGTCGGTAGAGAAACCTGCGGCCGACGACCTGCTGAACTACGGTTACTGTCTTTGGTTCGGCGGACATATCGACGAGGCCGCAGACTGTTTCCATCGTTATATGATGGAGAGCAACGCCTCGAAGGAGTGGATCTTCGGTGGTGAAGAGCGGCTGATGAGGGAGAAGGGCATCACTGAGGTTGAGCAGCAGATGATGCTCTATATTCTCTGAACCGGGCCTTGAGCCTCTGGCTCAGCCATGTGCCAAGCAGCGGGATTCCCACGCCGGCAACGGTATAGAGTATCCAGAAGAGGTCTTGTTGCGAGTAGTCGTGGATGACCATGTGACAGCCTATCTGACGAGGGTCGAGGCCGTAATACCAGATTTTAAGCAGACTTACCACCTTATATGAGATGATGTGGAAGATGAAGATGTACAGCGTGTTGTCGCCAGTGTACACGAGAAACCGCTTCAGCAATCCTTTCGTGCTGTCGATCCATCGGCTCATGTTGTAGGTCATCAGGAATCCCAGCAGGGCAGGCAGGGGTAGCGACAGGAACTGTGTGTAGGTGGAGCGCCAGTTCATGTTCGCTGTCAGATACTTCGAGAACAGGAACACGATGACGGCAAAGACGAGAGTTGCAGGCAGTGAGATGCAGAGACGGGCGGTGGCCCTGCGGTACGACTCGACAAACTGTCGGAAGATGAATCCGCAGCCGAAGAAGAAACAGCCCATCATGTCGCGATAGCCGCCCTGGATGAGGTTGATGACGCGCAGATCCTCGTACGTCTTCCATCCGCAGAGCAGAAGCATCAGCAGGCAGACGAGATAGGGCGTGGCCTTCGTGAGCCAGGGCAGCTGCGATAGTCTTGACAGTCCGCAATACAGTATCTTATATATAATAAGGTATAGGATACTCGCCACGAAGAGTCCCCTGAAGAACCAGAAAGCCCCACAGAGAAACGCATCGTAGCCGCCCATCGCCGTGACGATGGTCCACAGGTTCTGCTGCATCTGGTGCCAGCTGTAGGGGTGGGTGACACCGCCTGACTCGTTGCCGAAGGTCTCGTTGAGGATGCCCAGATCGAACATCCAGTTATGGATGATAAGGAAGAAGACGGCCCACTTGACGAAGGGCACGTACAGCCCCTTGACACGCTTCTTGACAAACGTGGCCTCGTCGTCGAGGTATTTCAGCGAGAAGAAGTAGCCTGCGGTGATGAAGAACAGGGGCATGTGGAATTCGAAGATGAACTTGCACAGCCATCCTGGGGCTTCGGCATGGGCGATAACCATCAGGATGATGGCGATACCCTTAGCGATAGATATTGTAGTGTCTCTCATTCCACATTCCTCGTTATTCCTATAGCCAGGGTGTGAGCAGGTGTCCCAGCCAGCCGCGGAAGCGCTGCCAGGTGGTTCGGCTCCGTTTGTACTCCTCGTCGGTAAGCAGGTCGCATTGGCGGGTATCTTCAATAAACTTGTCGTCGAGTTGGCGGGTGACGTCCTTGTCGATGATCAGCGCATTGATCTCATAGTCGAAGCGCAGGCTGCGGGCATCGAGGTTCGTGCTGCCAACGGTGCAGTAGCGGCCGTCGACCATCATGATCTTCGAGTGATGGAAGCCTGGGCGGTAGCGCCAGATACGTGCACCCCGTTTCATCAGCTTGCGCAGGTTGTGGTAGACGACATCGGGCACCAGGGGGACATCGTATTTTGACGACATGATAATGTCCATCTTCACCCCCCTCTCGGCACAGCGCTTCAGCGCCTTCATCACTGACGGGGTAGGGACGAAGTAGGGGTTTACGATCTTCACCGAGTCCTTGGCATGGTCGAGGGCGCTGATGTAGAACTGGCGCATGATCTTGTTCGACACACGGGGCTCACGGGTGGCGATGCCCACCATCTTGTGGCCTGCCTCCCTGCCACGAAAGTACTTGCTGTCGGTCAGCTGTTCCTTGGTCAGCTTCTGCCAGAAGCGGACAAAGATGTGCTGCAGCTCATTCACCGCCGGTCCTTCAATGCGGCAGTGCATGTCGCGCCATTCACCCACTTGCTCGGTGCCTACAAGGTAGTAGTCGGCCACGTTCATACCTCCCGTATAGCCTATCTCCCCGTCGATGACCACAATCTTACGGTGGTCGCGAGGCCAGATGTGGTTCACCCAGGGAAAGCGGATGGGGTCGAACTCGTAGATCTCGATGCTGTCTTCGTGGAGGGCTTTCAGGTGTGACTTCTTCAGCGGCTGGTTGTTGGAGTCGTTGCCGAAGCCGTCGAATACGGCACGTACCTCGACACCCTCCTTGCGCTTCTCGCGAAGGATGTCGAAGAGTAGGCCGGCGATGGAGTCGTTGCGGAAGTTAAAATACTCCAGGTGCACGCTGCTTTTGGCGTGGCGGATGGCCTCGAACATGTCGGCAAACTTCTCTTTGCCCGACATCAGCAGCTTTACCTCGTTGCCTTGTGTAAAATGAATACCATATTCACTCATCTGTCTGACGATGAGTGAGTCGCTGATCTCTGCTTGGGTGTGATAAGGAATGAGGAATGAGAAAAGGGTGAAGATGATGGCCTTATGTGCCCATGAACTCCTGCATTTCTCATTCCTCATTGGAGATATCTCATTCATTTCCTATGTTTGAGTCTGTATTCGAGTGGCGTCATTCCAAACTTCTCCCTGAAGATATTGATGAAGTTCTCTGCGGTCATGAATCCGATGTTGGTAGCCAGCTCGCTCATATTAATATTAGTACGCTTAAGCAGGATGCAAGCGTGCTTGAGTCGCATGTCACGCACCAGTTCTGCAGGCGTCTTGTTGGTGATGTTTCTTACTCTATGGAAGAATGGCACGCGTCCCATACCCATTGCCGAAGCCATCTCTTCGAGGCTAATCTGCCCGCGGCTCATGTTCTGCATCACATACTGCTCAATGTTCTTCAGCAACTGCTGGTCCATAGCGTCGAGCATCGAGTAGTCTGACATGGTGCTCTCCTGTTGCTCTGCCTCTTCTTCGACGTAGGTCTGTTGGGTGGTCTGCTGTGTGTTGCTGCGCTTCACCACCTTCGTATCCACACGGTTCATCGGGTCGTCGGGCGAGATGGTGTCATCGTTGTCCTTGCTCTTGTCGTATTCGCCCATGTCGATGGTCTCTGTGGCGGTTGTCATACTGGCGTTGCGGTCTTCGAGCATACGGGTCTCTGCACCTTCGATGAGATTGTTGTTTACTTCGATGGGGCCCAGACCGAGGATCTTGTTGAAGCGCATGGTGGCGTCCTGCAGGTTGAACGGCTTCGAGAGATAGTCGTCGGCAGAGAGGGTGATGTTCTGCGAGCGCATATCCTGTGGTGTCAGTACGCCCTCTGTCATCAGCACGAATTTGATCTTCTGCGTTCGTGGGTTCATCTTCAGCTGGTTGCAGAGGTCGCTGCCAGAGAGTCCAGGCATGTCTTGCTTGCAGACGACGATGTCGCACTGCATCTCTTCCAGATCGGCTGCTGCTTTCTCCGTGCTGTTGTAGGCGAAGAAGTTGTAGACATATTTGAATCGTGAGGTAGCGAACTTCAGGAACTCGTCGTTGTCGTCGATCATGACGACGGTGAACTTCATCGTTGGTGCATCGAGGGCAGCCCTCGACATTGTTGCCTCTGAGGTGAGGCTCTCGCTGGCCACGTCGGGCAGTTCGATCTCACCCCGCCCGTTGAGCTCCAGACGGTCGTGGACAGTGTTCTTTGCCCGTTCTTCTGGATTCTCCAGATGTGTCTGCATGTCACTTACACGGGTGATGATCTGTAGCATCTGCGAGTGGAGGGCATTGAGCTGCTCGCGCTCCTCGAGTGTCTTCTCCTTCTCTGAGAGGTTGCCGATGATTGAGGTCATGCGGGCCATCGGCTGGCGCAGATCCTCACTGGCGGCCTTGATCTCCTCGCGCTGAAGGGTGAGCTCTCGGATGATGGCTCTCTTGCGGGCTCTGATGACACGCAGTTGCTTGATGCCGACGCGCCAGAAGTAGATGGCTACGAGGGCGATGATGGCGTAGGCCAGCAACATCCACCACGACAGGAGCCAGTGGCGTGCGATGGTGATCTCGAGTGTGCGCTCCTGGTTGCTGACGGCTCCCTCGGCACTGACGGCTTTCACATGAAGGGTGTACTTACCACTGGAGAGATCACGGAAGGTGACGCCGTGGGTCAGTGCATTACCGTTGCGCCAGTCTTCATCACGGCCTTCCATCCAGTACATGAACTGCAGACGCTCACTCTGGTTGTAGTTGCCTGCTGCGAATTTGATGGTGAACGTGTTCTGGCTATGTCCCAGTTCGAGCTTGTTTGTCTCGTTGAGGGCCTGTGGCAGAACGATACGTTCCTGGTACATGTGACCCGTGAGAATCTCCTCCTCACCGATGAAGAGCTGTGTGAGCATCACGCGTGGCAGGGCGTCGGTGTCGTCGGAGGTTTTCTCTACCACCCAGTTCACGCCATACAGACCACCCAGCAGCACGTCGCCGTCCTGCTTGGTGATGATGGCACCGGGATTGAACTCGTTGCTCTGCAGGCCATCGGCAGTGGTGTAGTTATAGAGACCGTAGTTGTTTCTGCCTTCCTCATGGTTGCGCTGCACGACAATACGGCTCACGCCGCTGCTGGTGGTCACCCAGATATTATGATTCTTATCTTCGGCGATACCGCAGACGTTGTTATTACACAGCCCCTGCTTCTCGGTCAGGTAGTTCAGCGAGTCGTTTTCGAGGTTCAGGATGTTCAGACCCTCGCGTGTGCCGATCCAGATAAGTCCACGTGAGTCTTGCATCACCTGGGTGATGAAGTTGTTGGTGAACGACTTCGTGTTAGCCTTGTTGCCCGTGAGAACCGTTTTGTCTGTCGTCGAGAGATTCAGGATGAGCAGGCCTTCTGCCGTTCCTACGTAGAGGTCGTTGGTCTTGCCGTGCTTGTTATAGAACAGGCTTGTAATGTTGTTCGTCGTCAGCTTGCCATTCTCGCGGGTATAGGATGAGAACGTGTTCATCTTCGGGTTATACACTTGCATACCGCCGTTGGTGGCAATCCACAGGTTGCCGATCTTATCTGTGCAGAGGGCGTTGATATGGTCGTCGATGAGAGTTGCTGAGCTGTCTGTCGCCAGCGAGTAGATCTTCGACGTGCCGTTCTTCAGGCGTGTCAGACCGTTGCGCTTCGAACCTACCCAGAGGCTGCCGTCGGCGGTTGTCGCCAGACACGACACCTTCATGCTGGCCAGCGTGCCTTCGTAGCCGATGACACCCTTGTCGCTGGTTCCGTACCATATTTTACCGTCGGCATCTTGCGTGATGGCTGTGATATCTCCCAGGTGGCGGGAACCGAAACGGTAGATATACTCACCACAGTAGGCGACGCCCGACTTCTCTGTGCCTACCCATAGCAAGTCTGTATCATCGACGTAAACGCTCTGGATGCTGATCTTGTCGGTTTCATTAGGGTTCATGTTTATATTACGTGGCACCACGCTCTCCACAGCATGGGTGTTGACATCCATCTTCAGCAGTCCGAGCTGGTCGCTGCCGATCCAGATGTTGCCGGAGCGATCGCCTGTCATGCCGTTGATGTTACGGTCTACACCGTAGCCCGTCAGTCCGAGCGAAGGTCCGATGTTCGTGTCCCACGTGTCGGCACTCTTGTTGTACATATACAACGTGCCCTGTCCGTAGAGCCAGATGTTATCCATCTGATCGGCAAAGGCGCGTAGCGACTTCGACCGTCTATGCTTCAGCTGTGGCAGTCCTTCTGTGGCCCAGACAGTGTGCTGCTGGTGCATCACGTCACAACATACGAGCTTTCCGTCGTCGTAGACGATCACAGCGCCGTCTCGGCACTCACTGATGGAGCAGACCACCCCCTGAGGAATTCCCTGTGTGTCGTTGGTATAGCCGAACTCATAGAGTAGTTGCTGCTGTTGGTTATAACACACCACACCTTTGTTGGGGATGGCGCCCCAGAGGTTCTTGTGGTGGTCGATGAAGACGATAGTTGGGATAGTCTCGATACCCATGCGGGCAAATGTCTGCTTCATGTCGCGCTCGAAGGTCTCTGTCTGCGGATGATAGATGCAGTAGCCCGAAGAGGTCTCGATGAGCAGGTTGCCGTCGAGCATCTCCTGAATGGAGTTGATGTAGCTGTCGTTCAGCGATGAACCGTCCTGCGAGTCGCTCTGGAAGTTGCGGAAGGTGTAGCCGTCGAAGCGGTACAGTCCGGCTGGCGTTCCAAACCAGACGTAGCCTCTGGAGTCCTTGAGGATGCAGTTCACCTGACTGGAGGTGAGCCCTTCACGAGCGTCGAGTGTCTTGAAAAGATAGTCGGCTGTCACGGCCAGGGGCAGCAACAGCAACAGTAACAATGCAATCAGTAGTTTCTTTATCGTTTTCATCTTAAAATACTTTTCAATCTTCAACTATTTTATATCATGCACGAGTAGTGGTCGACGACGCCCAGCAGGTGGTTGTCGTCGTCTACGACCAGCACGGAGTGCACCTTATATTTGTTCATAATCTTCTGTATCTCTGTAATCTTTGTATCGGCAGTAACGGTCTTGGGGTTACGTGTCATGATGTCGCTGACGGTACGGTCGAAGAATTCTGCCTGCCACTTCTCCATCGCCCGACGGATGTCGCCATCGGTGATGAGGCCTTCGATCTTGCCGTCGACCATGGCGATGCCTAGGCCCAGCTTTCCTTTGCTTACGAGGATGATGGCCTCGCCCAGGTGCATTTCTGGCGGCAGGATGGGCATGTCGTCGGTGCGCATCACATCCTGAGCAGTGGTAAGCAGGCGCTTGCCGAGTTCGCCGCCGGGATGGAACTGAGCGAAGTCTCTGGGCTGGAAGTTGCGCTTCTCGATGAGAGCGATGGCGAGGGCGTCGCCCATAGCGAGCTGGGCCATCGTCGAACTGGTGGGTGCGAGGTTCAGCGGACAGGCTTCTTTATCCACGCCGATATTCAGGTGGCAGGTGGAGTATTTTGCCAGAAGCGAGTCAGGGTGGCCGCTCATGCCTATGATGGGGATGTGCATGTGGAGCACCATGGGGATGAAACGCAGCAACTCGTCGGTCTGACCAGAGTTCGAGATGGCGAGTACCACGTCGTCGGGTGTCATCACGCCAAGGTCGCCGTGAAACACGTCGAGGGGGTTGATGAAAAACGAGGGCGTGCCTGTCGAGGAGAGGGTGGCGGCGATCTTGGCGCCGATGTGGCCGCTCTTGCCTACGCCAGTGACGATAATCTTGCCTTTGCAATGATACATCAATTCGACAGCTTGTTCAAACTTGTCGTCGAGTTTCTCGATCAGTCCGAGCACTGCGGCGGCCTCGTCTTTGAAACACTGTATGGCGTAATCCTTTGCGTTCATTTGTGCAATCTGCTGAGTCGTGATAGAGTTCTTATTCTTTGATTAACTTCGCTACCAGGGCCTCCAGTTTGTCGAGTTCCAACATGTTGGCGGCATCGCTCAGACCACGGTCGGGGTCGGGGTGTACTTCGAAGAAATAGCCTGTGGCGCCGAAGGCTTTGGCTGCGAGGGCCATCTGTGGTACGAAGCGGCGGTCACCGCCGGTCTTGTCGCCGGCACCGCCTGGGCGCTGCACGCTATGTGTGCAATCCATGATCACCGTCGGTACGATCTCGAGCATGTCTGGGATGTTGCGGAAGTCGACTACGAGGTTGTTGTACCCCATCATGTTGCCACGTTCCGTCAGCCAGATGTCCTTGGCACCCGATTCCTTGGCCTTGTTCACAGGGAACTGCATGTCGCGACCAGAGAGGAACTGTGCCTTCTTGATGTTCACCGTGCGCCCTGTCTTGGCGGCAGCGGCGATGAGGTCGGTCTGCCTGCAGAGGAAGGCGGGGATCTGCAACACGTCGCAGACCTCACCCACGGGCTGGGCCTGCCACGACTCGTGGATGTCTGTCAGGAGCCTGAGACCATATCTCGACTTGATGTCGCTAAGCATCTGCAGCCCGCGCTCCAGTCCAGGACCACGAAACGAATGGATGCTCGTGCGGTTGGCCTTGTCGAACGAGGCCTTGAAGATGATGTCGGTGCCCAGCTTGATGTTGATCTCCACCAGCTTACGTGCCACGGTGTCGAGCAATTCTGCCGACTCGATGACACATGGACCTGCTATGATTGTGACCTTGCGATTCATAAATATGCTGCAAAAATACACATATTTTATTTAATCACCAAATATTTTTGCAATTATTGTACAATATGCACATCTCTCTGTGGGAATGGAATGCTGATGTTGTTGGCATTCAGGGTGTCGTAGACGCATTTCAGAACATCGCTGATGACGTATGATTTCTTTGGCGCATCGGCCCAGACAAACAACTTGAAATTCACGCTTGAGTCTGCCATCTCTGAACAAACGCACTTCACCTGCTTCTTCTGGTCCATCCAGGGATGGCGCAGGTTGTTGAGGGCTCCTTCAACGAGGTCGGTCACCTGTTTCAGGTTCGACCCGTAGGCCACGCCGAAGGGCACCACTGCCAGCACATAGCCGTGGTTTCGCGTAAGATTCTTGTAGTTACTCTTGAATAGTTGTGAGTTCTGGAAGGTGATCACCTCGCCGTAGAGCGAGTCTACCACCGTCGAGGTGTAGCTGATGCTCCTCACGCGTCCCATCGCGCCGTCAACCTCGATCCAGTCACCCACCTTGATGCGCCCAGCCATCAGCGAAGCACCGTAGTAGATGTTCTCGATGATGTCTTTCGAGGCAAAACCGATACCTGTGGAGAGACCGCCAGAGATGGCCACGAGCCAAGTGACGCTGATGTTCAGTATCGAGAGCGAAATCATGAGCCAGATGCCCCATACGAGCACCTGTATGACGTTGCGTCCCATCACCTCGCGCGAGGCTGCCGTCGACGGGTCTTTCGACTCGAAGTGCATGCGCAGCAGGGCCAGGATGGTACGGGCGATATATCTGAACAGGAACCACAGGCAGATGACGACAGAGAGTTTTACGATCGATACCTTCAGGTTCTTAAGGTTGATAAACAGGTAGTTGAAGATGCGCCAGCAGAGGTCGCTGAGGCTGAACACCTCGGCTGCCCAGTAGATGCTGATCATGACGGACATGACTGACAATACGGGCATCACCACCTGGTCGGCCAACTGATAGGCCCACGTCTTCGTGACGGGCTTGTCTGTCAGGCCGTGCTTATGTTCGTAGAGCCGTATGTAGAGACTGATGCAGGTGATGGTTAGGATGCATGTCAGTTGCATGATCCACCAGATGAGTAATTGAACGGCCAGTAGCGTGTAGCCTGCCCATGAGCAGACGACGGAAGCCATGAAGATGGTCTGCGACACGTAGGCATAGATCATATCCGATTTCGGCACGTTCCGTTTGTGTTTCCTGATGACGCTCCACTGCCATAGGGCGCACAGCAGGAGCAATGGCGGCAGCACCATGTTCACCAGCTCGTTGGGCACCAACACGATACGGAACACGATGACAATGAATCCGATGACGATCAGGGGCGAGTAGATGCGGAAGGCGCTGCGTATCTGGTCGCCGTCTACGCGCAGCAGCAGCGAGATGAGGATCACGCCCAGCAGCCAGGCATACTCCACGAGTAGGCTCGACGCCATCACGAGGAAGTTCTGCCCCGTATTGTTCACGAACAGTCCTTGTATCAGGGCGAAGGTCACGGTGGTCGTCGCCATGATGATCGCAGGCCGCTTCTTACGGTATTCGGGGGTGTCGAACCGTTTGGGCAGCAGGAAGCGGAAGAACAACTGGTTCAGTAGGATGGCTACGAGGATAAAGATGCCGATGGCGATAAACGTGCCCAGTATCCACTGACTGCTCCAGTCCGAGTTCTCGTTGGCATAGAGGCTGTATTTCTTCTCCATCGCCTCGTTCAGTTCTCTCCAGTTGTGGCTGAAGCGTGACAGCAGCGTGAAGTAGTTCGTACTGCCGTTGATGAAGATGTTCTGCTGGATGTCCGTATAGCGTTTCTGAGCATAGTCGTTGAGTCCGCTCAGGCGATTCTCAGTACGGTCGTAATAAGAAATGTAGCGCTCCAACTGTTCAGCCCCGTCTTTCAGCATGCTGCGGATGTTCTCGGCCAAGGCCACGCATGAGTCGCGCTTGCCTACGCCTTCCTTGCCAAGCATCCGCTCGGGCATGATCTTCAGACTGTTGATCAGACTGTCGTAGCGGGCGATCTCTCGTTCGCTGCGCGAGAGAAAGGTTTTGAAGGGCAGTTGTCGTGTGTGGAACTGGCGGTACTGCTCGGTGGCCTCATGGCAGGCGTAGGTCAGATCGAACACGTTCTCCTGCTGTTGCGAGTAGAGCATCAGCGCATTCTGGTCGGCACGCTTCATCGTGTTTACCAACTCCTGGATGATGGCCTTGTTGCGCTGCTTTCTCACGGCCGTGCGCTCCTGTAGCTCCGTATCGTAGCGTTGCAGTTCGGTCTTCAGGATGGCCAGCGTCTGCTGCAGGTCTTTCTCCTTCAGCACAGCACCCGCCTCTGTGGCGGTCAACACACAAAACAGGATGGCCAAAAATCTATTCAAAATCCTCTTCATTTGTAGTTCAATGCTATATTTTCGCGTTTTTGCCGTGCAAAAGTACTAATATTTCTCTTTTTTCAGCACTTTTTTTATCAATAACCTTGCAGATTTAGGTTATTTTGACTACTTTTGCATGTGATTAAATTAAAAACACTACGATTATGATTACACTTATCGCCGATAGCGGCAGCACGAAGACCGATTGGGCTGTGACGGGTGTCGATCCTTCGCCTCATCGCGTGTCTGCCCAAAAGCGTTTCCATACGCAGGGCATCAATCCCATCCATCAGTCTGACAATGAAATCCGGCAGATTCTGCATAGCGAACTTCTGCCGTACCTCTCGATTGAAAACGTCAGTCATGTGTATTTTTATGGCAGTGGTGTGCGTCCGGAGAAGGAGGCGCCGATGGCACAGATTCTGCGTGAGACATTTGCCTGTGCTGAGGTCGTGGAGGCGCATTCGGATCTCTTGGGCGCTGCCCGCGCCCTTTGTGGTCATAACTATGGCATAGCCAGTATTTTAGGGACGGGTGCTAATTCTTGCCTTTATGATGGGAAGAACATCCTGTTGCATACCCCCGCACTGGGGTATATCTTAGGCGACGAGGGTAGTGGGGCGGTGCTCGGCAAGCGATTCCTACACGATTTGTATTGCGGGCTTTTGTCAAAAGATTTAAAGTCGGAGTTCGAAACTTCTACAAAGCTCTCCCTGCCCGAGATCATCAATCGTGTCTATCGCCAGCCGTTGGCAAACCGTTTCCTTGCCAGCCTGTCAGAGTTTATCCACGACCATCTCGATGATCCTGCTGTCGAGGATCTTGTGCGACAGAGCTTCATCGACTTCATCCGTATCTATATTGCTCCCTACGAGCATCAGTACCTCCCGCTTTCTTTTGTCGGCAGCATCGCACACTATTTCACAGACCAGCTTGCCGAGGCTGTCGAGTCGGAGGGCTACTCCCTCGGCACCATCCTCCGCAATCCTATCGAGGGACTGGTAGACTATCATGGTTAGTTCAAGCATGCGAAACATGATTTTTATGACAAAGAAATTGTGGTAAAAGTTTGCTGATGTCGAAAAATATCCATAACTTTGCAACTGATATGTTTATACTACAACTTAAAACTAAAAAACATGAGGTATCTTTCTATCCTCTTTGTGGCGGTGTTTTTTGCTGCATGTAACCGGAACGTCAGTGAGCCGGTGTCGGAGTTTGTGACCGTAGAGGACGGTCATTTCGTGAAGAATGGTAAGCCCTATTACTACGTGGGCACTAATTTCTGGTACGGGGCCATCCTTGCCTCGGAAGGGCAGGGGGGCGACCGTGAACGCCTCGCCAAGGAGCTCGACCTGATGAAGGAGATGGGCATCGACAACCTGCGTATCCTCGTGGGCAGCGATGGCGAGCGCGGCGTGAAGACTAAGGTGGAGCCGACGCTGCAGGAGGCCCCGGGCGTGTATAACGACACCATCTTGGCCGGGCTCGACTACCTGTTGCAGGAGATGGGCAAGCGCGATATGGTGGCCGTGCTCTACCTCAACAACTCGTGGGAGTGGAGCGGTGGCTACGGCTTCTACCTGGAGCAGGCAGGGGCAGGCAAACAACCCAGGCCCGACGATGCCGGCTATCCCGCTTTCATGAATGCGATGGCACAGTATGCCACCAACGGGAAGGCCCACGAACTGTTCTACGACTACGTGCGCTTCATCCTCTCCCGCACGAACCGTTACACAGGCAAGGCCTACAAGGATGATCCCGCCATCATGTCGTGGCAGATCGGCAACGAGCCGAGAGCCTTTTCCAAAGAGGCCATACCCGCCTTCGAGAAGTGGCTCGCAGAGGCCTCGGCACTTATCCGCAGCCTTGACCCCAACCACCTGATCAGCATCGGCTCCGAGGGTGCCTGGGGCTGTGAGAACGACTTCGACTGCTGGGAGCGCATCACCAGCGACAAGAATATCGACTATGCCAATATCCACCTGTGGCCCTACAACTGGGGTTGGGCCAAGGCAGACTCGCTTATCGAGAACCTGCCGAGAGCCAAGGCCAACACGAAGGACTATATCGACCGTCACCTGGCCATCTGTGACCGCATTGGCAAGCCCCTGGTGATGGAGGAGTTCGGTTACCCGCGCGATGGGTTCAAGTTCACCAAGGATGTGTCTACCAAGGGGCGCGACGGCTTCTATGAGTACGTCTTCTCACTCGTGGCCGACAACGCCGAACAGGGCGGGCGCTTTGCGGGCTGCAACTTCTGGGGCTGGGGCGGACTGGCCGAGCCAAAGCACGAGCAGTGGCAGGTGGGTGACGACTATACGGGCGATCCCGCCCAGGAGGCTCAGGGACTGAACTCCGTGTTCGCCACCGACTCGACGACACTCGCCGTCGTGCGCTCTCAGGTAGACAGAATGAGCAAGTTGACGGAATAGTATCATCATTGGGCAAAAGAAAGTACGGCTGTTTCGAGGATTTGCCGTAACTTTGCAGCGCAATTTGTAATCAACTAAAAGCGAGATGAAACGACTACTATCAATGATCCTCTGTGTGATGGCGTACACGGCGCTGTCGGCACAAATCCGCGGCTCGGAAATCCAGGTGCTCGTGCAGCCCGACCATCAGGACTGGACGTACAAGACGGGTGAGAAGGCTGTTTTCACCATCAGTGTGTTGAGGTCCGGCACGCTCGTCGACAATGTGAATATCGACCTGGCTGCCGGTCCTGAGATGTATCAGGACGTGAAGAAAACCACCCTGCTGGAAGACGGTACAATGAAACTGACAGGTACGATGAAACAGCCCGGCTTTTATCGTGTCGACGTGACAGCTCATATCGGCGGCAAGGACTATAAAGGTGCCTGTGGCGCGGCCTTCTCACCTGAGCAACTACAGCCCTCGACGGTGATGCCCAAGGATTTCTCCGACTTCTGGCAGAACGCCATCAAGGAAGCCCGTAAGACGGATCTGAACCCCACGAAACGGCTGCTGCCTGAGCGCTGCACGAAGGATGTGAACGTGTATGAGGTCAGTTTCCAGAACATGCTGCCCGAGTATCGCACCTACGGCATCCTCTGCGTGCCTGTCAAGGAGGGGAAGTATCCTGCCCTGCTGCGCGTGCCAGGCGCTGGTGTGCGTCCCTACGGTGGCGACGTGTGGACGGCCTCGCAGGGGGCCATCACCCTCGAGATCGGCATCCACGGCATCCCTGTGACGATGGACCAGAAAGTGTATGACGATATGTACCACGGTGCCCTCAACTGGTACTGGGAGTTCTATATGGACGATCGCGACAAAAACTACTATAAGCGTGTGATACTTGGTTGCATCCGTGCCCTCGACTACATCGAGGAGTACACCCCCTGGAACGGTCAGGAGATGGGCGTGACAGGTTCTTCGCAGGGCGGATTCCTCAGTCTCGCAACGGCAGGTCTCGACAAGCGTATCACCTATTATGCCCCCGTACACGCAGCCCTCTGCGACCATACGAACTCGCTGAGGGGCATTGCCTGCGGCTGGCCCCATTATTTCTATTATAATAAAGGTGTAGGTCAGGAGAAGCAGATCGAGGTGTCGCGCTACTACGATGGCATCAACTTCGCACGGCTGATTACAGACAAGCAGACGGGATGGTTCTCGTTCGGCTATAATGACGACGTGGTGCCTCCCACCACCGCCTGGGCCACCTACAACACCGTGAAGGGGCCGAAGTCCATCAAACCCTACCAGGCCACGTGGCACTTCTGGTTCCAGGAGCAGTGGGACGAATGGGAGGAGTGGCTGCTCAAGCAAATGAAACTGAGATAAGAGCTAAAAAGGAAAAACTAAAAAGATAGAAAGAGTCATGAAGAAAGTACTTGTTATGACGGCTATGGCATTAGCCATGATGACTGCCTGTACCACGCAGAAGCAGGCTGAGCCAGAGAAGACCGCAGCTCAGAAGTTATTAGAGCGTTTGGACTCGCTCCAGCAGAAAGGTATCATGTATGGTCATCAGGACGACCCGATGTATGGCCTGACCTGGGAGTATGTGAAAGATTCGAGCGACGTGAAGAACGTCTGCGGCGACTATCCCGCCATTATGGGCTTCGACCTTGGCGGCATTGAGATGGGCGACAAGAAGAACCTCGACAGCGTGCCCTTTACCCGCATGACCGAGGAGATCAAGAACCACTACCGCCGTGGTGGCATCGTGACCCTGAGTTGGCATCCGCGCAACCCTGTCACCACCATCGAAGGTGGAGGCTGGGCTGGACAGAAGTTCCCTGAGGGAACGGCCTGGGACGTGAGCGATTCGACCGTTGTCAAGAAGATTCTGCCTGGCGGTGACTACAACGAGAAGTTCATCATCTGGATGCAGCGCGTGAGCGACTTCCTGGCTACGCTGACAGACGACAACGGTCAGAAGATTCCCGTCATCTTCCGTCCCTGGCACGAGAACTCCGGCTCTTGGTTCTGGTGGGGTGAGAAACTCTGCTCGGTGGAAGAGTATAAAGCCCTGTGGAATATGCTGCAGGACAAGCTGACGGCAGATGGCTTCGACAATCTCGTGTGGTCGTATTCGCCTGGTTGTCAGGATAATCTGACGGCAGAGCGCCTGCTCGACCGCTATCCTGGCGACGACCGTGTGGATATGTTGGGCCTTGACGGCTATCAGTGGGTGCCCGAGGAGAAGGATGCCTTCATCGCCCGCACGAAGCAGAACCTTGAAGTGCTCTGTGAGACGGCTAAGGCTCATGGCCTCATTCCTGCCCTTACAGAGACGGGCATGAAGAACATGACGCAGCCCGACTGGTGGACATCCACCCTGCTGCCTGCCGTCGAGCAGTTCCCCATCAGTTATCTCCTCACTTGGCGCAACTACAAGGAAGAGTGGTTTGGTCCCTCGACCTCAAAGCCCGATGCACAGTATTTCCGTGATTTCTACGCTTCGCCAAAGACCCTCTTCGCCAAAGACATCGCTGAGTAATCAATCATAAATTAGTAAATCGTTAATAATATCATGTCAGAATTTGAACAGAAAGTGGCAGCCCTCCGTAAGCATCATGAGGAGCTGCTGAGCAAGAAGAATGAACCCATAGAGTGGGGGAACGGTATCTACGAGAAGTACAAGAACCCGATCCTGACAGCTGCTCACGTGCCCCTGGAGTGGAAATATGATTTCAATGAGAAGGATAATCCTTATCTGATGCAGCGCATCATGTGCAACGCCACGCTGAACTCGGGGGCTATCAAGTGGAATGGCAAGTACGTGCTTGTGGTGCGTGTCGAAGGGGCTGACCGTAAGAGTTTCTTCGCTGTGGCTGAGTCGCCCAACGGCATCGACAACTTCCGTTTCTGGGATGAGCCGATCACCATGCCCGACGATGTCGTACCCGCCACGAACATCTACGATATGCGTATCACCCAGCATGAGGACGGCTGGATCTACGGCGTGTTCTGTGCTGAGCGTCATGACGACACACAACCCGGCAATCTCTCTGCCGCTACGGCTACGGCAGCCATCGCCCGCACGAAGGATCTGAAGACGTGGTATCGTCTGCCCGACCTGAAGACGAAGTCGCAGCAGCGTAACGTCGTGCTGCATCCCGAGTTCGTCGATGGCAAGTACGCCTTCTATACCCGTCCGCAGGATGGCTTCATCGATACAGGCTCTGGCGGCGGCATCGGCTGGGCACTCGTTGATGACATCACCCATGCAGAGATCAAGGACGAGAAGATCATCTACGAGCGTAAGTATCACACCATCACCGAGGTGAAGAACGGTGAGGGCCCGCATCCCATCAAGACGGCAAAAGGCTGGCTCCATCTGGCTCATGGCGTGAGGGCTACGGCCGACGGTCTGCGCTACGTATTATATATGTACATGACGGCGCTCGACGATCCCACGAAGGTGATCGCCCGTCCTGGCGGATTCTTCCTTGTGCCTGAGGGCGATGAGTATCTGGGCGACGTGATGAACGTGGCCTTCGCCAATGGATGGATTGCCGACGAGGACGGAAAGGTGTTCATTTACTACGCTTCGGCCGATACCCGCATGCATGTGGCTACGTCGACGGTCGACAAGCTCGTTGACTACTGCATGAACACGCCTGAGGACGGCTACACGACGGCTGCCAGCGTGGAGACCATCAAGCGCCTTGTTGCCAAGAACAGAAATATCAAGTAAAACTATAAATTTATGGCAAAGACTAAATTAATCGAAAAGATCGGCTATGGTTTTGGTGACATGTCGTCATCAACCTTCTGGAAGGTGTTCTCATACTACCTCCCGATCTTCTACTCAAACATCTTCGGACTCTCGCTTGTCGATGCGGGTGTGCTAGTGCTCGTTACGCGTATCTGGGATGCTGTCTCAGACCCCATGATGGGTATCATCGCCGACCGTACGAACACGAAGTGGGGTAAGTACCGCCCCTATCTGCTCTGGGTGGCTCCCTTCTTCTCCATCTGCGGTATCCTGCTGTTTACCACACCAGACTGGGACTATGGTGCCAAACTGATCTGGGCATACGTCACCTATATCATGATGATGACCGTGTATACGGGTATCAATGTGCCTTATGGCGCCATGCTGGGTGTGATGACCGACGATACGAACGAGAAGACCGTGTTCTCATCCTTCCGTATGTTCTTCGCATACGGCGGCTCGTTCCTCGCCCTGTTCCTTTGGGAGCCCTTGACGAACATGATGGGTGGCTATAAGTCGCCTGAGGGATGGTTCTGGGCCATGTGTGTCATCGCCGGAGCCTGTTTCGTGATGTTCATCCTCTGCTTCCTGTTGACGAGGGAGCATCTGAAGACGGTCTCGACAGTGAGTGTGGGTAGCGACTTCAAGTCTTTGCTCTCGAACAAGCCATGGTGGCTGCTGATTGGTGCAGCCCTCTGTTCGAACCTGTTCAATACGGTGCGTGGCGCAACGGTGGCCTACTTCTTCCTCGACATCATCGGACCAGACGTGCAGTTGTCGTTCTTCGGCCTGATGTTCCTCTTCTATTCAGGTTTGTTCCTGGGTATCGGCGAGGTGGCCAATATGGCGGGTGTGGCCCTCTGCGTGCCCATCGCCCAGAAGTTGGGTAAGAAGTCGACCTTTATCCTGGTGAATGCAGCCCTTGTGGTGTTCAGCATCGCCTTCTTCTTCGTGCCTTGCACATCGTCAGGCTTCTGGACGATGCTGATCCTGCAGATTATCATCTCCATCTTCACAGGTATCATGTCGCCGCTGATCTGGAGTATGTATGCTGACGTGAGCGACTATGCTGAGTTGAAGTACAATACAGCCTCTACGGGTCTGATCTTCTCGTCGGCCTCGATGGCTCAGAAGTTCGGTGGTGCCATCGGTGGTGCTGCAGTGCTGTGGCTCCTCTCAGGCTTTGGCTACATCACGGATGCCGCTCAGTTGGAGGCAGGTGTCGTACAGCCTGAGAGCGCTCTGACGGTGCTTCGCTGGCTGATGAGTTTCATCCCCGCTATGGTGGCTGCCATCGCCATCATCGTCGTGTGGTTCTATCCCTTGACGACGAAGCGAGTGAATGAGATTAACGACGAACTGAAGAAGGTGCGTGCCATTGAGTAAAACGAGGCTGTAGGTTTCAAGTAAGCATTAATCTTATTATTGAATACATGATACAGAAAATGCGACAAGAGATGCAGGATGTTGTGGAGAATAACATCCTGCGTTTCTGGATGACTAAAATGGTAGACCGTGAACACGGAGGTTTTTACGGCCGTATCGATGGTAGGGAGGTGCTCCATGCTGACGCTGAGAAGGGCGCCATCCTCAATGCCCGTATCCTATGGTCGTTCTCAGCTGCCTATCGCGTGCTTGGTAAGCCGGAATACCTCGAGGCGGCTACACGTGCCAAGGACTACTTCATCGGGCACTTCATCGATAGAGAGTACGGAGGGGTTTATTGGAGCCTCGACTATAAGGGACAGCCGCTGAACACACGTAAGCAGTTCTATGCCATCGGCTTTGCTATTTATGGATTGTCGGAATATGCAAGGGCGACGGGTGACAGAGAGGCACTTGACTATGCGCTACAGCTCTTCGACTGCATCGAGACACATGCCCTCGACCATGAATATAATGGCTATATCGAGGCCACAGGACGCGACTGGCAGCCCATCGCTGACATGCGCTTGTCCGAGCTCGACGCAAACTTCCCCAAGTCGCAGAACACTCATCTGCACATCATTGAGCCTTACACCAACCTCTATCGCTGTCTTCGTGAGATGCAGGCGGCAAGCAGCTGCGACTATGTGCCGGCCATTGGTTCCGTGCTCCCCATCATGGTGAGCGTCCCTCAAGAGACGATTGACAGGGTAGGGGCTGCGCTGAGGAATATTATCGGCATCTTCACAGATAGGATTCTCAATCCTCAGACCCACCACCTCGACCTTTTCTTCGAGATGGACTGGACCCGTGGCGCAGGACATCTGGAGAGTTACGGACATGATATAGAATGCTCCTGGCTAATGCATGAGGCAGCGCTTGTGCTGGGTGATCCTGTCGTGCTCGCAAAGATGGAACCCATCGTTCGCCAGGTGGCAGAGGCCTCGGCAAAGGGCTTGCGGCCTGACGGGTCGATGATTCATGAGGCCAACCTCGATACAGGACATGTGGACGATGACCTGCACTGGTGGGTACAGGCCGAGAACGTAGTGGGCTGGTTCAATTTGTGGCAGTATTTTGGCGACGAGCAGGCGCTTGGGCGTGCCAATAGCTGTTGGGAGTATATCAAGACCCAGCTCATCGACTGGGAGAATGGCGAGTGGCACTGGAGCCGTCATCCTGACGGCACGTTGAATACTGTCGACGATAAGGCAGGCTTCTGGAAGTGCCCGTATCATAACAGTCGTATGTGTTTGGAAATAATCGAGCGTGGACGGAGGCTATGAGGCCTCCGTCTTTTTTTTCTTCGAGAACAGCCGCTTGAAGAATCCTTTCTGTTCACCCTCGTCGTTATCTCCCGAGGCCTTCTTTTGCTTCTTCAGGCGCTTCTCCTCTTCCTTCTGCTGCTTCCTCTGCTGTTTGTCGAGCTCCTTCTGCATCTTGCGCTCAGCCTTCTGAGCCTTGTACTCATCAGTCTCTCGGTGGAACTTGATGCCAGGTTTGGTGATCTTCATCTTGTGCATCTCGTCGGTGTTGGTGAAGGAGTAGTGGAAGAAGAGGTCCCTGATCCTGCCACTTTTGTAGACATCGCCCTCAGCGATGGCACCGTCGCTGTTGAGGGTAGCGGATATGTTACGGAAATGGATACCTTTGAAAAGGCAGTCGTCAACGGTGGCGTTGAAGTAGCCGATGGGCAGCTTGCCGCCTTTCTGCCTGCGCATCTCTGCCGTGCGGGGCTTAGAGATGTCGACGGTGAACTGAGCAGAGGCAGCCAACGCACCGAGGCCATTGATGTTCATCACCTTGCCGAGTTCCAGATTCTTGGAACTGACTTTTCCGTTGACGTATTTTTCTAAGTTGTCAAGGGTGAAGTCGAAGTTCAGGTCACCATTGCCTGTCTTCAGCACTCCGCCGAAGACCTGCTTCTTATACAGCACGGAGAACGTGCCCGTATAGTTGAGGTCGCCCAGGTTGTCGAGCTGCTTCATCATCATTTTCTTCACGGGGAACTGGTTGATAATCTGCTGGGCGACACCTTTCTGAGCGTGCATACCGTGAATGGAGAACTTCACCATCAGATTGTATTTATCCTTCAGGTTGGTGATATCGCCCGTGGCGGCTATCTGCAGTTTCTTGTTGTCGTTGCTCACCTTCACATTGCGGAAGCTAATGGTGGTGGCTGTCCCCTTCATCGTCAGGCTCAGGTTCAAAGGCAGGCTGAAGTTCCTCAGCACGGGGGCGAAGGCTCTGGAGATGTCTTTCAGATAAGCTCTGCCTGTAATCTGTCCTGTGGAGAAAGCGAACTGCCGACTTTCTTTCTTGCTGGGCAGTACGATATCACCGCTGGCGACCTTAATGGTGGTACTTTTCTGTTGTACCATGATGTCGCGCAGGTGAATCTTCTCCTTGATGTACTCGAACTTCGTCTGCAGCTGACGGATGTCGATGCCTGTCACAGAGTCTTTGGCCTGGAACTCGTCCAGATGGCCTGTAATCCTTTCCTTTCCGATACTGTCGAGCACCACGTGGAAGTCGGCGATGACATCCAGATGCTTGGCGTCGAAGAAGCCGCGCTTCGGACGGCCAGTGTTCTTGCGCGGCAGATGGTTGTCATTCTTGTAACGGGCCTGTTTCACTGCCGCTGCATATCGTCCGTGGTCGGCATCGACGGTGATATGTGCGATGGCGGCCTGATTGTCTACCATGATGTGGCGCTTCTTCCACAACGACTGCCACTGGTAGGCTATCTGATAGCCATCCACGTTGAAGGTCTGCTCTTTGAAATCTCCGTTGGCAGTCAATCGTCCTACAGCGGCTTTATACGGCTTCAGCCCCTTTCTAAAGGTGGTGTCGCAGCTGAGGGTGATGCTGTCGGCCTCGATGGATTGTCCGCCGAGCCACCCTTTATCGTATCTGGCTGACAGCAGGCTGATGCAGAGCTCATTATGTCTGACGTGGATATCCTTCAGTGACAATGTGCTGATGTCGAGTTCCATCTTGGCGCCCTTCTTCTGGTCCTTGGGCTTCTTGAAGGCGTCGATGACGAACTGGTAGTTGGCCGCCTCCTCTTTCGAAGGTTTCAGCAGCATGGCTTTCACTCCCTCCGCCTCTGCCTGCTCAATGACAATCTTGTGTTGCAGCAGCCGCCACAGTTCGATGTCTACGCCAATCCGCTCAATCATGAGCATTTGGCGCTCCTCACGGTCCTCGATCTCGATACCGTAGAGCGTAATATCCTGGGTGAGCACGTTGATGCTGAGGCTGTCGATGGTCACACGGGTCTCCAGTTTCGCCCTCAACTGCGCCACGGCCTTGTCCAGCAGTTTCTTCTGGACGGTCGCGCTGTTGAGTGTCGCAAAGGCGCCTGTCAGCAGTATAGTCACAGCCAGTACAGTCCCTAAGGCTATCTTCAGGATTCGTCTTAAAATAGTGTTCATTCCTTTTCGTTGGCGCAAAGTTAAGCATTTATTTCTTTCTTTCCAAATTCTCGGCCTCTTTTTTTGTTGTAGCGGTCTCACTCACCATCGCCAACCCCGGCCATGCCGTCGGCGTCATCCGGCAATACAAGGGTCAGCCCTACACCTACTACTTCGGCTCTGCCTGGAGCCTCTACGACGTGCCGACATCGCTGTGTCGCGGTTTGGTCGGTAAGAAAGAACGGATTATTCCAGGGGAATAAACGGATTATTCTTGCAGAAAGTGCCGTAGTTTCTCGAGGCCTCGTCCGACCTTGCTTTGCCGCTGCATCTCAAATGCGACG
>OCTW013431560.1_pt1 | contig 25701 bp, 23 predicted proteins | sample 1539671 | NCBI WGS metagenome assembly OCTW01 (sample SAMN02144230, study PRJEB22623) | gut metagenome | biome: sheep rumen | host: Ovis aries | place: New Zealand | reverse complement strand
GACCGACCTCCTCAAGTTCCGCAACTTCGGTAAGAAATCGCTCACTGAGCTTGATGATTTGCTCGAGAGTCTGAATCTGTCGTTTGGAACCGATATTTCAAAGTACAAACTGGACAAAGAGTAATTGACAATTGTCCACAAAAGAACAAAGTAAACAATGAGACACGGAAAGAAATTCAATCATCTGGGCCGTACTGCTGACCACCGCCGCGCCATGCTTGCCAACATGGCTATCTCGCTGATCATGCACAAAAGAATCACTACGACCCTCGCCAAGGCAAAGGCACTTAAGAAATATGTTGAGCCGCTCATCACGCGCTCTAAGGACGACAGCACCAACAGCCGTCGTGTCGTCTTCAGCTACCTGCAGAACAAAGATGCCCTCAAGGAGCTCTTCGGTCCTGTAGCTCAGAAGGTCGGTGACCGCCCCGGCGGTTATACCCGCATCATCAAGCTCGGCTTCCGCCCGGGCGATGCTGCAGAGAAAGCCTTCATTGAGCTGGTAGACTTCGATGAGAACATGCTCAAGACGCCTAAGACTGAGAAGAAGACCCGCCGTTCGCGCAAGTCTGCTCCTAAGGCCGAGGCTGCTGCTCCCGCCGCAGAGGCTCCTGCAGAGGAGGCCCCCAAGGCCGAGGAGGTAGCTACTCCCGCTGAGGAAGCTCCCAAGGCTGAGGAGAAGAAGGCAGAGTAAACTGTTATAAATTGACTCGATAGAGTAGGGGTGTTGTTTCTGCAGCACCCCTACTTTTTTAGGCAAAATTCACCTTATGTTCGCACATAAAAGAAAAAGCACTTGCGAGAAACTCGTAAGTGCTTAATTGCTAGTGTGGACCAGCCAGGGCTTGAACCTGGGACCTCCAGATTATGAGTCTGTTGCTCTAACCAACTGAGCTACAAGTCCGGTGATTCTTGCAAATCGGATGCAAAGGTACTAAAAAGATTAAAGATTAAAGATTAAAGATTAAAGAATTTGTTGTTTTTAACATTTTATTGTACCTTTGCATCATGAAAATGAGTGAACGATACGGACTAACGCCCGAGGAGGTGCAGGAAAGCCGCCGTCTGCATGGCGAGAACGTACTGACACCGCCTCCCCGACAGTCGATGTGGCGATTGTATATCGAGAAGTATCAAGACCCGATGGTTCGGATACTGCTTGTGGCTGCATTGGTATCTCTTGTGCTGGCGTTTGTCAAGGACGACTTCATGGAAACCATAGGCATCATCGCGGCTATTATTCTGGCGACGACAGTCGGCTTCTATTTTGAGCGTGACGCTGCCCGGCGCTTCGACGTGTTGACACAGTTGAGCGAGGAGCAACCGGTAAAGGTTGTGAGGAAGCTCACCCCCAATACCGACCTCACCCCAACCCATCCCATCACAACGCCACACTCTGCTAGCAGAGAAGGAGAGGGATCAAGAGGCGAGGGGAACTTGAAGGATGATAGGAACTCGTGTCAAGTGATAGAGATTCCGCGGCGGGAAGTGGTCGTGGGCGACGTGGTCATTGTGGAGACGGGTGACGAAGTACCCGCTGATGGCCGACTGTTTGAGGCTACTGGCCTGCAAGTCGACGAGAGTTCACTGACAGGAGAAACCATGACGGAGAAGTATCTCACTCCTACCGACCTCACCCCAGCCGGCCTTACCCATAACCCATCTCCAAAGGGTGAATGGGACTTTAAAGGAGATAGAGCAAAGGGCAATGGAATCCCTAATCATGTAGACAACAATAAAGGTGAGGAGGCCTATCCGAAGGATATGTTGTTGCGTTCATCGATGGTGATGAGCGGTTCAGGGCGATATGTCGTCTTGGCCGTTGGCGATGAGACGGAGATAGGTCATGTGGCACGGCAGGCCACCGAACTGACGGGTGTCAAGACACCGCTGAACATGCAGCTGGACCGTCTGGCTAAGCTCATCAGTAAGGTGGGTGGCGTGGTTTCCACAACGGCGTTCGTAGTGTTCCTACTGCATGACATGCTTACCAATGCCCTATGGCAGAGCACCGACTACCTCGGCATGCTGGAGGTGGCGCTGAAATACTTCATGATGGCCGTTACGCTCATCGTGATGGCGGTACCCGAGGGATTGCCGATGGCGGTGACGCTGGCGCTGGCGTTGAATATGCGTCGTATGCTGAAGAGTAACAATCTCGTGCGCAAGTTGCAGGCCTCTGAGACAATGGGGGCTGTAACGGTTATCTGTACCGATAAGACCGGAACGCTCACGGAGAACCGAATGACGGTAAGTGATGTCAGATGTATGATGGAAGATGGAAGAAGCCTCTACAACGCCCTTGCGCTGAATACCACGGCGACGCACGACGTGGGAAATCCCACAGAACAGGCGTTGCTTCGCTGGTTGACGGCACAGGGCGTGGACTATGAGCAGTTGCGTCGCGACCATCCTATTGCCGACCGACTGCCTTTCTCGACGGAGAACAAATATATGACAACAACTGTTGGTACCACCCTATATATTAAAGGCGCACCTGAGGTCGTCATGGATCGTTGCCGGTTGTCGGCCGACGAACGCCGAGCCATGGACGAGCAACTGCTGGAGTGGCAGCGTCATGCCATGCGTACGCTGGCGGTGGCGCAGGACGACCAGCTGCTGGCCATTTTTGCTATTAGCGACCCGTTGCGTAAGGAGGTTCCCGAGGCCATCCGACAGTGTGCCGAGGCAGGTATCGATGTTAAGATTGTTACGGGCGACACGGTGGCCACAGCGATGGAGATAGCGAGGGAGTGTAGCCTCATCCCTGCCCCCGGCCTCACCCCTAACCCCTCTCCAAGGGGCGAGGGGAACTTTAATGGCGAGGGGAGTCACATGCCTTACGCCATCACAGGTGCTGAGTTTGCGGCGTTGAGCGACGAGGAGGCCATGGAGCGTGTCAAGGCGCTAAAGGTGATGTCGAGGGCGCGGCCATCGGACAAACAGCGACTGGTCAGTCTGCTGCAGCAACAAGGCGAGGTAGTTGCCGTTACGGGCGACGGCACGAACGACGCCCCTGCGCTGAATCGCGCACACGTCGGGCTGTCGTTGGGTTCCGGTACGAGCGTCGCCAAGCAAGCGAGTGATATAACGTTGCTGGACGACTCGTTCCGTAGCATTGTACAGGCTGTCATGTGGGGGCGCTCGCTCTACAAGAACATCCAGCGTTTCATTTTCTTCCAGCTCATCGTGAATGTGACGGCGCTGCTATTGGTGCTTTTCGGTGCTTTCATTGGTACCGAGATGCCGCTGACCATCACCCAGATTCTGTGGGTAAACCTCATTATGGACACCTTTGCAGCCATGGCGCTTGCATCGTTGCCGCCCAGTCGCGAGGTGCTGCAGGACAAGCCGCGTTCCAAGGACGCTTTTATTATTACACGTCCCATGCTGCGCGGCATTTGCATCATCGGCGGGCTGTTCTTCGTGGTGACCGCTGCCATGCTCTGGTATTTCGAGCGTGTGGCGAGCGTGGATGCCGTCGAACTGACAATTTTCTTTACTTTGTTCGTGCTGATGCAATGGTGGAATCTGTTCAATGCCCGCATGTTGGGCTCCAACCACTCCGCCTTCCGCCGCCTGTGGGCCTGTCGTGGTTTTCTGTTGGTGCTGGCTATAGTACTCGTCGGTCAGTGGCTCATCGTCACCTTCGGCGGACAGATGTTCCGCACCGTACCGTTGTCCTGGCAGACGTGGTTATGGATGTTTGCCGTGACCTCCCCTGTGCTATGGGCTGGCGAACTATATAGAATGTCGATGAAATGGATGAAAAAGTGAAAAATATGACGGGCTTCGTAGCAACGATAGGCATGTTTGACGGCGTTCACCGCGGCCACCAGTTTGTACTCAGCCGGATGGTGCAGTGTGCCAGGGAGCATGGTTTGCAGTCCATGGCGATTACCTTTGACCGCCGTCGGGAGGCAGGCGACGTGTTGACACCGCTGGACGAGAAGCTGTTGTTGCTTTCCAAGACCGACATCGACCGTGTGGAGGTGCTGTCATTTACCGACGAGCTTCGGTGCATGACCGCTCGCGAATTCATGCAGCAGGTGTTGAAGGAGCGCTTCGGTGTGAAGATACTGATGATAGGCTACGACAACCGCTTCGGGCACAACCGCGAGGAGGGCTTCGACGACTACGTGCGCTACGGCCGCGAATTGGACATGGAGGTTATCTGTCTACCGCCGGCACCCGCATCCATCGCCCCAGGACTGTCGTCGCCCACATCCCATACGCTGAGCTCGTCGCTCATCCGCCGTCTGCTCACTGAGGGACGCGTCCGCGAGGCTGCAGCAGGTTTGGGTTATCCCTACACCATCATGGGCACGGTGGAACACGGCGAACACATCGGTACACGACTGGGGTTCCCAACGGCCAATCTGACGCCCATCGATTCGCAGCAGCTCATTCCCGCTCCAGGAGTCTATGCCGTCAAGGTTCGTCTGGAGCACAGCATGGAGCAGAAGCACGGCATGATGAACATCGGCCGTCGTCCCACCTTCGACGGCACACGTCAGACGTTAGAGACGCATATCTTCCAGTTGCACGATGATCTGTACGGTCAGCGCCTCCTGGTATCGTTCGTCGAGCGTTTGCGCGACGAGCAGCGCTTCGACAGCGTCGAGGCATTGAAAGCCCAGCTGCAACAGGACAAGGCCGCCGCCGAAGCCGCATTAAACTCCATTTCATCGAAATAACGAAATAACGCAATATCAACATGAAACAAACCCTATCCTTTATCCTCGTATTCATCGGCATCCAGTTTGCCGGTGGAGCCATTGTGCAGGCTCTGTGGAAAGCCGTAACGGGCAATGCCGACCTCACTGCGGCAATGCTAATCACCTCTACCATCGTGGTCAGTGTGATTACCATCGGTGTATTCCTGTGGGCGCGGTGGACTGAGGTTTCACCGCAGTGGCTGCGCACACGCCCTTGGATGACGCTGGCGTGGAGCTGCATAGCCGCTATCGGTGCTATCATCCCCTCTATGTGGCTGCAGGAGCAGATGCCTGAGTTGCCCAACATCGTTGAGAACGAGTTTGACATGGTCTTAGGAAGTCGTTGGGGCTATCTTTCCATTGGCCTGCTGGCCCCCTTCGCCGAAGAGATTGTCTTCCGTGGTGCCGTCCTGCGCGCGTTGCTCAACAGTCCGCGCTTGTCTGCCGCCGGTGCTGTTGTGCTCTCTGCCGTACTGTTTGCCCTCATCCACTTCAATCCCGCGCAACTGCCGCATGCCTTTGTCATCGGTCTGTTGTTGGGATGGATGTACTATCGCACGGGAAGCATCCTGCCTGGCATAGCCTACCACTGGGTCAACAATAGTGTTGCGTATGTCATGTACAACCTCTTTCCCAATCCCGACATCAAGCTTGTCGACCTTTTCCAGGGTTCTCAGCCGCATGTCCTCATGGCCTTGGGCTTCTCACTGCTCATCCTGCTACCGGCGCTCTATCAGTTGCACCTCTGGATGAAGCGCGCGGAATAAAATGGCGAGCGGGCTGCCCTGATCTTCTGTCAGTGGGCAGCCCGCTCTTCAGTTAGTATAGATTATAATTTTGAGAGAAATACCTGTCCCCTCGCGGGGGCAGTGTGAGCACTTCGGCTCGGGGGGGGGGGAAGCTTCACAGCTTCGCGGGTGTTTTAATTAACATGATTTGTAATATAGAGAAAGCTAGATTTTACTATCTTTACTTCAACTGTGCCGGTGGCAGCACAGTAGCGCTGTCGACCTTCAGCACGTCGTTGATATTCTCTGCCTGCACCGGGCTAACAACTGCCACGCTGTCCAGCTCCTGCTGATAGCGGGCGTAGTCGTCTGGGGTGTTCCAGGCATTGTCGAACGGAGCCTGCAGGGCTCCACCGACGGTTAGGAGGATAGCCACCACGGCAGCAGCCTTGAATAGCGGCATGAGTCGTTGGGTGAGCGATACCACACGAGCCTTGACAACAGGCTGTGCATCGTTTTCCGTCGACTGGCGTCCGATGGCTTCCATGATGCGTGCATCGAAGTCGTCGCCCAGCGTCTCGCACTCGTCGTTGACGAAGAGTGCGCGCCACTGCTGCAGCTCGGCGGGAACGTCGTCCCCACTGAAGAAGTCGCGCAGCGTCTGCTCCTCCTCGAGGGTGGTCTCAGCGTTAAAATAGCGCTCTAGCAAACTGTTGATGTCTTGATGCATATTAACCTGTTTTCTTTGATTCTCTATACATAAAGACGTTTGTTAAACACAAAAGTTACACGAAAAACGAAAATTTTTTGTTTTTCTCGAAAAAACAAGCGATGAGGCTCATGCTTCATCGCTTGTTTGTTAATACTCATCTTCGTTGAAGAGGAAGTCTTCTTTCGAGGGGTAGTCGGGCCAGATTTCCTCGATACTCTCGTAAACGTCACCCTCGTCCTCTATCTCCTGCAGGTTCTCTAAAACCTCCAGCGGGGCACCCGAGCGGATGGCATAGTCTATCAGTTCGTCCTTGGTTGCGGGCCAGGGAGCATCTTCCAGTTTTGAAGCTAATTCTAAAGTCCAGTACATAATTTTATTTACAATTTTATGATTTACAATTTACAATTTATTCTCCCATATTGGAATTTGCCCGCAAAAGTAATATATTTTTTCTTATTTACAAGCATTCTGCCATATTTTTTCACTCTTTCCTGCAATAAAATTCAACTTTTTGGCCAAAACGAACAGATAATCGCTCAGTCTGTTGACGTATTGCTGCACTTCGGCACTCACCAGTGCCTGCTCCGCGAGGGCCACGATGCGACGCTCCGCGCGGCGGCATACTGTGCGGCACACATGCGCCTGCGCGGCCTCCTGTGTACCCCCGGGCAGGATGAATCCCTGCCGCTCGGGCAACTCGCCCATGATGGCATCCACCTCGCGCTCCAGCAGCTCCGTCTCGCCCTCCGCCAGGTGTGCCGAGGGGTAGAGTGGGGTAGTCTCCTGCTCCGTGGCGAGGTTCGTGCAGACATTAAACAGGTTGTTCTGAATCCTCACCACCATCTCGTGCTCATGACTGTCCTCCGGCAGCCATGCCGCCAGCAGTCCCAGGTGAGCGCTCAGCTCGTCGATGGTGCCGTACGCCTCCAGTCGTGCGCTGGCCTTCGACACGCGCTGTCCGCCCACCAGCGACGTCAGCCCCTTGTCGCCCCCCTTCGTATAAACCTTCGTAATCTTCATGCTTTTAGAAAGAAATTTTGGGAAATTATGGGAAATATCATTCGTGTAATTCGCGTAATTCGTGTTCTTAAAATAAATCCGTGTTTTCAAAAATTAACTTTATAGTGATGTCCGTATCGTTGTTTGTCGAATAGTACGATGCCGCAGTAGTACAAGTCGTAGGTCGTCCCCACGCGTTCGTCCTGTTCGATGTCGTGCCACCGTTGCCAGTCGCGCCAGATGTCCTCCACGACCACCACCGACCGCTCGTCGCACCGTCCCAGCAGCTGCTCCACGGTCTCCCAGTCGTCGTCGATGTCCACCCTCGCCAGCTCCACCGTCCTCAGTCCTCGGTCCTCGCCTCCTACTCCCTCTCCTCCTCTGTCAAGGCAGAGTGTGGCGTTGCAATGGGAGAGGGCTGGGGAGAGGTCGTTTGGGGTGAGGTTCCCACACCCCGCCTTCCAGTACTCCTCGTACCTGTCGCGTTCCATGGCCGTCGGCTGTCGCCAGTTGGCCAGTCTCATGTAGAGCCTTCCCAGCTTTTTGGTGCGCCAGTCGTCGTTCTTTCCCAGGCGTTCGTAGGCATAGTACGGCCACTTCTCGTTGATGACATATCGCACGAAGGCATAGTCCTTCGGCGACTGGATGCCGAATCCCAGGCACCTATGCATCCTCGTCAGCCATACCACCCATCTCCACAACATCACTTACTTCTTTGCCGTTCTGATGACCATCTCCTGCGCCACCGATGCCAGTTCCCGGCTCTCCACCATCACGCCGATGTGAATCACCAGTTCCCCGTCTTTCAGCCTGTTGTCCGCCTGGATGGTTGCCGTATAGCGCACACCCGTTCCTGTGGCGATGCTCTCTATGGCCATGTTCGGTGAAATGAACACATGCTTGTTATGCGTCAGGTCTGTCACCATCGGGCAGACGTTATACAGCGTTCTGTCCGCGCGGTTCATCAGTTCGAATACCAGCTTCATCTGTTCTCCGCGTCTCAGCACGCCGTCGCCGTCCGCCTCCATCAGGTGAACGTTTCTCAGCTCCACCAGCGGCGTAATCTTAAAGCTCCCCTCTCTCTGGTTTCCTGGCCCCATCGGGGTGAGGCTTCCCTGCGGTCCCGATATTCCGAAGTCCACGCGGTCGTCTCCCGCCTGTCCTTGTGTACCTTGCGTTCCGTAGCTCTGTGGCGGATATTGCGGCATTTCCCGTTCCATGTGTCTTCGTCTGTATGCCTCTTCGCGTTCCATGGCCTGTTGTTCCGCTTTCTGGTCGGCGGCAGCACCTATTGCTGCTCCCACCATGGCGCCTCCCGCCATGCCTGTTATGGCTCCGATGTCACTTCCGCGCCATCCTCCAGAGATGCCGCCCACTGCCGATCCCAGTATGGTACCGAGTTGTGCTCCCACCACTGCTCCTGTTCCGGTGTATGTTCCGCAGCTGCTCATCAGCAGTGCCGTTCCCACCATTGTCATCATCATTTTTTTCATACGCATTATTCTTTTTTTTAGCGGAAATCTTCAAAGAAAGAAGAATCCATGTCGGTGTTACTTTTTATATCGAAATCAAAGCCCACTTCGCGGCCCAAAGGGTCTACATACTCCCCGTCTTCATCCGTTGCATTATTGCTCGTTACCGATAATGAACCTGCTAGCAGACTTCCTTTTGACATATATCCTATAACCGTCATTCGCGGTGTTGTATAATTATTCTTCATTGTAAGGACTCCTCTGTACTTATCTTACTACCACTTTATGGCCATTTACTACATTAATCCCCTTCTGAGGTCGGGCTATGCGCTGGCCATTGAGATTATAGCAGTTCCCGGCATGAGCATCAGGTAGTTCTATCTGCTTGATGGCCGTTGCCTGATTGTTATTTACGTCTATTTCCAACGCATGGGCCGTTGCTGCAGCCTCATAAGCGGTATGCAAATAAGCCCGATTACCAATGAGATTGGCACCTGTAGCCTTAAAGAACTTTGCTTGTCCATCACCGTCTTTCTGCAAAATGTAGTTGTATTTACCGTCCGACGTCCAGGGTACAGCAGTCTTAGATACCAATCCTACTAATTCGTTATCCTCAATGGTGTTAGAAGTTTTCTTTACAGGGACGTTGACGAGCTCGGCAACGTCTACATCTTTATAAAGAAGTACGCCAACTCCTGGCGGCACAATACCTCCCTCTATCTCCGTCAACCGTACGACACCATCAGACACCTTGGCCTTGTACACGGTAACACCTGTTGTACTAAAGTCAAGTCCTTCGTCTGAGCAATACGTTGCAAACTTTGCTGTTGTTATTGTAACAGGATGCGACTTGCCAAGGGAATAAACAGCCTGCTCTTCAACTTTTTTGTAAAGATAGACGGCAGTTCGTGTACCAGCAGCATAAAAGCGAAATGTTCCGCTATTGTATTGAAAAGAATTATTGTGAGCACTAATAACAATGTTAGATGAGCTATTAAAGGTAATCGACAAAGCATGACTAGCAGCAACCTCAGCATCCGAACTGGCAGTGAGACCTGGGGATGAAGTACAATAATTATATTTTCCGTCTTGAGTTTTCATAAGATAACCCAGCGCTAAATTTTCATCGTTAACAGCTTCCAACGTTACGTGATAAGTATTACCCCATGTAACATTAACTTCCTCGCCGTTAAGATTTTCTCCTGGATTAATTCGATTACCACTATATCCTATGCCACCACTTTCTGTACCACCTTTTCTGCCATCGGCAAACTTGTCTGCACCAGCAGCTATCAAATAGTCACCACGCCAATCACTAAGAGCTGATTCCACCAAAGTATAGGAAGGATCAATGCCAACAGTCCTTGTAAACATGGCATATAGCTCCATGTTGTTTGTCACTGAGGTCGTATTAGATACCCACACAGGGGCTGAAGTGTTGCTACTTGATGACCAGCCGGCAAAGTCCATGCCACCAATAGCATCTGGTGATTCAAGTCCAAGCGTCTCGCCCTCAGTACGTTCAACGTGGAATTCGTTATCACCCACATGATAGGTTACGGTAAAGGTCTCCGTAGGAGTGGGTGTGCTACCCGTTTCCTCCACCAGTTGATACACAGTAAAGTTGTGAGAATATGAATCTAGGTTGCTTTTAGCGTAAGCCTTATACTGATTATAAGTGTTATTTCCAATAAATCTGTCTTCAAATGACTTGTTAGATATTAATGCATAACCTTCGGTAAAAGAGAATGTCCAAATAGAACTTTTGTTATTTTCCGCAGCCATATTAGTACTACTTGTATTATTCAGATATTTGCCATTACTCATTTTCATATAATAGCCACCAGTAGCAGATTCTAATGTCCATACATAGCTCTCATTGCCTGCAAGTCCTGTAGTATTAAACGAGGTGGTAGACTGAAGGGCGTTATTACTAATAGAAGAAACCAATGCATGGCCGCTTTCTACAAAAACATACTTATTCCCATCTGCTACTGTCGTGACCTGTGTCAGTTTATAGGTGGTAGCGGACAAAAGCTGACTCCCTGCGAAGAAGGATGTCAGTATGAGGATTACACGAAGTGTCATCATATGTTTCTTCATCATATAATTATTTCCGTTTGCAAATATAACCATTAAAATTGATTCTACCAAATATATGTTGCTGTTCGATGGGAAACTAAAACTATTGGCTCTTTTTTTCCGCGATGTCATTATTTCAGCGTGCAAAGGTACAATAATTCTTGCACAGTGATAATATTATATATTTAGTTTTTTCTCTATAACTACAAATTTGGTTTCTACGGTTCATTTTAAATAGTGGAATCGCATATTTTTATTTCTTACATTGTTGTTTTTATGAAAAACGGAGGATGTGCCAATGACACATCCTCGTTGTTTGTTTGTACTAAAGCGGTGAATTACAGGCCGAGCTTCTTCTTGACATCGGCAGTGACATCGGTAGACAGCGTGGTGCTGATATAGGGGATGCCGCTGGTGAGGTCCATAATGTAGACGTAGTTGCCTGCTGCGCCGACCTGCTTGATGGCGTCGAGCACCTTGGTGGTGATGGCCTGCATCTTTTCCTGCTGCTGCTTGGCGAGGGCCTGCTGGTTGTCCTGATAGCTCTGCTGGATCTTCTGGTACATGTCCTGCAGCTCCTGCTGGCGACGCTGCTTGATGTTGTCGGGCAGGGTGGCTTCTTCCTTCTCGAAGGCCTCTGCCTTCTTCTGCAGCTCTTCCTGCATGGACTTCAGGTCGGCCTCGTACTGCTTGGTGAGGGCTTCTATCTCGGTGCGTGCCTTGGCGAACTCAGGCATGGCCTGGATGATTTCCTGTGAGTTGACGTGTCCGAACTTCTGTGCGTTAGCAGTGGTGAAACCACAGATTGCGCAAATGGCGCAGATAATGAATTTTTTCATAGATTTTTCTTTTGTTTATTTTAATGATTATTATTTTTTTTAGGGGACATGCTTAATCAGTTGGCGTAGCCCAGTTTGCTGAGAACCTCGTTGGAGATGTCTATCTTGGGCGAGCCGAAGATGATGCCCTGGTCGCTGGCACGGTCGAGGACGAGCTGATAGCCGCGCAGGTCGGCAATGTCCTTGACGGCGTTGTAAACTTCTTCCTGTATGGGTGTCATGAGGGCTGTGCGCTTCTTGTAGAGCTCGCCGCTGGGTCCGAAGTACTTCTTCTTCAGGTCGGCAGCTTCCTTTTCCTTGGAGACGATGGCTTCCTGACGGGCTTTCTTCTGCTCCTGTGACAGGAAGACCACTTCGTTCTGGTAGTTCTTGTACAGGGTCTGTGCCTCAATCTGGATGGCCTCTACCTCGGCCTGCCATTTCTTCGACACCTGGTTGAGCTGCTCGTTGGCGCGCTCGTAGGCGGGGATGTTCTTGAAGATATAGTCCATGTCGACCAAGGCGAACTTCTGTGCCTGCATGGTCATAGTCATACAGAAAGCACAGAAAACACTGAAAAATAATCTCTTCATAGTCGTTATTCCTTTTATTTACTTTTTGTTTTCTAATCATTCCCCTCCATACAGGGAGGGGACGGTCTCCTTCTTTAGAACTCCTGTCCCAGAATGAAGTGGAACTGGCTGCCGCCCTTCGAGGTGGAGGTGATGTAGGGACGGTCGAAACCATAGGCCCAGTCGATACCCATCAGTCCGACCATCGGCAGGAAGATACGTACGCCGACACCTGCGGAGCGCTTGATGTCGAAGGGGTTGAAGTCCTTGGCCTCGTGCCATGCATTACCGCCCTCGATGAATCCGAGTCCGTAGATGGTGGTGTTGCCCAGCAGGAGCGGGTAGCGCAGCTCCAGCGAGAAACGGTCGTAGGCGTAGCCTTCGGCACGATAGGGTGTCAGTGAGCCGTTCTCGTAACCGCGCAGTCCGATAGTCTCCTCGGCGTATCCTGAGCTGTATCCGCTCATACCGTCACCACCGACGTAGTAGGTCTCGAAGGGTGATATCTTGTTTCTATTGTAGTAGCCCAGCAGACCGAGCTCGACGCGTGTCATGAGCACGAGACACTTCTGGCCATTGGTGAGCGGTGTGAAGGTGCGAGTCTTGAACTTCCACTTGTGGTACTCAATCCAGCGGTACTTCTCCTGCAGCTCGCTCTGGTAGCGGTCGATGTCGGTATTGTAGGTCTGTGCCGTCGCCAGGCTGCCGTAGTCCTTGCCGTCGAAGACTGACCAGGGCGGCGTGAGGGTGACAGAGGCCATGAACTCCGAACCGCGGCGCGGGAACAGCTGGTTGTCGGTAGAGTTACGTGACAGCGTGATGCCGAAGTTGATGTTGTTACAGTTTCCGTTGGAGATGATGAAGTAGTTCCAGTCCTGCAGCATGTAGCGCGTGTAGGCCAGTTGCAGGGAGAGCTGGAAGTAGTCGTCGGGCCAGCGCAGACGCTTACCCCATCCGACGCTGACGCCGAAGAGCTTGATGTACTTGTCGTCGTCCATCATGGAGGTGTAGTCGTAGTATCCGCTGTTGTACGAGCCGTAGCCGTAGGCATAGTTGTAGTAGTTGTTCATCCATGCCGAGTTGCGGTAGGTACTGGAGATATCCGTCTGCTTGGAGTAGAAGGCGTTGATGCTGAAGGCGTTGGGACGCTTGCCGCCGAACCATCCGGTAGAGTAGCCTGCCGATATGGAGTTGTAGTACTTGGCATTGGTCTGGTAGGACAATGACAGCTGTTCGCCGTCGCCGACGGGCATGATGCCGCGCTTCATCTTGTTCTTGCCGAAGAGGTTGCGCATGGAGAAGTTGTTCAGCTTGATACCGACCTTACCGATGACACCCGTCTGTCCCCAACCCAGCGAGAACTCCAGCTGGTCGTTGGACTTCTGCTCGAGGTTCCAGTTGATATCCACGGTGCCGTCCTCGTAGTTGGGCTTGATGTCGGGGTTGACCTTCTCGGGGTCGAAGAATCCCATGCTGGCGATTTCACGTGCCGAGCGCTGGATGGCGTCCTTGGAGAACAGGTCGCCGGGCTTGGTGCGCAGCTCGCGGCGCACGACCTCCTCGTAGAGTCGGGTGTTACCATAGATGCGGACGTGGCTGATGTGAGCCTGCTGTCCCTCCATGATGCGCATCTCGAGGTCGATGGAGTCGCCGACGATGTTGACTTCCGTAGGCTGGAGGTTGTAGAACAGGTAACCGTTGTTCCAGTAGTAGTTGCCGATGGCGTCGTCGTCTTCCGACAGGCGTTTGCGCAACAGCTTCTGGTTGTAGACGTCGCCCTTCTTCATGCCCAGCGAGGCATTGAGCCAGTCGGTGGTGACAACGGTGTTGCCCACCCACGTGATGTCGCGGATGTAGTAGCGCTGTCCCTCGTCCACCTTGACGAACACGTTGACATGCTTCTCGTCCACCGTCCACACGCTGTCTTCCAAGATGGTGGCGTCGCGGTAGCCCAGCTCGTTGTATTTGTCTATCAGTGCCTTCTTGGCCTCGTCGTAGCGCTCGGGGGTGAACTTCTTGGCTTTGAAGAGGTTGCCCATCTTGCCCGACTCGTTAATCTTGCCGAAGGCACCCTTGCGGAACATGCTGCCCTTGATTTTCTTGGAACTCAGCTTCTCGTTGCCCTCGAAGATAATCTTGCGCACCCTCATCTTCGACTTCTTGTCGATGGTGATGTCGAGGATGACTTCGTTGTTGCCTGTCACGTCGTCGCGCTGCTGGATGTCAATCTCGGCGTTTTTGTAGCCTTTCTCGTCGAAGTACTTCTTGGCCAGGATTTTGGCGCGGTCAATCATGTTGGGCGTAATCTGGCTTCCCTTCATGATGCCCAGCTTGGACTCCATGTCCGACTTCTCCGACTTTTTCAGTCCGTAGTAGTTGATGGTACTGACGCGGGGTCGGGTGGCCAGATGGATGCAGAGGTACACCTTGCCGTCGACGATGGAGTCGGCGGTGATGGCTACTTTGGAGAACAGTCCGTGCTTCCAGTAGCGCTTGACGGCCTCCGTAATCTCGGTGCCCGGCAGGTCAATGGACTGACCGACAGTCAGTCCCGACAGGTTGGTGAGCACGAAGTCCTCATAGCCTTGGACGCCCTTGACGGCTAGACCTCCCAGCTGCAGGTGGCGTGGCGTTCCCGCATACGATATCTCAGGGTTGACGATCACGTCCTGAGCCACTATGTCTAAAGGCAAGATGAGAAACAAGAAGACCCACCTCCAGCCCCTCCCTGCATGGAGGGGGGTAATGTGTCTTCCCATGATGTTCACTATTTTAAAGTTCATCTTCTTATGTCTTTTCAATTATTATCTGTCACTATTTCTAACCACTCCCCTCACTTACAGGGAGGGGTAAGGGGGAGGGTCTCTTCACCCTCCACCTGTGCTTCCGTCTTGCCGAAGCGGCGCTGGCGCTGCTGATAGCTCTCGATGGCCTTGTGCAGTTCGGCCTCGTCGAAGTCGGGCCAGTAGGTGTCGCAGAAGTACAGCTCGGAGTAGGCTATCTGCCACAACAGGTAGTTCGAGATGCGCAGCTCGCCGCCTGTACGGATGAGCAGGTCGGGGTCGGGCATGAAGTTGGTCGTCAGATGCTGTGAGATAGTCTCCTCGGTGATATCCTGCTGGCCTTCGCTGACAATCTGCTTGACGGCCTCGGTGATTTCCCAGCGGCTGGAGTAGCTCAGTGCGACAACCATCGTCATGGCGTCGTTCTTGGCCGTGTGCTCTTCCGTCTCGCGCAGTTTCTGCTGCACGGCATCGGGCAGTCGCTTCATGTCGCCGATGACTCGGAAGCGCACGTTATTCTTCATGAATATCTCGTCTTCCAGCGAACTGAGCACCAGTCCCATCAGGGCTGCCACCTCGTCGGCGGGGCGACCCCAGTTCTCGGTGGAGAAGGTGTACAGTGTCAGGTATTTGACTCCCAGTCGGGTACATTCGGACGTAATGCGTCGCACAGCCTCCACACCGGCCTGGTGACCGTAGCTGCGCTCCTTGCCCCGTTCGTTGGCCCAGCGTCCGTTGCCGTCCATGATGATGGCAATGTGCTGCGGGATGTTATCTAATTGCATATTCATAATCCTTATTTAGTCTCTGTCGTTATGACATGTTCTACATTTCACCCATATATCGTAGCTTACCGAAAGACGGAGGTAGCTGAAGCAGTCGGTGTTCTTGAACAGTCCGCTGCGCTTGATGCCGTAGGGGTCCTCGATGCCGTCCAGTCGGTCGTTGCCCGTGAAGTGCATGGTCCACTCCAGCGCCATGTTGACGCGGTCGGCGGCCTTGTACTTGACACCGAGGCCCAGTGGAAGGCTGACGCCCATCTCCGTTTTGCCGGCCTTGCAGGCTGTGACGCCCAGACCTATATATATATAAGGTGTAAGCCGTTTGGCTCCACGATATTCGTTTCCCGTTCCGAAGGGCCAGAAGTTATATTCATACCTCAGACCGGCGTCGAGCACGTTGTTCTTGAACGAGTATTCCGTGTTCGTCGGTGTGATGTCGGGGTAGTACGACTTCTCGTACTTCGACGAGCCCTTCAGTGTTCCGTAGCTTATGTTCAGCGCTACAGCCTGCCGCGGGTCGAAGCGGTATTTGGCCAGCACGGAGAACATCGGTTGCATGTCCCGGAACAGGTTGCCGTTGAAATCGCCCAGATAGGTGGACAGTCCTGCACCGCCACCGATTTCCATGCGGTATTCGGGTGCCGTCTGTGCTGCGACGTTGTTGGCGACGAGCGACAATAGCAGGCCGGCGAGTGCCGTCAGCACCTTCCGCGCTCCTTGCTTGTATGTCAGCCTGTAGTACTTCACTGCTCGCTTCCTACTTCTCACCTCTTATTTCTTACCTCTCACTGCACCTCTTTCACTTCCCAGCCGAGACGGTTCAGTCTGCCGCGCCACATGACGTTAGAGCCGTCTTTGTAGAAGGCGTGCAGCCAGATGAAGTTGTCCTCGTCCGAGCGGACCTGAATCTTCGTCAGGTCCTTATAGACAAAGCCCTCGGGGTTGTCTTTGGTTTGCTCTTCGGGGAACTTCAGGCGGATGGATACCTGCCACGTCAGACCGCTGTCGCGGCTTTCGTAGACGGTGCTCAGGTCGCCCCCCAAGGCATAGACGATACCGTCGTAGTGCATGATGCTCAGGTTCTCCAGAGCGGGCAGCTGGTCTTTCTTGGTGTGGGCAGGTTCCATGTAGGTCCAGCTGCCGTTGGCTTCCTTGCCTCTGTAGTCCACGATCTTGTGCCACACACTTGTCTTGCCGCTGCGTGTTCCCACCAGCAGGACATAGTCCATGGAGTCGGCCATCGACTTGGGATAGCTAATCAGCGCCATGTCGGTTAGCGGCAACAACTCTATATCGTCGTCCAGATCGTCCTCTTCCCACTTGTCGGAAGCCTGCGGTTTGTGCATCAGGATGCCCGTGTCGGACATGGCATACTCCTCGTAGCTGCTTTCGCCGAGATACGTGTAGCCCTCGGGAACCGTCGGCGTGGCAGGCGAGTAGGGGCCTATCTTGGTCCAGGTGTATTCATCGCCATCCTGCTTGTGGACATTCAGCCGTACCGTGTAGTCCGTATATCCGGAGCCGTTGCTGGCCCAGACACGGAAGACGCGTGGAAAGGTGAAGTCGACGCTGTCCCTTCCGTTGTTGAAGGTGTAGAACTTGTCGTCCGTCAGGCTCTGTAGTCCCAGCAGACCGTTGTTCAGCGTCGTGACGGCGCACACCACCTTGTTGACATCGGTAAAGGTGGGCAGTGAATCGACATTCTCGATGAGGCGGGCCTTGCGCACCACACCGTCGATGGTGACGTCCTTTTCTATCGGATTGATTTGCATGGCATACTTGCTACCGGAAAAGGTAGCGCTTGTTCCCTCGACGGTACGTTTCATCGTTCCCAGCGTGAAGCCGGTGATGGCTGCGTCGCCGTAGAGAGTCACATCATAACCGTTGTCACTTGTCGAGCACGATGTCAGTAGCATCAATGCTGCCAATAGGCTGTATATGGTCTTTTTTTGCTTCATTGCGTTCATGTGTATCCAAAATTCCGTGCAAATTTACGCACAAATCTTGAATTTTGAGCATATTTACACCTTTTATTATGTTAAAACCACGATTTATTAAGTTAAAACTACGATTTTGAGGCGGTATTTTATGTTTTTAAACACTTTTCGTTGCAAATAATCAAAACTTTTTCGTACCTTTGCCAAGTCTTAACGGCAATTCAATTACATCAAAAAATAAGAACAATGAAACTAAGAAGAATGTTTGTAGCTGTGCTGACACTGGTTTGCTCAGCTGCTATGATGGCCCAACAGCCTATTCCCACAGACCCCGACGTGCGCATTGGCAAGCTGGATAACGGTCTGACGTATTACATCCGCCACAATGCATGGCCCGAACAGCGTGCAGAGTTTTACATCGCCCAACGCGTGGGTTCTATTCAGGAGAATGACGACCAGCGTGGTCTGGCTCACTTCCTGGAGCATATGTGCTTCAACGGTTCGAAGCACTTCAAGGGTAACGATATCGTGAAGTGGTGCGAGACGATTGGTGTGAAGTTCGGTCGCGACCTGAACGCCTACACTGCTATCGACCGTACGGTGTATAACATCTCGAACGTGCCGACGACCCGCGAGGGCATCATCGACTCCTGTCTGCTCATCCTGTATGACTGGGCCGACGGTCTGCTGCTGGAGCCTGCAGAGATTGATAAGGAGCGTGGCGTTATCCACGAGGAGTGGCGTCTGCGCACATCGCCCATGACCCGTATGCTGGAGCGCGATCTGCCTCAGTTGTATCCGGGTTCTAAGTACGGTCATCGTATGCCTATCGGTTTGATGGAGATTATCGACAACTTCAAGCCTAAAGTGCTGCGCGACTACTATGAGAAGTGGTACCGTCCCGACAATCAGGCCGTCATTGTCGTCGGCGACTTCGACGTCGACAAGGTGGAGCAGAAGATCAAGACGCTCTTCTCGCCCATCCAGATGCCCAAGAATCCCGCTCCCGTCGTTGCCGAGGCAGTGCCCGACAATGCCGAGCCTATCTATGTGATAGACAAGGACAAGGAAATGCAGTATAGCATTGTGGATATGATGATCAAGAGCGACCCCATTCCCGAGGATATGAAGGGTGACGTATCATACCTTGTCATCGACTTCATGAAGGATGCTGTCATTGGTATGCTCAACGACCGTCTGTCGGAACTGTCCAAGAAGCCCGACTGCCCGTTCGTGGAGAGCTCTGCCGCCTATCGCCGCTATCTGTTCTCGAAGACCAAGGACGCTCTCGACCTCGACGCCCTGCCTAAGGAAGGCCAGACGGAAGCAGCCTTGAAGACGTTGATGATAGAGGGTCGCCGTGCCGCTGAGTTCGGCTTCACTGCCACCGAGTATCAGCGCTTCAAGCAGAACTACCTGAGTCGTCTGGAGAAGATGTACTCTAATAAGGATAAGCGTTACAACAACCAGTTCTGCGATGAGTATACCGAGCACTTCCTGGACAAGGAGCCCATCCCTTCTATCGACATGTACTACCAGATGATGAAGCAGGTGGCGCCCATGATTCCGCTGGAGAATATCAATGCCCTGATGAAGGAGATGTTGCCTGCCAATGATTCCAACCTCGTGGTGATGAACATGAACCAAGAGAAGGAAGGCGCCGTATATCCTACTGTGGAGAGTCTCAAAAAGGCCATTGCCGACGGACGTGCCGCACAGCTTGAAGCTTACGTGGACAACGTGAAGAACGAACCCCTTATCGCCAAGATGCCTAAGGCTGGCAAGATTGTCAAGGAGGTTGCCGGCAAGAAGTTCGACTACAAGGAGCTGACGCTGAGCAATGGCGCCAAGGTCATTCTGAAGCACACGGATCTGAAGAAAGACCAGGTGCTGCTGGTGGGCGAGGGCCTCGGCGGTTCATCGCTCTATGGCGAGAAGGACTTTGTCAACATCAAGATGTTTGATGACGTTATTGAGGCCAGTGGTTTGGGCAACTTCTCGCATACTGAACTGGAGAAGGCCATGGCCGGCAAGGTTGCCAGTGCAAGCCTTACACTCGGCGAGGAGCGCTTTCACATCACCGGTTCGTCGACGCCCACCGACGTAGAAACTATGCTGCAGCTGGTATACCTCAACTTCACGAAGGTCAACAAGGACCAGGAGTCCTTCGATAACACCATGAAGACCACCGAGCTGATGCTGAAGAACAAGTCGCTGCAGCCCGAGGCCGTCTTCAGCGACTCGCTGATGGTTACCCTGACCGCCCACGACAAGCGCCAGGCTCCCCTGACTGTCGACGACCTCAAGCAGGTCAACTACGACCGCATCCTGCAGATGGCCAAGGAGTGTACGGCCAACGCCGCCGCCTATACTTTTACCATCATCGGTAACTACGACGAGGCGAAGATCCGTCCGCTTATCGAGCAGTACCTCGCCGCCCTGCCCGGCAACGCCAAGAAGGTGCAGAAGAGCAAGGATGTTGACGTACAATACAAGGGCAACGTCAAGAACGACTTCACCCGCAAGATGGAGACTCCGAAGGCCATTGCTGTCATGACTTGGTATAACGACAAGATGGACTATACCCTGGAGAACATCGTTCGCGCCGATATGGCCGGACAGATTCTCACCATGCTCTATACCGAGAAGATCCGCGAGGAGGCCAGTGCTGCCTATACCGTGATGACACAGGGCGGCATTCAGCGTGACGACTATCGCACTACGGCTCAGGTGATTATCTACTGTCCCATGAAGCCTGAGAAGGGCGACATCGCCACCAAGATCATGTTCGACGAGGTGCAGGCGCTCGCCAAGACCGTTGACGCTGAGAAACTGGCAAAGGTCAAGGAGTACATGCTGAAGAACATCGACGACCAGGCCAAGACCAACAACTATTGGGTGCGTCAGCTGAACCGCCTGCGCAAGTACGGCATTGACACGCACACCGATTACAAGAAAGTCGTTGAGGCTCAGACTCCTGAGACCATTATGGCCTTCGTCAAGGAGCTGCTGAAGGCTGGCAACCATGCCCAGGTGGTGATGATGCCTGCCGAATAATAAATTGTTAAATTGTAAATAGTTAAATTGTAAATCAAAGTGAGTTATCTGTTTTCATCAGAATCGGTTTCTGAGGGCCATCCCGACAAGGTGGCTGACCAAATAAGTGATGCTATACTGGACCAGTTTCTGGCGTACGACGAGCATGCCCGAGTGGCTTGCGAGTCGTTCGTCACCACTGGACAGGTGGTATTGATGGGCGAGGTGCGCAGCGAAGTGTATATTGATCTGCAGACCATAGCCCGTAACACCATCAAGCGCATCGGCTATACCAAGGCGGAGTATCAGTTTGACGGCAACTCCTGCGGTATCCTGACAGCCATCCACGAGCAGAGCGAGGACATCAATCGCGGCGTGGACAACGGCAACGAGGAGGAGCAGGGTGCTGGCGACCAAGGTATGATGTTCGGCTATGCCACCAACGAGACGGAGAATCTGATGCCTGTCAGTCTTGACCTGGCTCACCTCCTGATGCGGACACTGGCTGAAATCCGGAAGGAGGGTAAGGTGATGACCTATCTGCGCCCGGACGCCAAGAGCCAGGTGACGGTACAGTATAGTGACAATGGTATTCCCGAGCGTATTGACACCATCGTTGTCTCTACGCAGCACGACGAGTTCGACAGCGATGACAAACGCATGCTGCAGAAGATTCGCGAGGATGTCATTAACATCTTGATTCCGCGTGTCAAGGAAAAGATTCACTCCCAGCGCGTGCTGTCGCTGTTCGGCGACGATATCAAGTATTTCGTCAATCCTACCGGTAAGTTCGTTATTGGCGGACCTCACGGAGACACAGGACTGACAGGACGTAAGATTATCGTCGACACCTACGGTGGCAAGGGTGCCCACGGAGGTGGCGCTTTCTCGGGCAAGGACTCGTCTAAGGTGGATCGCTCGGCTGCATATGCCGCACGACATATCGCCAAGAATATGGTGGCAGCCGGCGTAGCTGACGAGATGCTGGTTCAGGTGAGTTATGCCATCGGCGTCGCCAAGCCGATGAATATCTACGTCAATACCTATGGCCGCTCGAAAGTCGCCATGTCCGACGGTGAGATTGCAAAGAAGATTGAGAAACTCTTCGACCTTCGCCCCAAGGCCATCGAGCGCTCCTTGAAACTGCGCCAGCCGATGTACCTGGAGACTGCAGCGTACGGTCACATGGGCCGACAGTCGGAGGTGGTCAAGAAGACCTTTACCAGCCGGTACCACGAGACAAAGACCATTGATGTCGAGCTGTTTACGTGGGAGAAGCTGGATAGGGTAGAGGATATCAAGCGTGAGTTCGGATTGTAATCATATTTACTCTGGAGATTTTATCGGGTTCCATGTCTGACATCCAGTTGCCACAGTATTACAGGGAAGTATTCTTCTCAAAGGATACCCTGTTGCGTACGGAAGTGCCTGATGGGCGAGGAAGCTACGGAATGGCTGGCGATCCGATTCCCTATACGATGCACAACGACAACGTCATCACGGCGTTGTTGTTGTGTTTCTTTATTCTTGCCATCATTTCCTTTGCGAACGTGAAGGAATTTATAGTTCGTCAGGCGAAGAATTTCTTCTATCTGCCCCACGAAGGAACGACTGAGACTGGAGAGACAGCGGCTGAGGTGCGTTTCCGGCTGTTTCTGGTTGTGCTGGTGAGTATGCTGTTTGCCTTGCTCTACTACTTCTATACGCTGCAAAATGTGGGAGAAACCTTCGTCCTGGACTCTTCCTATCTGCTGATAGTAATTTTCTTTGGTGTCTTCCTGGGATATTTCCTGCTCAAAACGTTGTTCTATATCGTAGTCAATAACGTGTTCTTTGATGGTAAAAGAAACCGACAATGGCTCAAGTCTCTTTCCTTTATTATTGCCATCGAGGTCGTGTTGTCGTTTCCTGCCGTGCTGGGTATGACATACATGGGGCTTGCTCCCGCAGATGTGGAAATATATCTTGCAATAGTACTTCTTTTTGTTAAATTATTGACGATTTATAAGTGTTTTATCATCTTTTTTCGTCGAAATGTCATCCGTTTCCAAATTATTTTGTACCTTTGTGCGCTCGAAATGATACCTTTGATTGCCCTTTGGGAAGTCTTGGCCGTCACAGCGAATAGTTTGAAAATAAATTTTTAGGACATCGATGATAAAGAAGATTCTGGTTTCACAACCAAAACCATCAAGTGAGAAATCACCCTATTACGACATCGCATCACGCTTCGGTGTAGAGTTGGTGTTTCGTCCCTTTATCAAGGTAGAGGGAATTACGACTAAGGATTTCCGTGCCCAGCATGTGAATATTCTGGACTATACGGCCGTTGTGTTCACATCGCGTCACGCTATTGACCACTATTTTACACTGGCCAAGGAAATGCGCGTTGCTATTCCTGAGGACATGAAATACTTCTGTGTTACAGAGACCATCTCGCTCTACATTCAGAAGTATGTGCAGTACCGCAAGCGCAAGGTGTTCTTTGGTACTACCGGCAAGATTGAAGACCTGTTGCCTGCTATGGTCAAGCACAAGAACGAGAAGTATCTGGTGCCCATGAGCGATGTGCATAACGACAGTATTACCAAACTGCTCGACTCCAAGAAACTGACTCATCAGGAGTGTGTGATGTATCGTACTGTCAGTAACGATTTCACTGAAGAGGAGGTGAAGAGCTTCGACTATGATATGCTGATTTTCTTCAGTCCGTCGGGTATCGAATCGCTCACCAAGAACTTCCCCAACTTCAAGCAGGGTGATATTGCTATCGCCACCTTTGGGCCTACTACGGCAAAGTCGGCCAAGGATGCCGGTCTGAGACTGGATATCGAGGCTCCGTCCGAGAAATATCCTTCTATGACGGGTGCTTTGCAGCATTACCTGCTCGAGAAACAAGGCTGATGAAGTCAGCTGTTCAACGTCTAAACGTACGACCACTTTGGACAAAAGGCAAGGAACGTTCTGCAAACGAGAGCGACTGGTCAGTCAGAAACAGATAGAAGAGCTCTTTAGCGGCAGTCCATCAGCGGCCGCCTTTCCCCTTAGGGTTGTATATATAAATAAGGTACGCGCGTTAGGAGCAGAACCGATTCAAGTGCTCGTCAGTGTTCCGAAGAAGCGCTTCCATCATGCTGTCGACCGTAACAGGGTCAAGCGGCAGATTCGTGAAGCCTACCGTATCCATAAGACGTTGCTCAGTGATGCGTTGCCCGCAGACCGGCAAGTGCTGCTGGCTTTCGTCTGGCTCTCCGACCGGCATTGGTCATCTGACAAGATAGAGCAACGGATGGTTGGACTGCTGAAAAGAGTAGCTGAGGGACAGGATAAAAAGTAAGACACAGCATGGGTTAATAAGCTATGAGAACGGTATGGAACTATGTCACAAAAGTGCTGAGTTGGCTGCTGCTGTTGCCCATCCGCTTCTACCAACTGTACATATCGCCATTGCTGGGACCCTCCTGCCGGTTTACGCCGACATGTAGTGAATACGCCCGACAGGCGATTCTCAAGCATGGGCCATTCAAGGGACTGTACCTCGCTGTATGGCGCATCTTGAGATGTAATCCTTGGGGAGGATCAGGATATGATCCCGTGCCGTAAAGTTCCCGTCGAAACGTCAAAAGTCGGAATGTCGAAATGTCGTAATATCGAATTATCGAAAATAACAGAAAAAAGAAAAGAATATATGAAGAACTTTGTTGAAGAACTTCGCTGGCGTGGTATGCTGGCACAGATGATGCCTGGCACTGAAGAGCTGCTCCAGAAAGAAATGGTGACGGCTTATTTGGGAACAGACCCGACGGCAGACTCATTGCACATTGGTCACCTCTGTGGTATCATGATGCTGCGCCATCTGCAGCGTTGCGGTCACCGCCCCGTCATTCTCGTCGGTGGAGCAACAGGTATGATTGGTGATCCATCGGGAAAGTCGCAGGAGCGCAACCTGCTGAACGACGAAACGCTGCGTCACAATCAGGAATGTATCAAGGCACAGGTGGCAAAGTTCCTGGACTTTGAGTCGAAGGATGCGAACGCAGCAATTATGGTCAATAACTATGACTGGATGAAGGACTTTACCTTCCTTGATTTCGCCCGTGAGGTGGGTAAGCATATCACTGTTAACTATATGATGGCTAAGGAGTCAGTGCAGCAGCGCTTGAACGGAACAGCTCGCGACGGTTTGTCGTTCACCGAGTTTACCTATCAGCTTTTGCAGGGTTACGATTTCCTCTACCTCTATCAACATTATGGCGTTAAGCTGCAGTTGGGTGGTAACGACCAGTGGGGAAATATGACGACGGGAACAGAATTGATTCGCCGTACCTTAGGTAACGACGTGGAGACTTTCGCCCTCACGTGCCCGCTCATCACCAAGTCGGATGGCAAAAAGTTCGGTAAGACGGAGTCGGGCAATATCTGGTTGGATCCTAAGCGCACCACACCCTATAAGTTCTATCAGTTCTGGTTGAATGTCAGCGATGATGATGCAGAGCGCTACATTAAGATATTCACCTCTCTGGAGAAGGATGTCATCGACGCTCTCATCGAGGAGCACAAGCAGGATCCCGGTCGCCGTGTACTGCAGAAGCGCCTGGCCGAGGAAGTAACGGTGATGGTTCACTCGCAGGAAGCGCTTGACACTGCTATTGAAGCATCAAACATCCTCTTTGGCAAGTCTACCAAGGAGAGCCTGGAGAAACTTGATGAGCAGACTTTCCTGGATGTCTTCGATGGTGTGCCTCAGTATGAGATTGGCAAAGATCAGCTTGGACAACCAGCTATTGAACTGTTTACCACGGTTGCCCCCGTATTCCCCTCTAAGGGTGAGATGCGTAAGATGGTGCAGGGTGGCGGCGTCTCGCTGAATAAGGAGAAACTGACTGACCAGCAGCGTCCGGTAACTGCCGAAGATCTTATCGACGGCAAATACCTGCTGGCACAGAAGGGTAAGAAGAATTATTTCCTGCTGATAGTGAAATAATCGGCAAAAATTTGGCCGTGTGCCAGATTTTTCTTACCTTTGCAGCCGCAAAACGTGCGACACCCGGTGAAAAGGGTT
>OCTW013401879.1_pt1 | contig 25703 bp, 20 predicted proteins | sample 1539671 | NCBI WGS metagenome assembly OCTW01 (sample SAMN02144230, study PRJEB22623) | gut metagenome | biome: sheep rumen | host: Ovis aries | place: New Zealand | reverse complement strand
GAAGTGCTCGTTGTAGAAGGCCAGGTTTTCTACGCAGAACTCCCAGTCGGCAATGGCCTCATAGACCACCGGATGCTTGTGGGTCAGGACCACATTGTGCGTCACACCGGCAATGTCCACGACAATCGTATACACGATATTCGTCGTGCCTTCATTGGCCGGGAAGGTGAGCGTAATGTCGGCGGCTCCGGTGCCGGAGGCCGGTGTAATGACGATGTTCGGGTTCTCGCAAGCGGCGGTCCAGGGCTGTTTGCCCGTCACTTTGAGCGTGGCGGAAGTCTGTTCCGGCGTGGCGGTAAGGGTCATCGGGGTTACCTCGCCCGGCTTTACGCCCGCCTGCGTAATGACGACCGGATAAGTGACCCCGTTCACAAGGACGTTCACGGTCACGATCCTGTCCTGGCTGGTCAGGTTCTGCGGGAGGGTTACGGTAACGGAAGCGGGACCCGTTCCGGAGGATTGGCTGAAGGAGACATCCTTGTCATCGCAGGAAATCGTCCAGCTCTTGCTGCCGATCAGGTTGATGGTGGCGGTGGTGCCGTCTTCCGGAATGTTGATGGAACTCTCCGTCGGACCCACCTTCTCGGCCGCATCCTGGGTAATCTTCAGGGTGCCCGTCGGGATGCCGGGGCTCTTGAAATACACTTTGGCACTGCGGGCGGTCGTCACCTTGTTGGGCTGAACCGTCACGTTCAGGACGGATTCCTCGCCGGAGGTGGAAGCGACATCTACCGCAATCCAGTCTTCTTCGAAGTTCACCGTGTAGGGAACGTTGGCCGTGACCGTCATGGTCTTGGTGGCCCCGTCTTCCCCGACATAGAAAGCGTAGTCGGAGAATTTTACATAGTGCTCCTCGAACTTCTCGCTCTTGCAGCCGGCCAGCAGGGCCAGTGCGGCGAGTACGGTTAGCAGTTTGTCAATTTTCATAAGTAGTTGAATTATTTGTTATTATCTTTATATTTAAATAGGAAATACGTTCCGGTAAGCAGGACAATAACGCCCACCGTCCACAGGACGATCCGCCGGACGGACGGCTCCAGGGGAGTGGTGCACATGACAACGACCAGCAGGGTGCCAATCGCCAGCAGCGTGGCGGCCAGGCAGGTCAGGGCCAGGTGCGAATATTCCCGAACCGCTTTCTTCATCCGGGCGTCGGGTTCTCTTTCGGCCTCCGGGTCGGTCTGCGCCCAGGCCCGCTCGTAACCGCTGCTCAGGCGGCCCCTCCAGGTGCGCCACAGTTCCATGCCGGCCAGCAGCGCCACCGGAATCAGCAGGCCGATGGAGGCATCCAGCAGGTTCGGGTTGATGGCGGGTTTGATAATGAACTTCACCGGCAGGCCGATGGCATAGGTGATGCCCATCGCCCACAGGACCTGCGCGCCGGAAATCCGGCGGGAGAACAAGCCCCAGACGGTCGGAATGCAGAGCGGGGCCATGACCATGGTCAGCAGGGGAACCACCACCTTCTCTGCGCCGCCCGCGTAGGGGACCAGCAGGGCCACGGCCACGATGGCCAGACCGAAGAAAAGGGTGAACAGGCGGCCGATGCGGATTTTCTTCCGTTCCGGCGCTTCGGGATGGTTTACTCCCCAAATCTCATAGGTGAAGACGTTGGCATAGACGTTCAGCGTGCCCGATACGGTACTCATGGTGGCGCTGACCATGGCCGCCAGCATCACGCCCAGCATCCCTTTCATCAGCACCCGCTGGCCCATGAGGATATAGGCCTGTTCCGGGTTGGCCGCCGGGTCGATGGTCCGCCACACCATGGCGGGAAGGTACCAGATGAACGGGGTAAAGAGGTAGAGCGCCGCCACCAGGTAATTGCTCTTGCGGGCATCCCGGGTGGTGGGAACGCTGATGTACCGCTGCACATAGGGCCAGTCCCCGCCCATCTGGAAGGCGTTAAGGGCGAGCCAGAGGACCAGCCAGATCCAGGGATATTCGGGCGTGGCCGGAATGAAATACCCGTCCGGCAGCGCGGGGGAATGCAGGAAACTGCCCAGGCCGCCCACTTCGTGGAGCGACAGGGGGATCATGAAGAGCACGACGCAGAAGAGCACGCCGAACTGGATCATATCCGTCATCAGCACGGCGGGGAAACCGCCTGCCACGGTATAGATCAGGGTGATGGCACCCAGCAGCAGGATGGCCCAGCGCACATCGATGGGCATGATGGCGTTCATGACTACTGCGATGGCATACAGGGCGATGGCGGTATGCACGCCGCGGCCCACGATGCCGGCTACCGTATAAAAGTCCAGGGTAGCTTTTCCGAAACGCAAGGAAAGGAACTCTCCGGGCGATTTGATTTTGAGCTGACGCCATTTTCCCGCAACCCAACGGCCGGCGATGGCCGAAGCCACGCCCACCAGCACGCCGATCAGGGCGGCCACCAGGCCGATCCGGTACGCGACGCCACCCCAGATCACAAAGGTGCTGGCCGAGAAAATGGTCATATAAGTGGACAGACCCGACAGCCACCAGGAGGAATTCCTTCCGGCGATGAACATATCTTCCGAGGTCTTGATTTTCCGGGATACGAGACCGCTCACGAACACGAGTCCGAGGAAGTACAGGACGACGACGATATAGTCGATGGCTTGCATTGTAAAAAATCAGAATTATTATGATAACATACAAATGTAGTAAAAGGTTTTAATCTGCGCGTATTTTCCATTCTTTTTTGTGAAAAAAAAGTCGAGCATTTGCTGAAAACGATTGCAAACTGGTGAAAATAGTGTATTTTTGCAGCCATATGATGAAGCGGATTACAATCAAGGATATCGCTGCGGAATTGCGGCTTTCCGTGTCCACGGTTTCTCGTGCGCTTACGGGTGATAAAAACATCCGGGAAGCCACCCGTGTCCGGGTGATGGAAGTGGCGAAGCAAATGGGGTACAGTCCCAATCCGGCGGCAATGACCATCCGCACCGGGCGGACCGGGACGGTGGGCGTTGTCATCCCGGAAATGCGGACGGATTATACGGTTAAAGTCATCCGCGGCATCCAGGAAGTCCTCTACCAGGCGGGCATCAAAGTGGTGGTGATGGATTCCTTCGAGGATCCCGAAATGGAGATGGAAAATTTCCGGATGATGGAGCGTTTCATGGTGGACGGACTCATCATCTGCCAGTGCTCCTGCCGCCACAACCTGGATTGGCTTTCCAAGATGCTTGCGCAGGATTTTCCGATGGTGTTTTACGGGCGCATCCCCTATGGGCTCAAGGTCTCGCAAGTCCTTGTGGATGACTATGCCAAGTCTTTTTTCATGGTGGAAAAAATGATCCTGGCGGGCCGTCGCCATATCTGCCATTTTTATGGTCCCGACGATGTCCACAACTCCGTGGAACGCGCCCGCGGGTATCGCGATGCCCTGACAAAATACAACATCCCCTGTGAGGACGCCCTCCAGATCCGGAGCGGGATGCTGATCGAGGATGGACGCCGCGCAGTGGATAAGTTGCTGGCTTCCGGGGCAAAGTTTGACGCCATTTTTGCCTTTAATGAAGAAATGGCCGTAGGGGCGATGCAGCGTCTGCGTGAGCGTGGAATCCGTGTCCCCGAAGATGCCGCCATTTCCGCTTTCTCCGGCACCTCCCTGGCCGAAGTGGTCTATCCTACCCTGTCCACGGTGGATTCTCCTACGTTGGAGATGGGCCGCGTGGCCGCCCGCCAGCTGCTGGACCAGCTGGGCGCCCTGGCCGCCGGCAAGCCGCTCCCCGAACCCCGTACCATCGTCCTCAACGCAGAAATCAACGTGCGCGATTCCATATAAATTTTGTCATATCGGGAAAATTGCTTACCTTTGCGGTCCCCAAATTGTGTGGGGATCGCAATTTTTTTATGTTAAACCATTAAAGATCAAGACAGTGGACACACTAAGTTACAAAACTGTATCGCTGAATGCAGCGACTGTACAGAAGGAGTGGGTCGTCATTGATGCAACCGATCTTGCATTGGGCCGTCTTGCTTCCCGCGTGGCCCTTGTCCTCCGTGGCAAGACCAAACCGGGCTATACCCCTCACGTGGATTGCGGTGACAACGTCATCGTCATCAACGCCGAGAAGGTCGCCCTCAAGGGTAACAAGATGACCAATCGCGTCTATACGCGCTACACGGGATTCCCGGGTGGACAGCGTTTCTCGACGCCGAAGGAGATCCTGCAGAAGAGACCTGCCGAACTCATCCGGAAGTCTGTCAAAGGCATGCTTCCGAAAACACGTCTGGGAGACAAGATCTTTGGTAACCTGTACGTTTATGCAGGTCCCGAGCATCCGCATGCTGCCCAGAAACCCAGAGAAATCAAGTTGAACGAAATCTAAAACAGAGCAAATGGAACAGACACACGCCCTTGGAAGACGTAAGGCTGCTGTAGCTCGCGTTTATCTGGTTGCCGGAGCCGGCAACATCACGATCAACGGTCGCGAACTTACCAATTATTTTAAAGAGGGTTCGCTCCAGTATGTCGTGAATCAGCCGCTCCAGGTCACTGCAACGGAAGGTCAGTTCGACATCAAAGTGAACGTCGTCGGTGGTGGTATCAAAGGCCAGGCCGAAGCGATTCGTCTCGGAATTTCCCGCGCGCTTTGCGAGGTGAACAAAGAGGCTTATCGTCCCGCCCTTAAGGCCGCCGGTTTCCTCACCCGCGATGCCCGCGAGGTCGAAAGAAAGAAACCTGGCCAGCCGAGTGCACGTGCACGCTTCCAGTTCAGCAAGCGTTAATCGGTACTTTACGGTCAAGCACAGCTGCGGTTACAGAATCTTTGGGACCTTTCGACCGGTGCGAACCGGGGAAGCTGCTTGAAAGATGCCGCCGCTGCGGAAAATCCGGGAGACCGGCAAGGCCGCTGCTCACGGATTGATGAAAAGAGTTAAAAAAATTAAAAACAAACAAAAATGCCCAGAACAACATTCCAAGAACTGCTTGATGCAGGTGCACACTTCGGACATCTGGCCCGCAAGTGGAATCCCAAGATGGCTCCGTACATCTTCGATCAGAAGAACGGCATCCACATCATCGACCTGCACAAGAGCATCGTCAAGATAGACGAGGCTGCCGAGGCAATGAAAGAGCTCGCCCGTTCCGGCCGCAAGATTCTCTTCGTCGCTACGAAGAAACAGGCCAAAGAGGTCGTAGCTGAAAAGGCAGCTGCTGTGAATATGCCTTCCATCACCGAGCGTTGGGCCGGCGGTATGCTGACCAACTTCCCGACGATCCGCAAGGCGGTCAAGAAAATGAACACCATCGACAAGATGATTGAAGATGGTACCTTCGAGAAGCTCGCAAAACGTGAGCGCCTCCAGATCGAGCGCCAGCGCGCCAAATTGGAGAAGAACCTCGGCTCCATCAAGGATATGAGCCGTCTCCCTTCCGCCCTTTTCGTGGTTGATGTACAGAAAGAGGCCAATGCCGTGAAAGAGGCTGGCCGTCTGAATATCCCGGTATTCGCATTGGTTGACACATGTTGCGATCCCACCCCGATTGATTATGTGATTCCGGCGAACGACGATGCGACGAAGTCCATCGAGTACATCACCGAGGCGCTTTGCAAAGCTATCCAGGAAGGCCTGGAGGAGCGCAAGCTGGAGAAGGAGAAAGAGACCGAGGCCGAAGAGGCTGTGACCAAGCCCACCGCCAAGAAGCTGCGTGCCCGCAAGGGTGCCAAGCCCGTTGACGTCGAGGAAGAGGCCGCTCCTGCCGCCGAGGCTGCTGCCGCCGAAGCTCCTGCCGCCGAGTAATAAATTTTAAAGTTAAGAAAGTTATGGCTATCACATTAGCAGACATCAAGAAATTGCGCGAAATGACCAGCGCCGGCATGATGGATTGCAAGAACGCCCTTACCGAGGCGGACGGCGATTTCAAGCGTGCTGTCGAGATCCTTCGCGAAAAAGGTAAGTCCACACTTGCCAAGCGCGGTGACAACGAAACCACGCAAGGTGCGGTCTTGAGCCGTATCGACGGTGGAAAGGCCATCCTTGTCTGCCTGGGTTGCGAAACCGACTTCGTTGCCGCTACTCCTGATTTCAAGGCGCTCGCCGCTTCAATCGCCGACGCCGCTATCGCATCCTTCCCGGCCGATCTCGAGGCCCTGAAGGCTGTGAAGGCCGCCGACGGTTATACTCTCGACGAGAACATCACGAATCAGGCTGGCAAGACGGGTGAGAAGCACGTCCTGGCTTTCTACGGCGCCCTCGAGGCTCCGTTCGTGAGCGAGTACGTCCACTTCAACGGCAAGCTCGGTGCCATCGTATCCTTCAACAAGGTGGTCCCCGCCGACATCGCCCGCGGTATCGCGATGCAGGTTGCATCGATGAACCCGGTGGCTGTCGATCCGGCTTCCGTCCCTGCCGAGGTGCTCGAGTCCGAGAAGACCGTCGCCATCCAGAAGACGCGTGACGAGATGGTCCAGAAGGCCGTTGACGCCGCCCTGAAGAAAGTGGGCATCAACCCCGCCCACGTGGATAGCGAGGATCACATCGAGTCCAACACCGCCAAGGGTTGGCTGACTCCCGAGCAGGCCAATCAGGCTCGCGAAATCATCAAGACCGTCGGTGCCGAGAAGGCTGCCAGCCTCCCGGAGCAGATGATCCAGAACATCGCGAACGGCCGTGTCCAGAAGTTCCTCAAGGAGAATACCCTCGTAGAGCAGGAGTACCAGCTCAGCGACGACAAGCAGACCGTGGGCGCCGCTCTGGCCGCTGTTGACAAAGAGGCCAAGGTCCTTGCCTTCAAGCGCTTCTCCCTCAACGACTAATTGCATATTGCACATTCATTCAAGAGACCGGCTTTCCGTCGGCCTCTTTTTTGTACACCGCCCTTGTCCTTCTCTTTCTTGCATCATCCACGAAATAGCCCATTTTGGTGGATGGCGAGGGAAAATGGCGTTCGGGGAATGGATGGTGTGGTAAGTGCAAATAGTGGGGATTTGCGATTGTCCGGTAAATCTTTTACCTTTGTTTTATGCGAGGTTTGCTCGCAGGATTGTTAGCTACACTGCTTTTTATGATTATTCAACGCCTGATAGGAACTGCTCTGGCTGCGATGATGACTTTGTCCGTCTTCGCGCAGGAACCGCAGCCTGCTCCGGATTACCGCGCCTATATCCTTACGCCGCCCGCACCGGCGGAACCCCGCATCAACGGACCGAAGGTGTACGGGGCTCGTCCGGGGGCCGATTTCCTCTTTCGTATTCCTGCCACGGGTGAGCGGCCGATGACATTTGAGGCGAAGGGGCTTCCGCGCGGGTTGAAGCTGGATCCGGCCACCGGGATTATTTCGGGCCGTATTCGGCCGGTCGGAGCCCGTGGTAGGGACAGGTCGGCCGGAGCCCGGGGGAAGGACCGGGAATATCGGGTTACGCTGATCGCCCGAAACGCCCGCGGGGAGGCACGGCGTGAACTGCGCATCGTCGTGGGCGGGCAGATTGCCCTGACGCCGCCGATGGGCTGGAATTCGTGGAACCTGTGGGGCAACACTGTCAGCCAGGAAAAAGTGGAAGCCGCCGCCCGGGCCATGGTGGAAAGCGGCCTGGCAGATTACGGATGGAGCTATATCAATATCGATGATGGCTGGCAGGGCCTTCGCGGAGGCGTGTACAACGCCATCCAGCCGAACGATAAATTCCCCGATATCAAAGGAATGGTAGACCGCATCCACGCCCTGGGCCTGAAGGCCGGCATCTATTCCAGCCCTTGGTGCGGCACCTACGCCGGCCACATCGGCACCACCTGCGACCGCGAAGACGGTATCTACTGGTGGGTGGAGCAGGGCATCGTGGACGCCGACATGAAACTGGACCGAAAACAGAAAGACGTCAGGCGGGAAGACTTGCGTTACTTCGGCAAATACTCCTTCGCCCGTCAGGACGCCCGCCAGTGGGCCGCCTGGGGCATCGACTACCTCAAATATGACTGGAATCCCAACGACCGCTTCTACCTGAAACAGATGCGGGACGCCATCGACGCCACAGGGCGCGACATCCTGTACAGCGTTTCGTGCACGGCCAAGATCGGCATGGGACCGTACCTGAGCCAATATGCCGAAGCCTGGCGCACCACCAACGACATCCGCGACAACTGGGAGAGCGTATCGGAAATCGGTTTCCGCACCCACAAATGCAAGGGGCAGGACCAGTGGGCCCCCTATAAACGGCCCGGCAGCTGGCCCGACGCCGATATGCTGGTCGTGGGCAAGCTGGGCTGGTGGAGCGGGGTGCACTGGACGGGCCTCACCCCCGATGAACAATACACGCACATTACCCTTTGGTCGATTTTGGCTTCGCCGCTGCTGCTGGGTTGTGACCTCACGGAACTGGATCCCTTTACCTTGAGCCTGTTGTGCAACAGCGAGGTGATCGATGTAAACCAGGATCCGCTGGGCCTGCAGGCCTCTCGCGTGGCGGGTGACGAGACGCACGCCATCTATGTCAAGCCGCTGGAAGACGGCTCGCTGGCGGTGGCGCTCTTCAATTTGGGCGATGAACCGCGGGTGATGGGATTCGTCCCGCGCCTGCTGGGGATCGTGGGAGAGCAGACTTTCCGCGATCTGTGGCGTCAGCAGGATATCGGGAAGGTGAACCCGCGCGAAAAATGGGAGACCGAAGTGGCCCCCCATGGAACGGTATTCTTACAAATCAAACCGGGTATCGACGATGTCCGCCGCACCGGGTCTGTCCGAAAAACGCTGCTTTAGCAAACCGGATGGCACCAGCCGTGGGTGTCCTCCACCTCTCCGAACTGGATGCCGGTGAGATGGCGGTACAGCTTTGTGCACATCGGCCCCACAGCCCCGTCCTCGCAGAAGCGGTACGATGCCGTAACGGCCGCCTCTTCCAGGACCGGTTTTACGTCGATGCGGGAGATGGGCGTCAGGACGACGGCCGTCCCGCAGGCGCCGACTTCCTGGCATTCAGCCAGTTCCGCCAGCGGAATGTGGCGTTTCTCCACCTTCAAGCCCAGGTCGGTGGCCACCACCTGCAAGCTCTTGTTGGTGATGGACGGCAGGACACTGTCCGACAGCGGGGTGATATAGGTCCCGTCCTTGATGGCAAAGAAGTTGGAGGAGCCGAACTCATCGATAAACTCCCGCGTTCCGGAATTCAGGAAGAGCATCTCCCCGTATCCCTGGGCGTGGGCGATGTTGTACGGGCGGAAGGTCGGGGCATAGTTGCCGGCCAGTTTGTAGCTGCCCGATCCCTTCGGCGCGGCCCGGTCATAATTGCCGGGAATTACGGCCGAGAAAGCTTTCAGCGTAGTACCGTGATACGTGCCAACCGGCGTTCCCATTACAGCGAAAACCACTTCCGGATGCGGTGAAAGGCCGATTTGCGGATGCACGCTCATCAAAATGGGGCGAAGGTACATCGAGGCTCCGTAGCCGTAAGGCGGCAGGAAGTCCAGGTTGCGGCGGACGCATTCCTCGCACAGTTGGATAAAAAGTGCTTCCGGCGGTTCCGGGAGACCCAGATAGGCGGCGCTGCGGCGCAGGCGGGCGGCGTTCTCATCGGGCCGGAACATGACCACGCGGCCATCTTTCTGGCGGAAGGCCTTCAAGCCTTCGAAACAGGCCACGGCGTAGTGCATCACCAGGGCATAAGGGTTCAAAGACATGGTGAAAGAGGTGTCGGCCTCCATGGGGGTCCACGCGCCATCCACAAAGCGCGTCACCATAACCGCGTTGGTTTTGTGCACGTTGAATCCCAGCTTGTTCCAATCCAAATTCATATCCATGGTTTTTAAATATGATTCGCAATCCAATCTCCAACCTCCGTGGTCGAGAAGGCCTTTCCGCCATCGGCCAGGTCTTCGGTTACCACGCCCTGGTCGATCGAGGCGGCCACCGCGGTGCGGATGGCGCGGCCCTCTTCCATAAGCCCGAAGGCATATTCGAACATCATCGCGGCGCTCAGGATGGCGGCCAGCGGGTTGGCGATGTTCTTCCCGGCTGCTTGCGGATACGATCCGTGAATGGGCTCGAAGAGCGAGGTGTGCTCGCCCACGGAGGCCGATGCCAGCAGGCCCATCGAACCGGAAATGACGCTCGCCTCGTCGGTGAGGATGTCGCCGAAGGTGTTCTCCGTTACCAGCACGTCAAAGAATTTCGGGTTGCGGATGAGCTGCATGGCGGCGTTGTCCACAAACATGTAATCAACGGTCACGTCCGGGAACTGCGGTTCCATTTCACGGGCGATCTGCCGCCACAAACGGCTGGATTCCAGCACGTTGGCCTTATCCACCACGGTCAGGTGTTTCCGGCGGTTGCGGGCGTATCCGAAGGCCAGGCGCAGGATGCGTTCCACCTCGAAACGGGAATAGATGCAGGTATCGTAGGCGGTGTCGCCATTGTCCTTGCGGCCTTTCTCGCCAAAATACATGCCACCCGTGAGCTCGCGAACGCACAGGAAATCGGCGCCGTCCACCAGTTCGGCTTTCAGGGGCGATTTGCCGATGAGGGTCTTGAAGGTCTCCACGGGACGCAGGTTGGCAAACAGGCCCAGCTGTTTGCGCATGGCCAGCAGGCCCTGTTCGGGCCGTACCGGGGCCGTGGGGTTGTTGTCGTATTTGGGGTCGCCTACCGCGCCGAAAAGAACGGCGTCGGCGGCCAGGCAAATCTCATGGGTGGCGGCAGGATAGGCGTCTCCGCACTGGTCGATGGCACAGGCACCTACCAGGCCTGCCTGCCAGGAAACTTCGTGTCCGAACCGTTTGCAAACGGCTTCTACGGCTTTGACGGCCTGGGCCACCACTTCGGGGCCGATTCCGTCGCCAGGCAGTTTAGCGATGTTGAATTTCATAGGCTTCAATCTCTTTTTTATGGGCCAGCAGATAGTCGATATCGTCCAGCCCGTTCATCAGGCAATATTTCTTGTAAGCGTCCAGGGGGAAGGTGGCCGTCCGTCCCGTCGCCAGGTTGGTTACGGTCTGATTCCCCACATCCACCCGCACACGGGTGAGCGGATCGGCGGCGATGCTGTCCAGCAATTCCTGCAGGAAGGCCGGGTCCACCGTCACGGGAAGGACGAAATTGTTCAGTTCATTCTGCCGGTGGATATCGGCGAAGAAACTGGAAATCACTACTTTGAATCCGTATCCGGCCAGGGCCCAGGCGGCGTGTTCGCGGCTGGAGCCATTTCCGAAATTGCGGCCGGCCACCAGGATGCAACCCCCGTATCGCGGGTCGTTCAGGACAAAGGCGGGATTCGGCTCGCCGTCCGCCTTGAAACGCCAGTCCTGGAACAGGTGGGCGCCGAAGAATTTCTCTTCGCGGGTGGTTTCTTTCAGGTAGCGCGCCGGAATGATCTGGTCTGTATCTACATTCTCCAGCGGCAGGGGCACACAGGTGCTTTCGATGATATTGAATTTCTGTTTCATAGCAGGGTACGCGGATCGGTTACGACGCCCGTGACGGCCGCGGCGGCCGCGGTAAGCGGGCTGGCCAGCAGGGTTCGCGAACCGGGGCCCTGTCGGCCCTCGAAGTTGCGGTTGCTGGTGGATACACAATATTTCCCGGCGGGAATCTTGTCGTCGTTCATGGCCAGGCAGGCCGAGCAGCCCGGTTGCCGGAGTTCGAATCCGGCGTCGGCAAGCACCCTGTCCAAGCCTTCGGCCTGGATCTGGCGGTAAACCGTCCAGGAACCCGGAACCAGCCAGGCCGTGATGTGGGCGGCTTTCCTGCGGCCTTTCACCACCGAAGCGAAGGCCCGGAAATCTTCCAGGCGCCCGTTGGTGCAGGCACCCAGAAAGACATAGTCGACGGGTTTGCCCAGCAGGCTTTCCCCGGCGCGGAAATCCATATAGTTCAAGGCCTTGGCCGGTGCGTCGTCAGGGATGGTCCCGTCAATGGCCATTCCCATGCCCGGATTGGTGCCGTAGGTGATCATGGGCGGGATGGCGGCCGCATCGTACACTTCCTCGCGGTCAAAAACGGCATCTTCATCGCTGCGGAGCGTTTTCCACTGGGCGACGGCCTGGTCCCAGGCTGCTCCCTTGGGCGCATAGGGCTTGCCTTTCAGGTAGGCGAAGGTCACCTCGTCCGGGGCGATAAAACCGCCGCGGGCACCCATCTCGATGGACAGGTTGCACAGGGTAAGCCGCCCTTCCATAGACAGGTTGCGCACGGTGGAACCGGCATACTCTACGAAATACCCCGTTGCACCGGAGGTGGTAAGCTGCTGCATCAGGTACAGGGCGATATCTTTCGCGGTGACCCCTTTCCCCAGCGTGCCCTCGATGCGGATGCGCATCGATTTGGGCTTCTGCTGCAGGATGCATTGCGAAGCCAGCACCATCTCCACTTCGGAGGTGCCGATGCCGAACGCGACGGCACCCATGGCTCCGTGGGTGGAGGTGTGCGAATCGCCACAGACGATGGTCATTCCCGGCAGGGACAGCCCCTGCTCCGGTCCTACTACGTGGATGACCCCGTTGCGTGGATCCATCATCCCGAAATGTTCCAGACCGAACTGGCGGGCGTTGGCGGCGAGGGTCTCCACTTGTTTGCGCGAGACCGGATCCTCAATGGGTTTGTCCTGGTCGTGCGTGGGCGTATTGTGGTCCGGCATGCAGAAAATCTTGTCCGGACGCAGGCAGCCGATGCCGCGCAGACGCAGCCCCTCGAAAGCCTGCGGGCTGGTGACTTCGTGGCAATACAACCGGTCTATGTAAAGCTGGACGGGCCCGGCTCCGGTGTCGTGCACCACGTGGGCGTCCCAGATTTTGTCGAAAAGCGTATTCATTTCACCGAACATTTATTCAGGCAATCCACATAGGCCTCGATGGCGGCGGCTACGATATCGGTGCTGGCGCCGAAGCCGTAATAGATCCGGCCCTCGCATTCGACCTGGATGTGGACCTTGCAGTTATCGTCGGAGCCTTGCGAGATGCCCTGGATGGTAAATTCCTTGATGGTTACGTGGCGGCGCACAATCTGCCGGAGCGCGTTGATGGCCGCATCTACCGGACCGTTTCCGGTTGCGGCCGATTCAAATTTCTCGCCTGCGATGTCCAGCCCCACGGAGGCCACGGGTTTCATGCCGATACCGCTGGTGGCCTGCAGCCAGTCCACGCGGATGTGGTGGTCCTGGGACCGTTCGGCACCCGCCAGCAGGAGGATGTCGTCGTCGTGGATTTCTTTTTTCTTGTCGGCCAGGTCCAGGAAGGCCTTATAGACCTGGTCCAGGCGCTCATCGCTCAAATGCACCCCCAGTACCTCCAGGCGGTATTTCAGGGCTGCGTGGCCGCTGCGGGCGGTCAGGACGATGGCATTGTTGTCGATGCCCACGTCGCGCGGGTCGATAATCTCATAGGTCTGGGCATTTTTCAGGACGCCGTCCTGGTGGATGCCGGACGAATGGGCGAAGGCGTTCCGTCCCACGATGGCCTTGTTGGGCTGCACCGGCATGTTCATCAGGCTGGAAACCATGCGGCTCAGCGGATAAATCTTCTGGGTGTTGATGCCGGACTGCAGGCCCAGTTCCTTGTGCGAGCGCAGGATCATGGCCACTTCCTCCAGCGAAGTGTTTCCGGCACGTTCGCCGATGCCGTTGATGGTGACTTCGCACTGGCGGGCGCCGTTCAGGATACCGGAAACGGTGTTGGCGGTGGCCATGCCCAGGTCGTTGTGGCAATGGGTGGAGAGGATGGCGTTCTCGATGCCGTCCACGTGGTCGCACAGGTATTTAATCTTGGCGCCGTATTCTTGCGGCAGGCAGTAGCCCGTGGTGTCGGGGATGTTCACCACCGTGGCGCCGGCCTTGATGACGGCTTCCACCACCCGGGCCAGGAATTCATTCTCGGTCCGGCCGGCATCTTCGGCATAAAACTCAATGTCTTCCACGTATTTCTTGGCATACTTGACGGCCCGGACGGCCCGCTCCAGGATTTCTTCCCGGGTGGCATTGAATTTATACTTGATGTGGGAATCGGACGTGCCGATTCCGGTGTGGATGCGTTTGTGTTTGGCATACTTCAAGGCCTCGGCGGCTACGTCGATATCCTTTTCTACCGCGCGCGAAAGGGCGCAGATGGTGGGCCAGGTCACGGCCTTGGAAATCTCGATGACCGAATTGAAATCGCCGGGGCTGGAAATGGGGAACCCCGCTTCGATAACATCCACGCCCAGACTTTCCAGTGCCTTGGCCACCTGGATTTTCTCTACGGTATTCAGCTGGCATCCGGGGACCTGTTCGCCGTCACGCAGCGTGGTGTCGAAAAAATAAACCCTGTTCTTGTCCATATTGTAAAGTTCTTTAGGCATGAAAACGTTTTATTTGCATCATGAGCTACTTTATGCAACAAAAATAATCATTTTGATAGAAAATTCCTATCTTTGTATGTTGTATTAGCCGGGTGGCGCCAATCCACCTGCCTGTAGTAAGGATTTTAATAGTTTCAATAACATATGAACGAATTATTCTATCTGGTGCCTGCGGCATCGTTGGTTGCTTTGTTCTTTGCCTGGTTCTTCTTCCATCAGATGATGAAGGAGAGCGAAGGAACGGTGACCATGAAAGAAATTGCCCAGTACGTTCGCGAAGGCGCCATGGCGTATCTGCGTCAGCAGTACAAAGTGGTGATCATCGTCTTCATCGTCCTGGCCGTCATCTTTTCCATCCTGGCCTATGGCTTCCACGTACAGAATGCGTGGGTCCCGTTCGCCTTCCTGACCGGCGGTTTCTTCTCCGGCCTGGCCGGTTTTATCGGCATGAAGACCGCCACTTATGCCTCTGCCCGTACGGCCAACGCCACGATGCGGTCCCTGAACGCCGGCTTGAAGATCGCATTCCGAAGCGGCGCCGTGATGGGTCTCACCGTCGTGGGTCTCGGCCTTCTGGATATCTCCCTTTGGTGGCTCATCCTGAACGCCTTTGTCGAGGAAGCTTCTGAAGCGCAGACCCTGGTCGTCATCACCACCACCATGCTGACCTTCGGCATGGGTGCCTCTACGCAGGCGTTGTTCGCCCGTGTGGGTGGCGGTATCTATACCAAAGCGGCCGATGTGGGCGCCGATATCGTGGGCAAGGTGGAACAGGATATCCCCGAGGATGATCCCCGCAACCCGGCGACCATCGCCGATAACGTGGGCGACAACGTGGGTGACGTGGCCGGTATGGGTGCCGACCTGTACGAGTCCTATTGCGGTTCCATCCTCGCTACCATGGCACTGGGCGCTTCCACGTTCTTCTCGCAGGGTACGGATGTGCAGCTGCGCGCCATCATGGCCCCGATGCTGATTGCCGCCGTGGGCGTTGTCCTGTCCATCCTGGGCATTTACGCCGTCCGCACCAAGGAAGGTGCTTCGCTGAAAGACCTGCTGGGCTCCCTGAGCGTGGGTACCAACCTGAGCGCGGTCCTGATTGCGGTGGTGACCTTCGGCATTTTCCGCCTGCTGGGCTTCCCCAACTGGTGGCAGATGTCCCTGTCGGTCCTCTCCGGTCTGCTGGCCGGCGTCATCATCGGCAAGGCAACCGAATATTATACCTCCCATTCCTATAAGCCCACGCAGAAACTGGCCGAGAGTTCCCAGACGGGTCCGGCGACCGTGATTATCAACGGTGTGGGCCTGGGCATGATTTCGACGGCCATCCCGGTGGTGACCATCGCGATTGCCATTATCCTGGCCTACGGCTTCGCAACGGGCTTCAGCTTCTCGACCGATACGCTGAGCATGGGCCTGTACGGTATCTCCATCGCCGCTGTCGGTATGCTTTCCACGCTGGGGATCACCCTGGCTACGGATGCGTACGGCCCCATCGCCGACAATGCCGGCGGTAACGCCCAGATGTCCGAACTGGATCCTTCGGTGCGGGAGAAAACCGATATCCTTGACTCGCTCGGCAATACGACGGCTGCTACCGGAAAGGGCTTTGCCATCGGTTCCGCCGCCTTGACCGCCCTGGCCTTGCTGGCTGCGTATATCGAGGAAATCAAGATCGGCTTCTCCCACGTGGGCAAGACGGTGCTCGAAGTGGGCGACAGGACCGTGGAAACGGTTTCTGCGACCATTACCGATATCGTTGAATATTATGATATTTCGCTGATGAACCCGCTGGTTCTCGTGGGCATCTTCCTGGGTGCCATGATGGCCTTCCTGTTCTGCGGTCTTACGATGACCGCCGTGGGCCGTGCCGCCGAGAAGATGGTGGTCGAGGTCCGTCGCCAGTTCCGTGAGATTGCCGGTATCCTGGAGGGCAAGCAGCGTCCGGACTATACTTCCTGCGTCCGCATCTCTACCAAGGCCGCCCAGCACGAAATGGTGTTCCCGTCCCTGCTGGCCATCATCGTGCCGATGCTCGTGGGCATTTTGTTCGGCCCTGCCGGCGTGATCGGCCTGCTGGCCGGCGGTCTGGGTGCCGGTTTCGTCCTGGCTATCTTCCTGGCCAACTCCGGCGGTGCCTGGGACAATGCCAAGAAGTATGTGGAGGAAGGCCACTTCGGCGGCAAGAACTCCTCCTCCCACCATGCAACGGTGGTCGGTGATACCGTGGGCGATCCGTTCAAGGATACCTCGGGCCCTTCGCTGAACATCCTGATCAAGTTGATGTCCATGGTTTCCGTGGTCATGGCCGGCCTGGCCGTCATGTTGCACGGTTAAGACAGGATCACATAGACAAACCTGGGCTGGCCCATTCCGGACCGGCCCTTTTTTTTCTGCCTGAAAAAACGTAAATTTGTTGTCCGGCGTTAAGTAAAGAAAATCAGGTCTATGGCAAATTTCAAGGCGTTGGCAAAGGATACGGCCATCTACGGGGTGAGCAGTATCGTGGGAAGGTTCCTCAACTACCTTCTGGTCCCCTTATATACCTATAAGATTACGGCCGCCAGCGGCGGATATGGGGTGGTGACCGAGCTGTATGCCTATACCGCCCTGCTGCTGGTCATCCTGACCTACGGGATGGAAACCACGTTCTTCCGATTTGCGAACAAGGAAGGGGAAGATCCCAGACAGGTGTTCTCTACCATCCTTCGTATGGTGGGCACGACGTCGGCGCTCTTTGCCGGTCTTGTCCTGGCTTTCCTGGGCCCGATCAGCCGGGGCATGGGGTATGCCGGCCATCCCGCCTTTGTGGGGGCAATGGCGGCCACCGTGGCCCTGGACGCCTTCCAGGCCATCCTGTTCGCTTACCTCCGGTATCAGAAAAAGGCCATTAAGTTTGCCTCCTTGAAGCTGCTGTTCATTTTCCTGAACATCACGCTGAACCTGGTCTATTTCGTGGTGCTGCCCAAGCTGGGTGCGGTGTCCACGCTCAATGTGGGTTACGTCTTCTATATCAACCTGTTTTGTACGGCGACCATCACCTTCTTTTTTGCGAAAGAGCTCAAAGGCATCACCTATGGCTTCGACGGCGCCCTGATGCGGAGGATGCTTTCCTACACCTGGCCGCTGCTGATCCTGGGAATCGCCGGTATCCTGAACCAGACGGCCGATAAAATCCTCTTCCCGCACATCTATCCGGGCGAGGATGCCAAAATGCAGCTGGGCATTTACGGGGCGGCGAGCAAGATAGCCATGATCATGGCCATGATTACCCAGGCGTTCCGGTATGCCTATGAACCCTTCGTATTCGGAGGGGCGAAGGAGAAAGACAGCCGGGAGACCTACGCAAAGGGGATGCGTTATTTCCTGGTTTTCACCCTGCTGGCCTATCTGTGCGTGCTGGCGTACTTGCCTGTGCTGCGGTACATTATCAGCCCGGAATACTGGGATGGATTGCGGGTGGTGCCCATCGTGATGGCGGCCGAAATCCTCATGGGGGTGTATTTTAACCTGTCCTTCTGGTATAAACTATCGGACCGGACCCTCTGGGGCGCGGTTTTTTCGGGCGTGGGCTGTGCCGTACTCATCGGGGTGAACCTGGTCCTGGTGCCCCGCATCGGATATATGGGCTGCGCCTGGGGAGGCGTCGCGGGATACGGTTCGGCCATGCTCCTGTCCTACCTTGTGGGCCAGCGATATGAGCCGGTGAATTACCGGGTTCCGGTCCTGCTGGCCTATGTCGCCTTGACGGCCGCCTTGTCGCTCCTGGTCTTGTGGTCGGGGGATCACCTGGGCCGGGCAGGGTCATTGGCCTTGAATACGCTGGCCGTGCTGGTCTTCGCCGGGGTGGTTTTCCGGGTGGAATTGCAGCCGGTCCTGCGGGCCAGACACAACGTATCATAATTTTTTGTATCTTTGTCAAATGAACAAGTTGCTGGTCATTCGATTTTCCGCCATTGGAGATGTCGCGTTGAGTGTCTTGGCAGTGCGGGCGCTGCGGGAGGCCTATCCCGACTTGGACATTACCGTCGTCACGCGTGAACACCTGCTGTGCCTGTTCGAGGATATTCCCAACCTGTCTTTTTTCATGGTTCCGCATCATCCCGAATGGGAAGACCGGCTGGAACTGATCCGCCAGTTGCAGGGAAACAAGTTTGACGCGGTGGCCGATTTGCAAAATACGTTCACGTCCCGCACCCTCTGCCGGGTAATTGCCTGCAAAGGCAGCCGGGTCGAACGGTTCGATCGGTGCCGAAAGCCGCTGCGCAAACTTACGAAACACCGTCCCGGAGCGGAGCCGGTCCGGGAAGAGGTCCTGCGTTTCCTGGATGTATTCGCCCGTCTGGGCTTCCCCGTCAATCCGCCGGTGGTGCAGCGGAAAACGCTCCCGGTTCCCGAGGTATTCGGCCCCAAAGCGGGCCGTTGGGTGGGGCTGGCACCGTTTACGACCAAGCTTACCAAGATGTACCCGCTGGACAGCGCCGCCGAAGTGGTGCGCCGTCTGCACGATGAATTCGACAAGGTCTTCATCTTTTCCGGAGCCAACGCCGAACAACATTTCTGCGAGGAAATGACCCGCCTGTATCCCCGGGTCGAGACGGTCTATGGCCGGACGAACCTGGCCGGAGAAGTGGCGCTCATTTCCAACCTGGATGTGCTGGTGTGCGCCGCCGGAGCGACCATGCACATGGCCCGGCTCACGGGCGCGCCCATCGTGGCGCTTTGGGGCGGAACGCATCCGGACTGCGGTTACGGAGCCTATGGGGCCGATCCCGAGCGGGATTATCTGCAGCTGGACCTGCCCTGCCGGCCGTGCTCTGCCTTCGGGGAAGGTTATTGCCGCCGGGAAGACTATGCCTGCCTGAACCGCCTGACGCCAGACATGATTCTGGACAAGGTACATGACGTGGTCGGGAAAAAATAAAGGCTCCGGGATTCCGGAGCTCTTTTTGTGCGGTGGGTGAGACTCGAACTCACACGCAAGCAATATGCACTACCCCCTCAAAGTAGCGTGTCTACCATTTCACCACCACCGCAGTTGAGTTGGGATTGCAAAGTTATAGATAAATCTCGGAATTGCAAAAAAATATGAAAAAATTAATCGGATTCGATTTGGACGGAACGCTTACCCAGCACCGTACACCCATACCGGAGGCCGTTCGCACCCTCTTGGACGACCTGGGCCGCCGCTACCGCCTGGTGATGGTCGGCGCGGGGAACTGTCCCCGGATTTTCGCGCAGATGGGGAATTATCCCATCGACATCGTGGGAAATTACGGCATGCAGGAAGCGACGGTGGAAAACGGCGCGCTCCGCATCATCCGCCAGGATACCTGTCCGGCCGACCGTGAACGTTTCCTTCGCGAAGCCGCCCGTCTGCGGAAACAGTACGGGTACACGGATTATGCGGGTGATTCGGTGGAATTCCACGAGAGCGGGATGGTTACCTTCGCGCTCCTCGGGACGAAGGCAGACCTGGCCGATAAACTCGCGTTCGATCCCGATCGCAGCAAACGCCGCGTCATGTATGCCGAGGTCTGCAAGACCTTCCCGGATTACGTGGTCTATATCGGCGGGTCTTCCTCCTTCGACCTGGCCCCGGCCCGCTACAACAAATACGACGCGATGTGCGCCTACGGGGCTTCCCGCGGCATCGGGGTGGAAGAGATGATTTTCGTGGGGGACGATTTTGACGACGGGGGAGGCGATTCCCACATCCGCCTGCGGGGGATGGACTACGTGCGCATCGAAGATTATCGCACCGCGCCCGAAACCCTTCGGCACATATTCTTATAGAGAATTTGCAAAAAAACAGAATTGTGTGTACCTTTGCACCCGCTCTACGAGATAGAGCATAACGGTTAATTTTTTAAAAACAGATTTACAATGGCTGTTAAAATTCGTTTACAGCGCCACGGAAAGAAGAATTTCGCATTCTTCCACATTGTCGTGGCTGACTCCCGCGCACCGCGCGACGGTCGTTTCATCGAGCAGCTCGGCTCGTACAATCCCAACACCAATCCTGCCACGATCGTGCTCAACTCCGAGCGCGCCCTTGCCTGGCTGAATGTCGGTGCCCAGCCCACGCTGACGGCCCGCCGCATCCTTTCCTATGAGGGTGTGATGCTGCGCAAGCACCTTGCCGGTGGTGTTGCCAAGGGTGCCCTGACCCAGGAGCAGGCAGACGCCAAGTTCGCCGCCTGGATGTCCGAGCGCAACTCCAAGATCCTGGCCAAGAAGCAGGGTCTGTCCAAGGCTGCCGCCGAGGCCGCCAAGGCTACGGCCGAGGCCGAAGCCAAGGTGAGCGCCGAGCGTGCCGAAGCCATCGCCAAGAAGAAAGCTGAAGCGGCCGAGGAGGCTGCAAAGGCTGCTGCGGAGGCTGCTGAAGCCGCTGCAGGCGAGGCTGCCGAAGAGGCTCCGGCCGAGGAGAACGCGTGATCCAGATCGCCCAAGTTCTCAAGTCCAACGGCGCCGACGGCGAAGTCTTACTGGGCTTTCGCGGCGTCGATCCGGACGAAATGAATCTACAGGAACCGGTGTTCATCTATTTCGATGGACTTCCGGTTCCTTTCTTTATCGAAAAACTGACTCCTCGCGGGGTTTCGAAGGCCCTTTGCCGCCTTACCGGCATCCGCTCGCTGGCCGATGCCGAAGAACTTGCCGGCGCGGCGGTATATGCCGATCCCGCCACCCTTGACCGGGAGGAAGAGGAGGCGGAACTCGACCTGGACGCCCTGGTGGGGTGGACGGTCCGTCGGGCCGATTCGCAGCAAGTGGTCGGAACGGTGAGCGGCTACGAAGACATTCCGGGGAATCCCTGCCTGTACATCGAACCGGGATCGGTCCTGGTGCCCCTGCACGAAGACCTGGTCGTGGATATCGACGAGGATGCACGGCGCCTGACGCTGATCATACCGGAGGGCCTGCTATGACGCTGGCGGATCTGCATACCGGAGAACAGGCGGTCATCGTCAAGGTGAACGGCCACGGGAGTTTCCGCAAACGCCTGATTGAGATGGGTTTCATTCGCGGGAAGAAGGTCCGCGTGGTCCTGAACGCCCCGCTGAAGGACCCCATCGAATATGAAGTGCTGGGTTATCGGCTTTCCCTCCGGCGCGAAGAGGCGGAACGGATCGAGGTGGTGAGCGAAGGAGAGGCCCTCCAAGCGCTTGTCAGCGACGAACACCTGCAGGGACTGCCGGCCGATATGGCGGAAACCGAGCGGCTCGACCGGGCGCTGGAACATGTGGCCGAGGAACGGCACCATGTGATCCGCGTGGCCCTGGTGGGCAATCCCAACTGCGGGAAAACCTCGCTTTTCAACATGGCGTCTGGCAGCCACGAGCACGTGGGGAATTATTCCGGCGTAACGGTGGATGCCCGCGAAGGACGCTTGACCTATAAAAATTACGAAATCGTGCTGGTGGATCTGCCGGGAACGTATTCCCTGTCGGCCTACAGCCCGGAAGAACGCTATGTCCGGCAGACCCTGATCGACTCCGTTCCCGATATCGTGCTCAATGTGGTGGACGCTTCCAACCTGGAGCGCAACCTGTACCTGACCACCCAGCTCATCGACATGAACCTGCGGATGGTCATGGCGTTGAATATGTTCGATGAGTTTACCGGGAAGGGCGACCAACTGGACCTGCAGCAGTTCGGATGGCTGCTGGGCATGCCGGTCTGTCCCACGGTGAGCCGCACCGGCGAGGGGATCCCCAACCTGCTGGACACCCTCATCGCGGTGTATGAGCAGAACGATCCGCGCCTGGCGCGCCACATCCACATCAACCACGGGGTGGAACTGGAAAAGAGCATCAACCGCCTGCAAAACCTGCTTTGGCGGGACAGCTACATCCCGGCGCACTACTCCACCCGCTGGCTGGCCATCAAATTCCTGGAGAACGACAAAGAGGTGAACCGGATCCTGGAGGACCGGCCCGGTCGCGATGAGCTGATCGCCGCGCGTTTCGAGGAGGAACAGCGCCTGCAGAAGTTGCTGGGCGTAGGGGCCGAGAGTGCCATCGTCGATGCCAAATATGCCTTTGTGCAGGGCGCGCTGGCCGAGGTGTACCAGCCTTACATCGCGGAGCGGCCGCGCAGTACCTGGACCGACAAGATAGATGCGCTGGTGACGAACCGCTGGCTGGCCTTCCCCATCTTCATCCTGTTCCTGTACGTGATTTTCCAGGCGACCTTCTCCCTGGGGCAGTACCCGATGGACTGGATAGACTGGCTGGTGGGCAAGTTCGGCGAAGGTGTGGGGGCCATCATGACGGACGGCTGGCTGAAAGACCTGGTGGTAAACGGCCTCATTGCCGGTGCTGGAAGCGTCCTGGTCTTCCTGCCCAACATCCTGATTCTGTATTTCTTTATTTCCTTGATGGAGGACTCCGGGTATATGTCCCGCGCGGCCTTCATCATGGACAAACTGATGCATAAGATTGGCTTGCACGGCAAGTCCTTCATTCCCATGGTAATGGGCTTCGGGTGCAACGTGCCGGCCATCATGGCCACGCGCATCATCGAAAGCCCCAAGAGCCGGTGGATTACCATTGCAATCATCCCGTTCATGTCCTGCGCGGGCCGCCTGCCGGTGTTCGTGTTGCTGGCGGGCGCGTTTTTCCCCCAGGCGCCGGCCCTGGCCCTGCTGGGCATCTACCTGCTGGGCATCGTCCTGGCCATCCTTTCCTCGCTGGTCCTGAGCCGGTTCATCAAGGAGGACGACCTGCCCTTTGTGATGGAACTGCCGCCGTACCGGATGCCTACCTGGAAGGCCATCGGCCGTCATACGTGGGAGAAGGGACAGCAGTACCTGCAGAAGATTGCCACCACCATCATGCTCTGTTCCCTGATTATCTGGGCACTGGGATACTTCCCGCATAGCGACGCTCCCGACCAGAAGGAACAGTCCTACCTGGCCATGGTGGGGAAGGCCGTCGCTCCGGTCATGGAGCCCCTCGGCTTCAATTGGAAGATGGATGTGGGCCTGATTACCGGCGTGGCCGCCAAAGAACTGGTGGTGAGTTCCCTGGGCGTGATGTATGCCGGTTCGTCCGAAACGGAATCGGCCGGAGACATCCAGTTGCAGGAAACCCTCCGACGGGATCTTACCTTGCCCGCCGCAGTGGCCTTCATGATTTTCATCTTGCTGTATTTCCCCTGCATCGCCACCTTTATCGCCATCCGGAATGAAACCGGCCGGTGGAAATGGGCGATTCTCTGCTGTACCTACACCATTGTCGTGGCCTGGATTGTCGCTTTCCTGGGGAACGTCGTGACAGCGCTGCTGATATAGTCCTTATGCCTGCCAGGCCGGGTCATTGGCCTTGATATCCTCCCAGAAGGCGGCACGGGCGGTGACCCAATAAGGCATGACCCACAGGAGACCGATACCGCAGGTGAGCATGGACAGGAGAATCCAGCCGATAAAACTGAGATCCAGATAGAACAGGTCGAATTTGTGTCCCTTCATCAGCCGGCGGCTCTCGTCGATGGCCTGGTTGGCACTGAGTTCCGGACGCTCCACCAGGATATAGTACGTCATGGCGTAGGAGTAAGACTTGATAATGCCGGGAATAAACAGGAGCAAGGTCCAAAGGGCGATATACAGTATCATCAGGATGGAGCCCCAAACATAGTGAAGCCAGTTGCCGAACCCTATTTCGAACATATTCTGGATGAGCCGGTTATCTCCATTGACAAGCAGGACCTTTTGGGCATTGTAATACCCGACCGTCAAGGGCCAGCCTACCAGGTAGATTAACACCAGGGTTCCGACATACAAGGGAATGATAGCGTGAGCGGTCACGCCCGAAATCGCGCTGGCAATGTTAACGCCATAATACGGCCCCATCACAACACCCATGACGGCATACAAAACGATTCCTGCCAAAACGGCCGGAGCCCAGTTGCCTTTCAAGGCTGCCAGGGCTTCATTTTTGTAATCCTGATTCTGTTTCATAATCGACTAATTTTTTTCAAATATAGAATTATTATTTTTGTAATCCAAGGCGGAATCCGTATATTTAGAAGAAATTAAGATACCATGAAACCGTTTTTCCATACCCTCCTTGCCCTGGTGGCCGTGCTTCCGTTGCAGGCCCAGGAATATTCCGACACCTATTCTCCCGGGAAGAACAAAATCTACCGGAAAGGATGGATCGATTTCAACAAAAACGGTGTCAAGGATCTCTATGAGAATCCGGCTGCGAGGTTGGAAGATCGCATCGAGGACCTGCTGAAGCAGATGACCCTCGAGGAGAAAACCTGCCAGCTGGTCACCCTGTATGGGTATCACCGCGTCCTCAAGGATGAACTCCCCACGCCGCGTTGGAAAACCCGGCTGTGGAAGGATGGCGTGGGGGCCATCGACGAGCACCTGAACAGTTTCTACTCCTCCACCAAACCCGCATATGAGAGCGCGTACACCTGGCCGGCTTCCAAGCACGCCTGGGCCTTGAATACCGTCCAGAAATGGTTTGTCGAGGAAACCCGGCTGGGGATTCCGGTGGATTTCACCAACGAAGGCATCCACGGCAACGAATCCCTCCGCTCTACCGGCTTCCCCACTCCGCTGGGGCTGGGTGCCACCTGGGACAGGGAACTGCTGAACGAAGTGGGGCGTGTGACCGGCCGCGAAGCCCGGATGATGGGCTATACCAATACCTATGGTCCCATCCTGGACGTCATCCGCGACCAGCGCTGGGGCCGGTGTGAGGAATCCTTCGGCGAAAGCCCCTATCTGGTGGCCGAACTGGGGATTCAGTTTACCCGGGGCCTGCAGGAAAACGTCCTGTCCACGGGCAAGCACTTTCTGGCCTACTCCAACAACAAGGGGGCGCGCGAAGCCGAGGCCCGGTGCGACCCGCAGATGTCGCCCCGCGAACTGGAATACGTCCATGCCTATGTCTGGCGCCGGGTGGTCAGCGAGGCCGGCCTCATGGGCGCAATGGTATCGTATAACGACTATGACGGTCTTCCCATGGCCTCCAGCCACTACTGGATGGTGGAACGCTTGCGCGACGAGTGGGGTTTCCGGGGGTATATCGTATCGGACAGCGAGGCGGTGGAGTATCTCCACACCAAACATCGGACCGCATCGTCCCAGAAAGAAGCGGCCGCGCAGTCCATCCTCGGCGGCATGAATGTCCGCTGCACCTTCCGGGAACCCGATACCTTTGTGCTCCCGCTGCGCGAAGCCATCGCCGAGGGGATGGTGCCGATGGCGGTGATCGATGACCGCGTCCGCGACGTCCTGCGCGCCAAATTCCTTCTGGGTTTGTTCGACGACCCGTACCAGCGGGATCTCAAGGGGGCCGATGAGGAAGTGGAAAAAGCGGAAAATCAGGAAGTATCCCTGCGCGCATCCCGCGAGAGCGCCGTGCTGCTGAAGAATGACGGCGTGCTGCCGCTGAAGCTCGAGGACCTCAAGCGCATTGCGGTG
>OCTW013435434.1_pt1 | contig 25712 bp, 23 predicted proteins | sample 1539671 | NCBI WGS metagenome assembly OCTW01 (sample SAMN02144230, study PRJEB22623) | gut metagenome | biome: sheep rumen | host: Ovis aries | place: New Zealand | reverse complement strand
TGCTTCAGCAGACAAATTCCTGTCCGAATCCGTGCGCATCCTCGCGGAGCGTTTAACGCAGTCGGAGCTTGTACTCCGACTGCGTTAAAAAGAGGAGCCGATTCCTCGACTCCTCTAATAGAAAGCTGTACTTCAAATGAGAACACGGTTTACATTTCGCCGCTCTATCATCAGTAAAGGCCTCGCAGCCAAATTACTGCATGTCACGAAGGGACTCAGACAGACCAGAGATATTATTGATCTCATTCTGTACATCTCCTACGGACTGATTCTGCTGCTCAATATTTGCAGCAATATTCTGGATCATTGCTGAATTCTCTTCGGTAGATGCAACCAGTGTCTCTAACTCATTGTGGATCGCCTCAAAGTCATCCTTCACTGCCTCCATCACCTTATACTCATCCTGGAGAACACTCTGAGCGCCCTCTGTAGAAGTGCGGATGCCTGTGAAGACCTTCATCAATTCATCCATCATGACAACACCCTGCTCTGCTGCATGTGCACCCTCATTAATCTTCTGAGATGCCTCAGAAGTAGTGCCAACCAGCTGCTCGATGATGTCCTTAATGTTATCTGCTGCATCACTAGACTGCTCTGCTAGGAGACGAATCTGATCCGCTACAACTGCGAATCCACGTCCAGCCTCACCTGCACGAGCTGCCTCGATAGAAGCATTGAGAGATAAGAGATTGGTCTGAGATGCGATGGAATTAATCTCATCCAGGATGCCGCGAATCTTATCCATCTCGCTAACAAGGGCATCGGTGGACTCCTTAGCACCGCTTACAGTAACAGACATATCCCGAAGGGAAGACTGTACACTACCAGCCTCGGTGCTTCCATTATTAACAGCGTCTGCTACGCTACGGAAGCTATCCTCAACCTGGTGCATCATCTCATAATTTCTGTCGATCTCATTACCTGCCTGTGTTACCTTATCACTTACTGCGATGGTGGCATTGGTTGTGCTCTCAACAGTAGCAGTCATCTGCTCAGCTGCCTGAGATACGCCCTGTGCCTGATCTGCAAGACTCTGAATACCAGTCTCTGTATGCTGAATTGCACCATTCAGATTGTTGGCAATGCCATTGGCCTTATCCTGTGCCTTGGTAACCTGCTGAAGAGTATTCTCCGCTTTCTCTACTGCCTGATATCCACGATTCGTTGCATCTGCAAGAGTTACACCTACAACAATGAAGAGGAATACCTTCGTCAGAGCACCACCCAGCGTATAGTCTGAACCATCTACGATTGCAGGATTAATTAGTACAATAATAAGAGAAAGTACTGACATCACAATCATGAAGTACTTAATATACGTTGGATTAAAGTACAGGGCCATCATAGCAACACATACGTAAGTTGCAAGATAAGCTACTGAGTTACCACCTTCCAAGAAGCTGAAAGCAAACTGTGCAATCGCTGGAGACAGGGTAATCACCAAGGCCTTTGTTAGATCCCCTTTTACAGTAAAGAAAACAATCGTTGAGAGAATTCCTGCTGCAAAGAGACAGCTCTCTGCGTAAATGGCCTGAGGAGTTAATCCTGTGTGAATAATATTGGTTACTGACAGAAGTGCAATTCCTGCCCAAATAATCATTAGATTTTTCTTGTGAATTTGATACATAGTTATCCTCCAATTCCTCCGGTGTTCTCTTAATAAATGCCGTGCCATCCTTTGCACAGACCACATCGAAGTTGATAAAATTCTATAATATACAGCCTTCAGATTCAAGAGAAATACTTGAAATCTATTCAATCTCGTGACATTTCATGTATAATAGTTTTCAGCGCCTATCACTTTTTGTATAAAGCAAATGACTAATCGTCATGTGTGGCGTAGTTAATGGACAATCTATTAAGAAATTGAAGGTAGTATTATGAAGGAATTACAAGAACGTTTTCTAAAGTACATTACAACTTATACCACTTCTGATGAAGAATCCGAGACAGTACCAAGTGCTGCTCGTGAATTGGATCTGGCTCACATCTTAACAGCAGAGCTAACAGACTTGGGTGTCAATGATGTCATCCTGTCTAAGACGGGATACGTATATGGACATATCCCAGCAACTCCAGGCATGGAAGGTCATAAGTCTGTTGCTTTTATCGCACATATGGATACAGCTCCTGATTATCCCGGCGAAAATGTAAACCCTGTTTTTCATGAGAATTACGACGGAAGTGATGTAGTCCTCGAAGGTACAGGTGCTATTCTCTCCGTTAAGGACTTCCCAGAGCTTGAGACACTGAAGGGACGCACACTGATCACTACCGATGGCACTACTCTCTTAGGTGCAGACGATAAGGCAGGTGTTGCAGAGATCATGACCATGACAGAGAAGGTCCTGAAGGAAGATATTCCTCACGGCGATTTCTGGGTTGTATTCACTCCAGATGAAGAGATCGGACGTGGATCTGATCACTTTGACTTCGACATCTGTAAGGCCGACTACGGCTATACTGTTGATGGCGATTACGAAGGCGAAGTTGCTTACGAGAACTTTAACGCCGCATCCGCTATCATTAAGGTAACTGGTAAAAATGTACACCCTGGTGAAGCAAAGAACATCATGAAGAATGCTTCTCTTATCGGTACTGAGTTTGCTTCTCTCCTTCCAGCAGATGAGACACCTGCAACTACAGAGGGTAGAGAAGGATTCTATCACTTAATCGACATGAAGGGTGAAGTCGCATCTGCAACTCTTACCTATATCATTCGTGACCATGACCATGGCACCTTCGAGAATCGTAAGAAGCACATGATGGAGCTGACCGCTCAGTTAAATGAAAAGTATGGCGAAGGAACTGTAGAATGTACTATTAAGGATTCCTATGCCAACATGATCGAGATCATGAAAGATCACATGGATATCATCGAAGGTGCTAAGGCCGCTATCCAGTCTGTAGGATTAGAGCCAATCTCTCGTCCAATCCGCGGCGGCACAGACGGCGCTATGCTGACCTTCAAGGGTCTGCCATGTCCTAATCTTGGTACTTCTGGCTATGGCTTCCACGGTCCATTTGAGCACTGCACCATCGAGGGTATGGAGACAGTTGTAACCATCCTGACTTACCTGGCTAGTCATCCACTGTAATTGACTAGAGAACTCGGCTTGTGTTCGCCTTTTCCAGACGCGCCAGCCTATTTGGGCGAAACACAAGAAATACGGTCTAAAAATACAAAAAGCCATGCTATATGAACGATCGGAAGGGACCCTTTTTCGAGCAGGAACTACTAAAATACGGCAGCACAAAATATAATAGCGGCATATAAGCCAAGCGAAAGGGACCCTTTTTTCGGGAATGAGCTTGGCTTATATGCCGCTTTGTAGTTAACCAACTGCCGTATTTTTAGTTACCGTATTTCTTGTCATGACGTTTCTGCTGCATGGCCACATACAAGTCATACAGGGCAGACCCTGTCTGTCCCTGGGCAGGATGTTCCTCATCCTTGATATCTAGGAAGTAAGTGTCATATCCATTGATAATCTTACAGCCAGAAGCATGCTCTCTTTCTCTCTCAAAGGAGCCACCATAAGACTTATGGACATGTCCATGAAGCATATACTTAGGCTTCCACTGCTCGATCAGGGTATTGAAGCAGTCGAAGCCTCTATGAGGCAGATCTTCTAGATCACCATATCCCTTGGCCGGTGCATGGGTTACTAAGATATCAAATCCATTTCGAAGAGTGATGGCTGCATTTAGTTTCTTAATGCGCTTCTTCATCTCATCTTCTGTATACATATCGCCACCTTCATGGTAGCGCATAGATCCACCTAGCCCCAGAATACGGAGGCCATGGAAGTCATAGATCCTATCATCGATATCGATACAGCCCAATGGAGGAATCTGATCGTAGTTTTTGTCATGATTACCTCTGACATAGAGGAGTGGCACATTGGTCATGGTCTCTAGGTACTCCAAATAGCGTGGGCTTAAGTCTCCACAGGAGATAATCAAGTCTACTCCCTCTGTCCGAGATGGATTGTAGAAGTCATATAGTCCCTTATTTTCCTCATCCGCAATAACTAGTATCTTCATATGTTCCCCCTGCTAATCCTCCGTGGAGATGATTCCACTCACTGCCACCGTCTCCCGTCCCTGAGGAGTGAGCTCCTCTAATTTCGGTAGGCGGCCGATGATATTCTCATTGAGCCAATTCATGGTGATGATCTCCTCACCAGACAGCACATTGGAGCCAGGTCCCTGGATCACTCTATGCTTTTGGTCATGGAGTTCTCCCTGGAAAGGTCCAAGGGATCCCACCATAGTGGCACTCTTTAGGTTCTCCACCAGCTTCCTGGATGTGTATGGCAATTGCTGAGACAGAATGATGTCTACCACATCTGCAGACATACCCCACCAGTAATTCACCGCCTGATTTCCTGGGTGTGCATCCAGTTTCCCATCCATAAAAGCCTGAATAATCAGTTCATAGAACTTACCCCAATTCCATACAGGGGCTGCGACATTACGGATGCTATCATCTGGTAGATAGCGGAAGAGACCATACTCTCTGGACGCTGCCTCTGGTCGGATGAAGTCCTTACCTGACACCAGACTTACCTTATTCTCTCGCATAATCTGCTTCCAGTCCTGTCCCTCTACAGAGCTCCAGGCCAGATAGACCTTCACATTCGGATCCACCATTGATGCTCCAATGGCATAGGCATTGATCTCAGCAACCGAGCCATAGATCGGATAGTCAGCGATATAGCCAATCTTATGGTTATCCGACAGAGAAGCTGCCAAGGCACCAATAATCGCCTTGGCCTCGAACATTCGCGCATAGTATGTCCGCACCTTAGCATGGGACAGATTAATAGAGCAGTTGAAGAAGTGAACCTTAGGGAAGTGCACCGCACTGCGAAGGGTCTCTGTCATCTGCTTTGGGCTGACGGTGAAGATCAGTTCACAATTATCAGCCACTGCTGCATCAATGGCCTTACGAAGCTTCTCATCTGTAGAGCAGTCATCGAAGCAAATGGTCTCCACTACTCCCTGGAACTTATTCTCCACATAGTTTCGTCCCAGCTCATGGCCATAGATCCAGGCCGAGGACTCCTGAGGTCTCTCATAGCAGAAGGCTGCACGGAGTGGATGCTCCTTATCATAGGTGGTTGTACTCTGGAACATGGACCGAATGACGCTCTGTGCCTTCAGATAGAAGCCATCCTCATTTGGCGCATCGATGACATTCACATTATTGCTACCAGACTGTACCAGTAGTTCGCTCCAGAGCTTATTGATCCGGGCGATCAGAGCCGCATCGGTAAGGCCACGCATCTCATCTAAGTGATAGAAATTTAAATAGATGAGGAAAGCATCCGATGCATTGATTCGTAACTTATCCTCATACTTGTCGTGATAGATCTTATTAAAAAACTGGAAGCCACCCTTCAATCGCTCCAGGAGTTCCTTAGGCCAAGGGTGTGAGAAGTCCTGCTTCATTAATTCCGCCAGCTTCTTATAGGAACCCAGCTGAGAGAAGTCGATCTCATAGATGGGCGCCACCTCGTAGAATTCTAAGAATTCACGATAGAGGTAGTAGTCCATATCATCACTTTCCTTCGGTAGGAGTCGGATGACATTTGCGAGAATTGCAAAAGCCCCAACATAGCGGGACACAGAGACACGCTTATTACCCTCCTGCACATAGAAGCGATGCATGTACTCATAGACCTTGATTGGATCACGTATCCCCTCTTCCATCTGGGAGTCATAGAGATTCGACCACTTCTGTCCGAATTCCGAATAGGGCGTAAGCAACGGCATGAAATCATCTGCAAAAGCCTTCTGTCTGCCTGCAGTCTTAGTTCCAGCAATCATATAGAGGGGGATTTCAACCATCCCCACAGGGTACTCGCCTGCGGTATCCTGATCCGCCAAGAGATCATCTAGAGCCGGCAGATATGGATAGCGTCCAGCACTCATAGCTCTGGCATATTCTCTTTTTCCAAGTCGTCTCGCCTTGGCATATTCTTCCTGCATCCCATGTCCTCCTTTCAAATAAAAACCACAGCGTTACGATTCATCCAACGCCTAGGCTTCTATCCATCGAGAGATTCCTACGAATTCATCTCTTCAAAAATCTCAGTCAGATATTCCCAGCGCTCCATTTTTTCTTCAAGAAGAGCTTCCTTCTCTTCCTTTTCCTCAGTTAATTCACGGAGTTTTACAAAGTCAGACGCATTCTGTCCCATCTCATCATCGATGGCAGATAATCGCTCCTCTAGCGCTGTAATATCTTCTTCTATTGTATCGAATTCCTTCTGTTCGTTGAAGGTAAATTTCCTCTTATGCTCCTGTTTCCAGGCCTTCTTTTCTACTGGCTCTTCCTCAGGATTACTTACAGACTTATCCCCACTAGAGTTGGCCTTTACAGCCGCCTTCGATTGGATGTCCAGTCCAGTTGTACCAAGGAGACTTGGGTCCGATTTACATTTCTCTCGATAGTCAGAGTAGCCACCCTCTACCTGTCGAATCTGACCATCTCCCACGAATACCATGAGGCGGTTCACAATACGATCCAGGAAGTAGCGGTCATGGGATACCGTGATCACGATACCGTCATAGGAGTCTAAGAAGTCCTCTAGGATAGCCAAAGTCTCTGTATCCAAGTCATTGGTTGGCTCGTCTAGAATCAACACATTGGGCTCATCCATGAGAACCCGAAGGAGATTCAAGCGGCGCTTCTCTCCACCAGACAGCTTACCAATCAGACTGTACTGCTCCTCTGGTGGAAAGAGGAATCGGTCGAGCATATTCGATGCAGATACCAGCCCCTCTGAGGTATGGACGTACTCTGCAGTATTACGAATATAGTCAATCACTCGAAGATTAGGATTCATATACTCGATGCCATGGGCAGGATCATTATCGATCTCCTGGGCGTAGTAGCCGATCTTAATGGTCTGTCCGATCTTCACCCTACCAGAGTCTGGTAGTAATCGGCCAGTAATAACCTTCATCAAAGTCGTCTTACCACAGCCATTGCCGCCTAGGAATCCTACGCGATCATCCCGAAGGAAGTGATAGGTGTAGTCGGTGATAATCTTCTTATCCCCATAGGCCTTGGTCACATGGTCTAATTCGATGGTGGTCTTCCCCATACGGCTAGACAGTGAACCGATGGAGGCCATCTCCATCTTCTGGTCAATGACCGGAGCCTCTCTGTCACGGAGCTCCTCATAGCGCTGGATATGAGCCTTCTGCTTAGTCGAACGGGCTCTGGCACCACGTTGCATCCAGGCGATCTCCTTACGGAGGATATTCTGTCTGGTATGCTCACTGGCCTGATCCATCGCCATTCGCTCTGCCTTCAGCTCCAGATATCCCTCATAATTCGTGTCATAGGAATAGACATGACCATGGGACACCTCTACGATACGATTGGTGACACAGTCCAAAAAGTAACGGTCATGGGTAATGAGAAGGAGGCTTCCTCGATAGTTCCGGAGTCTCTCCTCTAGCCACTCCACCATGGCAACATCCAGGTGGTTGGTCGGCTCATCAAGGAGCAACATGTCGCTTGGAGCCAGTAAGACAGCGGCCAATGCTGCACGCTTTCTCTGACCACCAGACAGTTCCTGAATCTGCTGGTCAAAGTCTGTAATGCCAAGGCGATTCAAGATGGTCTTCACCTGGGCCTCAAATTCTGCTGCCGCACCATCTGCATGGGCATCGGTATGGCGATTGGACAGAGCCATCTGTCGAACCGCATCCAGGACAGACAGTCCTGGTGTGAACTCTGGCTGCTGCGGCAGATAGGACATAACAAGTCCATTGGCTCTGGTCACCGTGCCATGATCAGGCTCTACTACCCCTGCTACAATCTTAAGCAAAGTAGACTTACCTGTACCATTGACACCTACAATCCCCACACGCTCATCATCCTGCATGGAAAAATCGGCCCCGTCTAAAAGGACGCGGCCGGTATATGCTTTCTCAAGTTTCTCTGCATTAATAATATTCAAAACGAAATCATCCTAATAATCGGCAGGTGAAAATAATCCTGCCATCTTTCCAGTCAACACTTGCAATACCATGATACTGTTCTACGATGCTTTCCGCAATAGACAGTCCGATGCCATAGCCGCCCCGATCTGTATTATGAGATTCGTCCGCCCGATAGAAGCGGTCGAAGAAACGGGTATAGTCCACATCCTTGCCCTTGGCATAGTCATTAGAGAATTCCAGGATGGTGGCACGTCCACGCTTGGCCTTAGAGACCCTTACCTGGATCTGTCCACCTGGATCACAGTATTTGATGGCATTATCCACAAAGAGTGTCACCAGCTGTCTGATCTGTCCACCTGCTGCTTGCATATGGAGACCCTCTGGAACCTGGCGGTCCAGGGTCAATCCCTCCTGCTCTGCCACAGGAGCATAGTTATCTAATACATCATTTACAGCAGCGCTTAGATCCATATCCATCCGCTCCTGCTTATCATCCTGTTCCTCTGCTCTGGTGATTAGAACCAGATTCTGGATCAGGCCCTGTAAGCGGTCCACCTGGCGAAGTGTGGCCTTCGTCCATTCTGTCTCACCAGACATGACCTCGGTTAATTCGGTATTGGCACGGATAACCGCCAGTGGTGTCTTTAATTCATGGCTGGCATTGGTGATGAATCGCTTCTGGTTCTCAGAATTTCGAACCTCTGGGGCGATGATTCTACCGGAAAAGGCCCTTAGGATTAAGAAGGATAGCACCGCACCAAATCCCATGAAGATTACAGCAAGCTTTAGAATACGCTGGGACAGGGCAATCTGGCTAGTACAGTCCATAACTACCACGATGGTAGATCCATCCGGCAGAGTCTCCACCTGATAATAGTAGGAATTGTACTGACCGAATTTTAAGACACGTTCCTTCAACCGATTGGCCAATGTCACTGCTTCTGTATCGTCCACCGATGCCATATGGGTAGACTTGACCTGGACTCTATCCGTAGAGTCCACTGGATAGATCACAGAGAAGAATCGGGTAGAATACAAGAATTCCGGAGTATTATAGGTTCCCTGCAGACCGAAGAATCCTGTCAGCTGATCCGCTATAGAGATGTCCATATTTTCACTCTCCTTCTGAGCCTCCTGGATACTTTCGAAGGTAGCCTTAGAGGATGTGGTCTTGGACTGTGGCAATTCTCCCTGATTGGATACGATTAATTTCAATACATCATGAATCTCAGTATTTACAATAAAGAGATTACCGAAGTAAATCAGTCCTGCGATAAAGCACATGACAATCAAAAAGGACAGAGTCGACATCCCCACGAATTTTCTCTTCAGTTTTCGTATGCTTCGCTCATTCATGTGATTCTTTCCCTTCGGTCTACATTTCCATCAATTGATAAGGGCCACCCTTGTCACCTCGGATGGTAACAGTGGAATTGATATAGTCTAGCTTATCTCGTAAGTACTTGACGTAAAGGTAGACCATGTCGCTACTTGCGTCTCTGTCATCAGACCATGTGTGGGTCAGGAAGTAGTCGCAGTCTAATTCCTTCTCAGGATTACGAAGAAATGTATCTAGCATGTCTACCTCCTTCTGGGATAGACGGATGCTATTCTCAGAGATCAATTCTCCTGTCTCTGCCCTCAGCGTGATATCTCCATAGGACAGTTCCTTGTCTGCATACTCATGCCCCCGACGGGTCAGGGCATGGACACGAGCCACCAGTTCCTTCATCGCGAAGGGCTTGGTGAGATAATCATCCGCACCTGCCTCTAAGCCTGTGACACGGTCATCCACCTCAGCCTTAGCAGTCAGCATGAGAACTGGAGTTGTAATATGACGAGCTCTGATCTCTCTTAGGACTTCTAGTCCATCCTTTTTCGGCATCATGATATCTAGAATCAGGCCATCGTAGCCATTCTTCTCAATGAAAGATAGGGCTTCCTCGCCGTCTAAGGCACTGTCCACCGTATAGTTCTGCATCTCAAGCATAGCCTTCAGGGCACGGTTCAGGTCTTTCGTATCCTCTGCTAATAATAACTTCATATTACTCCGAAACCTCCTCATTAATCATATCGCGAATGGTCTGCATGGACATGTCTGTAGCCGCCAATTCGTCTGCACAACGCTTTAATTCACTCTCAATCAGTTTCTGATTGCCCTGAATAGTATGCTTGTAGCGCATATTGTGCTCTAGTGCAGCCCAGGTATCCATGGAGATGGTACGAAGCTGGATCTCTGCAAAGTAAGAAGGGAGGAATTCTTCGATTCCATTCTCCTCCATCTCCTTAGGATCCACCGTCACCTTCAGAATCAGATGGAGACTCCGATAGCCATTCGGCTTGGCATGCTTGATATAGTCCTTCTCCTCCACGATGTCACATCCTGGCAATTGGTCCAGATAGTCTCTGACCAGATAGACGTCCTTAATGAAAGCACAGACCACCCGTAGACCGATGGCATCTGTGAGTACCTCTAGGGCAGACTGTGTTGTCACTGGGAGATTTCTTCTCTCACACTTCTCACGCATACTGTCCTCAGACTTGATACGAGCCAGACAGTGCTCCACTGGATCAGAGCCAGTCTCTTCCTTCATCCCAGTACGGAGCTTATTAATATTATCCATAAGAGATTGCATCACATAATTCATGGCCGGCTGATTCTGGCCATAGATTGATACTCCATTCTCTTCCATATCCATTCACTTCCTCCAAGAATATCAAGAATATTTTCACAAATTTCCTCTATTTTATGCATAGAGGGATTCCATGAAAAGGCTTTTTCATCTTCTATATAGAGTATCATACCACGATTATCTTAATTAGGGCTTAAATGAGAAAAATATAGAACTCCATTTTCCCTTCATTTTAAAAAGAGCTCCTAGAATCCCATATCTCATGAGTTCTAGGAGCTTATCATCAATCATCTACCCTCTAGGATGGTTCCCTTCTTAATACTATCCCTCTCGCTTAAGAGCATGCCCAGCCCTCCTAAGAGGACAATGGTCACGCCAAGGATCTCACTTACAGACATCCTCTGTCCGAAGAGGAAGAAGACTAAGATGGCCGCAATAATCGGCATCATTAGAAGGAAGGTCTTCACCATCCATACTGGAAAGTGTCTTAGGTCATAGTAATACACCAGATAGATACCGGTCTGACCCAGTCCTGCCAGAATGGACCACAGCAGCAATTCCCTGTCACTTCCAAGGCGAGACAATTCTCCAATGGTGCCCATACATAGGGATGTCACAGCAAATAGGATCATGGTAACAAAGTTATTATAGAATGCAACCACGTCGTCAGACTGGGGATTCACTTTGTCCAACTGGGCGGACTTAATCACGAAGGCATTGATAGATACAAATAAAGCAGACAGGATGAAGAAAATCGATCCTGCATCCACTTTGAAGTGCAATAGATCCACACCAACCACCAGAAATACACCAAATAGCATCACCAGGGTAAAGAGCCACTCTCTCTTAGAGAACCGCTTCTTATAGATCAGGCAAGAGATCAGATTCACAAACAGGATATCGCACTTTAGAAGTGCAGTTCCTGTTCCAGCTGAGGAGATGGTAAGTCCAATAAAGGCTGTGAGATCAAGGGAGAATCCCAGGACACCAATGAGAAGCAGACGTCCCAACACTCCTTTCACCTGAACTAATTCCTTTAATTCTCCTCGAATTCCCATAATCACAAAAAGGAGGCACATGGTTAGGAAGCGGATCACGATTCCTGTATCAAAGACAGACATGTGTTTCACCGTCTGCTGGCTTGCCACATAGTAGCCTCCCCAGATAAAACAGATTGCAATTAATGGGATCACTTGTTTCGGTTTCATTACGATACACTCCCTCGTTGGGAAATATAAACCAATCTCACGGTTGGTTTATGTTTCTAAATAATCAGTAACAGTTGTCTAAAACATTTGCTAGTAACTTTTTCTTCATGCTGAAATATCCATCATTTTAAATCTTTTAAAAAAGTACAGCATTATTGTAGGAAATAACCGTGTTTTCTCCTGTATTTTACCGGAAACTCCCCTTTTTATTTCCCCGTTTCTGATTTTTATGATAGCATATCTGGCTATTTCTTCAAGTGTTTTAATTAATTTTCCCTTGCATTTTTCTATTTTCGTGATTTTCGCTAGAGCCACAGTAAATTCGGTGTTTTTAAGGATTTTGTATTGTCCTCTTTTCCATTTTCCCCTATAATAAAAACAATTAATTAAAGGATTAAATTCCTCTCGAAATATAGTTTCGATCATTGTTAATGAAATAAGGCATTTTATTTCATAGAAGGAGACACTATGGCCGCAAAAGATGGTATCAACATGTTAGACGTGAAGGTTCGTAATCGTCGCTCCATCCTGGAACTGGTCTATCAGGAGAAGCAGATTCCTCGTAAGGATATCGCTGCATGTCTAGGACTCACCCCAGCTGCAATCACTCTGATCACCAACGATCTCATCCAAGAGGGGATCCTCATTGAGACTGCTAAGAAGGAGTCCTCCGCCAGAGGCCGCCGAGAGGTATTATTAGAGATTAATTCCTCTAAGTTCTGTGTCATTGGTATCTCCATTACGAAGAATCACTACGAGCTTACCTGTACAGATCTGTCTACCAAGACTCTGTATCATAAGAAGTTTCGAACCATCGACTTCCATCACGATGCAGGATTAATCCTTCCTGCCATTCAGTCCACCATCCAGACAGATATCCTCTCCTCTTCCGTCATCGGTAAGAAGAAGCTCCTAAGCATCGGTATCTGCACCCTTGGCCTAGTCAATATAGACCGTGGCCTTAGCTTGAATTCTTATGGGGTATTCCATGGCAGCGTAGACTTAGGCGCCTTCTTTAGAGAAGCCTTTCATGTGCCTGTCATTGTAACCAATAATATTGTCTCTTGTGCCCATGCAGAAGCTTTCCTACAGAATTCTTCTATGCAGAATAAGAGGCTTCTCTTTATCAAGTATGGTCCCGGCATCGGATCTGCCCTGATGACATCTGACGATTACTTTAATGTCTATGCCTATGATGCCATCCAGTTAGCTCATATGGTAAGTGATCCCAATGGTCGCCCATGTATCTGCGGTAATCATGGTTGCCTAGAGACCATTGTCGGCTATGAAAATATCGTCTCCGAGATCTCAAATCTGGTTAGTCCTGACTTTAGTCCAGAGCTCTATCATGCATGGAATGATACCACTCCAGAGGATGACGTCTACGAGAATACTGTCACCCAGAAGATGATCCCTGTATTCAAGGCCTATGATCATGGAGACAACCTGGTATCTACCGAGTTCAATCGTGTGCTCTTCCATATGGGAACCGCTATTAAGAATGCAATTACACTTCTAAATCCAGACTCCGTCATCCTCTACGGTGAGGCCTTCGAGCACCGGAAGTTCCGCAATGCATTCATGCAGGAGTTATCTGCTTATACCAAGTCTCAGAAGGTGAATTTCTCCGACTACAATATGCAGTTAGAGGGTATTGGACCTGCAACCACAGCCATCTCCCTCTTCTTCTTATCAGGCGGAACGATTCCAGAATAAGGGAGTCTTAAAGATGAAAAGAGACAGCCGATCAAACCGGCTGTCTTTTTTGATCTCGGTCTATATTTATACCATATAGCTACGGATTACATGAACCAGATCCTCATAGCCTCCCAGGAACTGATTCAGAGTGTCTCTAAATCCACCGTAATGAACGAATTCCTCAGGCTTCATACCATCCTCTAGGAAGGACTTATCGAACTCAGGGATCTTCTTCAGCTCCTTCATGAATCTCTCTGGAACCGGATCACTCATGTGCTCCTCTACTGGGATATCGCATGCCTCTAGGCGCTTCCACCAGCTATAGTTAATGGTCTGTGCCAGGTCGCCACCTAGGAGCTGGCTCCAGTGATAGTGATTACGATTCGCTGCTGACAAGAGTCTGGTACGATAGCCTCTCTCCTTGTAGATACGGTATGCTTCCTTGATGACAGCTACACCAGCCCATTCTAAGCACTCAGGATCTACAACCATTCCTGTCTTATTCACATACTTCTTCAGCCAGTCATCGGTACGACCAATCATAATGGTGCATACAGGTCCCATGTCCTCTGTCGGAAGCCCTTCTGCCTCACGGCGCGTCATTCCACGTTCTACAGCTTCTGCCACAGCCACTGCCTGGGCAACTGTGAAGGATACGGTGGCATTGGTGCTGGCTCCTCGATAGGTTGCCTCCTCGATTGCCTTGATGCCTGCAGCGGATGCCGGGATCTTAATCATCATATTTTTGCCAAGAGAGTTTAGGTGCATGGCCTGCTCTACCATCCTCTTAGGATCTCTATAATACTTGGCATTGACCTGGATAGAGAGGCGCCCCTTCTTACCCTTGAATTCTTCGAATTTTGGAAGGAGTTTCTTCGAACGAAGTGCACCAACCTCATCGATTAATGCCCATGTAATCTCATCCTCAGTTGCCTCAGGCATATCCTGAATCAGTTTCTTGATCTCAGGCTCCCACTTATCCATTTCGTTTTTAACTACATTTCCAACAATAATCGGATTGGACGTAGCCCCAACGATGCCACGGAGAATGCCGTAGTCTAATTCTTCCTCACCACAGGAATCCATCCAGAGATCCGTCATAGGAAACTTCTTAACAGATTCTGCTAATGTACCTAGATTTGCCATCATTCATACCCCCTATATGCTTTATGCATCAGGAATCCACAGCTTCATTTCATGGAGTCCTGCTGTCAAAGTCTCTTTTCCTTCCAATTAGTTACCAAGGGTCTCATCCCAGGCATTCTGGAACTTCTTCAAACCATAGTCTGTAAATGGATGATAGAAGCTGTCCCTATATACCTGGAGGCCTGTCGTAACAATATCGACTCCTGCTGTTGCCATCTCTGAAATCTGGCGGCCATTACGGCAAGCAGCTGCAATGATCTCTGTCTCATAGCCATAGATGGCATAGATATCAGCGATATCCTTAACATAGGTCTGTCCATCGTCGCCGGAGTTCTCCTTCCAGCCGATGAATGGAGATACGAACTTGGCACCTAAGCGTGCTGCCTGAATTGCCTGGGATGGAGAGAATACCAGCGTGACATTGGTGGGGATGCCCACTTCTTCCAGCTTCTTCGCAGCAATCAGCCCCTGCTCGCAGCATGGAATCTTAATGACATAGTTTGGAGAGTAAGAGGACAGCTTCTTAGCTGCCTCTACCATCTCCTGCCAGGTTAAAAGATGTGGATTGATCTCGAAGCTGACCGGGAACTTGTCGATTCCCTCTAAGCCAGCCTCTTTGATAAAGTCTGCCACTTCCTGTACCACGGTCATAAATGGCTTACCAGAATTCTTAATGTGATTGGGATTGGTGGTTACTCCATCAATGCCAAACATCTCGTAAGCATACTTGATTTCATCGATTTTACCTGAGTCTAAGAAATACTTCATGTTTTTCCCCTCTTGTAATACTTCCCCTATTTACGATTTTTTATAATCTGTGCCTTACCTTCCCCTATCAGATCCTTATGGTTACTATTTGCTCCCATCTATATCCTGTTTACTCGCCGTAGATCTCCTTCTCGTACTCCTGTACAGTTGCAAAGGCCTTAGTGAGATTCTTCTGTCTCCACTCTTCGAGATTCTCGAGGAATTCTGTATTTAGGAAGGTGTCTGCGATGTCGCATCCTGTGAAGGAGCCTGTGATCCAGCCACCCATGGTCAATACATTGGCATTATTGATGGCACGGCACTTCATTGCTGCATAGGTATTCTCGCAAACTGCAGCATAGACATGTGGGTACTTATTCGCCACGATATTCATGCCCATTCCGGTTCCACAGATCAGGATTCCTCTTTCGAATTCTCCCTTAGAGATCAGAGGTGCTACCTCGTGTGCGACCTCGAAGTAAGGGCGAGGCTGATCAGCGCTCTGTGTACCCAGGTCTGTCACTTCATAGCCCTCTTCAATGAGATGAGCCTTTACTGCTTCCTTTAGTTCAAATCCAGATCCATCGGATCCCATTACAATTTTCTTATCCATTTCGATACCCCTTTTCGATTGGCTGATTTTATCAAATGTAGACCAATTCTTAATCCTGGTTTATATTTCTCACTTCATGGCAATCGCAGACTTCGCTGCAGCGATGATGTCTCGAGCTAAGAGTCCATACTTATCCATGAGATAGTCTGTCTTACCAACTTCGCCGAAGTGATCGGTGACACCAACCCGCTTCATTGGAACTGGATGATTCTCGATCAGAGTCTCAGCCACAGCAGAACCAAGGCCTCCAATAATGGAATGGTTCTCAGCCACAACAACAGCTCCGGTCTTCTTAGCAGACTCTAGAACCGCCTCGGTATCAATTGGCTTAATGGTGTGGATATTGATCACATCTGCTTGGATGCCTTCCTTCGCCAGTTCCTCCGCTGCCTTCATGGACTCAGCCACTTCAATACCGCTGCAGAAGATGGAGATGTCCTTACCGTCTCGAAGCTTCTTTCCCTTCCCCAGGGTGAATTCCTCGCCATCCTCCCAGATTTTCACTGCATTTCTACGTAGCAAACGGATATATACCGGGCCGTCATGCTCTAAGATCTGTGGGAAGATTGCTTTCAGCTGCGCGGAATCAACCGGCTCATAGATCACCATATCTGGGATATTCCGCATGATGGAGACATCCTCCATACTCATGTGGGTTCCACCATTCATCTCTGCTGTGACACCTGGGTCAGAGCCCATCATCTTCACATTCAGTCCTGCATAGGATACAGACAGGGTTACCTGGTCAGCTACACGACGGGTAGCAAATGGAGTGAAGGTATGGGTAAAAGGAATCTTACCCATGGCGTTCATGCCTGCTGCCACACCAATCATATTGGCCTCCTGGATTCCCACATCCACGGTACGCTTGCCATCAAATTCTTTTGTGAAGCGCTTGGTTCCTCCCGCATTGGAGAGGTCAGCCTCAAGGATCACGATGCGATCATCCTGCTTCGCAGCTTCAATAAGGCAGTCTACATAGGTCTCTCGGAGCCATCTGTCTTCTAATTCAAACATCCTTCTCTGCCTCCTTCATCTCACGAAGCGCTGCTTCTGTCATCTCAGGTGTAATATTGTTGTCATTATGGCAGGACACCTTATTCTCCCACTGAGAAGCGCCCTTGCCCTTGATGGTATTCAGGATAATCATATGTGGTCTGCCCTGGATCTTCCTCGCATTATCGATAGCAAGTGAGATTGCTCTGCAGTTGTGGCCATCCACTACCTGTACATCCCAGTTGAAGGACTCCCACTTCTTATCCAGAGGATAGAGGCCATTGATCTCTTCAATGGTTCCGTCGATCTGCATCTTGTTATAGTCTGTGAAAGCAATCAAGTTGTCCAGCCTTCTGCTTCCAGCCAGAAGAGCTGCTTCCCAAATCTGTCCCTCCTGAGACTCGCCATCACCGATGATGGTGTAGACATTCACATCTCTTTTATCCAGGTGTGCCGCCAGAGCCATTCCCACAGCGACAGAGAAGCCCTGACCCAGAGAGCCGGTGGACATGTCGATTCCTATGGTCAGCTTTCTGTCACAGTGGCCAGGGAGATGGGTTCCAGGCTGATTCAGAGTCAAGAGTTCTTCCTCAGGGAAGAATCCCTTCAGTACCAGTGTAGCGTAGACCGCTGGTCCACCATGTCCCTTGGATAATACGAAGCGATCTCTGTCCTCCCAGTTTGGATTCTTAGGATCCACACGCATATGATCGAAGTAGAGGCAGCTCATGACCTCTGCCAGATCCAGAGATCCGCCGATATGTCCGAACCCACGTGCACCGATGCACTTCATTGTGAGTTCTCGGATCGCCATTGCTTTCTTTTGCAATTCTCTATACTTGTCCATTTCGTTCCTTTCTTAAATGTAGACCAATCTTTCGATTGGTTCTAAATCGGATGATTAGCGGTAAGAATTGTACATGTCTCGCAGAATCTCATCCGTGATCTCAACCGGATTGTTCAGCATATTTGGGTGATGGCTGGTAGAAACCAGTTCCTCAACCGCCTCATCTGTCAGGCCAAAGTCCTTCATGTCACAGCGAAGGTTGATATCTCGCTTCAGTTCTGCAATGGCATCCGCCATCTCCGTCATATCAGAGAAGCCAAGCTGCTTTGCAAATCCATTGATTCGCTCTCCTTCTACTCCCTGGGCCTTAGCATTCACCCGGACGAAGTAGTCCAGGGTCAGTCCACAGGCCTCGCCGTGAGGAATATGATAGAGATTCGTCAATGGGAAGGAGCAGGCATGGCTGCTTGTTGTTTTCGGAAGTGTAAAGGCCATACCTGCAATGACAGAAGCCTCTGCCATCTTCTCTCTAGCCTCCACATCACTTCCGTCCTGATATGCGCGGCGTAAATATGTGAAGACCAGACGAGATGCATGGAGTGCAAGTGCATCACAGATTGGCTGATGTCCCTTGCTCCAGAATCCTTCAACCGCATGGCTTAGGACATCGATGCCGCAGGATGCGGTCTGCTTCGGCGGCAGTGAATAGGTAAGCTCCGGATCAATGAGGGCGATTGCAGGATAGAAATTGTCATTATTGATTGGTCCCTTCTTACTCTTCTCATGATTTGAGAGAACGGATACGCAAGTTACTTCAGATCCGGTACCTGCAGTGGTTGGAACCGCTATGATTGGAAGATGCTGATTCGGAAGTGGAACTCCTGTCATGTGATACTTCTCAATGGAGTCCTCTGTGAAGCAAACCACAGATGCACTCTTAGCACAGTCCATGGAGCTACCACCGCCCAATGCCACGATAAACTGAGCACCAGTCTCACGAATCGCCTGGGCACAGGCATCCACTTCCTTCACCTCTGGGTTAGGAGAGATCTCGCTGTAGATAGCCACTAAGAGGTCCTTATTATCCTCCATGATTTTGTCAGCCAGACCACTTTTAGCGAAGAATGGATCAGATACCAGGATACCCTTCTCTAGTCCAAGTCCCTGAGCCACATGGGATAATTCCTTCAGGATTCCTGCCCCAAAGCGAATGTTAACAGGTTGTGTGTAGTTCCAATTCATATATAGAGCCCCCCTTTTTCTATATCCTTTAGATGTTATGTTGGGATTTGCATACTTTAGATGTTATACTTAGATTTGCTGTGGTTTGTGCCCCAGCCCTTTATTTCCAATGGATTGAAATATAATTAACATCCTTAATTAACTATGTTAAATATAGTTCTGTTCTCTACCAGTGTCAAGGTTATTTCCCTGTTTTTTTGCGGTTTTTTCATAGAGTTTCCTGTGTTTTTTGATTCTTCGATAGTAAGAAAACATTTTATTATTAATCTTCTTAATTTTATTAAAGAGGCCAGCACCCTTCAGCAAGAGCTAAAGGGTACTGGCCCTATTCTAGTACGAAGTTCTTATCCCAGTCTCTCCACAGGGATATTCAGTTGGTGACCAAGGATCTCAAGTTCATCTGCCACATTGCCATAGATCACCACAAAGTGAGGTTCCCAGCCCTCAGTAACCGTCCGCTCCACAAATTTCTTCGCATCCATGTCAGTCCTTACCACGATGGATGTGCCATAGAACTGCTTTGGCTTATCCAAAGCCTCGCCCGGAGCAATCAGAAAGCGGAACTTGCCCTCACAATCCTTGCCTACGCGGAAGATGGTGACTTCCTTCTCTGCCTTGCATCCGAACTCCATGGTAGGTCCGATGTGACGGTTGCAGTGCTCTCCAACCTCAGCGCCAGTATCGGTTCGTGCCAGGCTGCAAGCTGCCATTCCACAATGCCAGAAGGTAACAGTGCCTTCCTTTTCATCCATAGATACAGGATCTCCGAAGAATGTAGACCGACCAGTTAATTCCCGGCCCATATACATAGACAGTGCACCGTAGGCATCTACCTCACATGCAGACGGAACATTCAAGTCATTTAAAATACTAAGAACCATGCAAACCGGAGTACCAAACTCTATGAAAAAGTCTGGCCAGCAGCGTGATGCCAGTGCACCTATATGATGCTCCTCCACAAATTCCTTATAGGCTCTATAGAGACGAGCGAAGTCCAGTCGATTCTGTTCTGGTGTATTCTCTAAGCCCTTGGTTCGATTCATAGCATCTTCCAGATACTCTTTTACATCCTCATCAGAGAAGGACTTCGCCTTATGAATCAGCTCTCTTGCCTCGATGCATTCTAAATTCACACCAAAATTGGTTCTCATCTCTGCATCTAAGGCACGGCCGAAGCCAAATCCCTGTGGTGTATGTCCAATAGATGCCATGGTTAGATTCTTAAGATGCAGTTTCAACCGGGCTGCCTGAATTGCAGCTGTCAGTTTCTTCTGTACTGCTACTTCATCCGGAGCACCAAATACATAATCCAGAGGCTCCTTACGAAATTGCTTATAAGTATTTGCTGCAGAATATGCACCTGTTAGAGAGTTCAGGCGAAGTCTCGTTCCATCAATCACAGGCTCTCTCAGAGTCCACAGGATAAATGGACAGTCAAAACGAGCAAGTACCTCTGTAGCATAAGCTGCATTGGCAAAAGTGATATTCTGTAGAACAATCAGATCTGGATCTAGATGATCTAAGAATTCCTTCAGTTTATTAAGAGACAATAGCATCTCATCTGGATAAACCACATGCTCTGTAATATCATTCAGCATCTCTGCAGACTCTTCAAACTTCTTCTCTGCACTTACAAGTTCATAGGTTGGTACACCAATTGGGATGTATGCCACCTGAAATTCCTTCATAGAATATCCTTTCTAAGTCTTATCCCGTTTCATTTCCGGATCACTATTTCTAATAACTTTCTAGTAAAACAGTTCCTTATTTTCTCCAATGATTCCAGGGAAGGCGCCCTGCTTGATCAGAGGCTCTCTATCTGGATGGGCAATCACCCATTTATTTCTCTGGAGGAGAAGTGCGTTTTCAGGATCCACCTCCCCAGTATCCCCCGTTTCTGGCATCTTTCCACCTGCATCAGCTCGAAGTCTCGCTAGCGCTAAGTCCCGCTCTTCTCTCTCCACATCCATCAAGGGAGTATTGGTTCCCTTTGGCAGGATGACGATTCCCTTGAAGCCATCATCGGTCACCTTCAGAGGAGACAGATGGAGGGTTGTCTGATACATCTCAATTGCTGTTCCCTTGGGGATGAAGAATACTTGAGCATTCTGATTATCATAATGGTTCTCATGGATCTCCCAGGTATGTCCCAGCACCAGCATGAAGTCCGTCACTGCTACATTGATCTCAGATCCCTTATGGTATTCGAAGCCGTTATAGGTAGAGTTTCTGCCATTGCAGTAGCCGATTTGAATTGGAAGTCCCCCATAGAGCAGAGTCTCCATGCGGCTCTTCTCCTGCATTCCCTCCATCTCAGGGACACTTGCCACATAGACATTACCAGTCTCTGGAATCTCTGTCTCGTCCCGCATATACTGGATCAGCTCCGAGAAATCATAGCCCTCGATCACTCTTCCATAGGATTGAAACAGCTCACTGTCCACCGCATGAATCGGGACATTATTTACTTCATTTAGATGCTTTAACATATCCATGTTTGATTTCCCCCATCAGCTCTTGAACTTCAGTGCATGCTCACGATTCCAGAGGTTGTCATACTTGAATCCAGTCACCTTCTCGATGGTACGGATCTCATCCTCCGTTGCCTTAGAGGAATCCTCCCCCTTACGACGAGACACTTCCTTGCGAATTACTTCGAACTCCTGCTTCTTCATTGGGAAGAGAACAGTGAAGAGAATAGCGAATATCATCAGCACAATTGGTGCGAAAATGTAGATCATAGCGATACCATGCTGTGTAGATGCAGCCTGGCGCAGACCGTCCTTAGCCAGAGTCTCATCGTATCCAACCAAGCCCATAAGAATTCCAATGATGGTGGAGGATAGACCTGTCGCAATCTTACGAATGAAAGTAGCCATTGCAGAGCAGGTACCAGGACGATTAATGGAAGTAATTAATTCATCTACATCCGCCATATCTGCAAGAATTGCATAGATTGTGGTAGAGGATCCTGCCATACCAAGTCCAATGACGAAGGACAGTCCTAGGATCATGCCGAAGTTTGCTCCCTCATGAGAGAAGAATAAGAGTCCCAGAGTTGCCAGGATACGAATCGGGAATCCTAAGAGCAGAGGCATCTTCTTAGATGTCTTAGCCATCAGTGGTGTGAGAACAATGGTTCCAACAAACTGTGACAGGAGAATCACTGCCATGAGATAGGTGAATCGACCGCCCCCATATGCATTCAATACGTCATCTACATAGTAGACAGCCATTCCTGTAATGAAATCAGCTGCTCCCTGTCCAGTTAAGAAGATCGCGATAAATATACGGTATGATCTACATTTATAAACAGTTAAGCTCTGAACAAAGCTCTCCATCAGTCCGATCTTAATCGGCTCCTTCTGGCGCTCCCAGGTTCCAAAGAAGGTAACCAGGATTACAAGGAAGAAAATTACCGTGAAAATCAATGCAACTGTAAAGTACTGCGCCGGATTGGTATTATCCTTAATGACAATGGTTGGAATCAGCCCAGCCAGGATGGCACCAAATGTGGAAAAAATCATGCGGACACCAGAGAACTTGGAACGCATGGTGTAGTCTAGAACCATATCCGGAAGCAAGGCATTATATGGCACCATGACAATGGTGAATCCTGTGGAAAACAGCATATACATCAGCATGTAGAAGATGTAAGTGGTGGTCATATTGTCGGATGCCAGATTCACCCACATCAGAAGGAAAGTCACTGCGGATGAGATGCTTCCAATTAGGATGTAGAGTCTCTTCGGGCCAAGCTTAGAACGTGTGCGGTCACAGATATTACCCATAATCGGGTCTGTAATCGCATCCCAAATCTTACCAATCAATGGGATGGTTCCAGCCAGTGCAACCGGCATACCCAGTGCCTTGGTCAGAAACACGGTAAAAAACGTGCTGATGACTACAAATGCGCCACCTCCATAGATGTCAGCGAATCCGTAAGCGCACTTGCTCCAGAGCCCCTGCTCCCTTGACTTCTTCTCATTCATTTCCATTACCCCCTATACTTCTCCTTTTTAGAAACAGAAATACTACTTCCGAAAGAGTTCAACGATTTTTCTGCCCTCTTCACTGTCTCTTACGAAAACCGGAATCTCTTCAATGGAGGCTTCGATTTCAAGGTCCCCACCTTGGAATCGCTCTCCGGTAAAGAGATGAATCCAATGATCATCTGGCAAGCGTACCAGCCGGCTCCTCTTACCATCCTCAAGAATTGGTGCGATCAGTAGTTCTCCCCCCAGGAGATACTCTGTCTTCTCGGTGTAGCACCATGCCTCATCATAGTGGTAAAAGAGAGGTCGCATCACTGGGATGCCACTTTCCTTACATTCCCGAACCAACTGCTGCAGGTAATCCTTCAAAAGGACATGCCAATGAGCAGCCCGGTTCATATTTCTAAGTAAGTCCTGATCATCATCGAACTGGACGTCATTCACTGGCTGGTTGCCCTCATGGGTTCGAAGCAGCGGTGAAAATGCATTCATCTCTTCCCAGCGAATCAAAAGCTCCTTCGAACGCTTCATGTGCATCACTGTGGTATAGCCGCCTGCATCGGAATGACTAATGCCATAGCCTGACATAGCTAGTGACAGGCTGGCAGGAATCACAGATGGAAGTCCATCATCCACTGACCAATCCACATGCTGATCTCCTGTCCACATCATCATGCTATTCTGTATGGTCTTGGTGGAACCAGCTCTGGTGAAGAAGAATACCTCTCCCTCCTTATGGCATTCTTGAATCGCCTCACGATTCATGCCAGCCCAGATTGCAGGCCACTCATTATGGCGATCCATGGGATCAGAACCATCGAATAAAACAGCATCCAGAGGGAGGTACTCGCCGAAGTCAGCCATCCAGCCCTTCATACCGATGCCAATCATATTTTCCTTAATTAGATTCTTATACCAGGCGTAGGCTTCTGGATTGGTGAAGTCCACCATGGCTGCCGGGAAGGTGGTGATGGTTACCAGGTAGTCCTTGCCCTCCTTATCCTTCACGCAATATCCCTTGGCTGCTGCCTCCTGATAGATGTCCTTCTCAAGTGCGATAAAGGGATTGATATATCCTAAGAATGCGATTCCATCCCTTCCCCACTTCTCTATATGCTTCGCTAAGTCAGGATACTGTCCCCCAGGACCCTCATCCGCTTTCCAGTTCCACATTACCTGATAGCCGAATCCGGTTCGTCTGCATCCACACCAGTCCTGAGACCAGACACCATTCACTTTGATGCCTGCCTCCTTGGCACGAGCCAGTTTCTCATCAATCTTGTCACAGCCCTCCTGGATTGCCAGGATGGCGCCGTCATAGATCCAGTCCGGGAGTTCCTGCTGTCTGCCGAGTAGTGCAGACTGTAGACGAGACAATTCCTGGAAAGTCTCTGCTTCTCCATAGTAGAGGTCCGGCAATTCCTCCAGGTGAAATGTGGTGGTATAGCCATCACGGAAATCAAACTCGCTATAGTGCTTACAGTTCATATGAATAAAGTACTTATGACTTCCTGGAACTGCTCCTACAAAAGTAGGCTGGGCATAATAGGATTCATACTTAGAGAAATCCATGACATGATTCGGCTTTACACCGAAAATCTTCTCACGGATTAATTTCTTCCCGATTCGTCCTGCATTCTGATGTTCTGCAACGAAGATTCGGACATTCTCACCCTTTAGGTCTAATTTCGAATAGGTCTCTCCACATCCATAGATATGCTCATCCGGGAGAGCCTGTATTTTTAGGTCGAATCGGTTCTCTGTATCTGGACCAGATTCTCTTGTAAACCAAAGATGTAGGATTCCCTTCCTCTCTCCATCGAGGCACTCTCTATGGAGGCGGTATACGGATCCCGTTTTTTGATCAATAAACCGCTCCCCATCTCGGATTAAGAGCCGCATCTTACTCTGGCTTCTCTTGTATTTGAAACTGCCATGACTCATGGCAAAGTGATCACTACCTGTCCCCACACGTAGCGTCAGATCTGTCAAGAATTCTGTTCCCCTCATAATCAATCCCCTATTTATTTAATAGTATTAATTAAGTATCTATATTATATGCGAAACTCATAGGTGAAGCAAGGTTTTTTCGCCTATTTATTGTATGATTTTCACAAGGTTTCCTGTAAGATTCCTATTTTTATTGTGTTTATTTCCTGATACCGATTAATAGTTTTAATTTAGTCTATCCATAGGAGAAGAGGAAACAAAGCTTTTGCAAATCACATCCGAACCACACAGGCGCTTTTCTGTTTTTTAGAGGGAATTTATGCTGAGATATACGTTGGGATTTGTTTTATTGAGGCGGTACAGTGGAGTTTGTTTTATTGAAACAGTGCGTTGAAATTTTTTATTGAAGCGTTGCGTTGGGACTTGTTTTATTGAAGCAGTGCGTTGAAATTTTTTATTGAAGCGTTGCGTTGGTGTTTTCTTTGATGTTTCGCCCAGATTGGCTGGCGCGTCGGTAAAAGGCGAACTCTAGCCCAACATGGCCGCGAGAACAAGCTTTTTAAAAAGTCTGTTTCGCCCAATTTGAAATATGAGTGGTAAAAAGGCGAACGCATGCCGGTATTTACGTCTCCAAGTCCATCTTTTTTTATTTAAAATCCTCATGCGTTGATTTGGATTTCGCCTTTTTGAGGCGGTCTGCCGAATTTGGATGACACATACAAAATGAACCTG
>OCTW011477411.1_pt1 | contig 25716 bp, 39 predicted proteins | sample 1539671 | NCBI WGS metagenome assembly OCTW01 (sample SAMN02144230, study PRJEB22623) | gut metagenome | biome: sheep rumen | host: Ovis aries | place: New Zealand | reverse complement strand
GAACGAAGGTATGAAATCCACTACCCTCAATCATTACTTGCGCGTTATTCGTGCTTTTCTCTATTGGTGTATGGAGCGTCAATATGTATTGCCACCATTTAAAATTAAAATGGTGGCTGAACAGGAAGTTGTTAAAATGACATACAGTGATGAAGACTGTATGAAATTATTAGAGAAGCCGCGCAAGAATGATAGTTTTGTTGTGTGGCGCACTTGGGCGATTATAAATTGGGTATTAGCAACAGGCAATCGCGCAAGCACCATTTGTAGCATAAAAATTGGCGATGTGAGTTTTTCGAAGAAAGAGATTTACATAAATCGCACTAAAAATAATAAGGCAAGCATTTTGCCACTGTCTCCTGCTTTGGCAAATGTTTTAAATGAATACATTAAGACTTGGTTGTATAATTTAGGACCTAATGATTGGTTGTTCCCCTCATCCACCACCGCAGGACAATTAACCGTTAATGCGTTAAAGCATAGCATTAGGCGCTATAATTTAGACCACGATGTCGAGACTACAAGTATTCACGCTTTTAGACATACATTCGCTAAAAATTGGATTAGGAATACAGGCGATGTATTCCGCTTACAAAAAATCTTGGGGCATTCCACATTAGAAATGACCCGCCGATATGTAAATATGTTTAGCGAAGACTTAAAAGAGGGCTATGAAGAATATAGTCCTTTGGATAAATTGAAGAGAGGCAGTAGCCGCACACAGAAAATAAAAAAGGGAGCCAATTAGGCTCCCTCTATTAGTTTGAGTGCTTCTGCGAATTTGTCAGCAATTTCTTGATTTTTCTTCTCTTTGGCTCTACGCCTTTGTTCGGCGTAATTTTTTATTTTATCCGCTGGCACATAACCAAGATATTTTTTAGCATAATCAAACTTTAATGTTGTGAGCGAATGCTCCACCTCGATTTCAATACCATCCTTTTTGCGCACATCTTTTTTGTTGCGCTCCTTTTGAAGCCATAAGAGCGCTTGCTTGTCTTTGCGCTTAACAGCGTCATTGATTAAGTCGTCAAGTGTTAATGCCATAATTTCTTTTGTAGTCATAAATACCACCTCCTGTTGGTATTATAAATGCGGCGTTAATATTTAGCAAGCACCATTGGGCGAAAGAGGTATATAAACTTTATTATAAAATCAAATAACATTAGATGAACAAACTCGTAGAGGGTGTTCTTAAATGAAGGAGAAGAAATATGGAAAATAATAACGATAAGGGTATGGAAACCACGCAAACTCCTAATGAGGGTGCGCAAACACCAAAGACTTATACAGAAGAGGAAGTCCGCGCTTTATTACAGCAAGAGGGAGACCGCAGAGTGTCCCAAGCACTGAATAAACAGCGCAAAGAGATGGAAAAGAAGCAAGCCGAAGCAGAGAAACTTCGTGAGATGGATGAGAACCAGCGCCGCGAGTATGAATATAACAAAAAGGTTGCGGAGTTGGAGCAGAAAGAGCGCGATTTCGCTATCGCGCAGAATAAGTTAGAAGCATCGAAGGTGCTCGCTAATAGAGGTTTGCCAGTTCAGTTTGTTGATTATATCGTTGCTGATGATGCTGATACTATGATGACGAACATAGATAATTTTGAGAAAGCATTCAAGAGTGCGGTTGCTGATGCTGTTGCCGCTCGTATAGCACAGCCGACACCGAAATCTGGTTCAGCGACACAAACAGGACTTACAAAAGAACAATTTAGAAAATTAACTCTCGCGCAACAAGCAGAGATTTATACAACTAATCCCACGCTGTATAGGGATTTAACAAGTAATTAAGGAGTGTATATAATATGTCTTATGAACCAATGAACCATATTATTTATGATAATAAAGTATTAGAAAATAAAATCACCGATTTACTTATTACTGCGGTTGATTTATCTAATTATATGACTGTTGATAACAGCCTTACACAGAATGCTGGTATGAAGAAAGTTATTAACCGTTATACCGCTACTGGCAATGTTGAAGACCTCGCTATGGGCGAAGGCAACACCGATGGTATTATGGTTTCTTTTGTGCCAGTTGAATATACTGTTGGCACCACACAGGGACGCTTTGCTTATTTCGATGAGCAGGCTATGACTGACCCAATGGTTGTGGATGTCGGACTTGACGGTCTTGCCAAGACTATGGTTAATGATTTCACTACAAAGGCTATCGCCGAATATGAAAAGGCTGACCTTGGCACAACTCCTGCGGCTTGGAGTTTTGATGCTGTTGTTGATGCTATTGCCAAGATGAACCTTGAAGATGAGAGTGGTTTATTCTTACTCATCTCTCCTGCTGATTAGGCCGCTTTCCGCAAGGCGCTTAAAGATGACCTCAAATATGTTGAGGGATTTGTCCGCACTGGCTACATCGGTAGTGTTTGTGGTGTGCCTGTTGTTGTTTCCAAGGCTGTTCCACACAAGGTTGGTTATCTTGCCACCAAAGATGCTATTACGCTGTTCGTAAAGAAGGGCACTGAAATTGAGCAGGAGCGCGAAGCGAACATCCGTAAGAACACCGTTTATGCGCGCAAGGTTGCTGTTGTTGCTCTTACTGACGCTACAAAGTTGGTAAAGATTGATGGACGCACCTTTACAAAGGCAAGTCCTTCTATTGGTGCCGACCCACACGCGGCTGGTTTATATGAACTCACCAACAATGGTGCCTATGTTCTTACTGCTGACACGACTGTTGTCTCTGGTAAGGACTATTTCGAAATTAGTGAGGACTAATATAAAGGGGCTTACGGGTTAGTCCGTAAGCCCCTTTATTTTTTTACTGTAAGGAGGACAAAAAATGCTTGATAGATTAAAATTACTCCTTCACAAAGAAGACGATGAAAGTGTTGATGAATTACTGCTATTGCTCATAACGCTTTGTAAAGATGAAGCATATATCTATTGTAATTTAGATGAGTATGACGAAGCGTTAGATTATATCGTGATTTAGATGGTTATTGAGCGCTATAACCGCATTGGCAGTGAAGGAACAACAGCATAGAGCGCATCAGGCGCGTCTGCTACATACGATAGTTTTTATAGCAAAAAAGTAGAGCGTATGCTAAATAAGCACAGGAAGGTGAAGTGCGTATGATAAAGAGAGATACACTTACCCGTATTCTACTTCAGCCTATTGATGATGAAGAGGGCGGCAAATCTTTTGATGAACCGCAAATAATGGAAACTATTCCTGCGCACATCTCTTCTGGCGCATCTTCTAACGAAATCTCTATGTATGGTGTTAAGACGCAGTATGTTTTACACACCACCACTGATGTTAAATTGGATGACCGCACTATTGCGCGCTATATGTGGAGTAGTAAGTTATTTAAAGTTATGCGACAAGTCAAATCGGGCAACGAATGGTTTGCCACTCTATTAGAAGTGAATGAGTAAGGAGTGGTGATATGCTTATATTTGATAACGATACAAAGAAAATCCGTATGGTAGTAAAGGATACAGGTAGTATTACTGTGAATGTAGAAAACTATACCCTTAATGAGGGTGATGAAGTAGTATTCACAGTAAATACTGGGCGTGAGATTGAAACGCCACTCATTCAAAAGAAAGTAAATGTATTCGCGGATGGTAAAGCCGTCATTCAGTTATCTGTTGAAGACACAAATGTCAAGCCAGGTACTTATCTTTATGACATTCAAGTTAATGGCGCAGATGGCAGAGTTGATACTATTGTTGGACCCGCAAAGTTCGTATTTGAAGGGGGCATAACATTTTGAGTGAAGAGAATGTAAATATCAACATTGGCGCTACTATTGAGACTGACCCTGAAATAGTAGTTGAGTTTGCCAACCCTACATATCAAGGACCTGCGGGACCTGCTGGTCCAAAAGGCGATAAGGGTGATAAAGGCGACCCATTCACTTATGAAGACTTTACCGAAGAACAACTTGCGGCACTCGTTGGTCCAAAAGGTGATAAGGGCGATGCTGGTGAGCCTGGTCCAAAAGGTGACCCATTTACATACGCGAACTTTACAAGCGAACAGTTAGCCACATTAGTTGGACCGCGCGGCCCAGAAGGACCATAGGGTGCTGTTGGACCTCAAGGTGAAACTGGACCCCAAGGACCAAAGGGTGAATAGGGCGAACGAGGCCCACAAGGTGAGTAGGGCGTATAGGGACCGCAAGGTATCCAAGGTGAAACTGGACCGCAAGGGCCTAAAGGTGATAAGGGCGAAGCGTTTAGTATTGCCAAAGTTTATAGTAGTCTCGCTGATATGAACCTTGACTTTTCCAATAGTAAAGTGAAGTTTGGGGATTTTGTTATTATTGCTTCAAATGTTGAAGACCCTGATAACGCCAAACTATATGTTAAGACATCAAACGGTTTTAACTTCATTACAGATATGTCAGGTGCCACAGGTATTCAAGGACCAAAGGGTGATACAGGTGAGACTGGACCTGCTGGACCACAGGGACCGCAAGGTGTTTAGGGTATTCAAGGACCACAAGGTGAAAAGGGCGAGACTGGACCTGCTGGGACATATACCGCAGGTGAAGGTATTGACATCACAAATGGTGTAATTAGTTCCACAGTTGATGGCGCCATTTATTCTGCTGGTGATGGTATTGCTATTGACAGTAATAATGTCATTAGCGCGAATAAAGATATAGAAATTGTTGCCTATCAAGATGATTTTGCGAATTATAGCGCGGATGATTTACAAAAAATATATGATTTAGTAACTCAAGCCGCGGGCGCGAAACCAGTAATGATAAAGAAAGACGGTAAATTATATCAGTATGTGGGACAACCCAATAAGGTAAATAAAGCCATATTTGTTGGTTGGAAGTAGTATGGTGGTTATTCATATTTTATAGAACAAATAGATAGCGTTGTTTATGTATTTGATACTACACAAGGGAAAATAACATCATAGGAATTTGGTGGTGTCCCATTCGTTGGTATCAACCCGCAATCTGTTATGTGTGTATCTGCTGGCATTAATCCTTCGGGCAATTCTGACAGTGATTTATCAGCAGAATTAAGATATATCAAAAATAATCTCACAAAGACTGCTGATTTAGCGGCTGTTGCTACATCGGGCAGTTATAATGACTTAACTGACAAACCAACCATTTCAGGCGGCACTACCTATACTGCGGGCACTGGTATTAACATTACTAACGATGAAATTAGTGTCGATGCTACTGCTTTATCATATAATGATTTACAGAATAAACCTACTATACCAACAGTGCCTACCAATGTAAGTTCTTTCACAAATGATGCTGGGTATCTAACCGCGCATTAGGATATTAGCGGAAAAGCGAATAGCGCAGATTTAGCAACTGTCGCTACTTCTGGTTCATATAATGATTTATTAGACAAGCCAGAAATTAGTGGTGGTGCTACCTACTCTGCTGGTTATGACATTTATATTGATGAAAATAATGTCATTAACGTTGATAATTTTATTGTTGATGTTAATTTAATGCTTGGCTCACAGTCTGGTAGTTGGGAACTATTCTTTAATGGAAGTCCTTGGACAAATAGAAGTGTTCCAAATGACCCAGATAGTGACGCTTTTGTTTATTTATATGATTGCTATTATGCCAGCGGTAAGGGTTGGGTTAATACACATTGCCATATTCATCCTAATGGACAGAATGCCGAATGGGGAAAAATTGTTTATGTTGATGGCGATGAAACAAGCACTACAATCACTTTCGGCATATTCTTCGCGCCGAATTATTATTTAGAGTTAGGATATCGGCAACTCCCCACTGATGAAACACGCAGATACTTGTATAGCGCTTCTGGTACCATAATTACGCCATCTTTGGCTTGGGATAGAACTAATAATATAGTTAAGGTTCGTACGGAAAATGGACTAAATAAATTATATATAGACCCCACCGCTATTTCCTATAATGATTTAACTAATAAGCCAACTATACCTGACTTGACAGGATATGCGACCGAAACATATGTTACCAATGCTATCAGTTAGGTCCCCACTTATAGTGCTGGCACAGGTATTAGCATTAGTGCGAGTGGTGAGATTAGTTGCTCTGTTGTTGATACTAATACTACATATACTGCTGGTAATGGCATTAGTATTAATAATGGAGTTATTTCTTTAAATTTAACTAATGCGAATGGGGTGAGTTATTAATGGCTAATGTAATTATTGATGATACTCATTTAAGTGATATTGCTGATGCTATTCGCGGCAAGAATGGGAGTTTAAATACTTATACACCAGCATAGATGGCGGCGGCTATTAGCGCTATTGAAACTGGCGGTAGTAAAAAAGTGAAATGGTTGCGTAGCGATACTAATGCTACTTACACTTATGCCACGACTTTTACAGTTCCCTACGATATGGAAAGCACTGAATAGATACTTTTTTTGATATATTATTGGATGAATACAGCAAAGTTAGCGTGTCCTTTTTATGTTAGAGATTTTGCGTAGTATCAAATAAATAGTAGGACAGAGAGATACTGGATGCCGATAGGCCAGTTTCCTAATTTAGGTGCCACTCCAACTACGAATGGTGGCAACTGGATTTCCAAGGAAAGTAATACGTCATTTTAGGGCGATGTTTTACGCCGCGATTAGTTTTTATTATATAGCAATTTGACTTTTAGATACAGTTGGAGAACATTGAAATCAGGAACAATCATTACGCCTACTCATTATACTAAAAAAGCATCTGCTCTTACTGATAGCGCATCAGGCACTTCTGTCAGTGGCACAAATCGTATATTTGTTTTATATGAAGTATAAAGGTGAAACTTATGGGACTTCGATGTGAAGTATTTTTAGAAGATTTAGGGTTGCCTATGGCAACCCCAATCTATCAAATAGAACCATTTTATGGGGTTGGATTTGAAGTTTTTTGCGATACATTTATGGAAGTATCAACAGCATATTGCCCTGTTGATACAGGATATTTACGAAGCACTTTAACTGCTAATACTGACGGATTTGCCTGGGCTGAATGTTATACTGATTGCGAATACGCATAGTATCAAGAATATGGGACTTGGTGTATGCCAGCACAGCCATATTTTGAACCTGCTATTGCTGAAGCATTTATGGCAGCGGTACCTTTATGGCAATAGGCTTGGCAAGATGCTTTGGATGAAGAATAGGAATTGTTATAGATGGAAAAAGAGGCATACCAGGAATTGTAGCACGATATGGAAGAGAACGAGCAAGACTTACGAGATGAATTAGCAGATATTTACGCAGCACAAGCCGAGGCAGAAAATGCGGAAGAGGCTGGAGTATATAACCTTTTCGCGATGATGATATTAGTAGTGATTGCTTTAGTGATGGCAATAATTTCTTACACCAAAGAAATTGTGCGAAGCACAATTAGTGATATTTCTAAATCTATGTCTGCGAGATATTAGTTCAAAATAGATAGCAGTTATTTTATAGATATTACGTAAGGAGGAGTTGGATGAATAAATTATACACTGCTCCCAAAGGTAAAGTATATGATTGGGCTGAACCGCATACAGCCCATATTGTTGAGCCTGATGGCACGACTACAGAAGTAATAGAGCATTTATATGCTAAATACTTGTCTATTGCTCGGGCTGACAGTATTGATAATTATATTTTGGTTGATGACCAAAGGGAGAATAAATAATGATAGAGGCAACTAAAAAGAAGTTTTGTTAGTATTTGCGCTCATTAGAATATAATGTTGATGATAATGGAAATTATCGTGAATAGTTTCCTTGGTTAATGTTAAGTGTAGGTAGTGCCAGAGTGTTAAAGTCTTATGACTTAAATATGACTGAAATTCAACTTAAAGTAGATATATTTAGCACTTATACAGGCGAGAAGGAAATACTTACTATTGTTGATAACATCAACAAGCATATTCGCACATTTATGGATGAAAATGCGGATATCCAATATGTGTATATGCGTTCTTTACGCATTATTGATGACCGTGAAACAGGACCCGTCCGCAAACACGGTGTAGCGCAGTTCTCTTTCGTTGTAGCGCAGGAGGATACAAGCGATGGCGAATAATTTACATAAAGGTATAAATGTCGTCCTCAAATTAGGTGAAACTGTTTTAGGCGGTTAGTTAGGAGCAACATTAACGCAGACTGCGGAAACGATTGATATTACCAATAAAATTACAGGTGAATGGAGCGAGGTTTTAGAAGGTATAAAATCTTGGCAAATCACAGGTAATGGTTTATATATAAAAAATCACAAGACATATAGTTTGCTTCAAGAAGCATTCAGCACCAATACTGCTATTGATGTGGAAGTTATGATTGATGGACATCGTTATGTAGGTAAGGCGCTATTAATTGAGTTCCCGCTTACTGCGGTTTATAATAATACTTATCGTTATAATTATCGCCTATTAGGTGATGGGGAATTGAGCATCAGTGAATGAACTAAATATCGAATTGGGCTGTAAAAATTATCGGTTCAAAATTGGACTACGCAGTATAATCTATTTACAGTCTCTTTCAAAAATAGATGAAAGTGATGTATTTGTCGCTGGATTACTCACTTTTAATGATATCACTGTAAGAGAAGCCAAGGCGATATATAGAAATTGGTAGGACAAAATAAACTTACAGCCATTATATGAATAGGTTATTTCATCTCCTTTTATTGATGTGCGGGACTTATACAGCAAAGCAGTTGGCGAAATGGGTATAAGTCCCGCCATTTTTTATCAAATGTCGCCAGAAGAAGTGGAATTAGCCTATCAAGGTTATTTGCGCCGATAGGAGTTATCCGCAAATCTAACCAAATTAGCAGTATTATAGGCGATAAATAATGACCGCAGTGATATTACCATTTCAAAAACTCCTGAATACACTGTGGGAACGCAAAACGACCGTGACAAAACATTTTCTGTATTGGGGATAGAAAAATGACAGAATATGAAACTGTAAAAAGCAATGTAGCAGATTAGATAGTTGCTGTGCCAGAATAGCAAGTAGATAATTCAACATCAAAACAAGATAATACTACATTGATGAATGACATTGGTTTAGCGATAAACCGCGAAGGAGGTATGAGTATCTAATGCTAATCAATGGTATAAATATAAATACCCTTGGTGTCAAACTGTATGATAGAGTTATTAACTCTAACACTGTTGATACTACGCAAGAATGGTTAGATGGTGATATTCAGCCCACTTTTGTTAGACAGTAGGACCGCTTCAAAACTATGACGCTTTCGTTCCTTGTGTTGAATACAGATGAAGAAAATGCGTTTTTGCGCATAAGTCGTTTAACACAAGCACTACGCAAAGCAACATTATAGTTTGATGATATTAGCCTTACTTTTGATACAACATTGGTGGGCGCGGCTGAACCAGAACGCTTAAAGAATGGCAATTTTATCGTTAAATATACTTTAAATAGCGATTACGCACAAGGCAATCGTGAAGTATATACAACAGACGCCAAAGCAACAAGCGCATTTAGGCTCACCGTTCTTTACTACAAAAACACAACTCAATTGGTCGGGCAGGATGTTTATACTATCCGTGCTGGGGCTTTTGATGTTGGAACACCAACATTAAGTTCTATTGGTATTGATGTGGATAAATACCGCGAACAACACTATAATGCTGGTGCCGCAACTAATATGGGTTCGATGGAACTTACATATGAAAATTTACAGTCTCTTGGAACTTTGATTATAAATTATGCGCCTGTGCGCTATAACCTCACAATCTCTTACTATATGAATAGCGGAGATGGTTATAACGAGACATTACAAGAGACAATAACATTCACACATCCACAACTACAAAACATTAGGACTATTGGGCAATTATTTGATGTAAATACCTATCGTCCAGATGGGTATCGTGCGACTATTGATTATAGCGGGCCTCTTACTGTTGAAGGACTACTTGCGGCGTCCCCCATCGCGGTTATGTATGATGTAGTCCAAAATGAGCAGAGTAAGAATATAACAGTAGTCTATCGCAATGAAAATGACGCTGGCGGTTATGACATCATAAATAGCGAATTATTGAATGTGCGCGAGACTTCTATTACAGATGGTAAAACATTGCGCGACATTTTTAATCTTAACGCTTATAAGCCAAATGAACTTCATTACTATGATGGCACTATTGAAGGTTATAACGCAGATGACCTTATTACTTATGCGGATTTAAATACAACATATTATATTAATTACCGCAGACAAGAGCACACTATTTATGTTGAATATTATGCTGGAACTTATCCAGATTGGTATCGTCTTACTAATATCCCACTAACAGTAAAATATAAAGATGCTTATGAAAGTGAGTTTAGTATTGAAGATATCGGCTTGGATTTAGACCGCTATCATACAGCAGAATATCAAAAGGGACAGTTATATAATGCCGATAATTTTGATAGTTATGACGATGTTATTACTACTGGTGTTCTTCAAGTTTATTATGTCCCAATCAATTTCACGATAAAAGTTCGTTATAAAAAAGATGATTAGAGCGATTACACCGAAAAAGAAGTTGTAATCAATGCTTTACAGTTCTTTGGCGACCCTGTATTAAGCGATATCATTGATATAAATACGGACCGTCCAGAAGGGTATCAGTTAGATTTAGAAGAGAGTTATAATGGTGAAGTAACTCTTACCGCACTTACCACGAGTTCTCCAATATATATTGTGTATGAAGAAATACAAGAAGTGCGGCAGAAAAATATCATAGTTAGATATAAACAACAGTTATCAAGTGCTTACTCTACGATAAACACTTCTCTGTTGGTTATCAATGAAGCGGATTGCGTTGGTGGCGTGCGGTTGCGCGACCTTATCAACTTAAATCTCTATCGCCCAGATTACTATGATAGTGGCATTTTGAATGGCGCAAGTGAGAGTGCTTTATTGACTTTTGATGATTTACTCGCAAACTATGAAGTTCTATATCGCGCCTCTACATACAATACTCCTGTATATTACTATACTGATGACGTAGATGAGCATAATTGGATTGGAAGTTCTGTAATCAATTATACCGTGCTTGATTTTACAACAGAAACAACACTGTATGATTTAGGACTTGACCCAAATCAGTATAAACCTTCATATGCCGCAGATGGCGTAGTTCAGTATAATGGTGCGGTTTCATTCAGTGCGTTACGTGGTTTATCAAGCATTAATATTGTGTATGATAGCATTGAAGAACCAGACGACCCAAGTGGCATTGATTATCCGCACAGGTTCTTATTCTTACAACATAATGATTTAGGCGCCTATGAAAATTAGCATCCAGAATGGACTATGAACCACGCTTATATCAACACAGGTGTTAGCGTCCAAGATATGTCTAAATTGACAGTTATTATGGAAGCAAAACGGGTTGATGAATATGTTGCGCCGCATACAGTAAATGCGGGCTATGCTTACTTATTTGGTAGTTCGTCTGCTCTTGGTTAGTATTATATGCGGTTTAACAACCAAACAATGTATGGCACCAATCTTACTGGCGTGAATACTTATGAAGCAAAAGCAGGAAATACTGTAAATGCGTTAGTGCTAACAGAAGAGAATGCTATTGGTTGGAGCGAAAATTCTGGTATTTATTCTACGCAGAATTATAATGGCTATTCAACAGCCACATTCACATACAGTAACCGTATGCCAACAGAACACGCGCAAATGCCCTACCCACTTTATTTATTTGCTAATAATAACAGTGGTTCTTATGCCGATGGACTTGCTGGCTGGGGTATTTATAGTTGTAAGATTTTGTATGATGGTCAGTTGTTGCGCGATTTCATTCCTGTTCAGTATTATGATAAGATTGGCGATAAGGTTGCGCCAAGCAACTGTTTATATGATAAGATTAGTCAAAACTTCTTTGAAGATGCTACTGGCAAGAATAGTTTTAACATCATTGATGATGAGCGTTATACAGATACAAACCCAGAACATCAAATTGGTTCGTTCTATGTAAATTATTATAAAGGCGATACACTTTATCAAACTACGCAGGTGTTCTTCCGCGGAAATGATTTTGATGAAGAATGGGATATGTATGATAAACTCAAAGTCGATGATTTCCAGCCGCCTTATTATAAGACAGGTAAAATCACTAACTTAAATGAGATTGCCGCGATTAACTTTGATAATCTTAACAACTTTATATTTAAGGTTGTATATGAAGCACAAGAAAATCAGTTCCAAGTAAATTACTATAAAGATAGCATAAGTGAAGACAACTTAATTGCTACTGATACTATTGCGCTTCAAGAGAGTGATTTCTTCCAAGTTCCTTCATTTGGTGATATTGTTCGGCTGAATAAATACCGTCCAGAAGGGTATAAAACCGATTTTGTATATCCTGGCACGAAGGTATCTTTATCTCGCGTGATGGAGAACGCACCATACAATATTTTGTATGTGCCAGCAGGAACAGAAACCACTTATACTACAAATGTTAAATATATTAGAAAGATATTTGGTATTCGCACCTATGAAACATTAGGCACTGTTGAATTAACACTTACTGATAGTCAGTTCCGCGATGGCGAATACATTGAAAACTTCATTGATTTTAATGCGATGAAGCCAGCCAACTATTATAAAGATGGCGCGCCTTATCAGTGGTATTTAAAAGATATTAGATTAGATACTCCTGATAAATTGGCGCAAGAGTATATTGTAGTATATCAGCCAGAAGAACAAGCATTAGAAATTCGGTATTATAGAGATGAAGTAGCCGAGGAGAGCCTCATCGCAAATACTACCTGGATGATTTCTGTTGATGACTTTGATGGCGAGTTCTATTTAATAGATTAGTTGCCTAATTCATATATCAATCAGTATAAACCAGTAAATGCGGATGGCGGTATTCTACAAAATACAGGCGTTCTTTACACATTCGCAAGTTTGGCAGAATATGGGCATATTGATATTATTTATAATAGTATTGCTTCTCCTGATGACCCGACTAATGTTTCTCGCATTGGTAAAGTGCTTTATTGGAGTGCTGATGATATTACTCATAGTGATAGACAAACACTGACGCTGAATAATGGTAAAGGCGTAAATCAAACATTTGTGAATGGTGGTATTATTCCATATATTGATTTAGGTTATACACCAAAAGAAATTGGACGCTTGAAAGTTGAACTGAAAGCGCAAATGCTTACCGATGGATATACTACTGATACGACAAGTTATGGTTATCAAGTTCCAGATTATACATATGGATTTGGTTATTATGGAGCATTAGGTGGCCCATCGTTTGGCACAACCCGTAGCATTCAAGCAACTATGGAAAAAGATGGAGTGAATATTACTTATCATAAATACATTCCTAATAAAAGTTTTGCGTCAAATGGAGCATTTGCTATCCGCGGACATATACCGAAAGCATCAAAAGGTGTCTATACAGATATTGGTTTGGCTACTATTGATGGATAGAAATTTTATACAACAACAAATGGGGATAATGGAAAGACTGTAAGCGCAAATAGTTGGAAAATGAAATATAATGCTTTATCTGGTATGTATAGAAAAGGTGTCTATGAAGACATTGATGAGAATTACGAATATTATAAAGCATATAATGATTATTCTTATACACGCACATACAGTTTAGACACATATCAAAATAGTGATATGAAGACTAACGGGAGTGAAGATAATCTTTGGGCTTGGATGGCTGACCCTGTCACGATGACATTAGATGCTTATCACTCTTATGCTTCTGCTTATGACTTTGGTACAAGCAACACTCTTACATATACTAATTTTGATGAGAGCGCTGATACAGATATCTTTGAAAATAGATGTAAGCCACGCGGTTCTATTACCCTATTCCGCACTCGTAATCCTGATACGGGCAGAATGAATATAATGCCATTCGCGCCAAAAACTTATCCACTTATTACAGGATTAGGAATTGTAGGATTTTCTACTGCTGAACTGAATAAAATGTTGAACCCATTCAGTGATGATTTTACAGGTTCTGTTGTTCGTCAAATAACAGTAGCAGAAGCGCCTACTGACGGTGCTACTGATACTTTCTATAAGACAGTATCGCAAGAACTCAACGTTGCTTATAGTGATTTCCCTGTGCCAGTTTATCCGCAAATGCGTGGTATGGCAGTGTGGAGTATTAAACTTTGGGATTAGGACCGTCTTGTGCGCGATATGATACCCGTTAAAAAAGGCGAAAAGATTTACGACTACGTAATGCCTGACGATGGATTATTTGACCTTGTTACAGAGATTTTCTTTGGTAATAGTAATTTAGGCGGCACATATACGCAGACTTATTGGACAAGCGATAGTTCAAATAAACATAATGGTATGGTGAGTGAAACAACTACAATTGATGCGGCAGATGTATTGCCACTACATTGTATTGATGACCCTTGCTATTATGGTAAGATTACAGAAAATTACTATGATGAAGATAATCATTTTATTGCTAATCAATATGTTGATGTTCCTACTTGGTTCTATGAAGGAAATACAACACTTGCTGATGAATTACAGTATAATGATTATAAGCCAGATGATTATCATTTGGATGGAATGCTTGATACAGATAATCCAGATAATCCTAATGAAGATTGGACGTTAGAGGATATATACGATTAGGGCATAATCAACATTTATTATAAATTGAGGACATACGCCAAATCGGTAGTATATTATCAAGATAATTATCGAATTGGTTCTCGTGATTTATTCTTCTCTTTAAAGGATATTGAAAATGCGAGTTCATTGAGTGATTTAGGAATAAATGCTTCTTATTATCAAACAAACACATTTAAGCCTGGACGATTAGTATTTAACAGTAGCATATTAGAAAATAATGATGTTGCTGGATTTATTGATGCGCCAAGCCCGATTGTTGTTTATGACAAATATAGTAAAGCAGAACGTCCAGATTTACTTTATATTGAGTATTATCGTGGTGGCGCATATGATGACCCAACAGCCGAAATTACATTAGACGGTAATAATGTAAATTACTTTAATTGTAATTTACCTGCTGTCGTTCTCAATCCAAATGGTACTATTAAATATCGTAATCACTATCATAGCGCGATGTATGAAGATGAAGACCCTGGCTACTTTGTACCGTACCAAGTACGAGTTATAAACCCATATACAGGTATTCATTATGGACCCGCACGTAAGTACCGCACATTAGCGCAGATTGTTGATAGAGATGTTTATACTATTGTTGAAGAGCGTAATGGCTGGGGTAGATTGAAAGAATACTATCACGGTTGGATTATGCTATCAGCAACAGAAACGATAGTAGGACCTGGTTAGAACCCAGATTACGATACGCCAACAGACCAAACCGCAGTTATTCCATTCGCGGAACATATAAACATCACTCGTTTGACTGTTGATAGATTGTGGGCTTATGTTCCAGCAGAAGAAAGTTGGATAAAAGCCGAAGATATCAGTTATGATTAGGCTGGTAAGTTATATAATGCTTTGGGCTTACAAGTAATCGATTTAGAGAATGATGTAGATTGGAATAATGTTTCTACCATTGCTGATGTTGGTATTAATCCAGAAGCAAAACATCTACATTATCACGATTATGCCAATTATGTATATGATGGTGCCCTTACAAAAGAAGCATTTAGTGATATACACGATTTAGAGTTTGTCTATCCAGAAACAGTTTATAATTATAATTGTATTTACTATAAAGGTAATAAGTTCGCGGATAATGAATTAGGTAGAACCGCATTTAGTTGTTCGATAAGCGATTGGAACCCAGATTGGGACCACTTCATTGAGACAAGTTGGATTGTTGATGAAGACGAAAATGAAGTGTTGCCAGAGTTGTATCGTGGTGCCCCAATTTCCTTGACTTGGGACTACTTTGGATTTAACCGCAATCTCTTCAAACCAACAGGATATTATGATGGTATCTATTTATGGAACCCACACCCTTGGGATGAAGAGCATCTATACTTCACTTTTGAAGAATTGGTGCGGACAGGTACGCAGTATGTTATCTATCCATTCTTTGACCCGCACGCATATAAGTATTGGCATATGATAAGAATGCGCACGATATCGGGCGCGGGTAATGTTAATGATACAAAGTTCGTGCTTGATAATGATAATACTTATACAGAGGGCGTATGGGAAATTGAACCGCCTATGAAACGCGTATCCACCAATAGGTTATATAACCAAGACTGGGGCGCTGGTTGGTATAATGATACAACAACGCTACCTGCTGGTTGGAATATAAGTGCTAATACAAGCCTTTCGTCATTGTATTTCTCATTAAGCGGAGGACCAATGGCAAATTACTCAAATGGGAAAATTAATACCGTAAGCACTAATGGTGTTGGCGCGGTTCTCTATCCTGACGAGTATTTCCAAAATTTGAAAAAGACAGGAACCTCTACAGAAGTTGATGCCGCAACTGCTGAACTGACATTGCGTGAAGATTTGGGATTATTAAATATGATGGAGTATGAACCAAAAGGTTATTACCGCATCACAGGTAGCGCAGTTTCACCATACAGTGATTTGTTCCTATCTAAACTCCCATATCATAATGAATACGAACCGAAGTACTATATTTCTACCATTTATAACCGCAGTTAGAGCCAAAATAGAACAAGTGGTTATGCGAACAAGTGGAGACCGATTACTTCACAGCACTTATCCTTGTATCAATAGGAATGGAACCCAATCACAATGAAGGGCGAATTAAGTGCTTGGAGAAGCAAACCCTATATTGGTGGCGGAGTTTATCACGGTGTTCGTTCATATACAAATGGCGTATTGGAGCATTACTATGTTCCAGTTCCAAAGGGAATGTGGTATGAGTGGGATGGCGTGAAGAGCCAAATCACAGGTAATGGCTTGTTTGATTTAATTACGGGCACGTTAAAAACCGATGACCCTGGCTGTGTATTTACTTATGATTATCGTAGCGCGGATGGTGAAGAACCATATGAGCATCGTTATGATTATTTCAGCGGTTGGCAGTATGATGAAACTGCTATCCAACCTGCTATGTGGTATCAAATCACCGCATCTACTGATACATATCATCAGCCAGACGCGCTGGCTAATAAAATCCAGACTTTGTCGAATGGTTTATATCTTCCTGTTGATAAACAAACACAAGATACAGAACATCGTGTTCAAGGCTTGTGGTATCATAGCGCCAACTATTGGTTTAAAGTAAATAGTAATATCTCTGTTGCCACTATGACTGGTTCCTTAACAACAGAGAAATTAACCGCGATGGTTATGCCTGATACAGACACAACTACCACACTATTTTACTATGATGCGTATGATAACCCTGATGGTGACGCTACTTCAACAAGAGCAAGCGGTGGCAGTTTCTTAATAACCAGTTATTACACTTATAATGTTGGAACTAAAACGTTATTATTCAGTGGTAATAAGTGGGTTGATATGGCGCACACCTCATTAGCGCACGAAGAAATGAATAAGAATTATGTTGTATCAATAGATAGGTTGAGTTATTACACCTATCCTGTTGAAAACGATACATATAAAGTAGGATAGTATTTGGCTGGCGACCGTCTGTTTGTTCCATATCGCTCTTCTCGTAATACGAATTGGTATTATACAGGATAGGGCTGGGTCAAATACGCAGATGGTAATTTATCATTGGTTGAATAAGGAGTGGTAATATGACAAGTAATTACTATCCTATTGTATTAGATGAGCGCGAGGGCAGTTTCAGTATTACAAATACTGGGACTGCCCCGTCCCCTTGCGTGATAACAATAATCCCAAGAGTTAGTTTTCCTACTATGAAAATTGAGGGGTTGAGTAAAGACCCTATTGTTTTATCACAGATTGCCGCAGAAGATGTTGTTATCATTGATGGCGAAAAGCGTGAGTTCCGTATTAATGGTTCGCTTTCTTGGGATAAGTTTGATGCTTGGCAATTTCCGCACTTAGAGCCTGGTATCAATACAGTAAAAATCACAAATCCTAATATGATGGATATCGAAGTAGCATATAACGCGAGGTATATCTAATATGATGAAGATTTATGATACTGAACATCAGTTTTTGGATTTTTTCACTGATGGACTACGGAATGTATATACAACAGAAATATTGGAAACAGGGACCAAAAGTCTCTGTTTCCAAATCCCCTGTTTAGAAAAGTATTTATCATTAGTGCGGGAAGAACATTATATAGAAACACAAGACTATGAATATGTTGTAAAAGAATTGGTTTTAGAAAAGAATGATTTCTTTACTGTCTATTGTTCCGCGAATATCGAAGAATTAAGCGGCACTACATTTAGTGTATTTGATTGTTTTGAAAAGAACCCTGAACAAGCATATACCTATTGTTTATAGCCAGTTCCCACTTGGAGCATTGATTACCAAAGTCAAATAACAACAGTCCTAACTTTATAGACTTCTAATGTTTCTGCTCTTGAAATGATAAGAACAATTGCGGATATGAACCACCAAGAGTTGTGGTTTGACGCAAAAAATAAAGTTTTGCGCATCTATGATAGAATTGGGCGCGCAAAAAGTAATATATATTATTCTAATGAATTAAAGTTGCGGCAGTTATCAAAACAGTCATCTACTTATGACTATGCTACTGTATTATATCCTATTGGGAAAAATGGCTTGACTATTGAAAGTGTTAATAACGGTAAGAAGTTTATTGAGAACTATAATTATTCAAACAAAAGAATAGTCAAGTATTGGTATAATGAAGATATTGATGTGCCAGAACGCTTATTGGGCGCAGGTCAGGACTATTTAGATAGTATCGCAGAGCCTGTTAGCAGTTTAAAAGTATCATTAAGTGAGTTAAATGCTGATACCAAATTAGGCGATACCATTATGCTTGTAGATAATATAAAGAAATTGCGGCAAAAGAAACGAGTGGTGAAAATTATCAATTACCCATTTGAACCTGAACGAAGTAGTGTTGAAGTCTCGAATAGACAAGCGGATTTTGCGCGCACATTTGTCAAGCAACAAAAGGTATTAGATAAAGAGATAAAATATATCCGCTCGGTAATAGAAAATAATTAGTAAGGTTGGGACAAATTTGTTCTAACTCCCTTACAGTATTTTCATATAGAAATGTGAGGTATAAGTATGAGAGAGATTATACAGAACTTAAATAAAGCATCACTCGCTAATGCCACAGGCATTTCTTATAGCAGATTGCGCAAATATGCGGCAGGTATAATTTAGGCACTTACTGATGATGAAAAGCATAAGATATGCGAATATTTACTATCACTGGCATAGGCGTTTAGATAAATATATTATTTGAACAGGAGACAGAAATATGGAAGAACAGTGGAAATTGATAACTTGCCTAAAAGATTAGGCATTTACGCGTGAATAGTATGAGGCTTCTAATTTAGGCAGAATTAGAATGAAAAGAAATAAACGAGTTATAAAGCCGCATTTACATAATAGCGGCTACTACTCTTTTCATTATTCTTGGACTGATATTCTTGGTTATCGGCATTTTAGTGTTGAATTATGGCATAGGGTTATAGCAAAGACTTGGATACCAAACCCTGATAACTTGCCGCAAATAGACCATATTAATCGTGATAAGCGCGATAATGCTATTGATAATTTAAGATGGGTTGATAATCGTGGCAATCAGTCAAATACAGGCAAAAGGGGTAAAAAGTTATTTAATAGGCATAACCCCGTTTATAAAATAGACGGTGATTATAATATAATTGAAACATATGATAATGCGATTATTTGCGCTGAAATTGAATAGACGTCAATTAGGTAGATAAATAACTTTTGTTGTGGCACAAGGCTCCCAAAGAGGGGCGGCATTACATTCACACAACAGTCTTATATAGAAGAGCGTGGTATGAAAATCATTGAAGATGAAAATGGTTTGCGCATAGTAAAAATTTGACAAATAAAAAAATTTTTATTATTATAAATATGCCGATGATGAAAAAGTCATAGGTTTCTTCCTTATATAATGTGTGGGCTGTTGTAGTAAATCCTCGATAGCCCACATTTGATTATATTAAAAATTTTTGTTATAATGTATATAGGGTTGGGAAAAGTATCTATAGGGTAATTCTGTATTCAATAACGATGGCATATATGCCATAATATTATATGGAGCGTCCATTGTTATGGGCGCTTATTTTTATTCAAAGGAGAAAAGACAATAGTATGAAATACAAAAAGATTTTTATGAGACCATTAGCATATGAATTGCGCAAATTGGGTTATAACATTGTTTAGGTTGAGCCTAATTATCATAAACCAGAATTAGATGTTTATACATTTGAAGTATCTGGTAATTTTATGGCTGATTTTGCGAGGCTTTCAAGGATAGTGCGCAAACAAAAGTAAGCCAGTTAGGAGTTAGCCATATGACAAGACAGATGCCAATATTAGCCCATAAGGGATAGAAGTTTATTGCTGGACAATCCTTTTGGAGTATCCCGCAAGATATTATAGTTTATGCTTTTAAACATCTAACTTATAATGAAACGCAAGTATTAATTTATTTGATTGGTAATAAACCCAAGAGTGAAGATGAAGATTTTAAAGGCTGGCAAATAAGTAATATAGAAGATTGTATCAGTGGTAATGATAGAACCATTCGCGCGGCGAGAGCCACTTTGGCGCAAATGGGATTTATCAAACAAATACCCAATCAAGATGGAAGAACATATTCCACTATTGTTGTCGATTTCGATTGGATAAGGACAGCAATAAGGAATGATTGGGATAAAGACGAAGTTATACAAAATTTCGCGGTTCTCCAGAACCGCCATTTGGTAGGAAATCACGGTTGTACAGAACCGTGATTTGTTAGGAAAATACGGTTGTACAGAACCGCCATTTGGTAGGAAATCACGGTTGTGGAGAGCCGCATAATATATAATAGGGTGATAAATAATATGGGGCAACAGATAAGGTTAAGAACAAGATAATTACGCCGCCCCATTCCCCAAGGTTGATTTTAGATAATTAACCCTAATGAACTGGCATAATAGGTGAGGATATATGGAAGATAAACTATTCTATTGTTATTCTAAAAATCTTTGTTTGTTTCTTAAATTGAATGGTATAAATTATGAAACAAAAGCAAGACATCCAAATGGCACATATTATTATACATATAAAAAAAATGATAAACTGTATAACGCTTTATCAAATTGGAACATATATAAAGAAACATTCGCGCAAATGAGGTGATTATAGTGGCTATAAATGAAAAACAAAAGATGATGGTTGAACGGTATATTGCTAATGGGTATAATTTGCGTGAAGCATATGAGGCTACATATGGTGAAAAAGACAATCCCGCTATATCATACCCATATCAAATGATTAAGAAACCTGCTGTATAGGCGTATTTACAGAAGCGGCGTAAAGAGATATATGATAGTCTCCAAATTGATGCTGAGCGCATTGCTACTGAATTGGCAGATGTCGCATTTGCCCCAAAAGGTGACGAGCATTATAACGCGCAAGCAAAAATTCAAGCCTTGAATATATTGAGCAAGAATTTAGGATTACAGACACAAAAGGTAGAAACAAACCAAGTCATCGAAGTGTCTATTGAAGATGAAACTCAACATTCATAAAAATATATTTAATAGTGTCTATTATCCTCATCTATTGGACTACAAAAAAAGATACGAAGTGTATTATGGTGGAGCAGGTTCAGGTAAAAGTGTGTTTATCGCGCAGAAGTTGGTAATAAAAGCATTGCGCAGTAAGCGCAAAATTTTGGTGCTCCGCAAAGTCAATAGAACAACAAAGGCATCTACATTTTAGTTGCTATAGGATACACTTACGCGTTTTCAAATAATTAATCTGTGCGATATAAACCGCACAGATTTTTCTATATCTTTACCTAATGGTTCGCAGTTCTTGTGCGCGGGACTTGATGATACTGAAAAGATTAAGTCTATTGTTGGACTGACTGATGCTTGGCTTGAAGAAGCAACAGAGTTTAGCGCGGATGATTTTAGCCAGGTCGATTTACGTGTGCGTGACCCTATTGCGCAAGGACAATAGATTATACTATCATTCAACCCTGTGTCAAAAGCAAATTGGTGCTACCTATGGTTCTTTGCGCCAAATGAAGAACTTGAAGAGTTCCGCAAAGAGGCAGAAATAATTTAGACGAACTATTTAGATAATAAGTTTTTGCCGCAGAAATATATTGATGCTCTATTGCGTATGAAGAACACTAACCCTGTATATTATACCATTTATGCTCTTGGTTAGTTTGGTTCTCTTGATAAATTAGTGTATAACAATTGGTAGGTTATGGATTTCGACAAAGACCGCATCAAAGGGCAGTTGCTGTGTGGTTGTGACTTTGGTTATACAAATGACCCGACCGCATTTGTGGCGTCTTACCTTGTGCCGCAGGAGAACCGCATATATGTGTTTCAGGAGTGGGGCGGCACAGGCTATCTCAATAATTAGATTGCTTCTGCTATTGAAAGTATGGGGTTCGCCAAGTCCGTTATTATATGTGATAGTGCCGAACAAAAGAGTATTGATGAGTTGCGGCAAGCGGGTATTCGGCAAGCCAAGCCGAGTGTTAAAGGTAAAGGTTCCATTCTTCAAGGAATACAAAAGTTACAGCAGTATGAATTAATTATTCACCCTAACTGCGTAAGTATTAAAGAAGAATTGGAAAATTATGCTTGGGTGAAAGATAAGCAAACAAATGAATACATAAACGAGCCTATTGATAAATGGAACCACTATTTGGATGCTTTGCGCTATTCATTACAGTGTATGGATGCTCGTATGTAGTTATAGACTATTGATAAGAAATTATTGTTTTGATAGGAGGTTGGTGTCATTGATAACTTTATCTCGTGATATAGAATTGACGCCAGAACTTATAAAGAAAATTGTGGATGCTCATAAGACAAGCGAGTTGCCGCGATTAGAAAAATTAAAGAGATACTATGAAACTAAAAATGACATACTCAACCGACAGATGGCAGACAGCACTAAACCCAATAATAAAATTGCGAATGCTTACGCCAGTTTAATAACAAGCACACTTGTTGGTTATTTTGTTGGTGAGCCCATTACATATACCGCGGATGACAAGCAGATGATGGATGAACTTCAACTTTTGTTTGAGTATAATGACGAGGCTGATGAGAATGCGGAATTGGCAAAGAACGCAAGCATTTATGGCGTTGCGTATGAATTATTATATATGGAGCAACAGGATGAAGGTATGGGTCGCCCAATGCTGCGGTTTCACACCTTGGATACAAGAGAATGTGTTCCTATTTATGATGATACTATTGAGCATAATCTAATTGCCTTTATTCGTTATTATACAACGAAGAATGTGTTGAGTGATGTTGATTTGCTCGTGGTGGAGTTAATTACAGATAAGGATACGAAGAGATACGAAGCAACTGTCGCGGGTGGGCTCCATTTAGTTGAGACAGTGCCACATTATTTTGGTATGGTGCCTGTTGCTATCTATAAGAATAACGAAGAGTTAATTGGCGACTTTGAGCCTGTTATTAGTTTGATAGATGCTTATGACACGATGGAAAGCGATACGGTGAATGACTTTGATTATTTTGTAGATGCTTATTTGGCACTATATGGATTTACCGCAGAAGCAGAAGACATTGTGAAGATGAAAGAAAATCGTGTCCTATTGATGGATGAGGGCACAAGTGCGGAATGGCTCATTAAGAACACTGATGATGCTAATGTTGAGAATATGAAGATTAGGCTGGATAAAGATATTCATAAGTTCTCACATTGTCCTGATATGAGTGATGAAAACTTTGCTGGGAATAGCAGTGGTGTTGCTATACAGTATAAGTTGTTAGGCACTGAAAATCTTATTTCTATCAAAGAGCGCAAGTTTAAGCGTGGATTACAATAGCGTTTAGAACTTATCGCGCAGATGTAGGGATTGATGGGTTCCAAGTTTGATTGGCGTGCTATTGATATAATGTTTAGACGGAATATACCTGCTAATTTGAGCGAGATTGCTACTGTTGTTAGCCAGTTGGATGGCATAGTGTCTAATGAGACATTGTTAGCACAGATACCTTTTGTTGATGATGCGACAGCAGAGCAAGAGAAGTTAAATGATGAGAAAGAACAAAATAAAATGAATAATCCGTTCTTCCAATTGGACTATGAAACTAATGCTATGTAGCGAAATAAACAATCGCAAACGCAGACAGACGATTAGGGGCGGGATGAATGACCAAGCGTTTAGCAAGGTATTATGTTACGCAGGAAAAAGTTCTTGAAGCATTAGCAGAAGCATATGGAGAGACGGAAGAACTTTATAAATTGTTGAAGGAAATCACCGATGAAATGTGGGAAGATTTGCGTCCTGCCATTATTGAGTTGATTGAAAAGTATATAGATAATCCTCACGCGCAAATTGATTTAGACAAGTATCCCGCAATCAGGATGGCGATTAGGGAAATTGAAACGCGCCATCAATAGCGGCTACTTGAATACTATTGGATTGGCTATAATGTAATTACAGAAAGTTTGGTAAGCAGTTATCAAAAAGGCAGTAAAGATGCCTATACGATTATGTCTGTTGTTCCCACTTGGCTGAATAATGAAATAAACCCCACCATTAAGCAGTAGGCAGAAGTGAGAATAACAGATACATATATTACGAGTTCTATCTTACCTATTCCTTGGTGTAGCGATGGTAAAGTATATTCGTAGCGTTTATATGGACACGTGGCGAATTTTTAGTCTAAATTGAACTATGTATTGAGTGAAGGTGTTGCCAAGGGGCGTGGGATGGAGTGGATGACATAGGCTTGGCGCAAGTTAGTCGGCGCCACTGCCTATGATACGGCTCGTCTCTTGAAAACTGAAACGATGGCGATGTATAATAGGGGACTGAAAGACAGTTATATCGAAATGGGTGTTGAATATGTCGAAATCGTAGGCGATGCTGAATGCGGTGGTATATGTTTAGACTATGTTGATGGTGAGCCAATTAGGATAGCAGATGCGGAAATAAATGTGGAGTTGCCACCCTATCACCCCAATTGCGCTTGTTCTTTTGTCGCTTGGGAAGAGACTGAAGTGGTGGAAAATCCAGAAGAGTAATCAAGAAGCCAAGTAGCATAATAATCAGGGGTAAATGTTGTGCTACGAGTGCTTCTCTTGTGCTCGCATTGGCACTATGACTCTTAATCAGGGTGCCCAGGGTTCGAGCCCCTGAAGGCGCACCATAGACGCGAAGCCTTAGTACATAAGGCTCCGCGTCTTTTTGTATCTTGTGCTTGACACCTTGATTTTTTTAGTCTATACTCCTAATCAAGGGGCCAGGATAAGGCCCTATGATTAGGAGGTGGCTTATATGGCAAAGACATTATTCTCAAAAGGCAGGACTTTTGAACGCAGTTTAGAAGATTGTTTTACTGAATACTATGATGAAAAAATGGCTTTGAACAAAAGCAAATCAACTTTAAGCGGTTATGAAGAAGCAATTAAATTATGGTTTAGGTATCTTCAAAAAAATAATTTAAGTATGACCGCACGCGATGTGAATGTAAGTTATATTCTTTCGTTTTCACACCATCAGTTGAACGAAGGTATGAAATCCACTACCCTCAATCATTACTTGCGCGTTATTCGTGCTTTTCTCTATTGGTGTATGGAGCGTCAATATGTATTGCCACCATTTAAAATTAAAATGGTGGCTGAACAGG
>OCTW011375165.1_pt1 | contig 25743 bp, 21 predicted proteins | sample 1539671 | NCBI WGS metagenome assembly OCTW01 (sample SAMN02144230, study PRJEB22623) | gut metagenome | biome: sheep rumen | host: Ovis aries | place: New Zealand | reverse complement strand
AAGACAAGGACTTTTCCGGATTTGTTGGTGTCAATGCCGAAAGCCAAGCAGGAAGCGGTTGGCTCATTGATGATACGAACGACATCTAAGCCAGCGATGGTTCCGGCGTCTTTGGTGGCCTGACGTTGGGCGTCATTGAAATAAGCAGGGACGGTGATGACGGCTTTTTTGACTTCTTTGCCGATGCTCTTTTCGGCATAGCTTTTCATGTATGCGAGAACTTTGGCCGAGATTTCCTGTGGGGTGAAATCCTTGCTCACGCAGCCGATATGGAATTTGTAATCCTGGCCCATTCTGCGTTTGGCGGAACGGACGGTGTCAGGATTGGTGATCATTTGGCGTTTGGCCGCATTGCCGACGATTTCTTCGCCGCTTGCCTTAAAAGCGACCACCGATGGGGTCGTATTGGTCCCCTCTGGGTTTGGAATGACTTTGACTTTGCCGTCAGCTTGCAAATATGAGATGACGGAGTTTGTGGTACCCAAATCGATACCGACGATTAATTCTTTTGCCATAATTTTTTATCTCCTAAGCCTTGTTGGCTTCATTTGGAACTTCTTCTTTTGCCTCTTCCGGGGCTGTTTCGACTTTCTGTTTATAAACTTTCACATTCACTGGTCGAATCAGTTTGTCGTGAAGTTTGTATCCTTTTGAGAATACCTGGGCGATTTTGCCATCGTTTTCCGCCGTGCCTTCTGCCACATCGACAGCGTTCATCACGTCAGGATCGAAGAGATCGCCGACTTTTGGGACGATTTCGAGGACCCCTTCGGAAGATAAGGCATTCTGCAATTGGTTATAAATGTAGATGAACCCTTGTTGATAATTCTTGGCTTCCTGACTGTTTGGGGTGGCGCTTAAGGCCATATAGAGGGCATCCAGCGCGGGAAGCAAGTTCTCCAAGAATCCCTCAGAACGGTAACGGATTGCGTTTCGATGATCCTCTTCGAGAGACTTTCTAAGGTTTTGCATATCCGCCAGGACCATGTAATATTTGTTCTTCCAATCGTAGGCTTCATCTTCAGCCTGTTTGAGTTTTTCCTTTAAAACCTCATTCTCGGAAGGCTTTTTCTCTTTTTGTTTCATTTCTTGCTGGCCTTTCGTTTCGTTGGGGTTTTCTTTTTCGAGGTTTTCTCCTCGTTGTTTGTTTCCGTCCATTTTTCCTCGCCTCCTTCCGGGTGGAAATAGGCATCAAGAGCCTGGGCGAAATATTTCAAAGTCGCCACGACTTTTTCATAATCCATGCGGGCTGGGCCGACAAGCGAGAGAGTCGCTCCTTTGTCGCCAGGCACGTCGATATTGGCCGAAACCATCGCCAATTGGTCATTGAGGCTTTGGGAATTGCCAGCCCCGATAGTCACGGTGATGCCGTTTTTTGTTTGCCCTCGTTCCAGGGCTTCATTAAGCTTTTCTGGGCTTTCCAGAAATTGGATCAACTCACGGAGTTTTGAGGCGTCGTTTGCGAATTCTGGCTGTTCGAAGAGCTTTTCTTTGCCATAGAATTCCATGCGCGAAGTCGCAAAAGCGGCGAAAACGCCAAGCAAAGCCTGATATATCACTTCTTGTCCGACCATATAATCGGTCAGCGCGGGACGCATGGCTTCCATCTTGGGCACGATTTGCGAAATCGGGGTGCCTGAGAGACGGTCGTTTAGAAGCTTGACTGCCTTGACCACTTCATTCAAATCCATTGATTTGTCAATGATGAAGGTCTTGTTTTCAACGTATCCTTTGTCAGTGACTAGCAAAGCTGTCGCCGTATTTTCCCCAAGAGGGATGATCTGAATTGAGACTAAGCGCTCGTCATCGAGATTGCTTCCGACAACAACGGAGGCAAGATTGGTCATCTGGGAAAGAATCTCGCAGCTTTCCTTGATGACTTCTTCTACGGATTTGGTACGCTCGGAAAGGACCGTCTGAAGCGCATTTTTCGCCGCTTGGTCGACGTTGCCAGAACGAAGGTTGGCAACATAATACTGATACCCTTTTTCCGAAGGGACACGACCGCTGCTGGTATGCATCTTCTCCAAATAGCCATCTTGCTCTAAGGCGTTCATCTCGTTGCGGATGGTGGCGCTGGAGACATTCAAACGATACACCTCTTGCAGGGTTTTGGAACCCACAGGTTCGGCGGTTTTGATGAAATGTTCGACGATCAATTTCAAGATTTCATCGCGTCTTGTCATTTTCAACCCTCCTCTCGTTAGCAGTCCCAATTCCTGGGTGCTAAATCAATTATAGGGACGAGTTTAGCACTGTCAAGGTTTAAGTGCCAATTTTTTACAAAAAGCCGACTAAAAGAGATTAATTAGGATGCGATCCAGCAACAAAATCCCTCGATCCGTTGCTCGAATACAGCCTTCTTTTTGCTCTAAAAGCCCCATTTTATGGAGGGTTTCGAATTGATTTTGATAACGGGAAAAGAAAGAAAAACCAAACCGTCTCTCAAACGTCTTCTCCGCAAAGCCCGAGGCCAATCTGAGGTTCGTGAGGAAAAAATCTTCTAATTCGCTTTCCAAGGTCAGATTTTCCTCCTCGGATCTGTATTTTCCTTTTAAATAGGTCGACAGATTGCGGGTATTCATGTATCTCTTTTTCCCGAGATATCCAGACGCCCCCAATCCTGCGGCATAGTATTCTTCGTCTTTCCAATAGGTGAGATTGTGACGGCAATAATGCCCGTTTTTGGCGAAATTGGAGACTTCGTAACGTTCATATCCGGCCTTTCTAAGGCGGAAAAGGATGCGTTCATACATCGCTCCGGCGAGCTCATCCTCCGCTTCTTGGAATCCTTTGGCATAGAATTCCGTGCCGGGATTGACCGTAAGACTATAAGCGGACAAATGGGGCAAATCCAAAGCCAAAAAGGCGCTGATGTCACTGTCTAATTCCGACAAATTCTGCCCCGGCAAACCATAGATCAAATCAACAGAGAGATTAGAAAAACCTGCTTTTTTTGCAAGAAAAATCGCCTCTTTCGCTTCTTCAAAAGTATGTTTCCTCCCCATCAAGGAGAGATATTTCGGAAGCGAGGATTGAATGCCTAGGGAAAGGCGATTGACCTTGTTTTTGCAAAGAATCCCCAACTTCTCTGGCGTAATGGTTTCAGGGTTTGCTTCGACGCTAAATTCGCCATCTTCCTCAAGATAGGGTCTTAGGAAAGACAAAAGATCATCTAACATGGACTCTGACAAACAAGTCGGCGTTCCCCCGCCGACATAAATCGTCTTCAAAGGATGGGAGATTCTCAATTCGGCGATTTCTTTTTTGATTTCTTGGAGGTAAGAAAAAGCCCAATCGTCCCGATAAAAGACTTTCGCGAAATCACAATATCGGCAGATATGGGCGCAGAATGGGATGTGGACGTATAGCGAAGAGACCACGGGTTATTTCCCGTCCTTCTCCGACTCGGAATAATTCTCGATTTGCTCGGCCGTTTCCTCGTCTTCGACCGGTTGAAGAATACGGTCCATCTCTTCTTGAAGGGCCTCTTCTTCCGTCGGTTTGCCAGCCTTACGTTCTTTATTCTCTTTGGCTTGCTGATACTCTTCTTCGTCTAATTCCTGGGTCAGACGCATGACTTCTTCATTGGCAATTTCCTTGTCTGATTTCGGTTTTTCGTCGCTTTTGAAAGGCTTGGCGAATTTCTTGACCAGAATGACGGCCACAACGATGATGCCAAAAAAACCAACGAGGATGACGATGATTAGCCAAGGTGGAAGAGTTTCTAAGATAAGGGGGGTTTTCATTGTTTTTTTCCTTTCGTGACGGGAGAATAGACGAATTTGTTCTTAAATTGAAGTTTTTGGTAATAGCCTTCGGCCGCCAATTTGTCCATTGAGGTTCTAGCTGTTTCATAGACGCATTTGGCATGTTCTTTGAATTGCTGGATGGTGTAATAACGCCCAACGGTACAATGGGTGGCGAGGAAGGAGGCCTGTTTCTTGTTGAGGTTAGGATTGGTCTCCAACAAATAACGAATATAATCCTTCACTTCGGTTTTGGAAAGCGTTTCTAGGCCCACTTCGATGCTCGCCCCCGCATTTTCTTGCGAAGAAAGGCTTGAAATCACAGGCACTGGGGCTGGGGTTGGCTTTTCGATAACCGGGGTCGGTTGGGGCTTTGTCGCTTCGAGAGGCGCTGAGGGGATCGGTTCTGGAGAAATCTCTTTGATTGGGGTTTCTTCCGTTTCCTCAGGGAGAGAAAGCTGGGTCGGCTCTGGCAATGGTTGCTCGATGGCCGTTTCCATTCTGGCGGCGATTTCCTCTTCTTCCGGGGCGAGTTGGCTGAAATCCTCTTTGATCGGGGAAATGCGGAGTTTCTTCAATTCCTCGGTGAATTTGTCAATCATCGGGCTAAGACGGCCCATCGCCTCAAAGACAAGATAGGTCAAGTCGCTGCGAATCTTCGTTTCCCGATAAGCCTCGCCACGTTTGAAAGAATCGTCCAAAAGATTTTCGAGAGGAAGATAGAATGCGGCGCTATCGCCAGTTTCGTTAGCGTAAGCATCCTTGGCAAGCAAAGCAGCCATCGGAGCGTTTCTTTCGTCAAACGGCTTGACATAATCCAAATAGAATGCGGCGATGACGCTATGGGCAAAAGAAGGGAGCTTTTCATCGTGGGTGAGCCAGGTAAGAAAATCTTCCATCAAAGTATCGATCATATCGCTCGGCGCGTAGGGATAATCCGCATTAAGGACATAACGCAAACGGGCGACTTTGCCATCGAAATCGTTGTAACGATAGAAAGCAGTCAGTTCTTCTTGCCCTAGCACTCGCGAATAAGCCCCGGCCAAAAATTCATCATTGGCCAAATCTGGCGTTTTATCGAGATAATAATCCAATGATTGCAAATAATTGACGACCACATTGCGATTATTGTCAGAATCGTTATAAATCCCGCTTAAAAGAACTTTGATCGAAAGTTCGTTCATGTTGCTGTTTTCCAGTGCCGCAATTTGTTTTAGAAGCGGCATCAAAAGGGCATTTCTAGCCTCTTTCGGATAAGAATAAGAAACATTTCTGGCCATCACCATGAAGGCATTGATCTTTTTCTCGAAGTTCTCAATCTTCAATTTGATCGGCTCAGTCAGCGTAAAAGTAAAGTTCTTGTCTTTGATTTTCCCAAAGGGAAGCGTCACTTGGTGCGCTTTGCGGTAAGAAGTGATCTGTTCCCAATAATCGTCAAAGGTGAACATATGGAGAGCGCGCCCCACTTGCGAATAGGTGGCATATTGCTCATCCGTGAATTTCTTGGCGATTTCTAATGCGTTACTCATAGTACCCACATTATAGAGTATAAAAAGACGATTATTCAACCAAAAAACTACTAATTTTTATATTTTAATTTCAGAGAAATTAAATAACTAAATTGTTTTTCAAGCGGATTTTATTTGTCACCCGCTTCATCGTCCAGGGAGAGGACAGCCATGAAAGCTTCTTGAGGGACTTCCACGGAACCAATTTGCTTCATCCGCTTCTTTCCTTCTTTTTGTTTCTCCAGGAGCTTCTTCTTTCGCGAAATATCGCCCCCGTAGCATTTAGCCAAAACGTCTTTACGGACAGATTTGATGTTCGAACGGGCGATGATTTTCCCGCCAATCGCGGCTTGGATCGGGACTTCGAATTGCTGTTTGGGGATGATTTCTTTCAAACGGGAGACAATCCTAACGCCACGATCATAGGCAAATGGGCGGTAGACGATGGAGGATAAAGCGTCGATTTTTTCACCATTGAGGAGAATATCCATCTTCGAAAGCTCACTTGGACGATAGGCGTCGATTTCATAATCTAGCGAGGCATAGCCTTTAGAAATGGATTTGAGTTTATCGAAGAAATTGAAAATGATCTCGCTTAGAGGGAGAGAATATTTCACCACTTGTCTGGTTTCATCAAAATAAATCAAGTCCTTGTAAACTCCGCGACGTTCCTGGCAAAGTTGCATAATCGGGCCAACAAATTCCGATGGAGTCATGATTTCGGCGTTAACATAAGGTTCTTCAATCGCCTTGACTTTCGAGGGATCCGGAAGCTCTGAAGGATTGTCGATCATCAAAGATTCGCCATTGGACATGTCGATTTTGTATTTCACTGACGGGGCAGTCAGAATGAGATTCAGGCCATATTCTCGTTCTAATCGTTCTTGGACGACATCCATATGAAGCAAGCCTAAAAAGCCAACTCGGAAGCCAAAGCCCAATGCTTCGGAGGATTCTGGTTCGTAAGTCAACGAAGAATCGTTTAAAGACAATTTTGCCAAAGCTTCTTTGAGGTCGTTGTATTTTTGCGAATCGACAGGATAAAGGCCGCAGAAAACCATCGGGTTGATCTTTCGATATCCAGGCAACGGCTTGGGCGCTGGATGGTTGGTCAAAGTGACGGTTTCTCCAGGGAAAACGTCTTTGATGTCTTTGATGGTGGCACAAAGATAGCCAACCTCCCCCGCTTCCAATTTGCTGACAGGCAATTCTTTCGGCGTCCGGATGCCAAGTTCGGTCACTGTGTAGCGTTTCCCGGATTGCATCAAGGAAATATCGTCTCCGACTTTGACAGAACCATTTTTGATGCGAATTAAAACGACGACCCCGCGGTAAGAATCATAATAACTATCGAAGATCAAAGCCTCCAAAGGGGCTGTTTTATCGCCTTCTGGCGGAGGGATCAATTCCACGACACGTTCCAGCATTTCTGGAACCCCCTCCCCGGTTTTGGCAGAGACAAGGGAGATATCGCTGGTCGAAAGTCCGAGTTTTTCTTGGATTTCTTTCTTGGCGCTGGCCACATCGCTCGAAGGGAGATCGATTTTATTGATGACAGGAAGGATCATCAAATCGTTGTCGATGGCCAAATAAGCGTTGGCCAGAGTCTGAGCTTGGACACCTTGGGTGGCATCGACAAGCAAAAGAGCCCCTTCGCAAGCCGCCAAAGAACGAGAGACTTCATAGGTGAAATCGACGTGCCCTGGGGTGTCAATGAGGTTAAAAATATAATCTTCGCCATTTTTGGCTTTGTAACTTACCGTCACGGCATTGAGTTTGATGGTGATGCCACGTTCTTGCTCTAAAGGCATGGAGTCAAGCATTTGGGCGGACAGATTTCGTTTTTCCACCGCGCCAGTCCATTCCAAAATGCGATCGCACAGGGTCGATTTGCCATGGTCGATATGGGCAATCACGGAGAAATTTCTAATATGGTCACGATCAAAAGGCATAAATTACTAAGTGATTATATTCTATTCCCTCTTTCGACGATAGAAAGAAAGCAAATTTTCTTCGACTTCATCGGGAGAAAGGACAACTTCATACCCATTCCAGGCACGCTCAAAAAGGCAACGATAATCATTTTGGGCATAGCGTTCATCGATCAACAACGCTGAGCCGACATCCGTTTCACTTCGGATCAATCGCCCGACGGCTTGCATGACTTTATTCATCCCAGGATTCATATAGGCATATTCGAAGCCTTTTCCGTTTTTCTTCTCATAATAATCTCGAATCAGGTCCACTTCTTGGGAAATTTGGGGCAAGCCAATGCCGACGACGGCGACCCCGATCAAACGATCGGCCAGCAAATCAATCCCTTCGGAAAAAGATCCTCCAATGATCAACAAACCGATTGTCGTCTTTTTGGGGTTGGGCAGAAAACGAGAAAGGAAAAGGTCTTTTTCCGAATCGCTCATATCCCGTTCCTGAATATAAATGTCGGCATCCTCGAAATGAAGCAAAGGGGCAATCTTGGAAAGATAGTCATAGGAGGGAAGATAAAGGAAATAGTTCCCTTTCTTCCCACTGACGAATTTAGTTAGATAATCCGCTACTTCTTGGTAGGTTTTATCGCGATTTTTGTATCTCGTGGAGACTTTTGGGGCGATCATCAAATTGAAATTCTCCTTAGGAAAGGGGGAAGGCAAGGCGAGGAAAGGATAATCAGAGGCCCCAAGAATCGACTCCATATAATAAGAAATCGGCGATAAGGTGGCACTGAAAATGGCCGCCCCTTTCACTCGTGAAAGAGAATCTTTGATCCATGGCGAGGGGTCTAAGGATTGGAGATGAATCTCGTAATCGTCTGGCTGAAGCAGCCCATAATAAACCGCATTCGCGGGATAATTCTCGTGAAGAAATGAAAACCGATAACACGCCCTTGCCAGTTTTTTGACAGAATCGGGCAATTTGGGCTGGTCTTCTTTTCCTTTGTCTCGGCTCGCTTCGACAAAACGGTCCACCGCTTTCGGAAAAGATTCAGGCAAAGCGGAAAATCGGTGGAAGGTTTCCTCCTCATGGTAGCTTTTGCATTCTTCAAAGGATTTTTGGAGTTTTCCCAAGGCGTTTTTGATGGCTCTGGCTTTCACGTGGGAGAGATCGTTTTTGGCAGATTCGATGGCTTTTTCGGAAAGAATTTCGCTATACATGTCGCGAGCTCGACTCGGCAGATTGTGCGCCTCATCGATTAAAATGACATTGTGAGAGGCATCGACGCTGGGATCAAAATAACGTTCCAAGCGTACGAGCGGATCGAAAAAATAGTTATAATCGCAGACGATCACGTCGGAAAGCAAGGAAAGATCGAGTTGAAGCTCAAAGGGACACATGGCGTTGCTTTCGGCGATTTCTTTGATGGTTTGAACGTCATATCGGCGGGAATTTTTTAACTCTTGCTGAATCACTTTTCTTAATTTTCCATAATAGCCTTTGGCAAACGGGCATTCATCGGGATTGCAGTTTTTCCCCGGGCAGAAGCAAAGTTTTTCTTTGGCGGTCAGCAAAGAATCGCGCCCGACATATCCTTGACGATAGCATTCGCTTAGGGCGTCATAAGCCGAATTCCTGCCTGAGGTTTTCGCTGTCAGGTAAAAGATTCTTGAATTGTCGCCTTTGGAGAAACTTTTAATGGCTGGATAAAGAGCGGAAATCGTTTTTCCGATGCCGGTTGGGGCTTCGCAAAAGAAGACCCCTCCTTTGTTTGCCACCGAATAGATATATTTGGCCATATCACGTTGCCCAGCGCGGAAAGCATCATAAGGGAATGGCAGTTTCTTCACGGATTCATTTCGCTGGGAAAGGTGCTCGAACTCCCACTCATTCATTTCCAAGTAGGAATCGATGAGTTTGAAAACGTCTTTCTCTAATTCTCGGAAAGAAAATATTCTTTCCTTGACCATCTTTTCATCGGAATGAACTTGTGAAAGATAAGTGAGGCGGATGCCACATTTCTCAAAGTTTTGTTCTTTAAGGTACAAATAGGCATAACATTTGGCCTGGCCAAGATGCCATTGTTTTTGTTCGGCGTAAAACTGCTCTAGCGGCATCACGGTGGATTTGATCTCGTCAATCACCGGAAAAGGGCCGCCGACGATGATTCCGTCGGCCCTTCCTTCCAAAATAACGGTCGCTTTTTCCCGTTCGATGCTTTGCTTTAAGGGAACTTCGGAAAGATAATCTCTGCCTTGTTTTTCTTGAAAAGCGGCATGGAGTTTGCTTCCCAAACGCATCGTTTCTTGGTTATAAATTCGGTTATCAATATCCCCTTCACGAAGAAGAAAATCGACCAACTGATGGACCGAAAGAGTGATTTCGCGTTTCTTTTTCTTTGGCATCGTCATTCCACATTTTCACCATTCGGAAGAAGGTGGGCTCCGTTCATAAAGGAGAGGGCGTCCATTCTCTTTTTGCCTTCAAATTGGACTTCTTTGAGGGCCAAAACGCCCTTTTTAAGACCGAGTAGCAAGGCGTGCTTGGTTGGTTTCAATACCCCAAAAGGAACCTCGATGTCTTCACATGCTTTCGCCCCATAAAGCTTCAATTTCTTTCCCCGGAGGATGATATAGGCCCCAGGGGTATCGGCTAAGGCACGAATGTAGCACTCTGCCTCAGAGGCGGATAAATCCAAAGGAAGGTGTTCGTCCGCGGGGAGGATTTTATCGGCATAAGTTGCTTTGTTTTGATCTTGTGGGGTCCCGAGGAGTTCATCGTTGACATAAGGGAGCAAATCGTTCACGATGATTTCCTCAGCCAATTCAGAGAGTTTGCGAGATAAGGTCGTATAAGTGTCGTCCTCTTCGATTTTCACCGCTTTTTTGTCATACATCCTCCCAGCGTCAAGTTCGGAGACCATTTCCATTAAAGTGATGCCCGTTTCCTTCTCCCCGTTCATAATCGCCCTTTGAATTGGGGCGGCACCGCGTAAGGAAGGCAACAGAGAGCCATGGAGATTGATGGCTTTTTTCGGCGCGAGAGAAAGGAATTCGTCAGGGACGATTTGGCCATAGGCCATGCAGACGATGACATCGAAAGACAAATCTTTGGCGAAAGAGAAATCTTTGCGAATCCGATGGGGTTGAAAAACAGGGATCCCCGCTTTGAGAGCGATTTTCTTTATCGGCGATAATTCAATTTTTTGGTTTCTTCCGACGATCTTGTCTTCTTGACAGACAACCCCCACCACATCAAAACCGGCCTGGATTAACCCAAGCAATGGTCTCACGGCAATTTCCGGGGTGCCTAGAAAAAGCACCTTAACGTCAGAGTTCTTCTCGTATTTCTTCTTCATTGAAAAATCCCCCTTCTCCTCCCATTATTATAATCATTTGTAGATTATCATTTTAATGATAAAATACCAATTCGGGAGAAAAGTTTATGACTAACTACAGCAAAAAAGACTGTCAAAAATTCATCGACCAGTACAAATCCTTGATGGAAAGTTCGATGACTTTGCGCGATATCTATGAAAATTTCACCACCATCCACGCGGATAAAACTTGCTGCTATTATTTTGACGAAGACGACAAAATTAAAAGCTATACTTATGCGCGGTACAAATATGAAGTCTGGTCTTTAGCCAAGCGCTTATCCAGCCTTTTATCGGGAATTCCAGCCGGTTCAATCGTCGCTTTGAAACTCAAAAACAGCCCTATGTGGCCTTTGATGTTCTGGGCGATTTTGATGACAGGTCACCCTGTTTTGTTGATTGCCGCCAATCTGCAGCACGACAACACCGAAAATCTTTTAAAAGATGCCAAAGCCATGGCCATTATCGCCAATGAAGAGGATCCTTATTCCATTCCTTCTTACCGTATCAATAACGTAAGAAACACGGAAGAGGATCATTCCTTCACCGCCAATTGGGCCGATGAGGTTCTTTTCTGCTCCTCTGGCACCACAGGCAACATCAAAATCATGGTTATGAATGGCCAAAATCTTTGTCATCAGATTGCGGAAGCCGCTAATATCCCACTTCATAGCACCACTTTGATGCACCCAGGGAAAATTAGGATTCTTGCGATGATTCCGTTGCACCATGTCTTTGGCTTCGTCGCCGTATTCCTCTGGTTCAGTTTCTACGGCAAAGCTTTAGTCTATCCAAATAGCTCTGCTTCCAGCGACTTGATGAAGGCCATCAAAAAGGGGAAATGCACCCACATTTTCTCAGTCCCGCTGTTTTGGGACAGCGTTGCCCAACAGCTTAACCGCATGGTGGCCCAGCAAAAAGAGAAACGCCAGGAAATGGTGAAAAACATGATTGCTTATAACACTCATCAGATTTCCAAGGAACAGGCTGGATTCGGGGGGACGCGTTTCTTCAATAACGCTCTGAAAAAGAAATTATTCGGAAAACAGGTTGAATATTGCATTTCTGGTGGAGGATATCTTTTGCCGAGGACCGCTTCTATCATCAACGGCATCGGTTATCCTCTCTATAATGGCTATGGCATGACGGAGGTCGGCGTCAGTTCTGTCGAACAATCCAAGAAAGTAGAAAACCGCCTGCTTAATTCTATTGGCCGTCCCTTCAGCGGCATCGAATACAAAATCGTCCCTTCGGAACACTCTTCCAATCCAAACGAAGGAGAGCTTTATATCAAAGGAGGAACAATTCATTGTGAAGAGATCATCGAAGGAAAGCGAAGAAAGACCCCTCTTGTCGATGGTTTCTTTCCGACTGGCGATATTGCCACCTGCGATAAATCGGGCCGTTATTATATCAAAGGGCGGATCAAAGACACCATCATCGGCTCGAACGGGGAAAATGTCTATCCAGATGAGATCGAATCCTATTTCCGCGATGTGAAACACATCAACAATCTCGCGGTATTTGGTATCCACGAAGAAAACAACGAAAAAATCGTGATGGTCTGCGATTTGGAAAACAACGTCACCACCGATCAGCTTCCGAGCATCAAAGGGGACATCGATTCTATCAACGCCACCTTGCCAAACGAGAAACGCATCAGCCACGCCTATGTTTACAAGAAGGCGTTGCCAATCGCCAACAACATGAAAGTAAAGCGCTTCGTTTTGCAAAAGGAATTGAAATCGAATCCGGAAAATTTCCTTTCCTTCGATGGAAAATCCCTGGCAAAACCGACCATTTCTTTCGATGGCTACGATCAAAAAGAAGTCAAGGAAGTCATGGATAAGATAAGAAAGCTCTTCTCGAAGACTTTGTATCTGCCAGAATTCAAAATCGAGCCAAATTCCTCTTGGGCCGAAGATTTAGGGGGCGACTCAATGAGTTACATCACGATGGTCCAAGAGCTCAATGACATCTTCAAAGTAAACATCCCCACGGATAAATATGGAAAACTTCTTACGGTGGAAGATTTCACCAAAGAAATTCTGGATATTCGCAAAGATGGTAAGGAAAGCAAAAAGAATAGCGAAAAATAGTTGTTTTAATTAAATATTAAAGTTAAAATTCTACACGCATATTGGAAAAGGAAAACAATTATGGCAAACATCAAATCTCAAATCAAACGTATTGACATCGGCGAAAGAAATAACGCCCACCACTCTGCCCGTAAGAGCGAAACCCGCACCCAAATCAAGAAAGTCGAAGCAGCCGTTGCCGCCGGAAACAAAGAATTAGCCGCAGCTGAACTCGTCAAAGCTGTCTCTCTTCTTGATAAACTCGCTCAAGACGGAATCATCTCCGTTAATTCCGCGAAACGTAAAAAGAGCCATCTTCAAGGCGAAGTCAACGCTTTATAAGTTGGAAAGGGCAATTTAACGACGTTAGTCTTCACAGACGAACGAATGGCAAACGACCCTCAAAACCCCACATTTCAGACCCTCTCTGATGTGGGGTTTTAATTTCAGGGCAAAAACTAGGATAATCCGTCAAATTCTTTTCTTAGATTCTAGGGAAATTACCGTGGATTTTATAACGTTTTAAAGGTGGCTTTGACGCCATTTTTTTCTACTTCAAGGACGAGATAAGAACCGCTTCCGCCATCGCGCGGGTAAACCAAAGAGCCTGGGCAAAAGATGTAAAGGTCCCCGATTTTTCGGGCTTCTTTGATATGGGTGTGGCCGTGGATGAAGATTTTAACATGGGCTTCTTGCAATCTTTGCACTTCTTCTTTCAAAAGAATCGGATGGTGTTTCATGTACAGTTTGCCATAGGGAGTCATGTACCAATATTCATTAGGGAATTTTGACATTCCATAATCACAATTTCCTTTAACGGCCGCGAAAGGGCGTATTTCTTCCCCGCCGAAAGACTCGACATCCCCAGCATGAAGAAAAAGGTCGGCGCCATTTTCGCGCATCGCAACCCTTTTTAGTTCATAGAAATCACCGTGCGTATCGGAGATAACGACGATTTTCATAATTCGAAATTGGTGAGGAACAACTCAAAAGCAAGGCGATCGCTCATCTTTCCTTGGAAAACAAAAGATTGGTAACGATAAAGTTCGTCGATAGCCCGATGGATGCAACCATCGCTCATTTTGCGGACGTTGAACAAACAGGCTTTCGCCCGGCCGGTGGAACATTTCAATTTGTCGGCGATATCGATTGCTTCCATGCCACGATAATGAAGGTATTTGACTTGATCGAGGAAAATGAATTGATTGGCTAACATATTCATCAAAGGAATGCCTGTTCCACTGCCTGAGGTAACATTCATGTCTTTGTAAATATGGAGCGCCTCTTTTTTATTGCCTCTCGTTAAAGCATTGGATAAGGCGAAAATATCATCTTCCAGAGGGGCAGTCACAAGGTCTTGGACCATCTTCAAAGTGACAGGTTCTCCATTGGCGAAGGCGATGAGTTTGTTTCCTTCCTGGATGAAAAGAGAATAATCTCCTCCCGTTCTCGTCAAAAGTTCGTTAGCGGCGCCATCTTCAATCTGAACCCCTCGTTTTTCAAAGAAGCGAGGAATGAAGGATCTCCATTGTTTTTCGTCGAAAGCGGCCACTTCCATGAATTTTGCCCCGCCTTCTTGTAAGGCTTTGTAATATTCACACTTCTCATCAAGCGTATCGGTATAAACCAATAGATATAGCAAAATCGCAGGATCCGGGTCTTTGAAAAATTCAATCAAAGGCTCATCGTCATCACCTTTCAAAAGCCGTTTCTTTTCGCGTGTTTTTGATAAATAATGGAAATTCTCGGCAATCACGGCTTTTTTCTCATAGCCCAAAGGCAACGCCAAGCATTCGTTGGAGAGGTCGATCAATTTAGTCGTTGACATGTCCAGCGTGACGTAATTCAATTCGTCATGCTCAGGGAGATTTTCTTTGACCATTCGTCCCAAAGGGCCTTTGATCATCCTTGATTGTGGAGAAAAGATAACGGTAATCACGGGATTATTATAGTTGAAAATCACTTATAGTTCACGCAAAGGAAGGCCAAAATATCTTCGGTAAGTAATTGTCCCTTCCTCATCGGTTCGACGATAGGGAATCCCCATGCTTTCAAGACGATGAATGACTTCCGAATCTGGATGACCATAACGATTGTTCTTCCCTACGGAAATAATGCACATCTCAGGGGAAAGTCGTTTTAAGAACGCCAGGCTTGAAGAGGTTTTCGATCCGTGGTGTCCCAATTTCAAAACATCAACATTCAAAGAAGGATAGTCGCGGATGATCTGATTCTCGATATTAAAGCCCGCATCGCCGGTAAAGAGCCATGTTTTCCCCATGAAATCCAAACTTAGAACCAGACTTTTATCGTTTTCCTCCTCTCCCCCATAAACATTGTAATTGGTAAAAGTAAGCTTCCCGATGGTCAGGGGAAATTCAGCGGCATCGGTAACAAAGCGTTTCACGGGAAAATGCTGACAAAGACTTTCTTTGGCCCCAATGTGGTCATAATCCCCATGAGAGGCGATCAAACAATCGAGATGATAGACCTTTTCTTTCCGAAAGAAAGGAATGTCCACCTCTTTGGCCATATCAAAAGAGAGAACTCCGCCGGTGTCTATCATCACGCTGGTATAACCATCACGAATTAAAATTCCATCCCCTTGTCCGACATTAATAAAGCTGATTTCTTGGAGAAAGGCGTTCCCGAGAGGCAAAGAAGGAATCAAAAGAGAGGCAATCTGAATGAGGTTGATCCACCTTCTAAAGTGAACCAATCCGCTTTGCTGAAGGTAAATCCCTAACCAAAGAGCAAAATAATAAAGGAAGATAGCCCAAGGAGGGAAAGATCCTAAAGGAAGGGAAAGATCGATTTTTTCAAAGAACGTCAAAAACTGCAATAACGCCGATGAATAGGCGCTTAACAAACGGACGAAAGGAACGCTTATAAAGGAGACGAAAGCAAGGAAAGAATAAGAATAGGCGATTGGCAAAAACAAAACAGAGAAGAAAGGCGCAAACAATTTCCATTCGCCCCTAACGTTAAAGACCGGAAAAAGAAATATCATCAAAAGGAGGAAAGAAATCATCCTTCTGACGGCTTTTTTATAAAAACATCCCAGGTCTTTTGTCACCATCATGTAGATACTGATGCCATACCCCAAAAGAAAACCGCCATTCCTCACTAGGTACGGGTCGAGGGCCAAAAGAATCAGGCCACTAAGACAAATCAAGGCTAAATGGTCTGGCTTTTTCTTGTCGCGAAGCAAAAAGAATAATTCCATGGTGCGCACAGTCAAAACACGATACGCTCCCACTTTATAAAGGAAAAAAGGCAGGAACATAACAGCAAAAAAGAAAGTGATGATCGAACTTTTCTTTTCTTCAAATCGATAGGAGAACAGTTTTTGAATGCCTCGGAGCAAGCCACCATAAACCATTCCTGAGCCGCTTAATAGGCCAAGGCAGCCAACCACGGACGCTTTGGCCACCATCTCGTTGGCGTAGTCTTTGTGGGCGAACAAAATCGAGTCGATGGTCCCAGAAGTCAAGGAATCAAAATGAGAAAGGAAAGACAGCTCTCTTTCTCGAAGTCGGAAAGGGCGTTGAAAAAGACAGTGGCAGTTTCTGATTGATAAAGACCCTTTCACCCCGATGTCAGCCAAATAACTCGCAAAAGAAAACCGACTTTCGTATTCCGTCCCCTGATATTTTCCAAGATCGCCTTCGATTTCCAAAAAATCCCCCACTTCTCGAAGGCATCCTTTTTCATGAACATAGACACGCGTTAGGCCGTTGGAGAGAATAAAATAATTGTTCTTGGCCATAATGACGAATCCTTTCATCTTGCAAGCCCCATAATGGAGGGGGAAGAAATGAAGAAAAAGGCCGATCCCCAAGCCAAGAAGAACCGAGAAGAGGAAGAGGGCGAAATACCCTCTCCCTTTCCCGTAGGAGAAGAATGCCATCAAGCTCACCACGCTTAACGGCATGAGAAGCTCCATCCCTTGAATGAAAAAAGCGAGGCTAAGGGATGAAGCGAATCCCAGCAAAAGAACGAAGAAAACGTCGGGGCTTCTTATTCCCTCAAAGTGATGTAATTCTTGCACTTTTCCCATGTCGCAGGCCCAACGCCAGAAACATTCTCGATATCCTCAAGACGTTGAAAGTTGCCGTTTTCTTTCCGATAGCTCACAATGTGTTCCGCCACGGTGGAGGAAAAACACGACAGATTTTTGAGTTCGGCAGCCGTCGCTGTGTTGATGCACACCTTTTCGATGGGGTCGGCGCTGCAAGTGTTGCCGTTGTCAAACAATGGGGCGATGTAACACTCCCAGCCATCCTCTAAATTCAAAGTTAAGTCATAAGCTTTCGGGTCGGCGTTGGAGGTAACCCCTCCCGCTCCCGAAATTAGGTCACGCAAAGTGGCTCCGAGGTTAAGAAGATAAGTTCCCGCGTGGTTAATTTCGCCTTCGATTGTGACTTGAAGACTTTGATTATCCTCACTCGAATAAACGTTGGATGTGGTCGGTGTCGTGATTTCCGTCGTCATTCTGTCGACAACGGCCAAGGCGATTAAGGCGACGATTGTCACGATCACCACGATGATAATGGTCTTAAACATAATTACCCTCCTCACTTATATAAAGACGGAATTTGTCAAAAAATGCCGACAAAAAGAAAAAAGAGCCCGAAAATCGAGCTCTCATCGAAATAATTTTTTATTCCGCGTGGCGGAAAGAAAGAATTTCAATCTCGTATGGTTCAGCCGCTTCGACTAAGATTCTCTTCCGATCGACATATTTTCCAAGGAGCGCTTTGCCCAATGGGGACCCAGCAGAGATCTTCACCGGCGTTGCCAAGACATCGCTTTCATCAGAAGAAACGACCTGAACGAGAACTTCTTTGTTCTTGGTGATATTCTTGAAAGTCACAAAATCAGTGATACCGATGGTTTTAGAATCGCTATTGTCGGCGACGACAGCATGTTCCAATTTATCTTGAAGTTCCAAAATTCTCGATTCGATTTCGCCCTGACGTCTTTTCGCAGCGTCGTAATCTGCGTTTTCGGAAAGGTCACCTTGTGATCTTGCAAGAGCCAAATCTTCGATATTTTGTGGTTTTTGGACGTTAACCAAATCAGTGAGCTCATCCTTCATTTCCTGAATTTTTTGAGCGGTATAAATAATTTTCTTATCGTCTTTCATAGAGCACTCCTTTAAAAACCTTATAGATTATAGTCAATAAATCATTTCTTGCCAAAAGAAAACCTATTTGAGGGAGGCGATTTTCGGATCGTTTTCGTAAGTGTCCAGCATTTCCTGGGCTTCCTCGAATTCTTCCTCGCTCACGTTTTCTAAGCTCTTCCCATCCCCAGAAGCCATCACAATCAGGGAATCTGGGTCTTCTTCCTTAAAAAGGAAGTAATAAGTTTTATTCCGTTCTGGATTTCGATAATAGAAATAGATTTTCCAATGGTCTTCCGTCCCATCATCTTTAGTGATAATGACAGTGTTGTCAGTGATTTCTAACATCTTTTTCCTCCTTTTTATCTCAAGCTTTCTTTTAAAGCGGAGATGGCCTCGGCAAATCCTTCTTTCCGCTGAAGCTGTCCGGAAGCCATTTCTGGTCTTCCTCCGCCCGATCCGCCTAGGACTTTCCCTAAATTCTTGACGACATCGCCCGCTTTCGCTTTGGTCAAAGCTTTGCCGGAAGAGAAGACAACGACAGGTCTCGCCCCTTCTTTCCCGCCAAGCAAAACGAAAAGATAATCGGTGCGGTTGGCTTTGAGACTGTCTCCCAAAGTCAGAAGTTCTTGACGGTCCAAGCCTTCTTTTAATGTGGCATAAAAGTCGATACCATCGACATTTTCGATCTGTGAAGATAAATTTTTAGCCTCTAAGCCAGCCAATTCTTCCTTATTTTCGTTCAATTGTTTCTTCAATTCTTGGTTCTCTTTGACAAGGGAAGAGACGCGTTTGCCAAATTCGGCGTCAGAAACGCCGAGTATGCCTTCGGTTTCCGAAAGAATCCGAGAACGGTTGGCAAGATAACGGAATGCGCCCAATGAGGAAACGGCTTGGATGCGGCGGGTGCCACTGGAAATCGCCTCATCGCTTTCGATGAGGAAAAGTCCGATCTCTGAGGTGTTTTTAACATGCGTGCCCCCGCAGAATTCTTTGCTATAGTCAGCAAAATTAACGACGCGGACCACATCCCCATATTTCTCGGAGAATTCCATCTCTGCGCCGCTTTTCTTAGCCTCTTCGAGAGGCAAAATCTCCGTGACTTCCTCGATAGATTCGGCGATCTTCTGGTTTACTTCGGCTTCAATGGCGGAAAGTTCATCAGAACTCAACTTATGGTCGGTCTCATAATCGAAGCGGAGATATTTGTCATCCACATATGAGCCCATTTGTTTGGCGTGTTTGCCAATGACGTGGGTGATGGCCGCGTGCAAAAGGTGCGTGGCAGAATGGTTGCGTTCGATGAGCTTTCTTCTTTCGAAATCAAGCTTCAAATCGATTTCATCGCCTTCTTTGAGGCTGCCGTATTTCAAAACGACATGATGAAGGTGCTGACCATTGGTCGCTTTGCTTACATTATCGATAATCCCTTCGGTTTCCTTCCCAGAAAGGCTTCCCGTATCGGAAACCTGGCCGCCCATCTCGGCATAGAATGGGGTCTTGTCGAAAATAACCTCCCCTTCTTCTTCAAGATGATTTTGACGGACGCCATCGACGAAGATGCCAAGGACCTTAGCTCTCGTTTCATAGACGTCATATAAGAATTCCGATGGTGTTTTGAAATCCATCAAATCTTTCGATTGTTTTTTGAAAGAATCAATTTGACCACGCGCATTCCTTGCTCTTTCGCGTTGTTCTTCCATGAATTTCTCATAGCCTTCCATATCGACGGAAAGGCCGTTTTCTTCGGCGATTTCCTTACTTAAATCGGCAGGGAAGCCATAAGTGTCCGCTAACAAGAAAATCTCTTCGCCAGAAAGTTTTGTCTTCCCTTTCATCATCTCCTTTAGGAGAGTTTCGCCGTTTTCTAAGGTCTTTAAAAATTTCTCTTCTTCGCCTTTGATCATTTTTTCCACTTGAGCTTGGGAAGCGACCAATTCAGGGTAGAAATCTTTGTAACAAGAAACCACCGTGCCAACCAATTTGTACATGAATGGTTCGTTAAATCCGATCTTTTGGCCATAACGCATGGCTCGGCGGATGATTCTTCTTAAGACATATCCCCGGCCGAGATTCGAGAAAGTGGCTCCGTCGCTTAGGGAGAAAGTCAGACATCTCGCATGATCGGCGATGACACGGAAAGACATGCGATTTTCTTCGCTGTATTTTTTGCCAGACAATCTTTCGGTTTCCTCGATGATTGGCATGAAAAGGTCAGTCTCGAAGTTGGTGGGCGTCTCTTGCAAAATGCAAGCGATTCTTTCTAATCCCGCCCCAGTATCGATGTTTTTCGAAGGGAGTTCTTTGTATTTTTCCCTCGGCAGCCCATTGACGGCGTTGTATTGGGAGAAAACGATGCCCCAAATCTCGATGTAGCGGTCATTTTCGATATCCTCTTGCAAAAGTTTGATTCCTAGATGCTTCGGATCCCACTTCTCGCCACGATCGAAGAAAACTTCGGTATTCGGGCCGCACGGTCCTTCGCCAATTTGCCAATAATTGCCTTCCAAGGCGACAAGATGGTCTTTTTTGACTCCGGCTTTTTGCCAAAGCTCGAATGATTCTTTGTCGCTTGGGTTGTAAGTCACATAGATTTTTTCTGGATCCATCCCGAAGCCTTCGGTTTCGGAGGTTAAAATCTCATAGGCCCAGGGGATGACTTCTTTCCGGAAGTAATCACCGATGGAGAAATTGCCAAGCATTTCGAAAAAAGTGTGATGCCTGGCCGTATGGCCGACATTTTCGATATCGTTGGTGCGAATCGACTTTTGGACGTTCACAATTCTTCGACATGGCGGGACTTCCGAGCCATCGAAATATTTTTTAAGCCCCGTGACCCCGGCATTGACCCAAAGCAAAGATTTGTCATCTTGGGGAATCAAATTGACGCCCGGGAGCCATTTGTGACCACGATTTTCAAAGAATTTAATCCACGTTTCCCTGATTTGCTGTCCTGTCAGTTTCTTCATAACAAGCCTCCTAAAACAAAATAAAACACCCTAGTTAGAAGGAACGCAACAGCGCGGTACCATCCTTCTTCACCAAGAGGTGCACTCAATTTTCTTCTTAACGCGAAGCGCGGTGACATTGCTCACAACCATGGCGAGGTGGCGCGTCTCTTGGGCTTTCCCATCATGAGGCCCTCTCTCGGAAGAGACTTAATCTCGCAACGAAATTATACGCCACTTCCTTTCAAAAGGAAGAGAAATCGTCCTTAAGAGAGATAAGTCGGGGTGACTGTTGCTGGGTTGGGGCGGGGAAGGTCTACCTCCGGCGTGTTTTCATAGCTTCCTGATTTGTTATAAATGCCCGCAAATTCCTCAGACCACCCATCGGCATAATTATAAAATTCGACAAAATCCGCATAATGGTCTTTGGTGTAATAGCAAACAGGCGAATCATCGTCATATTCGCGGATTCCATCGGCGACGATCACCAAACGGGCTGCCCCGCGTCTGCTTCCGTAATAAGAATCGTCCAGGGCAATGTCTAATTCGTAATAATCGCCCGTGGAATTCCGGAAAGTGCCTAATTTTGTGGTATAGTCGTTCGAGCCGCCATAGGAACCTTTGCTGTAAACGCTGACATAACGATAATCGCTGTTTCTCACGACGGAGGATTTGTCAAAAGTGTAATTTGGTGGGAATTCGCCAAAGGCTTGATAATAGAGAGCGACCGTCTCATAAGTTAAGCAATAATCGCTCTTTTTTATCGTTAACGTCGTTGGATAAGCCAAATAATCGTGGGTATCGTATTTGACGTTATAAACCGTGAAGGAATCTCCGCTGATGATTTGTGGGACGATGCGATAGGTTTTCTTGGAAGTCGGCCATTCGTTATTGTCTTTCTCTTCATAGGGCAATCGGCTGATTTCTGAAGAACTTGAACTGGATTCGCTGGAAAATACTGAACTGCTTTCGATTTCCGAGACGGAACTTGAACTGGATTCGCTGGAAAATTCTGAACTGCTTTCGATTTCCGAGGAAGAGGAAGAAATTTCCTCGCTGGAATGGGAGATTTGGGTAGATTCGCTTTCGCTAGAGGAAGGCTGCGGGTTAGGATTCCAATTCAAAGAACAGGCACTGAAGGCAAGAAGCGTCCCTAGAGAAAGAAAAATGAGGCAAATCCGTTTTGATTTCATCGTAGGACAATTATAGGCGGTTTCTTAAGAAAAAGCACTCTTGTCTGAGTGCTAAAAACTTTTTTAGTCTTTATGCCGTCCATTCGGGAGGGGCAGCCCGATTCTCTTTAAACCAAGTCGTATCCTTGAGTTTGGTGTCATTGTTAGAGAAAGAGATGCTTTCTTGCCCATTGACGGCATAATTGACCACCACATCCCCATTCATCGGCGTATGGTAATTTTTATCGTCCCAACTTCCCAATGTCGTGACATAGACCCGGTCGGTATGTTTGGCGAAGCGATTAATGGCCGCTTGGGCAGGGAAAGAATTGTCGGAATTGTAAGCATATTCTTTGTTCCCGGCACAGCAACAACAGACGATCAGGTCGGGGTCAATGGCTTTAAGCAAGGCATCCGAATTTGCCGTATAGGAGCCATGGTGGCCCGCTTTAAAGAGTTTCACTTTCGGGAGAGAATTGAATTTGACGATCGAAGCCTCGGCATATTCCTCACAATCTCCGGTAAAAAGCATATGGTTGTTGCCTTGGCTGAATAACAACGCCACCGAGCAATCATTTTGGTCGGAGAAATCGCTTGTGGAGTAAGAAGGATCCAGCAATTTGACGTCTTCTTTGGTGTGGTCGTAGAAAAAATTATAAAGGAGGGTCATCGTAAGATTCGTCCCAAGTTCGATCGTCCAATTGTTGCCTTCGTGGGTGAGCTCAGAAGCCAAATAATGGGTCGCCCCTTGGGAAATGGCATAATCTCTGGCATTCAGATAGTCACGGTAAATCTGGGTGATTTTCCCTTCCGATCTCGCCGTATCGGCTTCACCATCCGCCCAGGAATTCAAATGGGTGTAAGTATCGCTGATGTAATAAGAGAAATCGATCAAAGTGTCGACTTTGTAATGATAGAGGATGCCCGTTCTGCCTCCGGGCGCAGAAGAGTCGGCGTTCCCGACGAATCCGGCGATATGGTCTTGATGGGCGTGGGTGGCAATCACATATTCGAGTTTTCCGTCGGTGACATAATTGTCGATATAAGAAGTCGCCGTGGCAGCAACTCCTTTTCGCGCCCCACCATCGATCACAATGTCATTCTCCCCCGCTTTGATATAAATCAGATCGCCAGTGTAGGGGGCGTCTTGCTCGATGAAGTGGATAGAAAGCGGCGAAGAATAAGAAGAGCTGGAATCGGAAGAATGAAGGCTTGTGGAATCGTGACTAGAACCTTCTCCTCCGGTATGTACTTTTTGGTATAAGAAAACGGCGGTGATGGCTAAAGCAACGACAAGGACAACCGCAACGATGGCAATGAAAACGCCAGGGTTTTTCTTGGCAGCCTTTTTTATTTCTTTTTTGACCGCCTTTTTCACCGATTTCCCAGGAGAAGAAGATTTTTTCTTAGCCATGCTCTTATTGTACCTTATTTGTCGCGACGTTTACCTTGATAATAGGTTCGATCGATGATCCCTCCCCCTAACATCACGCCGTCTTCGCTATAAAAAACCGCGAATTGGCCGGGGGTAACCGCCTCTACGGGCGTATCATAATCTAAATGGACATTTTCTCCAATGAAACGAAGGTGGCAAGGGTTATCTTTTTGACGATAACGGAATTTGACTTGCACCGGCAAGGGCTCTATCGGTTTCTCGCCGATCCAATTGACATCGGTGATTTCGCATTCATCAGAAAGCAACCAAGCAGAAGTTTCGCCCTTGGTGACGTAAAGGATATTGTTTTCGACATCCTTCTTGCAAATGAACCAAGTGGCGTCCCCTTCTCCTTTGATTCCTCCGATGCCTAGGCCTTTTCTTTGACCGAGCGTGTAATAGAGTACCCCGGTATGTGTGCCCAAGACACGGCCAGTCTCAATATCGATGATATCCCCTTTGGTGGCAGGGAAATAATTGCGCAGGAATTGTCGGAAATTACGTTCACCGATGAAGCAAATGCCCGTAGACCCGTGTTTGGCGGCAACTTCATTCAGCCCAAGTTTGGCGGCGATTTCTCGCGCCTCGTTTTTGGTGATGTCTTCCATCGGGAAAAGAGAGGAGGAAATCTGTTCCTCGGAAAGCTCGCAAAGGAAATAGGTTTGATCTTTGTTCAGATCATATGGTTTGGCTAAATGGGTATGGCCATTCAAAACCACCTTTTTTGCATAATGGCCCATTGCGATATAGTCGAAACCATGGGATTTCGCATAATCAAGGAAAGGGCCGAACTTGATGTTTTTATTGCATAAAACGTCAGGATTTGGGGTTCTCCCCTTCTTGTATTCTTCCAAGAAATAGGAAAAGACGGTATCCCAATATTCTTTGATATAGTCGATGCGAATGAGGGGGATTCCTAATTTTTGGGCGACGATTTTAGCGTCATCCCAGTCTTTCTCTTGCGGACATTGATTATCGTTGACCGTCGGATTGCCGAGATAATCGCCATTGGCCATGGCATCCCAATTGCGCATGAAAGCGCCAGTCACCTCATAGCCCATTTCTTTCAGTTTATATGCCGCAATGGCGCTATCGACGCCACCGCTTAAACCCAATAATACTTTCTTGCTCATCTTATCTCCCGAATAATTCTTTGCTATCTAGCCATAATGTGAACGGCCCATCGTTGACGAGTTCCACCTTCATATCCGCTTGAAAAACGCCAGTTTGAAGGGTTGGTATTCTCTCGCGGAGGAGATTGTTCCACAAAGCAAAAAGACCGCGTGCTTCCTCAGCTTTTAGAGAAGCGACAAAAGAAGGACGATTGCCTTCTTTCACCTCTCCGTAGAGAGTGAATTGACTAACGGAAAGCATTTCGCCATGAATTTGGTCCAAGGAAAGGTTGGTTTTGCCTTTTTCATCGGGAAAAATCCTCAATTTCACGACTTTATCGCGCATCTTCTTAAGGGTTTCCTCATCGTCTCCGGCGCTAAAGCCGACAAATAGCAAAAGCCCTTTCCCGATTTGGGAATGGATTTCTCCGTCGATTCGGACGGTGGCTTTGCTGACCTCTTGAATCAAAATTCTCATTTGTGGATATATTCGCGAACGATCGGTTCCATCTTGACCTCGTTCTCGGAAAGATTATACGCATCATGAATCTCTTGGAAAACCGATTCGCATCCGACTTTGTTGGTGTGGGCGTAAGCGAGGACCTCGCCACGATTGACTTTGTCACCGACTTTCTTTTGCAACACGATGCCGGCCGACATATCGATTTTATCTTCCATCGTCGCTCTACCGCCGCCCAATTTCATGCTGGCTAAGCCGATTTCCAAGGAATCGATACGGGAAACATAGCCATCGCGGTCGGCGAGAATCGGGACGATATATTGGGAAACAGGGAATTTCTCAGGATGCTCCAAATAAGAAATATCCGCGCCTTGAGCCTGGAATAATTCGAGAAGTTTTCGGAATCCACTACCATCCTCAATCGCTTTTTGAATCATTCTCTCGCCCTCTTCTTCGGTTTTGGCAATTTTGGCTTGTTGCAGCATGATGGAACCGGCTTTGGTGACCAGCTCGACGAAATCCTTTGGTCCGTGGCCATGCAAAGTATCGATGGCTTCTTTGACTTCAAGGTTGTTGCCAACAGCTAGGCCCAAAGGCTCGTTCATGTCGGTTAAGATGGCTCGGGTGTCGCGATGTAAAGAATCGCCGATTTCAACCATCGTTTTGGCTAATTCTCTGGCATCTTCTAGAGTTTTCATGAACGCCCCGGTGCCGAATTTAACATCAAGAAGGATCGTATCTGAGCCGCTGGCGAGCTTCTTGGACATAATGGAAGAAGCGATCAAAGGAATGGATTGGACGGTTCCCGTCACATCGCGGAGGGCGTAAAGTTTTTTATCGGCGGG
>OCTW011599814.1_pt1 | contig 25750 bp, 26 predicted proteins | sample 1539671 | NCBI WGS metagenome assembly OCTW01 (sample SAMN02144230, study PRJEB22623) | gut metagenome | biome: sheep rumen | host: Ovis aries | place: New Zealand | reverse complement strand
ATCAAGCATTGGGTTAATTGTTTCGTCTAATGTTTTCTTAATAATAGGAGTAACTTCGTTAATATCTCCTAAAGTTTCAAATTTACCACCGATAATTGATCTAATCATTCCTTCAATAGTTTCATTTTGATATTTAGCACCAATAAGGTCGTCTGGATTACCTCCAGCTAAAGATACAATATCCTTCATTCTTACGGTTCTACCAGTAATCGCAACACCAATCGCAAAAGAAACAATACAAAAACTAAAGCCACCCAAGAAAGTTAATAGATATTTCCACCAACTTGATTTTCGGTTCTGACGGACCGGCTTAACATTTCCGCCGCCCTTCATTTTTACTTCATACATAATTGTTTCCTCCTAATCGAGTGCTTTCTTGATTTTGGTTATTGAGACTTGGTGATGGTAAACCGCATAGACATCGCTATCAATGTCGGTGCATTCGGTGTCCTTAATATCTCTAGTGGCAAGATATTTATTAGGACCATCGTTGATGTAATAAGTCGCTTCTATACGACTTCGGTAATGAATATGAGTCAAACGTATATCTTCAACTGTATTTCCCAATGGGAAATTGATATTCAAGAGATATTCGTTTGAAATCAACTTGTTTTTAATGACATAGTCAATGACTTCATCAAAATATTTTTCGATGATATCAAAATTATGGTCACAACTAATTGCAATCGCTGGAACTCCATAAGTAAGTGCTTCTAAACACGCTCCAACTGTCCCACTATACATCGTGTCATATGAGACATTAAGCCCATGGTTACATCCGGAAATCACTAAATCAAACTTAGTGTTCAAACTGGATAAACCAAACGAGACGCAATCGCTTGGAGTTGCATCCATCGCAAAAGTATGGTCGTTTATTTTTACGACTTCCACGCTTCGACCAATAACGATTGACACCGACTTCGCGGACATAACTTCTTTAGGAGCAACAATCACAACGTGATGTTTTTTACTAAGAAGGTCATACAAAAGGTTTATGCCAAAAGCTTGATAACCATCATCGTTAACAAGAAGTATATTCATACTTAAACTTTACTATATGTAATTAAGATTTTCACTAAATAAAAAATAGTATCACCATACAAATACTATTTTTTCTATTCTGCTAATTAAGTTAATTACAAAGTAATTATTCTTTGATTATATCAAGACTTTTACGAATTGAGAAGATTTCGTCTTCTTTTTTATTATCGTATTAATTGGCAATAAAAGCAAAGAATGAAACAAAAAGAAAACAGTCAGTGACGACCGTTCATTTGCTTTTCCGATGATTTTAATTAGTCTGGGGCGAACGATGAGAATCGAACTCACGAGTGTCTGGTTCACAGCCAGATGTGTTAACCACTTCACCACGTTCGCCATTTCTCATCAGAAAACGCAAACATAAGTTTATATAAATATACTTCCTTTGTAAAGAAAAACGTTATTCGATTTTTACGAACAACGTCTTTTCTAATAAGTTTTACTTATTTCGCTGTTAAGAAAGCGATATATCCACGGTATGCTTCAAATAAATCTGCCTTTGAAACAATTTCCATAGGTGCATGCATGTTAAGCACTGGTAAACCGGCATCAATAACATTCATGTTGTAGTTACCCAAGATGTAAGCAATTGTTCCTCCACCACCTTGATCAACTTTTCCAAGTTCAGCGTTTTGCCAGTTTACATTCGCTTCATCCATTGCATTTCTAACCCACGCATAATATTCAGGGTTAGCGTCATTTGAACCGCTCTTACCACGGCTACCAGTGTATTTGTTAAACACAAGTCCATGAGCGAAATACGCTGCGTTATTAGGATCACTAACACTTGGGAACAATGGATCGAATCCAGCAGAGACATCACTTGATAACATCTTTGAATTTTCCATGGTAAGTCTAGCATTCCAAAGTGGATCGTTTTCACCCGCTAAAACGAGGAGTTTAGCAATCGCGTTTTCAAAGAAACGGGATTGAGCGCCTGTTGCGCCAACAGAGCCAATTTCTTCTTTATCCACTAAAATGCAGCAAGAAGTAAATTCTGGTTTTTCAACTTCGAGAATCGCCATTAATGAAGTATATGCACAGCATCTATCATCATGACCATAACCTGCAACCATCGATCTATCTAGACCATAGTCTCTTGCTTTTCCAGCAGGAACAACTTCAATTTCTGCGGAAACGAAATCTTCTTCTTCAATGTCATATTTCTTCTTAAGAAGCTTTAAGACATTAGTTTTAACTGCTTCTTTTTCATCACCTTTAAGTGGCTTATTGCCAATTGTTAAGTCAAGGTTTTCGCCTTCGATGACTTTTGACGCTGGTTTAACTAATTGATCAGCGGATAAGTGAATGAGTAAATCAGAGATACCAACAACTGGGTCTTTGTCATCTTCACCAATGTTAATCTCAACAGAGGTCCCGTCTTTTTTACAAACTACACCATGAAGTGCAAGTGGGATAGTTACCCATTGGTACTTTTTGATTCCACCATAATAATGAGTGTCCGCTAAAGCGAACCCGCTCTTTTCATAGAATGGATGTTCTTTTAAATCCATTCTTGGGGAATCGATGTGAGCACCAAGAATTCTCATTCCCTCGCTCACTTTTCTTTCGCCTAAAACGAAAGCACAAACATTCTTGTTTCTGTTGATGAAGTAAACCTTATCTCCAGGAGCAACGCGACTAACAGATTCAACATTTTTAAATCCCTTAGCCTCTAATCTTTTAATAGCTTCTTTAACCGCCAAACGTTCAGTCTTACTTGCAGATAAGAACTCTTTATATCCATCCGCAAATTTCATCACTTCTTTTTCGGTTGAAGCATCATACTTTTTCCATGCATTTTTACGATACATAATCTAAGTCCCTCCTATTTTTGTTCTCTTTTTATAATTTCGGCTAAGCCACCTAACGAAGTCTCTTTATACTTTGCATTCATGTCTAAGCCTGTTTTATACATCGTTTTGACTGAGTCGTCATAACTTACATGTATGTCATCATCAGGAATGATGACTGCTAATTTTACAGCATTTATACTCTTAATTGCAAATAATGCGCATCTTTCGATGCAAGGAATTTGAACATACCCATCCACAGGATCGCACGTAAGACCTAAAGAATGTTCTAAAGCAATCTCTGCGGATTGAACAATATCAACAGTGCCTTTACCAAAGCAATGGGCGATCATTGCTGCTCCCATGGAGCAAGCAACACCTATTTCAGCTTGGCAGCCACATTCCGCTCCACTAACAGAAGCGTTCATCTTACAAACAATGCCAAATAGACCTGCAACCATTAAACCTTTAATGATGTTTTCATCACTTACACCTTTCATACGAAGGTATTTAATGCATCCAGGAATAACACCAGCTGACCCGCATGTTGGAGCGGTGACAATTATCCCACCACTCGCATTTTCTTCAGCGACTGCAAAAGAAGCAATTGCCACATTCATTGCTACATCATTTTCTCCTAAAGTTGTATGTTCCATTGCCTCATACATTTCTTTAGCTTTTCTTCTAACTTTCAAACTTCCAGGTAAATACCCTTCTGCTTTTAAACCTCTTTCAAAGGCTTTATCCATCACTTCAAGGACTTTTTTGAAATACTCAAAAGTATCCTCTTTTTCGTGCATCTCAACATATTGATATAAAGAAATATCATTTTCTAAGCAATAGTTCATAATATCAGTCATATACTGATGTGGATAAATCTCTTTAATCTTGGTGTCCAAGAGATTGTCTCTTGTAATGATCGAACCTCCACCAACAGAAATAACGTTTTCAGAATATGTTCCTTCATCAGTCTCAACTTCAAAAGTCATCGTGTTTGGATGCTCAGTCACAGTCTTTACATCAAAAATAACTTCATGAGGAATATCTTTTAAAGATAAATCAACAATATAATCAGTCAAGTGGCCTTTACCAGTTAACGCTAAAGAACCATATAAAGTAACTTTAATATGTTTGATGTTTTTATATTTTTTTAAAATATAATTACACGCAAAATGAGGACCCATCGTGTGAGAGCTACTTGGTCCGTGACCGATGATAAATATTTCTCTAATCGAACGAAGCCCCATACACCTCTAATTAATAAACTTGTTAATCAAGTCTTGTGAATAAATAACCTTAGTTCCTTTAACCACTGAGTTAACAATAAAGACGTTAGAACCAATAACCGCTTTCTCTTCAATAACAGTCTCTCCACCTAAGATAGATGCGCCAGAATAAATGGTGACATAATCTTTAATCGTTGGATGTCTTTTCTTTCCTTCAAGTTCTCTTCCCTCTTTCAACGAAAGAGCGCCTAAAGTAACTCCGTGATACATCTTCACATAATTACCAATTTCACTTGTTTGACCAATAACAATTCCGGTTCCGTGATCGATAAAGAAAGGAACACCAATCTTACAACCAGGGTGGATATCAATTCCGGTCTCACTATGAGCGATTTCAGTAATGATACGTGGAACATAAGGAACGCCTAACTCATATATAATATGAGCAATACGATAATTAGTAATCGCGTAGAATCCAGGGTAAGTAAGCACTACTTCATCTTTGCTTTCACAAGCTGGATCGCTTTCAAAGAAGAAATCTAAGTCTTTATAACATTTGTCTTTTAAAGCCTTGAGTTCTTTAACAAAATCATCCGCAGTGGTAGAACAGACATATTTTGTATAAAGAGAGGAGATTCTTTCTAGTTTTCTCTCTAAATATCTCTCTTCGTTTCCACTTAATTTTTCAAAGTAACCAGGAAATAAAAAACATCTCACTTCCTCAAGGAACTTATTGACGTTTTTCTTTTTTGGAAAGGTATCAAAGCAAGTATTCATATTATATATGCACCTATATACGTATATATATTATAGAACAGGACAAAAATATTCAAACACAACGATAAAGAAAGATATATAATATAAGACGAGGTAAACATATATGACTAAACAAGACATCACTCTCCCAAGTGTGGATGGATATTCCCTTTCTCTTGCTGTTTTTCCTAGTAAAAATCCAAAGGCTAATGTCCTTGTGATACACGGAATGCAAGAGCATAAAGAAAGATATGAAGGATTTGCGTCTTTCCTTCAAGAACACGGCTATAACGTTGTTACTAGTGATTTAAGAGGACACGGAAGTAACGCACCTAAGTTATCCCACATCGCTGACAAAGATGGAGACAAATTAATTCTTCAAGATCAAAGAAAAATCACTGAATATATTGAAGAGAGATTCCCAAATCTTCCAATTTATATTTTAGGCCACTCCATGGGTACAATGATTACAAGAACTCTTTTACAAACTGATTCCAATAAATACGCCAAAGTAGCGTTAAGTGGATATGTAAATCCTAATCCTGCTGGAGGCGTTGCGGTTATGCTAGGAAATCTCGTTGGAGCATTTAAAAAACCAGACGGACATTCTAAGCTTCTTACCTCTTTAGCAGTTGGACCATTTGCGAAATCTGTTAAAGATAGAAAGACCGATTTAGATTGGCTTTCATATAATGAAGAGAACGTTCAAAGATATATTGATTCTCCTCTCTGTGGAGTGGAATTCACTGTCAGTAGTTATAAGGCTCTTTTCCAATTCATGAACAAGATGGGAAAAGCAAAACTATATAAAGATATTAATAAAGATCTTCCATTCTTATTAATCGCTGGTAAAGACGATCCTTGCACCGGTGGAGAAAAAGGAAGAAAAGCGTCATATGATGTCTTAAAAAAAGCAGGTTTTAACAATATTGAAGTTATTACTTTAGACCATATGAGACACGAAATCCTTCAAGAAACAGAGAAAGAAAAAGTCTATAACGACATTCTCAATTTCTTTGATAAATAGTTAACCTTAATTAATCGCATAAAACAGTTGGTGAAATGCACCAGCTGTTTTTTATTAAGCAAAAGAAAAGGCCAAGGGTTTTTAAACCCTTAAGCCTTTAAAAAGTTTGTTATTTCCTATTATGATCTAGGAGCGCAACTTCCATAGACTAGAAGTGTAACAAGTAAGTAATAACCACCACTTTGATATTGTCCAACGCCAATTGAGAAGCAGAGATTGTCATTATAATTCCACTCATAAATTTTATAAGTAGAGTTATATGTAAAGTCTTTTTGAGCAGCAATAAATGCATCTTTAGCTGAGTTGGCTAATTCTTGCTCTTCTGCAGTAAATTCGCAAACTAGTTGAGCACGGATGTATTGATTGTTGTATAATCCAACACCTGCAATAGTCCATGTATGATCTTTAACTGAGAATGGTGCAAAGTATTCTGCTTTGGCACCATATTTATCCATTTTAGCTTGAACGATTGCTTCGGCAAATGGTGCGCTTTCATATTCGCGATTTCTATTGATTTGGACACCAACAGTTTTGCTGTTTGGCAAATAGACATAAATATCATATTCTCCATCTGGTGTCATAAAGTCAACTTCAGATGCAGTTGGTGTGCCTGCTGATAAGAATTTAGCATTGCCTTGATCATCTTTTGCATTTGTAAATGCGTCAGCAGCCACTTGTAATGCTGCGGAAGCACTTGCTTCATCAGCAAAATCAGCAGTTGCGTAATATGATCTTGTTGGAATGTATTCAACAAATTGCCAAACAATACCAGTGCCAACAGTGAATGTTGGTAAGAAACCAGTACTCATTTCAAGAGCTGCTTCAAATTTAGCTCCTGGGAATGAGTGATCAACCGCAAATGGTAAGATTAAGAATTCAACATATTTGTCTTCGGCATCATAACCATATAAAACGACTCTAGTTCCAACATCGGTTTCATCAAAGTATTCATAGATTGCACCACCGGAAGAAGTTTGTCCGCCAGCAGCAAATCCGTTTGTGCCTAATGCAGCAATGTAATCTGTAAGGTCGAGTTGGTTAGCACAATATGCTCTAATGTCAAGAGTGCCATCTGATTGGACACTAGTTGAGAAGTAAACAGTATCTGAAGCAGATGCGGATGCAAATGCTGGAATGTTGCCTGTAAGAGATTCTGCGGTCTTATAAGCATTAACTTTTTCAGTTGGCCATGCTAATGTGTCTGGATTTGCAAGAGAAATGTTAAATTCAAAACATCTAGTTTTATCAATGCCTAAATATGTGTAGAAATCAATTTGGAATTGATTAGTCTTAGAGAAATATGCTTCAGATCCTCTATATGTTCCCTTTGTAAATCCGTTAGTTTCGTTCATAAGTTTTTGTTTATAAGCGGCAACAGCAGCTTCAACTGTTGTTGTTTTGGTATCAACATAAACTTGAACAAAAACTGGATATCCCATAGTGACATATTGAGCAGTTGCAAAAACTGCACTATGATTGTCAACTTCTGGGAGTGGGTCAGTAAATGGTGAAGCTGGTTGAAGTGCTTCCATTGCTCTTGCAATTGTGGCAGCTGGCCAACCAGAGAAGTTAACTAATTGAAGTGTGATTGCACCTTCTGATAATTCAAAATCAAATTGGAAGCTCTCATGTGAATCGGAAGCACTATATCCACCTTCTGGATTTGCAACAACGGTAAAGTTGTATGGAGCACTAGAGAGTGTTGTTTTAAATGCTTCAACATCAGCAGCGACTTTGTCATAAGCAACAAGGAAGAAGTCAAGATTATCACCTGATATGTCGAAATATTCTTCGTATCGATCTGCTTGGAGAGTTGGGAAGTTAAGGTTTACAACTCCACACATCTTCTTAACAGCAGCTTGTAAATCCTCTAATGGGAATTCATAGCTGTATGGATCAGCGGCATAGATTGCAAATCTCTTTGCTTTTGTTGGTGTTGCTTCTCCTTCGTTAGCGACTGATTGCGATGGTCCAGTCTCACCACCTGTAGAAGCTGGGGTGTACTCTTCGTTACTAAATTGAACTGCAACCCAGCGTTTTGCGCCCGCTTCGTTATTAACTTGTTTTTCAAACGAATAATACGCAGCATTGGCAGGGGTAATATCAGTCCATCCGTCTGCAGTTGTGAACTTTTGTGCATAAGAAGCGACGGCTGTACTTTCGAGTTCATCGCCTGTTATGACTACTTGATCTTGTGCGGAATCGAATTTGACTTCAAGATTACCTAAAGATACGTATGGTAAAACCACACCGTATAAGTTGTCACTCATTGTTTTTTGATCGTCACTTGACCAATTTGGTGCTGGTGCTGGTGGATTACATGCAGCAAGCATTCCAATTGTTAATAAACCAAGTGTCAATGTTCTGAACGACTTTTTCATAACAATTTTCCTCCTTTTTAGAAAAATTAAAATTTGGCTATATAGTAGCACAGTGTATTTAGAAATACAAAATTTTTTTGACATTTTGTATGGTAATTAAAAAATCTCACTTAAGTGAGATTGAACATAATTTTTCTTAATATTTTTAACTGAATAAATCGCCTATTTTGGTTAAAAAAACATCAAAAATATGAAATTAATCTACGTTCGTATTGTTGGTTGTGTGCTCAATAATTTTATATAAAGAAGGAGTTAAAATCACAGTGGAAATGATTTCCAAAATGAAGTTAATTCCAATCATTCCGATGATAAGAGCGACACCAATATTTGCATAAATTTCAGGGTTTGCCGATACCATTCCTTCAAGAATTGGCTTAAAGAAAATGACCGCAAAAATAGAGAAAACACCAGTGTTCACAACAGGGACCAAAATCGAAGCAAGGATCGCGCCATAAATTTTCTTTTCTGGCTTAAATAACTTACAAACAAATCCTGCAATTACACCTGCTAATGTGGTTTTTAGTAAACAAGTAAGAACTGTTCCGACAGGGTTTACCGGCATAAAGAATTGCATTGTGCTTGGTGAAATAGTAATCATCACTCCACAGACAAGCCCAAGGAAGCCCCCTACCACTGGTCCATATAAAATAGCACCGATAGCAATTGGGATTAAACTTAAGTTAATATTCGCGAATCCAGGATTGATATAATTACCAATAATTTGAAGAACGATTTCGATGCCAACTAGGATTCCGGTAGTAGCAATCATTTTTGTCGTAAAATACTTTTTCATTTCCATAGCGATATATATTATAGCGATATCTTTTTAGAAAGATAAGCAATATATTTTATTTTTTCTTAAGTGTTAGATAGAATAAATGAGAAAGGAGAAAAAAACTATGATTAAAATTGCGTTTTATGACACGAAAGGATATGACATCCCAGCCTTTGAAGAATATGGAAAAGAAAGAGGAATCGAATTCAAATTTTTTGAACCTAAATTAAATGAAGACACCGCTCATCTTGCTAAAGGTTTTGATGGAGTGTGTGCATTCGTAAATGATCAAATTAGCAAAAATGTTATAGATATCCTTTATTCATATAATATTAAATTAATCGCGCTTAGGTGTGCGGGATTTAATAATGTTGACGTTAAAGCAGCGTTTGGAAAAATCCATGTCTACCGTGTTCCTGCTTATTCTCCTTACGCAGTTGCAGAACACGCGATGTCACTTCTTCTTACTGTAAATAGAAGAATTCATAAAGCGTATATACGTACACGTGATTATAACTTCTCTCTTAACGAACTCACCGGAGTGGATCTCCATGACAAATATATAGGTGTTATTGGAACTGGAAAAATCGGAAAAGTCTTCATCAATATCTGTAAAGGCTTTGGAATGCATGTCCTTGCCTATGACAAATTCCCAGATCCAAATCTTGAAGGAATCGAATATGTTTCTTTAGAAGAACTCTTCAAACGAAGTGATTTCATCTCGCTCCACTGCCCATTAACTGATGAAAATCGACATCTTATTAATAAAGAAAGTATCTCTTTAATGAAAAAGGGAGTTGGAATTATTAACACTTCTAGAGGTGGACTAATTGATGGAAAAGCTCTATTAGATGGCATCAAAGAAAGAAAAGTTGGATTTGCTTGCTTAGATGTTTATGAAGAAGAAGGCGATCTCTTCTATGAAGATAAGTCTGGCCATATTCTTGATGATGATATCTTAAGAAGCTTAATCGCTATGCCTAATGTCATCATTACTTCTCATCAAGCCTTCTTAACTAAAGAAGCTCTCACTAACATCGCCGACACCACTACTCAAAATATTCTCGATTACTTTAGTGGCACCATAACCCAAAACGAAGTGTGCTATCGATGTGCTAATATCGACAGCTGTCGAAAGAAAAGAAATCTTAAATGTTTCTAAAAGGTTAGAGAAAATCTAATCTTTTTCTTTACAACAAAAAATAGATTGTATACAATTTAATTGTCTCATAAAGGAGGACATATTTATGTCAGTGTACGATTTTACAGTCAAAGGACAAAAAGGAAATGATGTTTCATTAAAAGAATACGAAGGAAAAGTATTATTAATCGTCAATACCGCGACCGGATGCGGATTCACACCACAATATAAAGGTTTAGAAGAATTATACGAAAAATATAGAGATCAAGGCTTTGAAATCTTAGATTTCCCATGCAATCAATTCTTCCGTCAAGCACCAGGAAGCGATGAAGAAATCAATCAATTCTGTTCTTTAAGATTCAATACCCAATTCCCAAGATTTAAGAAACTTGAAGTCAACGGAAATAACGCTGATCCATTATTCAAATATCTTTGCACTCAAAACGGCAAATATAAGAGAGTTAAATGGAACTTCACTAAATTTTTAGTGGACCGCCAAGGTAACGTAATCGCTAGATTTGAACCAACCGATAAACCAGAAAGCTTCGAAACCGCCATCAAAGACGCATTAGCAAAGTAATATGACGAACTATGGTGATGAGATTTTAAAACTCTCTAACCAAATCTGTTTCCCTTTATACGCAAGTGGAAAAGAAATTGTTAGAAAGTATCAACCATATCTCGATAAGTTAAATTTAACTTATACCCAATATATTGTTCTCATGGTCTTATGGGAAAATGATTGCTTGAGTGTTAAAGAGATTGGAAATAGAATATATCTCGATAGCGGCACTCTTACTCCTCTTATTAATAAGCTCGTTAGTAAAGGCTATCTCAAAAAAGAAAAAACCAAACATGATGAAAGAGAATTAATTATCTCTTTAACAGAAGAAGGCAAAAAACTTAAAGAGGACGCTAAAAGCATTCCTCCTCTTGTTGCTTCTAAAGTTAAGCTTACTCAAGAAGAAGCCGCAACTTTATATACGCTTTTATACAAAGTGTTAGAAGGTTTTAAAGATGAATAGAGAAAAGAAAATCATTCGAACTAGCGTTATTGGCATTACTGGAAACCTACTTCTAGTAGGTGCAAAAGCCACTATCGGCTTTATCGCTGGATCTGTGTCTATCATTCTTGACGCTGTTAATAACTTAACCGATATGTTAAGCAGTGTCATCACGATTATCGGTACCAAATTAAGCAATAAGAAGCCTGATAAAAAACACCCATATGGCCATGGAAGAATAGAATATCTTACTTCCTTAATCATCGCTGTTATTATTCTTGTTGCCGGTGGAAGTGCGATTTACGAATCAATTCTTTCATTAATTAACGGTAACACCGCTAATTATAGTGATATCAGCTTAATCATTATCTCGATAGCGATATTAGTAAAAGTTGCATTAGGCCTATATTATCGAAAGGTCGCTAAAGAAGTTAATAGCGACGCTCTTAAAGGAAGTGGAATCGATGCCTTATTCGATGCTATCTTATCCACCGCTACCTTAGTAGGAGCAATCGTTGCTCGATTCGCTAATGTCTATATCGAAGGTTACTTAGGTATTGTTATTGGTTTATTCATTATCAAAAGTGGTATTGAAATTCTTTCAGGCGCAGTCAGTAACATCATTGGAGAAAGAACGAGTAATGAAGTCGCTTTAGCGATTAAACAAACAGTCAATTCTTTCCCAGAAGTCATTGGTTCATATGACTTAATTCTTAATAACTACGGACCAAACCGTGCAATTGGATCAATCCATATTGAAGTTGATGATAAGTTAACCGCGAAAGAAATCCATCCTCTTTCTAGAAAGATTGCCCAAGAAGTATATCTTAAATTTGGGGTTATTCTCACTGTTGGAATTTATGCTTCTAATAATAGCAATCCAGAAATCAAAGAAATAAGAAAAGATGTCTTCGATTTATTAAAGGAATATCCATCAATCAAACAAATTCATGGTTTCTATGTTGATGAAGAACAAAAAACTGTTTCATTTGATATTCTCATCAGCTTTGATGAAGAAAACCCTGAAGAACTTAGAAACACAATAACTAAACATATCAAAGAACATCATCCTTCATACAACTATTACGTTGTTATTGATAAAGATTATTCGGACTAAAAAAGAACCCATCAATTAGGGTTCTTCTTTTTTGTTTAAATAATCAATATTATTCTTCAACTGGTTTAGCTTCAGCATCCACGACTGGAGTGTCTTTTGCTAAACGGGCCGCTCTTCTTTGAGCCTTTTCATAATCACGGTCACTGGATTTCGCATTCACTAATAAAATGATGACTGCGGCGACTAAAGCAACTCCAGCGATGATGAATCCTTGATACATAAATCCTAACGCTCCCAAACTTTGGTTAGTAATGTATAAAGGAGACTTATAGGAAATGAACTCACAGCTCACACCTAAAGCGATATAAACTAATCCCCAAATTCCGAGCAAAGCAAGCACGGAATAGGCAACGATTTCAAAAATTGATAAAGGTAGTTTTTTCTTCATATTGATTATCCTGTTAATTTAATAAATTAAGCTTGTGGTTGTTGTGCCTTACGGATATCCGCAAGCATTTCTTGAAGAGCCTTGTTAAATAAGGTTTGCCACTCTGGTCCACTCTTTTGGACTAAAGTGTTAACGTTATCGAGAGCTTCTTTAAATAAATCTGGGAAGTTCTTGTTATCTCTTCTCTCTCTACGACCTTCAGACATTTCCACTACTTGTAAGCACTTATCTAAAGCATCAAGTGTTTCGTTATCGATGCAGTGGTTATGTTGTCTAACAAATCTTAAGAGTTCAGCGTATTTTGCTAATTCGTTTTGAACGATAAAGTTACTTTGTGGAGTTGGTTTTCCACCAGATTCACCCATGACTTTTTGGAATTCAAAGAAGGATTTTTGGAAATCTTGCATCATGAGTAAGTAAACAAATAAACGATAGTGACGATCATCAACAGGCATTAAGTCTTCGATGATTGGTTCATTTTCATTTTGTTTTCTTGCTAAGTTGACATGGAAATAGATAATGTCTCTAAGTGGTTCCATGAGATTAACGACATAGTCGTAAATCTTTAAATGTTGAGAATGATCCACTCTGATTTTGCCATCAGCAGTTTTAGTTAAAATTGTGGATTCATCACCATAAACTTCATCAAGTAATTCTTTGTATTTCTTGGTGAATTCGGTGAACTTATCTTGGTTAGCTTCTAAGAACTTTCCAAGAGGAGTTTCAACTTCTAAACCTTTTGTTAAGACTGCTTTTCTTTGTTCAAAAACTTTTGCGTCATGATCACGTGGTAAAACATATTCAAGAGTGTCTCTTAAATGGGTTGCTACGTGGATAATGTCGAAATTGTATTGATTAATGTTTTTCATTTGATATTGCCCTCCTTCAATACATTTAGGGAAGTATTACTTCACACACGGATAGTTACTTTTCTAAATGTTGGGCTTTCTCTATTATACACAACTAAAGTATTTTATCACTAAAAAATATTTTTTAATGATACTCAAAGAACAAAAAAAGAAGCGATTTAATAATCGCCTCTCTATTAGTTTAAGTAAGATTTACTTGACTGGATTCTCCGCTTGGATGACACCATAACCACCATCATTACGTACGTAAACAGTGGAAATTCTATCATCTTCTTCATCTAAATACATGAAGAACGGGTGTCCAAGAGCTTCCATACGAGTAATCGCTTCTTCGATACTCATGGCTTGTAAATAATATGATTTTGCTCTAACGATAACATCTTGCTCTTCTTTTCTTTCTTCGTCTTCGACTTGGTCAAAGTCAATAGCTTTTCCTAAGGAGAGCTTATTGTTAGAGCGATCCATTCTTGTTTTAATTCTTCTCATTTGATCTCTTAACTTATCGACCACTAAATCGATAGCAGCGTAAAGATCTTGATTTTCAACCTCTGCTCTAAGAGGCATTTGTGGTAGGAAGATTGTTACTTCCACCTTTTGGATGGTTTTGTGTGCAGAGACTACACAGCGGCATTCGACATCTTCTTTAATAAGAAAATATCTGTCCATCTTCGCCAGCTTGCTTTGAAGAGCGTTCGAAATGCCTTCGGTCACTTCGATGTTCTTTCCGATGATTTGATATTTCATGATATATAGGCTCCTTTCCAAATTCCTGAAATAGGATCACACTTTCATTATAACGGATTTCCTACTGATTTTAATAATATTTTTACTTATTTTGATAGTAAAAAAGCATCTGACATTTTTGAGTCAAATGCTTCATTTTTCATATTATAGGAGAGATTTAATTTCCTTTACTTTATCAAGCTTCTCCCAAGGTAGTTTAACATCTGGTCTACCAAAATGTCCGTAATTGGAAATATCTTGATATTTAAATGATGGATGTTTTAAGTTGAAATTCTTGATAATCATTCCTGGTCGACAATCAAATACTTTCTCAATCACTTCCAAGATCTTTTCATCTGGATATCGACTTGTTTTGAACGTGCTAACAGCGATACTTAATGGATGATTCACTCCAATCGCATAGGCGAGTTGAACTTCGAGGCGATCCGCCACTCCCGCTGCTACTAAGTTTTTAGCAATGTAACGGGCCATATACGTTCCACTTCTATCAACTTTTGAAGGGTCTTTTCCAGAGAATGCTCCACCACCATGATGAGCGCTTCCTCCATAGGTATCGACAATGATTTTTCTACCAGTTAAACCAGTGTCTCCGGCAGGTCCACCAAGAACGAATCTACCAGTAGGATTGATTAAATAATCAAAGTCATCATTAAATCCAAAACTTTTAGCGACTTTAACCATGATTTCATCGTGAATATATTTTTTAAATTCATCAAGGTCCACATCTGGGTCATGCTGACAAGACATTAACATATTATCGATTCTTGGATTGTTCCTATCCGTGTAATCAATAGTTACTTGACTCTTCATATCAGGACGAGCACCTTTAAATAAGCCTAAGTGTCTTTGTTCACTTGCTTCTCTCACTAATTTGTGAGCGATAGAAACAGGAAGAGGCATATATCCTTCGGTCTCATTAGTGGCATAACCAAACATCATTCCTTGATCACCCGCTCCTAAATCTTCAGGATTGGTTTGGGAGACACCCATATTGATGTCGCTAGATTGTTGTTTGATTTTATCAACAATCTTGATTTTATGGTAATCACAGCCATATTCTGGCTTGTCATAGCCAATCTTTTTTAAAACTTTTTTGACGATTCGTTTAATATTAACTTTTTCTTTGCAGGTAATCTCACCACCAACAAGAATAAAGTCGGTAGTCGCAAAGCATTCGCACGCCACATGAGCGTTTTCATCAACCTTTAAACACGCATCTAAAACCGCATCACTGATTTGATCACAGACTTTGTCTGGATGACCTTCACTGACCGATTCTGAGGTAAATAAGATTTTTTCTTCCATGTAGTTATTTTCTCCTATAAAAAACTTCCCCCAGAACGGGAGAAGTTTCATAGTCTTCTCTTCTTATCGCTCAGAGTTCTGGGTCCCTGCTAAGGAAGAGCACTTACTTACATTCATGTAAGAGTTGCTACTGTGTTTTTTCATCCTTATTACACAGTTCTTGATAAGCTTGTATTAGTTTATATGAATATAATTATCGATTCAAGTATTGTTTGATCGCTTTTGCTAATTGATCTGGACAACTAGTGCCATTGCGACATTGAATTCCTTCAAGTCGGTTCATTGCTTCTTCTAGAGGCATTCCTTTTAAAAGGGCTGCCAAACCTTGAGTGTTTCCTCTACATCCACGAACAATACGTACTTCTTGGATGATTCCATCTTCATGGTCGATAAACATCTCAACCGAGCAAACATTTTTTGGATAATAATGAATAGTTTCCATTATTTAACAATTCTTCCGTAAACGGTTCCAGCGCATCCAGCGGCGTTGCTTTCATCGGTGTCAATGTGCATTGCTAAAGCAAAATCATCTCTCACTCTCACAACGACATCACCAAAGATTAAGCTTCTTTCTGGGCAGTTAACTTCGACTTTAACAATTTGTCCGTTAGTAACTCCAAATTCTTCAGCGTCTTTTGGTGTCATATGAATATGACGTTTAGCAACGATGCAACCTTCGCTTAATTCGAGTTCGCCTGCAGGGCCCACTAATTTGATTGGAGCACTTCCGGCGGTATCACCACTTTCTCTAATAACAGCAGGAACTCCTAATGTACGAGCGTCTGTTGCACTGACTTCAACTTGGGCACTCTTTCTAAAAGGTCCAAGAATTGAGACATTATTAATTGTTCTTTTTGGTCCGACGATATCAAGTCTAGAAAAAGAAACAAATTGTCCTGGTTGGCTTAATGGTGCTCTAACTTCGAGTTTGGCATCTTCACCAAATAAGATTTTAAATTGTTCTTCGTTGACATGAATATGTCTGGCACTTGTTTCGACTAAGATTTCTTTCATTTTTGTGTTTTCCTTCTTTTCGCGAATGATATTTTATCAAATATCGAAACAAAAATCATTATACACTTGTCTTTTATTTAATTTTTTCATAGAATAATCAAGCAACTTGGAAATGCGCAGGTGGCGGAACTGGTAGACGCGTACGTTTGAGGGGCGTATATCGCAAGATGTGTGAGTTCGATTCTCATCCCGCGCACCAAATTGAAAACAACCGTTGATATAGTCAACGGTTTTATTTTTGTTTTCTTCGATTTGATTATTCAAATAACCATTTAAGGTTATCGTAATTCAAATATGTTTTATCCCAACAGTTGTGATTGGTGTTTTCAAATAAAGTGAACATCACATCTGTTCCAGCTTCTTTAAGACGATTATACATTCTCACTGATTCTTCAGGATAGACCGCATCATCAACATCACCATGGAAGATTCTAAACTTAATATTTTTCATTCTTCCAGCGTTCCAATACATTCCTCCACCACAGCAGACAATTGCTTTATTAAAGAGTTCTGGACGAGACATCATCACTTGATAGATTCCATATCCACCCATGGAAATTCCTGATCCATTAAATCTCTTTTTGTCGGTGAAATCTGAGTTATAAATATGCTCCACCAAGGCAAGGACATCATTAAAGATGTCAAACCATGTATCCGCATAGCATTGAGGAAAAACACAAAAACCATTAGAAAGAGGAGAATTTTCTTTAGCAAGAACCTTTAAAATAGTAGAGCCCTCAAATTCTTTAAAATCTTTTCCTCTTCCGCCTGATCCATGAAGATGGAACATCACTGGATATTTCTTTCCTTCTTGATAGTTCTTTGGATAATAAAGTAAATATTGAATTCCTTTAAATTCTTTTTGTTCTACTCTCATTTAAGTTTCTTCTCCACTTCTTTTAAAAGCTTTTGATACATCTCATCATTTTCTTTTTGACTATTTCCTTTAGTGGAAACATAGATTTTAAGTTTTGGTTCAGTTCCACTTGGACGCGCCACAACAGTGCTGCCATTTTCTAAATAAATCTTAATAACATTAGATTTTGGTAAACCTTCAATGCCTTTGGAATAGTCTTTGACTTCTTTGACTTTATATTCACCAATAGAAGTTAATCCACTTCTGAAACCATCCATAATCTCTTGCATCTTGTTAAAACCTTGAGAACCAGCGAACTCAAAAGAGTTCAAATAATTGGAATATAAACCATACTTTTTATAAAGTTCATCAAGCTTTTCCAGCAAAGAAACCCCTTGGTTTTTATAAAACGCGAACATTTCCGCGATTAAAAATGCGCCATCAACCGCGTCTTTATCTCTCACATATCCACTAGAAAGATAACCATAGCTCTCTTCGAATCCTAAGATATATGAGTTCTCTTTTCCTTGCTTTCTTAAGAGTTCTATTTGTTCACCGATATATTTAAATCCTGTAAGGACTTCAACTACACGAACCCCATAATTATCAGCAACTACTTTTGCCATGTCAGTGGTCACAATAGTCTTCACCACGACAGGGTCATTAGGCATTGTCCCATGCTTAATTCTTAAAGAACAAATGTAATCAAGAAGTAATACTCCAACTTGGTTGCCAGTTAATAAGACATAATCATCACCGTTTTTTGTGGCGATACCAACTCGGTCACAATCAGGATCGGTAGCGATTAATAAATCCGCGTCATATTTACGACAATACTCAATTCCTAATTGCATTGCCTCTTTAATCTCTGGATTTGGATATGGGCAAGTTGTAAAGTTACCATCTGGTTCTTCTTGTTCTTTAACAACAATAACGTTATTGAATCCGCTTTCTTTAAGGATTCTTGTCACTGGTTTTAATCCAGTTCCATGAAGTGGAGAATAAACAATTCGAATTGATTTATCAATTTGTTCATCTTTAAGAAGCGATTCCTCTTTTACACGATTAATGAATCTTGTGTATACTTCATCATCGATATATTCAATTTTTCCTTCTTTTAGAAGTGCATCAAAATCTCCAACAACTGGATCTAAGAAATAATCAAGTTTATTAATCTCGCTTAAAATCTCTTTTGCTGCGTTATCAGTGATTTGACAGCCTTCATCGTTATATACCTTATATCCATTATATTTTGATGGGTTATGTGAGGCGGTCACCATGATACCAGCGGAGCAATTTAGTTCTCTAACGGCATAGCTTAAGCATGGAGTTGGCATTAATTCTTTATAAATAAATACTTTGATTCCGTTAGCGGCAAATACTTCCGCAGCGGTCTTGGCAAATAAAGTTGATTTGATTCTTGAATCGTAACTAATAGCGACGCTTCTATTATCTTTAAAATTCTTAAGGATATAGTTCGCTAATCCTTGACTGGCTTTTCTAATAACATATATGTTCATCCTATTAGTGCCCGCACCAATGACACCTCTAAGTCCGCCAGTGCCAAAAGCTAAATCACGATAAAAAGCATCTTCAATTTGATCATCTTTCATCGCTAGTAATTCATGTTTTAAATCTTTGTCATCGGTCGCTAATTCTAGCCACTTCTGATATTTGTTTTTTAAATCTTCCATAATTTTGTACCACTATTATTGTAGTAATTTGATATGCAAATTAAATAGCAAAATCTCATGTTTATTAAAAAAAGAAGTTGTTTCCAGAAATTTTGATTTCAACAAAACCAATATAACTATAATTAATATGGTTATATAATGGAATAGAACAATATGTTAAATGAAGTAGTAAAACTAAAGCCTGTTATCAAAAGATACATTTGGGGTGGACAATATTTTTCAAAGTTCAACAAAGGAGAAGGAGATATCTCTGAACTTTGGGAACTTTCAGTAAGAAAAGATTATAGCAGCGTCATCGATTCTGGTGAGTTTAAAGGCACTCTACTTTTTGATAAAGTCACTAAAGAAGATATCGGACCAATAAATGAAAGATTTCCATATTTTCCTTTATTAATTAAGTTAATTGACGCGAAAGAAAGCCTCTCAATTCAAGTTCATCCAAGTGACGAGTACGCTCTTAAAAACGAAGGACAATTTGGTAAAACCGAAATGTGGTATATCCTAGATAATGAACCTGGTGCTGGCTTATATGTCGGTTTTAAAAAGGATTATTCAAAAGAAGAGATTGAATCCGCTCTTAAAGGCGGAAAGATTGTTGATCTTCTTAACTTTTTCCCAGTGAAAAAAGGTGATTCATTTGTTATTAATAGCGGCACCATTCACGCGATTGGAAAAGGTGTTCGCTTAATCGAAATCCAACAAAATAGCGATCTCACCTATCGTTTATACGATTATAATCGAGTTGACAAAAACGGAAACAAAAGAGAGCTTCATATCGAAAAAGCACTTAAAGTTATCAATAATCATAAATATGAACAAGTTAAAACTAGCTCATCCTTATTAGGGGATACAGAATATTTTAAGGTTGAAAAGAAAGAACTTAACGGAAATCTTCTTTTAGAAGCCAATCAAAAATCATTTGTTTCTTTCACATTTATTGAAGGAAATGGAATGGTTAATGATATTAACGCAAATCAATATGATACATTCTTCCTTCCTTATGGAAAACGTTGTGAAATAAAAGGAAAAGGAACACTCATCGTTTCGTATATCTTATGATAGTCATTGGTGTTGATGTAGGTGGTACCTCCATTAAAGGAGCGGCAATAACAGATAAAGGAGAAATCCTTAATCGTTTTTCTTGTCCGATGGATAGAGATGCAACCCCAGAAAAAACTTTTGGTGATTTAGCAAATCTCATCAATAGTTTTATAAAAGATAATAATTATAAAGTTAACGGAATTGGTCTAGGTGTTCCTGGACTAATCGATAAGAATAAAGGTACGGTGGCTAGTAGCCCAAATATGCCGAAATGGATTAATTTTAACATAGTTAAATTCATGGAAGACAAAACTAATCTTCCAGTTAAAATTGTCAACGATGCCTCTGCTGCTGCATTAGGTGAAGCCCGTTTTGGAAAAGGAAAAGATTATAACTATTTAGTGATGATTACGTTAGGTACTGGGGTTGGAGGCGGAATCGTCTTCAATAAGCAAATCATTGATGGCAACGAAAGCACCGGTGCACAACTTGGTCATCAACTTATTGTTGTTAATGGAAGAGAGTGTGGATGTGGAAGAAAAGGATGCTTAGAAGCATACGCTTCCGCTACCGCTTTAATCAAAGAAACTAAGCGTGTTATGAATGAAAATCCAAACTCAATTTTCCATGAAATCGCTAAAGAAGTCGGCTCAATTGACGCTAGAGTAGCTTTCACCGCTGCTAAAAGAGGTGACCTCGAAGGCATCAATCTCGTTAACGAATATGTGATGTATCTCTCCGAAGGACTACTAAATATTTGTAATACCTTCCGCCCTGAAATTATCGTTCTTTCTGGTGGAGTTGCAAACGAAGGCGAATATCTCATTAATAAAATTGATAACTATATGTCCAAGTTTGATTATGGAATGAAAAACGCTCCAAAAGTTAGAATCGAACAAGCTGCTTTAGGATATGACTCTGGTAAGATAGGAGCGGCCTGCTTATTTTTTGAATAATATGAAAATTATTAGAAATATCACTTACTATCAAGATAAGCAACTAGATGTCTTTGTTCCTGAAAAAATAGAGCGAACATTCATCCATTTTCATGGTGGAGGAATTGTCGAAGGAGATAAGACCGATTGTGATCTTTTAATGAGCCATCTCGCTAATAAAAATATTTTGATGTTTAACGCCAATTATTCTTTGTATCCAAACGCCAAGTTCCCTGAATTTCTAGTAGAAGCCGCTCATGCAGTAAGATATGTCTACGACCACATAGAAGACTTCGGCGGTTCAAAGGATAACATCTATCTTTCTGGTCAATCTGCTGGAGCGTATATCATTATGATGCTCGCACTTAATCCAGAATATTTGAATAAAGTCGGTTTAAATCCAAAAGACATTAAAGGATATGTTTCTGACTCCGGCCAAATGATTGATCACTTCAATGTTCAAAAATTTGAAGAAGGAATTGATCCATGGTTACAAAGAATAAGCAAATATTCTCCTATTTACTTTGTAAATAAAGATGTTGATATTAGTTCTATTTTACTTATCTACTATTCAAACGATATGCTCAATAGAAAAGAGCAAAACATCATGTTGTATAATCTTGTGAAATTTTATAAGCCAGAATCAAATATCACCCAATTAGAACTTCCAGGCGGACATGTTGAAGGTTCATGCAAAGTAGATGAAGATGGAGAATATCCATATGTTAAAGAATTAATGAGGTGGATGCAAAGATGAAAAAAGTATCAATTCTATTTTTGGCAAACTCATTCGCTGACGATACAATTCAATATATGCCAGAAATCGTCAGAGATTTTGGTTATGACTTAGACCTTTATAATCTTTATATTGGTGGCTGTGATATCAATCACCATATCAACAATATAATTAACAAAGTTAAAGAATATGAATTGAGGTCGTATAACAAAGAAAAACAAACCTGGGAAACGTTTTATAATATCGCCTCCACTGATTTCATTCCTTCAAGAAGATGGGATTATATCGTTTTGCAACAATCAAGTTATTTCAGTGGACTTCCAAATGGTCTCGAAAATATTGAAAAGCTTGTTAAACTCGTGAAAAATCTTGCAAACAAAGATGTAAAGTTAGTGTGGAATATGACTTGGGCTTATCCAAAATATAGCGATCTTGAAGTATTTAAGAATCAATATAAAAACGACCAAAATTTCATGTATCAATCAATCCTCAATAACGTTAAAGAAAAGATTGTGCCGAATAAAGAATTTGTAAAAATTATTCCTAATGGAACTGCTTTACAAAACGCGAGAGGATATATAGATGAGCACTTACTCCACCGCGATGGATTCCATCTCGGATTTCAATTCGGGCGGTTTCTTGCAGGTTTAACCGCTGTTGGAACACTTTTAGACGTCGATTTAAGTAATGTGAAATATCATCCAGTTGAAATTCCAAACGAATTAATGAATGATTATATTAAATGCGCTAAGGACGCAATCAAAGACCCATGGAAGACTACATTAAAGAATTAAGAAAAAGAACCAATCATATGCCGCTTGTGCTACCACATTCAGTAGTCGTTCTTTTTAACGAAAAAGATGAAGTTCTTCTCGAAGAAAGAAGCGACGATGGTTATTTTGATTTTCCTGGAGGATCAATTGATTTAAAGGAAAGCGCCGAAGATGCAGCGAGAAGAGAACTTCTAGAAGAAACTGGATTAGTCGCTGATGAATTAGAACTGTTCAAAGTCTATTCTGGAGAAATCACCCATTATGTCTACTTCAACGGAGACGAAATCTATGGAGTGGACCTTGTCTATATTTGTAAAAAATATCATGGAGAAGAAAAGCCTCAAATAGAGGAAGTGAAAAATCTTAAGTTCTATTCTTTGTTAGACATGCCTTCGAAAATGTCAAAAAGAAATAAACAAATTGTCATAGATTTGTTGCATAGTAAATAGAAAGCAACCTTTGGTTGTTTTTTTATACTTGTATTATTTTTCAAAACAATTTTTAATAATTGTTAGAAAGGAGTTACATAAAATAATGAAAGATAAGTTAACATTAAGAAACGTTTTAATTTGCTGTGCAGCATTTTTTGCGGTCTTAGTTTTCGTTTTTTCATTCTTAACAGCATTAAGAGTTTCCAGTGGAAGTGACTGGGTCGAATACAGAAACATTATTTGGGGCTGCAATGGACAAAGAAATTCCGATGGTTCTGCAGAAATCTATGCTCAAGCTGATAGACTTGGCGCTGCTGCATTACCATTAGTTGGTGCCATCTTAACATTAGTTGGTGGTCTTGCCGCTGTTGTTGTTGCTTTAGTCGTTAAAGATGAGAAAATTAGAAGAATCGTCTTATTTGTCTGTGGCGGATTATTAGTCCTCGGTGGCGTTTTCTGCTTCTTTGGTGAAAATGGTTTCTATGGTGCGATCTCAGCTAAGAACAACATTACAGTTGAACAAGCCAAACAATTAGTTACCATGAACGGAAACTTCAAAGTTTCATGTGGTTTACCAATCGTTAGTGGTATCCTCGCTATCTTAGGTGGTGGCGCTGTTGTTGCAAGCCAATTTGTCCCAGATAAGAAATTAGGCAAATAATTTTTCAAGTAACTCAAAAAAAGAAAGAGATGGTACTCTCGAGAACCATCTCTTTTTGTTTGTTTAATTTAAATTAAAACTTAGAAGTATCGAATCCGTTAAGGACTTTAAGAAGAGGTTTAATGTTCTTCTTCACTGTGCCTTCAACAAATGGATTTCTTAAGTGAACTTTTTCAAGTAATCCAGTGAATGGTAATGATCCACCGAGCTTACAAAGTTTCACATATTTCTTCCATGCTTTTTCATGGTTTTTAATATCTTCCGCAAAGAATTGGAAGGCCACTACTTGCGCTAAGGTGTAATCAATGTAATAGAATGGGCTACCAAAGACGTGAGATTGTCTCATCCATCTTGTTCCTTTTGCGCCAACTGGGCAATCATCGTATTTACGATTTGGAAGATTTGCTTCTTCGATTTCTTTATACTTTGCACATCTTTCATCGTGTGTAGCGTTTGGATGTTCATATACCCAATGTTGGAATTCATCGATGGTAATACCATATGGTAAGAATTCAATCGCATCGGTTAAGTGAGAATATTTATACTTCTCTGCATCGTTTCCGAAGAATCCTTTCATATATGGCCATGTGAAGAATTCCATACTCATGGAGTGAATTTCACATGATTCAAGAGTTGGGTTTTGATATTCAGGAATTTTAATTGGACTACTTAAGTAAGCTTGGAAAGCGTGTCCGCCTTCGTGGCAGAGAACATTCACATCGCCTTCAGTTCCATTGAAGTTAGAGAAGATGAATGGGGCTTTGTATCTTGGGAAATAGGTACAATATCCACCAGGAGTTTTTCCTTCTCTAGCGTCTAAATCTAATAAGTGGTTATCAATCATAAAATTGATAAAGACATTACTTTCTGGAGACATTTTTTCATACATCTCTTTAGCAATTGGAATGAGGACATCACTTCCACCAACAGGGACTGGATTACCAGTCTTAAATTTAAGATTGTAATCGTATGTTTGAGGATTCTTGATGCCAAGTTCTTTCATTTGCTTTTTGAATAATTTTTGAGCAAGTGGGACAACATCAGCCTTAATTTGTTCACGATATCCTTTGACCATCTTCGCATCATAGTCGGTTCTACCTAAACGGAGATATCCGAGTTCAACGAAGTTTTTAAAACCAAGTTTTTTGGCCATAGAATCACGTAAGTGAACGAGTTTATCATAAATCTCGCCGATTTCTTGCTCATGTTCACCGAGCCATTTATCAGAAGCAATCGCGGCTTCTCTACGTGTTTCACGATCTGCGTCACATGTGAATTTACCGATTTGAGAAAGGTTATAAACCTTACCTCTGAATTCAATTTGAGCGCTTCCTAAGATTTCATCATATCTACTGGTGAGTTTATTTTCTTCAATGAGTTCAGGAATGATTTTTTCATCGAATGATTTAAGAGAATCTTCATACATTCTGAAAAGGTATTTCCCGTAAATCTTTTCTAAATCTTTACGATACTTTGCTTTAAGCAAAATCTTTTCATATTTGTTTGAATAATTGGATAAAACTGGTGTGAATTCATCAAGTTTATCTTGAGCTTTTTTATACACTGGTGAACGTGTATCTAATGTGTAACGAGTTTGGATAATACCCATATCGGTGCTTAAATCCATCATGTATTTGTTCCAATGGTTCACTGCTTTTTTAGCGGTGAGAGCACTACCACATTCTTCAAGTTCTGCGATTAATGATTCAAGTTTGGCGATTGTTCTTTTTTCACTAGGAACACGAAGTGGGTAATCTTCAAATTTGACATTCATTTCTTTCATGTTGTTACCTCCGAAAGTACTGAATAATTTTATTTGCTTATAACAAATAATGCAAGTTAGACGCTCACTAAAATAAAAATATTTTTATTAGACTCGATGTTTAGTATAATTACATAGGAGAAAAGGAAGGAAATAACTATGCATAAATTAGTGTTAATTAGACACGGCGAATCCGAATGGAACAAACTTAACTTATTTACCGGATGGACTGATGTTGAATTAAGCGAAAAAGGTGTTGAAGAAGCTCATAGAGCAGGAA
>OCTW013370801.1_pt1 | contig 25784 bp, 22 predicted proteins | sample 1539671 | NCBI WGS metagenome assembly OCTW01 (sample SAMN02144230, study PRJEB22623) | gut metagenome | biome: sheep rumen | host: Ovis aries | place: New Zealand | reverse complement strand
GGAATAATAATTCCGCCTACGGTCTTTTCCTCTGCGGCCGCTGCTTTGACCAGCACGCGGTCTGCTAATGGTTGAATCTTGCTCATAATATTTGTGTTTTTTAGTTTGTCTTGTTTCTCTAGTCTGCCTAGTCTGTCTAGTCTAACTAGTCTGTCTGGTCTCTTTCAATTCCCGTGCCAAAGCTGTCATTTCTGCCATTTTGTCAGTTTATTGCTCGCGGAAGATACCGGAACGGTAAGCATGCAGCAGTTGCTCTAACGCCTCTAATTGCTCCAAAAGCTCTTTGCCTTTGTCCGTATCTTTGATACGCAGCCGGCTGCCGGAGAAGTCCTGCAGCAAAGTCCGGCTGTGGATGTCCGAACCGGAGAGGATCGCTTGCTCGCGGCTCTCGAATGACTCATGCTCCACCAACTGAATGCCGTGACTATTGTAAATCAGCGTGTAACCTGCGATACCGGTCTTCTCCTGGTAAGGCTTGCTGAACCCTCCGTCAATCACAAAACGCTTACCGTTCGCGCGTATAGGTGTTTCTCCTTTTATTGTGCGAACGGGTACGTGTCCGTTAATAATACGCCCCGTCGCAGGGTTAAGACCGAACTCCTTGAGTATCTGCTCACATATCTTCTCATCGTCTGCTAACGTGAAATAAGCGCCTTTCTTCTCCGCCCAGGTCTCTTTGTCGGCCAGAAAATACCGCTCGAAAGTGGTCATCTTGTCTTTGTGGTACAGCGGAGAGAACTCGCCTTCCCAGAGGTATAACATATAGTCCAGCGCATCCTCTTTCTCTTTGCCCTCACCGTAATACGCCATGCGGATCACTTCGTCCGTGCGGTCCATGAGTGCCTTGCCTTTCACGCGTTTGCCGCACACGTCCGCTTCGGCAAACGACCCGTCGGCATTCAGAGGAATAGCTGCGTGGTAGAGTAGGAAACCGTTCCGAACCAAGTACAGCGATCCGTGCTCATACAGCATCTTCAGATGCCGTTGCATCTTCTCGGACTTACGGAACGAACGCCATAGCTGGTTCATCAGATCCTGCTCGTACTGGTTCAGCGCGTAAGGGTCTTTCGGATCGACAGTCGGCAGGTTCTGGTCCAATAAAGGCTGACCGTTAAATGTCAGATGTCCATTCTCCAATCTCAATTGGTCCAATACTGCCCTATGATCCATCTTCCATTCCGGATGGCGTTTGACGGTCTGTCCTTCGAGTTTGAACTGAATGATGGAGATAGCCTTGTGCATCTTCGCCATCAGTTGTGCCGAACGCGTCAGACGCGGGTTATTCTCAAAATCCTTGGTCTGCCAGATAGTACACGGGTCGTCGCCATAAACGGTCATCGCGAAGTTCGCCAGCGGCAGCAGGTTGATACCGTAACCCTCTTCGAGGGTCTCGATATTGGCGTAACGGATAGAGACGCGCAGTACGGTCGCCAGCAACGCCATATTTCCTGCCATAGCACCCATCCATTCGATATCGTGATTGCCCCACTGGATGTCATAATCCCGCACGGTGGAGAGAACATCCAAGATCTTCGAAGCACCCGGACCTCTGTCAAAAATATCTCCTACGATATGCAGCGTGTCAATCGTCAGACCGTGTATCAGATACGAGATGGCGATGATCAGCTGATCTGCACAACCGGTCTCGATGATGGCATCAATAATCGCGTTGTAATACGTCTGTCGGTCGTGTTGCTCCAAGTTCGACTCGTGCAGCAACTCCGCGATGACGTATTCATATCCCTTCGGCAGAAGCCTGTGTACTTTCGAGCGGCTGTATTTGATGGTCACGGCTCGCGCGATATTCACTACCTGATGCAGCCTCGTCCGGTACCATTCTTCCAAAGTCGGCAGGTTCGATATCTGCGCATTCAGCGTAAAGAGATCGATATACCCGCTATTAGCCCCTTCTTTGAGCGGCTTTGCCGCGGTCTTTCGACTTTCTACTTTCGACCCGTCGTAGTACTTCTTTATCAACTCGATCCGCTCGTCGGGGTAATAAATCAGCGCACAGATCGCCCTTTTCTCCTCTTCGGAGAGCGTCGCACCATAGACCTCATCCACTTTCTTCCGTACTACGCCGGAGGCGTTCTTGATCATGTGGATGAAAGCCATCGACTCACCGTGCAAATCGCTCACAAAATGCTCTGTCCCTTTGGGCAGAGAGAGGATAGCGCGCAGGTTAATCAACTCCGTCACAACCGCTTGCGAGTTCGGAAACTTCTCGCTTAATAGCCGTAAATACCGTTCGTCTTGCATATCTATGCGTTTTTTCAATTCTATTATAGTTTTTCCACTATAGTCAGTCCGTTTTTGCCTCCCATTTTGAAACATTCGTAAAAGCCGTTTGCCGTTTCCACGTGATCCACTACCAGTATTTCACCTTTTGCTATCGTGCGGCAAGAGAATGTGTCTCCGACATGCAGTTTGCAGTTGATAGCTTCCTCCAGACGCCATCGGTAGTTGCCCAGATAACTCAGTACACAGATACGGTCCGGCAGCCATGCAATACGCACGCGATCACCTTTCTGACATTCGTCGGCATAAATAGCGGTCGTATGGATGAAGTCCGATTCCTCGTTTGCTTTTGCGTATTGTTCCAACACACGCACCGTGCTCTGCCGTACGGAGGAATAGCCTTTTTTGTAGCCCCAAATACGGCTGAGCGTGTCCGGACTGATGCGTTCGCCGGTCGTTTTAAAGATAGCGAAACTCAACTCTCCGAAGTCGGCGGGGCCGGATGGAACATGTCCGAATCGTGCTTCAACTGCCTTCTTCAGTTGGCAGATGGCGATACTATTTGTTTGAAAAGAAGTCTCCATAATTCAAAAATTTGTGCAAAATTATAAAATTATTTGCATATACGCAAATTTTTTTGTACTTTTGCACCGCCAATGGAAGAAAATACGTTTACATCAGGTCCGATTCGTCCGCTTCATTCACAAGAATTAGGCATGGAGCACCTCACGGATTATGAGTTGTTGTCCGACTCTGGTCACAACTTGGTGTACCGTGCGCAGATGGGTGGCAAATGGGTGGTTCTGAAGGCTGCCAAACCTACCGAAGGCGAACGAACCCGCAACCAACTCCTGTTGGAGCGTGAGTTTGAAATCATGAATCGTTTGGACTCGATTTATGTGGTTCAGACGATTTCCATGGTGAACGATCCGCAGTTAGGGCGTGCTATTTTAATGGAATACGTTCACGGCCGTCCATTGGATAAATTTGTAGCGGAAAATCCTTCTTCTACAGAGCGTCGCCGCATAGCGGACGAACTGATGGAGGCGTTGATTTTCCTGCATGAGCGCCAGATAGTTCACGGCGATCTGAAGCCGAGTAACATTCTCATTACCGACTCCGGCAATCATGTGCGGCTGATTGATTTCGGCTTTGCGGATAATGAAGCCTATATAGCTAAGAATATCGGCACATCGCCGTCAATCAGCGTCCCGGAGCAACTGCCGTCCGATACCTTGTTGCCTGAGCGGGACATCTATGCCTTAGGCAAGATGTTGGCACTTCTTTTTCCTCATTCCGCCAAACTAATTATCCGTCGTTGCCTTGCCTCCGATAGAAGTCGCTATTCTTCCGTCCGCCAAGTCCGTGCAGCTCTTCACCGCTATTGGCGGATGAGATGGTTAATGCCTTTGATCCTTGTTTTTGTTGCTATTGTGGCATTTGCCATAGTATTCTTGCCAAGCCCGAAGGAAACGGTGCAAATATCAGAAATACATACAGATACAGTGGTAGTTGTTGTTCCGACAGAACCTGCTGTTGACTCCGTTTGGCTGGATGTTAAGAGTAGGGCAGAACGACAGTATAGCGCCTTGTATCGCACTTATGCCGACTCGCTTAGGAATATGCCGGCAAAACGCCTGGACGAAGGTATCTTGATGGACGGTCGTTATGCCACCAAAGTGTGGAGAGTATATAATCAAGCGGCTACGTCTTATCCTCAATATGCCGAACAACTATATGACCAATATTTGTTTATCTATGACCGCGATTCCAAACGTTTGACAAATATCTACAAGGACTACCCGATTTATAGTGTAAACCTCAACGGCGATACAATGATTATTCAGCAAAAACCGCTTGCCGAGTAATACTTCTTCTATCTCCATCTAAACATTAAACATCCTTCATTCGTTAATTCTTTAATTCATTAATTCTATAATTCTATAATTCTTTAATTCGTTCACTCGTTAATTTAGGGCTAATTAGGGCGTAAAGGGTCAATCCTTTGCGCTTTTCGCTTTTTTATTGTATCTTTGCATCGCAAATCGCCAATGAAATGGAAGATGCCGAAAATCCGAAAAAAGAGTAGGCAAAACTTTAAAAATAATTTTATTATGAGAAAAACTAATTTTATCGCATTTGTTGCTATTTGCAGCATAATGCTCGTTTCGTGTTCCAAGCCTATGGACATCACTTTAACTCCCAAAAGCACACAAGTGAAAGGTGAACTAAAAGAGTATTTCACGGTAGTTGACAAAAATTACATAGTGAAATACGACAAGGATAGCTATCCAAAGTACAAAGAAATTACAATTGAATTACAACGTACAGGAGTACCTTTTGCTTTCGATAAAAAAGGGATAGAACCTGTAGGGTATTCCGGTGCCGGCGTTTTGGGTAATTTTGGTATTGGTATTAAAATTTACGATGCTGACAATAATATCATTAAGTCTGTTAGTCCTACAGCAGATGGCCTAAGTGGTGTTTATTCTTCCGATGATCTGAAAAACCTGCTGATACTTGAGGAAAATGAAACGGGCATCGTTCGATGGACTTCGTATGAGTTTCAAGACCTAGATATTGATGACAAAAACTTTACGTTTGAAATCTCAAGTAGTCTTGAATTTATTGAGCAAGCTCAAGCTACAAGCTCAAGTTCTAATAGTTTGTATGACGCATATGAAGATGCAGTAAATGAGACTGCGCGTGCGATGAAAAACGCTCAGGAAGAAGCCGCTCAAGCTATGCAGGAAGCGCAAGAGGAAGCGGCCCGGATGATGAAGGAGGCACAAAGACAAGCCGGATATGATTATGATGATGAGTGGTAATAGTTTATAATTTATATTATTTATGGAAACTCAACAACAAAATGCACCTTATGCCGTAGCGGCATTAGTGCTGGGAATTTGTTCCCTCGTTTTCGGATGTTTTTTTGTAGGCCTCATTTGTGGTATTGTAGGTCTTGTATTGGCTAACAAAGGCTTGGCTGCTTATCACGCTAATCCCGCTATCTATTCCGGTTATGGCATGCTCAATGCGGGACGGATTACTTCCATCATTGGTATCATTTTCGGCGCAATCTACATCGTTTATTATGTAGTTGTAGTGGCTATCCTTGGAACGGCCGGTTTCGCTTGGCTCGAATGGATGGACATGTTCTCCTAAACGGCCGAAAGAGTGTTCTTGTTACTGCCCTGTGCATATAAGCAACTCTTTGGTATAAGCTGTCCTTTGTGCGGCTTCCAGCGGGCGATATTACTCTTACTGGAAGGCCGCATTTTGGACAGCATATATCAGTTCCCGCCATGGCCGGTGATGGCTATATGGCTGCTCGTGCTTTTTATCATGAGTGTCCGTGGAAAGACACAGATATACTTGTCTCTTAAATGGCCATGGATTGTATTGTTGCTTAGCCTTGCTTGTAATGCAATTTGGCAGAATCTCGAACTATCTCGAACGATTGTTTCGTTCACACGTTAAATTGGGGCTAATTAGGGCGTAAAGGGTAAAAACCTTGCGCCTTTTCTTTTTTTGTAGTATCTTTGTTGCAAAAAACATGGAAAATAATACACTTGCAGATATTATTGAATACAATCGTTTGCTACTGAAAATATGTAGGGAGCAACTTACAGACGAGGAGCTGGATTTTATCATCTCTTGTTTGGCAGACTCGACAACTCCGGAACCCGATTTTACAAGCATCGTGCAAGCGGTTCCCGCAGACATCGTTGCTGATTTCTGGGATGCGTTTGATCCTACTAAGGCATATTTTAGTATGCCGGAAGAAAAAGAAATGCGGAACAAGAGGTTGGATATTTCCGAGGTAGTTGCTACACTCTGTGTTCGTTTTGCAAGGGAATCAGAAATGCTGGAAGTTACCGAGGTTGAGTACATCCCGTTGGAGTCTCTCGGGTACTATGACGGGGAAGCGTTCCAAATTGTTTTTTGTCCCGAACGAATCAAGAAAGCGCAGGAACAATCCGCACAGAAGGACATTCAAGAAACTTTGTTTCCGTTGTGCCAAAAGGCGTTTATCGGAGCTATGATTGACGCGGTTTTGGATCGCACGAATCATCTGGACAAGCACGGAAATATAGTAAGGGGCAAATAACAAGCCTTTGGACTAAAAAAACAAATAAATTTGATTTTTCTGCCTTAAAGTCTTGTATATTTCAAATTTTTGTTGTATCTTTGTGCGGTTTTTATAAAAGACCTATCATAATGGTTATTATGATTTGGTATGGTTGATATAGTAGGAACTAAAGAGATCTTTTACTCATGAATGAAGGAAACAAATTAAAAATCACGGGATATATACTTTGTATATATAGAGTATGGTAGGATGCGATGTACTCTCGATATGCCCTCGAAATACCCTCTATTCGATTCTCTCTCGTTAGTGTCTCGCCAGTCTGATTTGGACAAGATAGATGCAGAAATAAACTAAAAATAATTAACGGAAAATGCCGAAAATCCGATAAAGAGTAGGCAAAAAGCATAACAAAACCATGAAACAGATAAATTCTAATGATTCGAAAGATCTCATCCTGTCAGCATTAACCCTTAGTTGGGAGATTTACGAGTGTCCCGTTAGTGCCCAAGACTATGTAGGCGAAATTATTAACTTGGTAGAGAACAAAAATTACAAGGTCGATAAGGAATGGGTATACAAAATGTTCTTAATGCTATTTGGAGAAAATCTGGATATGCAGCCTATATATTTTATGGCAGCGACAACACCTAATGTGCCGCAATCTGTTTATGCGAATCGCGAACTTATCTACGATAGCGTAAAAAAGGCTTTTGACTTGATAGAGGATTTCCATTTGTTGGAAAAAGATCTAACGAATAAGTTAGCCTTTCTTCCCATCGTTTATTATATTTTCAAGCAAAAACTTTCAAAAACGGCAATCCTGCCTACGAACTCGATGAGTAACGTGTATGAGGATATGAAGAAGTATCTATGTCGCGCAATCGTCAAGAACTTGTATGAGGAAGGTGCAGATGAGATCCTGAAAAATATTAGAGATATTATAGACACCAAATCCACTGCGAAGCACTTCCCTTATAGCGATATTGTAAATGCCTATGACAAATTAATCATAACACCATCTGAAGTGGATAAGCTTTCGGCTGTGTCCCAAAGACTAATGGATGGATGTAGATAAATTGGGATTCCCCCTTTATATGTCAAACACGGAGTATGCCGAAAATCCGATAAAGAGTAGTCAAAACTTTTAAACTATAATAGCATGGAAACAAAACTGAATCCGAACAAATTCGAAGAAATGGTAACACCCCTTTATGCTCAGATAAAGGAGATTAAATCTCAAATTAATGCAATCGGCTTGCAAGCATTAGCCGAGTGTTACGAAATCTTGAGTAAGAACCCCAAAGGGAACTGCATCTTGATTAATCCGGATAGTGAAGACTTAGTTCTAAACCAGGAAAACTTTGCTATTTGGGCAATCGGCGCTTTTGATGGGACAATACATGTAAAAACCTATACGGAATATGATGTCCCGGCTCCTGATGACAAATTCCGACCAACTTATTACAAAAATGCATCAGGACACGACGTGTACCCATTTTGTGAAGTTACTTTTTTAGGTATCTATCAATCTGTCCTCAAAAATTTAGACAAAGCCATGCCCCTTGAGGAGGCGGAGCAATATTATCCTCAATGGTCGGATGAAGATGATGAATGGCAAATGGTCAAAAAATAATAAACTCACAATCTATCGGAGGACGCCGAAAATCCGATAAAGAGTAGGTAGAAACTTTAAAAGGACAGAATACCATGACTATCAAAGATCCGAATAAATTGTTGTCAAAGAGCGAACTTAATTTATTAGAAAGTTGTGCAAAAGAGCCTTTTGCTTTAGGTGCGTTTCATTCTCTGGATGATATTCTAACCAAACTGAAGGTGGAAGTTGTTATTGAGCCAGGAATACCGCAAAGAGATATTCACCCATATTACCCATATTTAGAGAAAGCAGAGAAATATTGGATTGAACAATTAGAAGGAATAACTGATCGAGACAGTGTGGAATCTTCGGAAATTCGAAAGAACATTAGGACGATTCAAAATGAAAAGAAGTTGTGGCCGGCGATGCGACTTCGTGGATTGTATGACCCTAAGAACAATATTATCAAGCTATTCCCGGACGAGATGCATGATGAGGTTGCTTGCGTATTAATAGACGAGTTACTTGTTTCTACACTTGCTCATGAAACGATGCACGCCTATTTCAATCGTCCTGGACACGAAAAGTATCCATACGTTTTATTTGTCGAAGAACCATTAGCAGAGTTTGGAATGCTTCTCTATTTGAAAGAAACTAAAAGTAGTTACTATGATTGGGCATATAACGATGTGAGTATTAAACAGACGTGCTATAAATATGGCGCCACATTGATGGATTGGCATATCCAGATGTGTGGGGGCGCATATACGATGCCGATACAAACACGGTGTCGAAAATATTTAGAAACTTATAAGCAACAACTCCCTGAATATAGTATTCCAGACTATGACAATCCATATAGCTTATTCGGGATTAGATCACGGCAAGCCATTGCGATTGATAATATTGAGATTAGTGCTAGTTGGAATCGATTCTCTTATGACTATCGAACACAAACGTTACTATTGGATGGGAATTGGAGTCCTCGGTTAATCTACACGTTACTCAATCATTATCAATACAGAGTGCAAAATGTTTATTTGCATAATCGTTTTTTTGTTGAAATTGATGGACGACCCTTAGATATCTTGTTTGATTCAGAGTGGGGAGACTGCGGAGAAGATATTCAAAGTTGGAAAAGATCGTTGCGCAATAATCCTAATCATTATTGGAATTATGATGTATTACAAAAATTAACAGATTTGTTTACTGATATAAGAGTTTTTGTATCACCGAAAAACAAAACGTTTTATTCAGATAATGGCATCCTTTTTCTACAGAGTACAAGAAGACCTGTTAAAGACGAGATTCAGCAATACATTAAGTCTCAAGAAGAGTATGAAACAATGCTAAAAACTGCTATGGAGAAACATAGTAAAAACTTTTAATCTTTAATAGTTATGATAATCAAAGTCACACAATTGCAACCGGCAAAGGTAGATGAGTTTTATGTTAACTCAAATTTCATCGTAAATTTTTACAAAGATGGCGATGGTACCACAATCAACATGATTGAAGGTGGAAAACTGATTCCCTATCTTGTTTCTGAAACGCCGGAACAGTTAATGAGAGTACTCCGCGAAGATGCTTTCCCTGTAGAACGATTTGTAGAAGAGCTGAAGGATCCAAGTGAGGCGTTGCATGTGCGCGTTTCCGGGAATATAGGGTAATAAACGTACTAAAAACACCATAAATTACAATCAAGACAATAGAAAATCCGATGCCTTAGTTCGGAAATGTTATGGAAGAAAAATTTGATTTAGAAAAAACACTGATTGAATTTAATCAAGATCAACAGTTCATAGAATTACGTGAGCGATATAGTACGCGTTCGTTTTTAGAGATTATGTCTGTAGAACGAAGCGAAAATCGCCATAGTTCTTTTCTCGCGTGGCTATTAGAAGCAAAAGATTTTGCTGTTAATGTAAAAGACCACCCTATTGTGCATCTTTTGGATATTGCTATTAGACGATTAGGAGAACAAGGTGAAATAATTGAGAAAGAAAACAATGCTGAAGAAACAAAATGTGACGCAATTACAGGGGAGAATGGCATAAAAAATATAGTGTTGTCGCGCAATATCAAAGACATAGATATAGAAGAAGTAAAGACTGAGAAAGCTGTAAAAGATGTAGCTATTACAGAAAAGGTAAAGTCATACAAGGAATCCATTCAAGACAGAATTGATATCTATATAAAATGTAAACTTAGGACATCTGTCTTTCCAGATGGTAAAGAAATTACTATCATCATAGAAAATAAAGTCGGCTCTACTGAAGGACAGGAGAAGAATTACAACAAATGGAATAATAATTCTTCCCAAGGTTGGCAAGAATATTGCCAAAAGAAACAAACGGAACGCTATTATACGGCTTGTCATAGCAACAATACAATATTTCTATTCTTAACCTCGGGTGTAGACAAAGGAGAAAATATTGTTGAAGCAAAGGACTCGCATTTTATCAGTATAACGTATCAAGATATACTGAATGAGATTATAGAGCCCCTTTTAGCAAATCAGAATTTGTCTTTAAGAGTACGCGTTTTATTAGATGAATATGTTTTATCATTATCTCTTCCCGGAGTGTATACCGAAGATGGCGAGAATAATAATGACAAGAAATCAATAAAATCTGCTATAATAATGGCAGAAAGGAAACAAGATGTAGAAAAAATCGCAGAGTTGCTTAATGATAAAAAAGATTATTTGACGTTGATTCTTTCTGCAGCAAAGTGCTTAAGTGAGGAAAATGAAATTATTGGTACAGAATACGATGCTGAAACTATTAAATCTGCAATATTTTTCACTCCAGAACAAGAAGAAAAAGAAATAATAAAAAATATATTTAATTTATTAAACGCATTCGGACATACTTATAAGAATCTATTTATTGCTATATTAAAAACATATATTAATAGCAAAGAATATCAAAATGATAAAAGAAAAGATGAAATAATGGATGTCTATAAGAGTTTAATTAGTAACGCAAGGGATTTGTCCGAATTTTTTGTAAAGCGAAATGATAGAGAACAATTGCAAAGCAAAAAAGGTAATCCAGGAAAAGGCGCTTTTGCAAAATTTGTAATACTGGAATATATAAAGTATTACACAAGTTCGAATGGAAATAATGGATTGGACGTACCTTACAATTATTTTAAGATTAATGATAACTATCCATTATTTAATATTACTGCCAATTCCGAACCTAAAGACAAAACTAGATTTTTTGAAGATATAGTAACATTTAATAATGAAAATTATTTGATATCCAATCAATGGGGGATAACTAGAAGTCTTGATGAAAATAAATTGGAGTCGTTTGATATAATTTTCAAGAAAATCTTTAAAAAACCATTGTTTAAACTTGAAAATGGAAAAGAATATTCAACAAATGCGAGTGATATGAAACAAAAACTTACCTTACAAAAACCGTGGAATGAAATCCTTAACGATTATACAATTACAGTAAAACGAATATACAAATAGTTAATTTCATAAGAATCTCACCAAGTCTCGAAATGATGCGGTGAGGAATACGATTAATAGTCTTATTAAAGAAAAGAAAACATCATGAACATCACAACAAACAGACCGTTTACCAAGTCGCTATTTAAGATAGCCCTATCTTGTCCGACGAAGTTATATTATGCGCGACATCCGGAATGGTATGCCAACAGCAATGACGAGAACGATTTCTTAGCGGCATTAGCGGAAGGCGGATTCCAAGTCGGCGAATTAGCGAAGATCTATACACATGTGGATGTCGATCTGCATGAGATAACTGACTACGCCAAGGCATTGGCAAAAACCGAAGAGCTCTTAGCTCGTGATAAAGTGGTGATTGCTGAGGCTGCATTTGGTTTCGAGAACATGTTCATCCGCGCGGATATAGTACGTAAAGATGGTAATCGCATTGACCTCATCGAAGTAAAAGCGAAATCCTTCAACCCGAACACAGATAGTTGGATGGCGAAACGCGCCAAAGAAAAGAACAGCATAAATACAACTTGGCGGGAATACCTTTATGATTTGGCGTTCCAACGATATGTGGTATCACTCGCGAAACAGGATTATGAGGTACACAGCTATCTCATGCTTGCCGACAAAAGTCGCGTTGCCGATGTGGATAATCTGAACCAACTATTCAAGATCCGCAAGGAGAACGGTCGCACATCCATCGAGGTCAATCCGGAAGTGAAACAGAAATTGGAATCGTCCGAAGTGGAAATACTGACTGCTTTTGACGCAGAGGATGTAGTTCAATCCATCATTAATGGCACAAGTGGAGAGCAAGCAGAGTATTTGGGCAATAGAAAGTTTGTGGACTTCGTAGAAAAGATGTGTGATGCTTGGACGAAAGACCAACGCATCGCTACAGATCTATCGAGTAGTTGCTTCAAATGTGAGTTCTGCAATCCAACTCAAGCGGGCATGAAAGACGGGCGAGATGAGTGCTGGCTCGACAAGGCGAAATTTGCGCCTTCCAAATCAAAGAAACCTCTAATCTCGGAGCTGTGGAGCCCTTCCAAACGGGATGAGATGATCAAGGCAAAATTGTATTATCTTGGAAATCTCACAGAAGAATGGGTCAAGCGGGAGCATAATAGCAGACTTGAGGACGGCTTATCTGCCTCGGATCGTCGTTGGTTACAAATAGCTATCGCCACGCAGAACAAAGAACTGATGGAGGAATTTGGCAACGACTTGCAAGGCGACACATATCTGGATTGCGAAGGGATTAAGGCATATATTAAAGCCCACGATATACGTCCTCCGTATCATATGATTGATTTCGAGACAACTGCGGTGGCATTGCCGTATTACGAAGGTATGCATCCATACGAACAGGTAACTTTCCAATTCTCACATCATATCATTACACCTAATGCAGATGGCACTTTTTACATTGAGCATGCAGGACAATGGTTGAATAACGACGTAAACGCATTCCCGAATTTCGATTTCGTTCGTGCGCTAAAATCCCAATTGGAGAAGGACAATGGTACTATCTTCCGCTATTCTCACCATGAAAACAACATCCTAAATGCCATTAAAGAACAAGTGGAACAGAGTAATGAAGCCGATAGAGAGGAATTGATTGCGTTTATTAATAGTATCACGCATGAGACTAATGGTCGCAAGGGTGAGCGGGATATGATTGACTTGTGCGATATAGTAAAAAAATTCTATTATTGCTATAACCAAATGCATGGTTCCAACTCTATCAAACAAGTGCTGCCGGCAGTACTGAATAGTTCTTCTTATCTTCAAAACAAATATAGCCAGAAAATCTATGGTAAAAACATTCCAAGCCAGAATATTCCGGCAGATGAGCCCATTGCATGGATAAGCCGCATGGCGGATGGAACAATTGATAATCCTTACCATCTGTTGCCTTCCGTCGCAACGTATTTAGGGTTGACTGAAGAACAAGCACAAAAATTAGAGGATTCGCAATCCGAATCGGTGGATGATATGACAGTAGCTAACGGAGGAGCAGCCTTAACTGCTTATAGCAAACTCATGTTTTGTGATGGTCAAATGGATCAGGCATTGCGGACAGCTCTATTACGTTACTGCGAATTAGACACCATGGCAATGGTATTTATTTGGGAATATTTCCTGCATATAATCTACCAACAACAAAATACTGCGAACTCGACACCTGGTCAATGGTAGTCATTTTGCAAAAACTATACAAAGTGTAAAAATTAAACAACAATATCATGTATAAAGACAAACGTGGAGTGATATACTCCGATGATAAAAAAACGCTACTCTATGTGAGTGACCAACTGGGCAGCGAGTATAAAGTTCTTGATGGAGTGACAACTATCAAAGGTTCAAACAATGGAAGCGAGAGAGGCGCGTGTGAGTGTATATCATGCCCGATTGTTCTTCCGGATAGTTTGCTTACGATTGAAAATCGGGCGTTTATGTATTGCGAAATCGATCGTATAGTCTTCCCAAATGGTTTGCAATCGATAGGTTCCAATGTTTTCTTTCAGTCTGCCATTTCAGAAATCTATATCCCTGCCAGCGTAACGCACATTGGTGAAGGAGTTTTTTCCTATTGTAATTCGCTTGTTTCTATCATTGTAGATCCGGCTAATCCTGTTTATGATAGTCGCAACAATTGTAATGCGATTATTGAAACAAAGACCAATACGCTCATTGCCGGTTGCCAGAATACCATTATCCCGGATGGAATAGAGCATATAGGCAAGGAGGCGTTTGAGTACCTCAAACTAATGTCCGTAACGATTCCGGATAGCGTGACGAGTATAGACGATTATGCTTTTGAACATTGTAAAGATTTGGTGGAGTTGAAAATAGGTAAGGGAGTTAAAACAATCGGCTCACATGCATTTTACGATTGTGGGAATATAGAAAGTATCCTATTGCCTGAAGGTTTGACGCACATAGGAGAACAGGCATTTTACAATTGTGGAATAAGGAGTATAGATTTCCCGAATAGCGTTACAGAAATCGGAGATCAGGCATTTGGGACATGCCGTCATCTTACGAGCATCCGTGTTCCGGATAGTGTTACTCGTATCGGAGACTACGCATTTAATCTGTGCAATGCGTTGAAATTCATCCATATCGGCAAAGGTGTACAAACAATCGGTGTTGCTGCCTTTGGAAACTATATAGGGTATACATCGGTGGTAGAAACAATAACGGTTGATTTGGCTAACCCGTGCTATGACTGTCGCAACAATTGCCATGCAATCATCGAGACAAAGACCAACACGCTGATAGCAGGTTGCAACAATACCAAGATACCTGACGATATAGAGCATATCGCGTCAGAAGCTTTCAGCGGATGTGCAGAAATCGAGCAAATGGAATTGCCAAAAGGAGTTAAGACGATTGGGCGAAAAGCTTTCAGCAGTTGTACCAAATTAGCAACCATCACTGTTCCCGATAATTTGACTGAAATAGGCGATGAGGCGTTTTGGGAGTGCGAAAAGTTGCAATCTGTTACTATTCCCAATGGTGTTTCAAAAATCGGGAAAGAAGCATTCAAGCGCTGCAATAGCTTGACATCGATCTCTCTTCCGGAGAGTGTTCAAAGTATCGGAGAGGAGGCTTTTTATGGTTGTGCATCGCTGCAGTCTGTAACGATTGCGGAGGGTGTAACAAGCATTGCTGATCATGCTTTCGACGGTTGTGAGAAACTTATTTCTATCGTTATCCCGACGAGTGTCAAAGTGGTGGGTTGGTACGCGTTTAATGAATGTCGGGCATTGTCTGCTGTTGTTTTCTGCGGAGAAATAGAAAAAATCGGCAAAACGGCATTTGCAAAATGTACTTGTTTGGCAAAAATTATTGTTCCTATTGGAACAAAAGAGCACTATGTAAAGCTGTTCCAAGCCGCAGAAATGCCATCCCTCAGCAAAAAGATACGAGAAGGAGAACCTTCGTCTATTAGTACGGTCAGTATCCAGGACGATGGAGATCTTATTTATGATGACGATGCCAAGACCATTCTCCATGCCTGCAAACCGACAGTTACGAAGATAGTCATACCCGAGACTGTAAAGAAAATCAACCCGGAAGCTTTTGCGGAATGCAAAGAATTAATCTCCGTAACGATAGGTCTTGGCACTAAATCGGTGAAAACAATAACCCGGAAACTCTTCCAACACTGTAAGAACCTGACACATGTCGTTCTTGGTGACTCAATTACGGCAATAGGGGTGGAAGCCTTCGCCGTAGATGGGTGGAAAGATACAGGTAATCGTAATTTACAATCTATTACCATACCTGCTTCAGTCAAGAAGATAGGGTTTCACGCATTTTATTCCTGTGATAAACTTACCGAGGTACATATAGTGGACTTGATGGCATGGTGTAATATGGAGTTTGACGGAGAGCACGCCAATCCTTTCGGTTTTGATTATCGTTTTCCTAAACATGTCCATCATCTATTCCTCGGCAAGCAAGAGATACATGACTTGGTAATACCGGAAGGTGTGACACGTATCCCCAAGGCTCTTTTTGCCGGTTGTGCTGATTTTACATCAGTAACGATACCTAGTACTGTCACGGCTATTGATGCTGATGCGTTCTATGGATGTACCAGAGTGAAAATGGCACGAATTCCTGATAGTGTTCATCAGATTGGCAAAAATGCGTTTGATGGTATAACCAATCTTATCTATTCAGGTCCGGCTAAATGGGAAGAGGATAATCTTTGGTGGGGAGCCAAGTGTCTGAATGGTTTTGAAGAAGGCAATTTTATATATGATAGCGAAAGAAAAGAAGCCATCTATGGTTGTCTCAAAGCAGATATAGGTGATGTTGTTATCCCGGATAGTGTCACTAAAATTGGAGACAGAGCATTTCAAGGATGTAGCGGCTTAACCAGCATTGTCATTCCAAATAGCGTCAAAGAAATCGGTAAAAGTGCCTTTGAAGGTTGTTCCGCTCTGAGGTTTATTACAATTCCCGATGGCGTTAAGGAATTGGCCTACGCGACCTTCAAGGGGTGCACGAACCTATCCTCTATTACTATTCCGGATAGTGTGAAGAAATTGAGCAGTGAAATTTTTCGCAATTGCATGAATCTGCAGAAGGTTCGGATACCGGAAGGAGTGGAAGGTATTGACGATTTTGTATTCGGTGGCTGTGGACGTTTGACAGAGATAACCATTCCGAAGAGTGTTACACTGTTATACAGCTGGGCTTTTCATTCGTGTGCAGGATTGGAGACGATTATCTTCCAAGGACCCGTTCAAATGGGTTATTGGTGTATCTATGGCTGCAATAACCTTAAGCATGTCATCATCCCAAAGGGAACAAAAGAGCATTTTCTCAAACAAGACAAAGGAACAGATCTTGGAATCAAGAATTTTGCGAACCTGCTGGAAGAGGAAGGTTCCAATGTCGCCGAACAGCAGCAAGAAGTGATAACACTCTTGATTATGGCACAAGGTTTTGACAAGGGAATAGGTGTGCCTCAGAACGGCGAGATGGCTATCTCGCTATACAAGCAGGCTGCAGAGAAAGGCAGTCCGGAAGCCGCCTATCGTCTCGGCGTTTGTTATCGTGACGGAGAATATGTGCAACAGGATAAGGAAGCCGCCCTGACATACTTCCGCCAAGCCGCCGAATCGAAATACAAGGATTCGGAAGAACAAATCGCTAAATTACAATAATAACGCATATGAAAAATCACAAATCCAATTGGTTTAAGGTTAATTCCTTTGTGTTGTCACTGCTTTTGGGAAGTGTTCTGCTTCTCTTGCTGTTTGTCGTTGTGGCTACCCTTTCCGGAGCATGGCCAAGTTCTGAAATATCTGCGCAGATTATGGCAGCCTTGGCAGGAGCTGTAGTGACGGCAATCATTACGATGTTTTTGCTGATGGGACAGACTTCGAGTGAAGAAAAGAAAGAGCGTAACTCCAAGATCTTCGAAGAGAAATTGCGCATCTACAATGATTTCTTGCAGAAGTTATGCTCCGTAGTCAGCAATATGGAGATTTCCAAGCAAGAAGAGATAGAACTGGAGTTTCAGGTAGCCATGATTGCTATGCATACTTCTGCCGAGTCCATCAATCAAGTAAGTGAGCAAGTAGGCAGGATTATAGCAGGAATCAAAACCAAGGAGAATACCAATGGCGAAATGCTGAATGAACTCTTTGCTATTGCTGACACATTCTACAAAGAACTGTATGGTCAAGAAAATGAGCAAGATGATTCGCGAATACCAACAATAGAAAATTTCAGAATGATTCTGTTGACAGGTGAACAGATCAAGAGTTATTGGTTTAAACGACGCGAATTGGGACAAGATGAAATATTAGAAAGAATGAAAAATATTAGAGCGCTGGTAACTAAAGGAGTAGCAGATAATTCTTGGAATGATAACGATTCAAATCAATTGATATATTATTTTGGCAAAGATACCAGGAGCACCTCATTGTTAGATGGGTCTGATGTTTTTCCTTCTATTAGAGTGTACTTAGTATTTGATAAAAGCATCAGGTCATGCAAGTTGCTTATACAAAACAGGACAGCCAGAAACAGAGATACCGATGGAGATCCTAAAGGTGGTTTCAGTACGTTTTTGGAAAAAACGGAAACCCAAGAAATGGTAAATGAGATTTTGCCGGGGCATAATTTCCAAATACCATTGATTCCCGGATTTGGATGGGCTTTTACATACAAAGAAATTCCGTTCGACGAGACGGACGAGAATATCGCCAACGAGATAGACATCCTCTTGACTAAAATCCGTGAATATCGCGACAAGCACTATCCTTTCGTAGAAGAATAGGCAGATTATACAAAATGAAACAAAAGCCGATTATCAAATTATTCTTGAAAGAGAACGTACGTGTACATGTGACTGATTTTGAACTACTGAAAATCAGTTTCTATGGTTGCGATGCGCGATTTAAATATGAGGTGCGAGATAAAGAAACCAACACGCTGCTCAATACCGATATCGACACTATCGAATATGCGTTTATGGGTGTAGATGACAGCGAAGAGATCTATTATTTCCTGGAGGAGAAAGGCATTGACTTCAGCGCAGAGTATGACGATGACTACGACAAACTGCCTGTCGAAATACGAAAAGAGTTTGAGCAATACGAACTCAGCCAGTACAATGAACTATACCATGACTACTTCTTCGACGGAGGCAGTGATGCACAGGATGTAATTTGCGAAAAGTTACTCGAAAACCTCTATCCATCTCCGGGCGATATATATGTTATCTGCGGCGATAAAGTGAGTTGGATAGATATCACGAGCGATTATTTCGGTATTCATCCCCCAAGTGATGATATCTTGATTCATCGTGTATATAATATGGATAACGAAGACTGGATATATGAAATTGAGGGGGTGTATTTCGAACTCGGTATGATATATTCACAGCCTCGCCAACATACGTTGTTATTCTACGAACGGGATGATGATAGTCGTTATGTCGTCACAGAAGATGATATTACCGAAGGTGCTTTCCCTGATTACGACGGACAAGCCGGAGACGAACTGTACAACTATTATTCGGTATAGAGAAGCCGTAGAATAACCTTTATGGCTAATTAGTGCTAATTGCAAAAAAGATTAACTTCTATTTTTTTATTTGAAAATAAAGTATTATCTTTGCCGCGCCAAATCGGAAAGTGCCCCGATGCCGAACAAAGACCGGGCGAAACTTTAAAAATTTAATAGCATATGGATAAACTACTGAAAATCCCATCTGAACTGCTCAATTATGATGCATGCAGTCAGGATATCTGCCAAGTGGATGGCATAGATCAGTGCATCTCTCCTTATTCGGTAATAGAAATAGAGAAGGAGTTTCGCAATGAATATGTGAAAGCAAGGGATTTTTTTTCCCCGCTCTATAGTATAGGTTGTAAATATGTTTGGGCGCAGCAAAAGGATGCAGACGGGGTGATTTTTACCAAAGGAGGGGAGAAGAAAATAGATTTTAGATGGTGGAGAAAAACGTATTACGTTTACAAACGGGCAAATAGTTATGATTCTAACAAATACGTTATATCTTTTGGAAATGAGTATTGTAAAAAAGAGATTCGGTTTGAAGATGAAATAGAATTACTGCGCATTGACGAAAGAGACTCCGTCGTAGCTAAGAATTATGATTTTTATATCAACAACTATTACGAGAATGTGAAGATAGAAGGCACAGACAAGGCGAAAAACAATCATCTGTTCTTCCGTGTACCTCAACCCAACGAAGAACCGGCAGATGGCAAGTTGGTAAGATTGACAGAAGCGCCTCGTTTAAACAATGACGGAAGCCGGCGGGACGAATTCTGGAGCAAGCCCATTACTTTGCATTCCGCTGCGGTAACGTATGTTGAGGAAATTGAGCTGAACTGTTATGAGTCTCATCAATACAAAGGTAGCCGTTTGTATCTCATAGGACTATTTCCTAAAGAGATGTCGGAAAAAGACAAACGACTCTTCTGTGAGGGCATTCCTTATGTGGATGTATGGGAAAGTCCTGAGTTGGTCGTCAAAAAACTCAAAGACGCCGGCTGGGGAAAATAAAGTATGACAGAACGGCGAGAATATAGACAAGGTCGATACGTTTTTCTATTAGACGATAACGACCATACCATCTGGATTAAACATGGGCATATCGGTAGGTGCAAGACTTACCGAATCCCCTCCTCTTTAAATATAGAAGGAGTGTGTTATGCCATCACTTCCGTGGAACTTGGGGCATATAAGTGTCCGCGTACGTTGCAGCATTTGGTTTTCCCGGATACAATCGAATATATTGATGAGGATGAGTTTAGCCACTTGCCGAATCTCCGTAGTGTGTATATAGGCAAAGGAGTGCAATACCTGAACAACTGGCATTTCCGTTGCTGCCCGAAGTTGCATACCATTACGATTGACAGGCACAATCCGTATCTCAGAACACAAGACGGATTGGTGTTAACGCAAGATGGAACGACCTTGCTGCGGAGCCTGTTCAGGCGTAGAGAACTCATTATCCCGGAAGGAGTGACGCGTGTAGAAAAAGTCGCATTCTGGTATGATGACAAACTGGAAAGTATAACCTTTCCAACTTCAATATGTGAAATAGGCGATAGCAGCTTCTCAGACATTCCGAATCTGAAAAAGGTAGTTATCCCTAAGGGGACGGAAAAACGAATGTGCAAAATCGTATTGGGACTTCTGCTTATTGCCTTATTGGTTTTTGGCAGTTGTACGCGTCTAAGTCAACCGCAGACTCTTGAAGGGATTTTGCAGAGTTTTTATAATTGCTCAACGGTAGATTGGGCATTGATAGACACGCTTTATTACCGCCCGTACAACTGCGACTGGCCGGACGAGATCGGAGCACAAATACATCCCAACTTCCCGCCCGAATATTCAGCAAGATACTGGCATCGATTGCAGAACGCCAAGACCTACCTTCATCAGCAGACTTTGCCTCTCCGATCAGGTGCCTCCGAGGAATTCGTTAATCAACTGAACCGCACCGAATCGGCCCTGGACAGCGTATTTGTCCATATTGTCAGCCAGGAATATTACATGCGCATTTTCGTGGATTGCTACGAAGAAATCATGCCGGCGGAGATAGACAAATGCTTTGAGAAACGCCAAAAGTGAATACAAATGACGACTCAAGAGAATGATAATGAAATATCTACCTTTGAAGGTACGCTAAAGCGAGCCAAGGAGGGCAATGCCCTGAGCCAAAACTTGTTGGGCCTTTGGATTCTGCACTCCCAATTGCCGGAAGGTATGCAGGTCGATGAAGATCCGTTCGAATTGATCCGATTGTCCGCCGAGCAAGGTTTTGCCGCTGCCCAATACAATATGGGCGTCATCAATGAGACGGGCTGTTTTGGAGGAAAAGTAGTAGATACCGAAGAACAGAAGCAAGCCTTTGAGTGGTATCGTAAAGCAGCAAATCAAGGATGTGCAGAAGCGATGACATCGGTAGGATGGTGCCTCTACAAAGGGATCGGCGTAGAATCGAATCTGTCTGACGCTCTTTCGTGGCTGAAAGAAGCAGCAACTAAAGGAGATTTGCGCGGGCAACTGCTATTGGCGGAGATTTATGCAAAGGATGAACGCTGCTACGATAAGGATGAGGCTTTATACTGGTTCTGCCAACTCGCCCAACACGAATCACTTCGTACACCCGAATTAATAGGATATGCATTTTAAATTATACAGCAATGAAAGAACGTATGACATCCCATTATGACACTCCGGCACAAAAGCCGTACGCATTGTATATTCACGGCTTAGGATCCAGCGCGGCGTCAGGGACGAAATCTTCTCTGGCGCGCAGTCTGGACGGCTATGAATGGCTATCACCGGAAATAACGCATAACCCGTTTGAATCATTAGATATACTGAATGAGTGGATTGCTGCATTCCAGCCGGCTCTGATTGCCGGTACGTCGATGGGCGGTTTGTTGGCGATGTATGTCAACAGTCCGAATGCCGTCAAAGTAGCCGTCAATCCGTGTATTGAGATAGAACGAGTGCTACGTAAGATAGGGTATGGCAAGCATCCCTATCTGCAACCACGGGAGAATGGCGAGACGGAATATACTATTGACGAACCGATGATTCGGCAGTTCATCTCGTTCCGTGAGACTAACACACCTGTTCCCGGAATACGGAATATTGCATTGTTCTCCACGGACGACGAACTGATTGGGCGTGAGTTCTCCAAGAAAAACGCAGCTATCTTGGAATCCTTGGGCTACGAGACTTATTGGAATGCCAAATTCGGGCATCGCTGCAACGAACAAGCCGCCAAACAAATCAAAAATATTCTATCAGGAAACTTATGACAAAAGAACTTCTTCAGGTCGTTTATGATAACGGTCTTTTATGGTATCTGCTACGCGGGGTGAATGACAGTCTATCGGATCGTTTGGATGCCAATCCTCCGGCTCAAAAAACAGCAGAAGAGATTCTATCTCTCCTGCCGGAAATACATATGAATGAGACTACTCGAGCCAGGATGGAAACCTATCTGCACGGCATCATCCATTGTGTGACAATCGATGCAAAAACGCTCTTAGCGTGATCGTCACAACTCCCGCCGCATCAGCAAAAGCCGATGGGACGGGTTTGATTTTTGTTCAGATACTCGCTGTCACAAGCCTGACGGATTTTGTTCAGATCTCTGCCTTCCTCCGGAAAGAGGATAGAGTTCACTATCTGTTTGCGGGCGATATTCTCAATCTGGCCGCCGGAGAAAGCATACTGCTTCGCGAGTGTCCAGGCATCCTCTTCGCTGATTTCCGGCAACATTGCCTTCCAGATATGACGACTCTCCTCTGCCGTTGGTTTGAGGAACTCTACCTTGTAGAGGAACCGACGGTCGAACGCTCCATCCAGATTCTGCGTAAGGTTTGTTGTCGCAATCAGGATGCCGTCGAAGTTTTCCATCTCCTGCAAGAGGATGTTCTGCATCGTGTTCTCCATCTGATCCACCGAGTGCTCCACATTCGTCATACGCACGCCGAGCAGGGCGTCCGCTTCATTGAGGAGGAGAATAGGCGTCTGATCACTCTCTTTACAAATCCGGCGGTAACGCGTGAAGATCTGCTTCACGTTCTTCTCACTCTCGCCGACAAACTTATCGCGCATCTGGGACATATCTACCTGCATGATATCGCGCCCTGTTTTGCGTGCTATTTGCAGAACGGTCTCCGTCTTTCCTGTTCCCGGCGTACCATAGAAAAGGCACGCGAAACCTTTGCGCATACCATGCGCCTCCAGGCTCTCCTGCACTTGCCGGAACTTCTCCTGCGAGAGCAAGTTCTCCAGCTCAGAAACCTGTCTGGTGGTCTTTGTCGGATAAAAAAGAGCCTTCTTGCTGATACTTTCCGCGTCAATCACGCCTTGTTTGGTGCTTTTCACAGTAACAGGACACAGTTCGCTCATCAGATCATTGGCTGCGCGGCGTGAAAGGCACCACTCATTCGCATTGGCTAATTCTCCTCCGGCGGGTTCAAGAATAGATTTCGTGAGTAGTTCGTGCTTGTTGCCGCGGAAAAGTCGCAGCTGCGAAAGACCGCACCGCATGTCAAAAAACTCCCGGAACTCATCACTATCCATCGTAAATTTCGGGCTGTAATAATATCCTGTGCAAACATAGACAAGAATTATCCAGCTCTCTTTGGAAAGGGCGTATTCGTTTATTTGTTGGCAGAAGCCAAGCTGCATATTGGCTGCAATCATAGCAGAAGTGGTTTCGTAGGCTTCGTGTATATCGATGTCATCACTCCGATAGGAGGATATCACTTGGAAAAGCTCGTCCATCAGCTGATCTCCGCTCATATTGCTATAGTCCAGCGGCTCTACATTTTGGTTAGCCTGAAACGCAGTAATGACACGGATAGGGATCTGGTAGCACACCACTTTGTTTTTATTATATCTGCGCTCGGAGAGATACTTCTTATCGCGCAGGACGGCAATATCCTGATAACAAGACATGATGGAAAGATTGCTGCAACCGAGGCTCTTTGCCAGTTGCTTCGTCTCGATGCTATCGTCGGGATACTGGTCTACAAACTCCGCGAGCAAGAATGCCTGCAACGGAGTGATGTTAAGGCGGTTACCTAACTCGGTGGCATAGAACGCCATGATAGGGCGCTTGATTTGTTGTTTGGGAGAGCCGTTATTTTCCGCCATGTTTGCCATGTGCTCCATCAGTTCCATGAGACACATGTCATTCAGATCCTCATCGGCGGACAAGGACTCAAAGCACTTTTGAGAACTTTTTAAAGATTTGGTGGCCGTCTTACCGTAGTTTTCTGCTAACCATTCACTGAATTTCTTTTCCATATCTACCTCCTGATTTTAAATTGTAAAACTGAATTTTCGCCGCAAAAGTAATAAAAAGGTTTTAAATTAAAAAATAAAAGTTAACGAAAAATGAAAAAAAATAGCTTTTATTGGGCTAATTAAGGCTAATAAGAACTTCTATTTTTTAATCCCAAAATAAAGTATTACCTTTGCCGCAAAAAAATTTTAAACGCGCATAAGTATGAAAACGAACAAGAAAACAAAAATGGAAGAAAACGAGTATTGGTTGGATGAGTTATTGGAGCAACCTGAAAACCACAAAGTAGAACCAGATGGTTCGGTATTGTACGGCTGTGATAAGGAACCCGGAGTGTTCTCGCAAGGCTGGTGGCTGGACAAGAAGAATGCCCTGGAGCATGTATGGTTGGCTAAGAATCCGTTCAACGATAAATATGATCGTGAGTTGCATCGTTCAGGGCTAAGGCTCTTTCATCCGGACGCGTACCGTATATTTTTCCCGTTCACTTATATTTGGGGATTGATTGCCGATATTATCCACCCGGATTATGGCACTCGAGGCGATGCCCGGGAGCGTTTTTTTGAATCATCGGTAGGCGAGATAGTGCTGCTCTTGATCTTTGGAATAATCGTAAGTGGAGCCGCTATCATCTTCTGCAAACTAACAGGAATAGGCTTGGTGTGATTTTCTTGCGGGATACAAGTATAGCCAATAATAGAATAAATTCTATTTTTTGCGGAAAAAAGGCACTTTTATTTGCGTATGTCAGGAATTTTGTGTAATTTTGCAGCGAAATTAGAAACACACACAATCTAATACATAAAAACACAAATCTATGAGTGATGTAACCACATTGATGTACGTCGTTCTGGCGGCATCGGTCTTGGCTCTCGGGTTCGCCTATTATTTCTATCAGTGGATGTTAGGAAAAGACGAAGGCACCGAGCTGATGAAGAAGATCGCTTCACACGTTCGTAAAGGAGCGATGGCTTATCTCAAACAACAGTACAAAGTAGTGACAATCGTCTTTGTCGTATTGGCGGTTATCTTTGCCGTGATGGCGTATTTTAACCTGCAGAACGGTATCGTCTGGTTCGCTTTCCTGACGGGCGGTTTCTTCTCGGGTCTGGCGGGGTTCTTCGGCATGAAGACCGCGACGTATGCTTCTGCTCGCACGGCTAACGCGGCTCGTCAGACGCTGAACGCGGGTCTGCAAGTAGCATTCCGCAGCGGCGCGGTGATGGGTCTGACGGTAGTGGGACTGGCGTTATTGGACATCTCCGGCTGGTTCCTGATCCTGCAGAAGACGGGTCTGCTCGCGCTCGTAGGCGCGGACGCGGACCTTATTACTATCACGACGACGATGCTGACCTTCGGCATGGGTGCTTCGACGCAGGCGCTCTTTGCCCGCGTAGGCGGAGGTATATACACGAAGGCTGCGGACGTAGGTGCCGACCTCGTGGGAAAGACGGAGTATAACATCCCGGAGGACGACCCGCGTAACCCTGCGACGATAGCGGATAACGTAGGCGACAACGTAGGTGACGTAGCGGGT
>OCTW013397976.1_pt1 | contig 25803 bp, 51 predicted proteins | sample 1539671 | NCBI WGS metagenome assembly OCTW01 (sample SAMN02144230, study PRJEB22623) | gut metagenome | biome: sheep rumen | host: Ovis aries | place: New Zealand | reverse complement strand
GTAGAAAACCAAGCACAATTAAATACTGAAGAAGTAAGTACTGAAGTACCAAAGACTAAGAAACAAAATAAGCGCAAGACGTTCGTACCACCGACCATCGAAGAGGTCCAAGCGCACATCGAGGCCAAGGGCTACCACTTCGACGCACGACAATTCTTTGACTACTACGAGGCGAGCGACTGGCACTTCAAGAACGGCAAGCCCGTCAGGAACTGGAAGCAGTGCTGCGTGACGTGGGAAGGAAACCACCACAGCACCACGCGCGAGCAGGGAAGGGGCCGCAACGATGCCTACAACTTCTAGGACTTGCCCCTATTGCGGCAAGCCGTACCCGACCATCCAGATACCAAGCCTGTTCGGGGACAAGGGCAGGACGATACAGAGCCGTGTGTGCGGGTGCGAGGGCGAGAAGGCCCACGAGTCCGAAGAGGCGCGAAGGAAGCTGCAAGCCGACCTGACGAGGGCGTGGCACAAAACGGGAGTACCCAAGAGGTACTGGGACGTCAAGCCCGACCATGACGGGCTCATTGACATGGAGGCCGCTGGTGGCATGTACTTGACTGGAAAGAAGGGCACGGGAAAGACCACCAAGGCATGTGAGATTCTGAAGGCCTACGTCCGCAGGGAGCAGCGGGACGGATGGGTGTCGGCACGGTTCATGAGCGTGCCAGACTGGCTCGCATCGCTCAGGGGACAGTGGGGCGAGCAGGAGGAAAGGGCCTACAAGCGTGCGGCGGTGAGCAAGTTGCTCGTGCTCGATGACATAGGTAAGGGCAACCCGACAGGGTGGGCCATAGAACGGCTCTTTCGACTCATTGACGAGCGGTACAACCAGATGCGGCCGACAATCTACACGTCACAGTACAATCTCGGTGACCTGAGCGACCGTCTGACCATCGAAGGTGACCTAGAGACGGCAGACGCCATCGTGAGCAGAATCCACGAGACGTGCAAGGGCGTGAGGTTCGACGGACCAGACCTGCGAATCCACCCAGAGAACCGCAATATTCCCGCTGATGGCGGGCCAATCATATGATATACTATTCCTAGGCAAGGGACGGACCAAGTTGAGGGGAGTATGGCATGGACGTCGATTTCGTCAAGACCAGCATCGGCAGCTACAAGACCCGACTGAAGGACCGCGAGGATGACGCAATAGCGGCCATAAGGGATGGCTCATACTGGGTGGCAGAAATTGCGCTCAGCGAGTGCGCAGGATTCAAGGCCGTCATCGATGAGCTTGAGTTCCAGCTTGAGGTAATGGAGGCCGACAATGCGTAGAGGCGTGGAACCAGGCTCCATCTTTTTTGCGATTCACGCTTGCAACCCTAGTGTATAGGTGTATACTAGTATCAGCAAGAAGGGAAATAGAGAGAAAGGAAAGAAAATGTGGAATGACCTCAGGGACGAGCAGACGATTATCGTCTATAACACGTGGCCGGACGAGGGCGATAGGTGCCTTTACGAAGGCAAGGTTGGAGACATGAGCGACGGGATGCGTTCACGTCTCCGCGTGGCATCCTTCTACCTTCTAAGCGATGAAGAGGAATACGACATAATCGCCATCATCTAGCAGCGAATGGGGCTGGGAAACCAGCCCCATTTTCTTTTGAAAAACTTCTCGATTCTCACTTGCAACTGAACGTTATAGGTGTATACTTGCTACAGCAAGCAAGGAAAGAGAGAGAAAGGAACCCAGCAATGATGAACCTCAACGACTTCCAGAACGCAATCAACGACTACCTGACCAACAGCGACCAGAACCCCGAGGATTGGGACGTATGGGGAACCGCAATCCAGCTCCGCGACGAGTACCCCAACGCCGAGAGCATAGACGATATCGACCCCGACGATTTCACCGACGCCCTCAAGAACCACGAGAACTAGTCTGGTTCATATGGTCATGCTCGTTGACGCGAGGCTACGGAAATAGCTGCCAGAGCGAACTAGAGCGAATCTCAGGCGCTGCAAAGCAGAAGATGGACAACTTATCGTGTTCGGCGGAAATGGCACTACAAAAAGGCTCTCAGAGCCTCGCAGTGCCACCGCCGGAATGGAGGATGGAATGTGCCAGTCGATCGAGGAGGTCGACCGCATCTCATGGGAGGCAGACATGATGCTCGCCGAGGAGCATTTCGATGCCATGGATGAGGATGCATACGAAGACAGCGATTATGCAGGAGAAGGAATGGAGGAGGACGCGGAATGATCGACGGGAAGGTGCTGCTCATTGCGCTCATGGCGCTCTGCGGAGCCAATCTTGCCATGATCTGGCAGATATCCACGCTCGCAGACAGGGTGCATGACGTGCAGGAAGACATGCATGCCACGGCTAGGTGGCTAGCACGCATGGAAGCGTACAGGCTCAGGGTTGCCGGAAGGAAGGAAGATGGGGGAAATGACGATGAAGATTAGCGACGAGCTGCGAGAGTTTGCCGATGCTGAAGTACTTAGCGCAATCGAGATTTCCGACCTGAAGCGCATGGCCAAGCGCATCGACCGCGAGATGGTCGAGCTGCCAAAGGACGCAGACGGCGTGCCCATCCATGTGGGGGACACGATATATGACAGCGCCGGAAACGATGTAATTGTGACCAGTTTTTCGGTGCACTGCGAAGGATTCGACATTTTCGTTGACGGGAACAGCAGCCATGACCACACGCCAAGCCACTACACCCATGAACGTCCCGACAGCTGGGAGCGTATCGCGTACGACATAGAGACGGTCGTGCCAATTGACGACGAGGGCGATGAGCGATTAAGGCACGAGTTCGCCGACCGCATCCGCAGGCTGGCGGAGAGGATGAGTGGGGACCGTGGCACGCATGCACAGATGACGAGACGGGATAGGTCGGACGCGACCACTTCTGCAGCCACGCCCCGCACGGCGCCGACGGGCCGGCAATGCTCGATGCGATTGATTTGAGGAACGGGAGGGGAAGGCGATGAAGACATATCTCATGCACAGGGACGAAAACCCTGCATACGGCGTCACCGAGTGGTGGAAGACCGAGGACGGCAAGGCCCTCTGCGTCGACTTCAACGTCAAAATTTGCAAGACGATAGTCCTTCCGTATGACACGGAGCGCGGCAGGGTCAAGAGCTGGACGAAGCTTGGTGTGTGGCGAAAGGACATGACCGGAGGCAAGGCCATACGCGAGCTGGGATACGAGCCAGTTGAGGACGGTGACGGCGATGGCATATAGCGATTACGGCGCGTTCGTGTACCTCAACGGAGAGCGCAGAACCGATAAAGAGGACGTAGGCGTATACGACACCGACGAGGCCTCATTGCCTTCTGGAATCCGCATATTCGCGAACATCCTGAAGCACCCTGACGGCTGCGAGTGGTTCGAGCATTCCCACCATGGAGTCATGGGAGATGGCATCATCCGTGTCGGCTGCTACAAGCAGGGCTGGCCAGAGCTGTACGAGTGGGGGAACGGCAAGGACAAGCCGACACTGTATACGTTCGATGACCTTTGCCGCAGGTTCGGATGGGACGATTACGAGCTGTACGGAGACGAGAGGTACCCAACCGAAGAGTACGACAAGGAGTTCGACTTCCTGGGGTGGCACTTCGACTTCTGGGGCGACAATTGCGGAGGCACGCCGAAGTACGGTGCGACCATGAGCTGCAATAAAGAGCATTGGGCATGCACCTACGACTATGGGTTTGGGGCTGGTTTCGATGACATCCACTAGCGACGAGCGCCGCGAGGTGGCGGCGAGGCTGCGCAAGACGCGGGGAATCATGGCGTTCGTGGACGCGCTTGGCATCGACCCCGACGGCGACTGGTGCTGGACGGACGTGAGCAGGCGCGTGGCCGACCTGATAGACCCGACGTGCGAGGTTGCCCCATTTGATGAGGAGAACATGCGACTTCCGCACTGCTCGGTATGCATGCAGCCGATACTCAAGCCGTGGCCAAATTTCTGCCCCAACTGCGGCGCACGCGTCACGGGCGGGGGCGATGCCTGATGGCGGAGTACATCGTTGACACGACCGATGGCATCTACAACGCCCGCATGACCGGCGAGCTGGTGCGATGCAGGGACTGCATATGGGGCAAGGCAGTGGAGCAGGTCGGCTGCGTGCGATTCAAGGACAGGGGAAGCGACGGGCCCAAGGAACCAGACGGATTCTGTGCGTGGGGCGAGAAGAGGGAGGGCAAGCGATGAAGGCATATCTAATGCACCGTGACGTGAACCCGGGCTACGGCACCAGCGAGTTCTGGTATACCGAGGACGATAAAGCTATCTACGTGGACTTCAACGCCCACATCTGCGAGACGATGGCCTTCCCGTATGACCTGACGACGAGCGACAGGGTCACGAGCTGGGAGGAGATTTGCGTGTGGCACAAGGACATGACAGGCGGCGAGGCCATCCGCGAGCTTGGCTACGAGCCGGTGGAGGAGGCAGAGCATGACGAGCGCTGAAATGGAACCGAATGGCGGAATCCTACGCGAATTCGATGAGGATTCATGGGCAGAATGCCCGCATTGCGGGGCCCGTTTCCGCATGTGGGACTCGTGGTTTGGCAGCACGCTCTGGGTGCGAGATGGCAGCGATTTCGAGCCGGTGCCGGCATTCAGGTGCTGCCCGAACTGCGGCAGAGAGCTGGAAGGGAGCGGCAGCGATGCGTAGGTGCGAAGACTGCAAGCACTCCGAGTGCCTGATGCCCATGACGCCGGACCTGCCTGACCTGTGGATATGCAAGGCGCGGGGAGGAATGGGCGTGCTGCACCCGGTGCTGCGTGCGCTTACGTGCAGGGGATTCGAGTCAAGGTACAGGTTGCAGAGGAGGGATATAAGTGGCAAAGGACAGGAACAGGCACGCAAGGATTCGTGAGCCGAAGCAGGAGCCGCTGTTCGACACGGCAGCACGGGAAATGGGGCAGGCGCTTTACGACGTTTCCTATGCTGCCGTGGTGGGGATTGGCGACTTTTGTTACTCGGTGACGGACTGCCTTCTCGATCTCGCAAAAAAGATGGAGGAGGTACGGAATGACGAGCGCTGAAACGGTAGAGCTGCCCAAGGACCGCAAGGGCCAGACGCTGCATATCGGCGACGAGGTCTTAGTCTTCAATGGCATGGAGCCAGTCGCCCAGGGCGAGGTCACAGGCATGACGCTGGTATGCTTCACCCGTGGCATCTGGTCCGTGAACCTGCACATGGGCGCAGTGGGAGACAGGCGCTATCGCACAAGCTGTGGAGGCTTCGACCCGCGCGAGCTCGAGAAGATAGAGGTGGGCAGCGATGACGATGACTAGCGACGAGCGCCGCGAGGTGGCGGAAAGGCTGAGGCAGATGGCTGATGCACACGACGCGACCGAAGCGAGCCACGTGGCCCGTGCTCTCGGGCTTGAGTACAAGGTGTACGGGACCGTCGTGGCTTTCGACAGCGCCGACATACGTAACATCGCCGACCTGATAGACCCAACATGCGGCAGCAGGCTCGACTAGGGAGACAGGCATGAAACCTCGAAAGGTTACAGCAAGGATAAGCTTCTGCGTGGATGGAGGCCACGTTGCGACAATCGCGCTCGGGAGGAAAACAGTTCCACGTGTCGCAGGAGCACTGGCAGAAAGGGCTGCACTCAAGAGATACAGGAGCGACGATATTCTTGCATGGCTCCTGAACGTGGCTGGAGAGACCACGGAAGACATAGCAGACAGCACTGGCAGGAGCGAAAACGCTGTCCGCTCAGCAATAGGCAGAGTGGATGCAGGGCGGCATGAGTCCGAAGAAATCGAAATATAGGAGGTGACGCCAGTGGCAACGGAAGCCCAAATCAAGGCACAGAAGAGGTACGACGCGGCGAACACGCGGCAGGTTCACCTGAAGCTGAATCTCCGCACCGACAAGGACGTTCTCGCGCGCCTCGATGAGGTACCGTGCAAGCAGGGGTACATCAAGAGGCTGATTCGCGAGGACTTGGAGCGGGCGGAAGAGTAGGGGCAGGGGGCATCGCAAATGGCGGTGCCCTTATGACCACGTGAAGCACCTATATTGCCCGACCTGCAAGAAGGTCACGGCACACAAGCAAAGAAGGGAATGGTAATGGAGCGAGAGTACGACTACGACAAGGCACCCAACAGCGTGATTGCCGCAATCAACGAGGCGGCACTGGGAGCAGTGAACCGAGTGTTCAAGATGCTTGCCCTGCGCAAGGTGAAGGTACAGCTTGACGAAGGCGCGTTCATGCCAGAGCGTGCGCACGACACCGACGCTGGTGCCGACATTCGGACGCCCGTGTCGTTCGTGCTTGCCGCGAGGTCGAGCCACACCGTCAACACTGGCGTTCACATCCAGATTCCGTCGAACACCAAGTGCGACATTCGCTCGAAGTCTGGGTTGAACACCAACCACGATATCATCAGCGAGGGTCTGATTGACGAAGGTTTCAGCGGAGAGATTCGGGTGCGGTTGCACAACCTGAGCGACGAGCCGTACACGTTCAATCGCGGTGACAAGATTACTCAGCTCGTGGTGACGCCTGTGTACTACCCTGAGTTTGAAGAGGTCGAGCAAGTCGAGGGAGGGGAGCGTGGCGAGAATGGCTACGGAAGCACGGGACGGTAAGATGGACAAGTAGATACACGCCAGCTTTTGCATAAAATGCGAGCTTGGCAAGGGTGAGTATCCAAAACGCGAGATAGGCCCAACCGTAAGGATTACTACTCAACTGTCGGCTCGCAGGCCTGTCTAGGTACCTCTCAGGCCCTCTGATGCGATTTGGCCCGATAGGCAACATTAACGGACAATTCCAAAGATTCTCGCAGGTAGTCGGCCTACCATCTGCTATACTAGACTCAGCGAGAAGGGAAACCCCGAGTAGATGGGAGTAGGCATGAACGACAAGCTGAGCAAGAAGATGGATGAGCTGTTCGATGAGCTGGTGCCGAGCTGCGGCAAGGCCGAGACCGAGGCTGGCGAGATTGTCAGGGCCTTCAGCCGAATCGCCTATCGGTACTTCAACGATGGTGACAAACTGGGCATCGGATACGGCAACGAGACGTGCAACGCCGCTGGCCGATATCTCCTAGAGCACGCTCACGGCAACAAGGACGTCATCGACTCCATCGGCCAGATGTGGGGAACATACTCGGACAAGCGGTACGAGACGGCTCTGGACCAGCTCGGGTGGGCGGTCCTCCAAATCCTTGGTGACAACCCCGCCCTCCGCGAGACTGAAACCGAAGACATGTGGGACCACTTCGTCAAGGATGAGGACGTCGATGACTACGAGGAAGACGAGTGGTACGACGATGAGGACGAGTGGGACGATGGAGAGGAAGAGTGGTAGCCGTGATTCTCAGTAGCGCATACGCAACCAGCGACGGCGGGGAGCAGGAGCCGTGCCCCTTCTGTGGGAGCACCGACACGAGCTGGCGAGAGGGTGGCCCGTACTCGTATGACCAAATCTACTGCAACCATTGTCTGACGGAGTTCACGTTCTACCCGCCCGCTGGCACGCATCGAATCGGTGGCCCGCAGCTGACGGAGACGTTGGAGCGGTGGAATCAGAGGGCAGACCCCGACCCAGACCGGTGCCCATTCTGTGGGTGCGAGGCAGTGGAGTTCGACGGCATCATGAATTACTCGACATTCTTCGCGGATGCCTATTGCCCAGACTGCCGAGTTCGGTTCGAGTTCCAGAAGGCAAAGAAGGGCAAGAACGACCAGAACAACCTCAAGAGGGCGAGGAAGGCGTTTGGAGGGAGAGCATAGATGAGATACGTGGTAAGCAAAGACCAGAAGAGCGGCATGTGGTACGTGCACTTGGAAGGATTTGCATATGTTCCAGTGTTCGGCTCGTTCAGGAAGAGCAAGAGGGCGGCACAGGCAATCGCATCGGAGAGGAATCAGTGGCTATGAGCACACGCAGCGCGACCATCATCAGGCAGACAACCTACTGGGGCGAGCAGGCAGAGACCGAAGAGCTGATGCGGTTCTACCGCCACTGCGACGGGTATCCAGAGGGTCACGGCATTGACATGGCCGAGGCGGTCATCGAGGCGGATGGCATGGGAATCGACACCGGAGCATGGTGCCAGCCGTTCTTGGCAAAGTTCCTCGGAAAGCCGTGCACGGTCGAGTTCGAGCCGAAGGGTTGCCAGCACGGAGACCTCGAATACCTCTACGTGGTCGAGGGCTTGGTAGACCACCGCTGGGGAGCCAAGCATGACGGCAAGCTCCCAGTCATCATCAGCGTCTACGGCATCGGCTGGGACGAAGACTACGACGTGGCCATGGAGCGCACGCCGATATTCAGCGGCACTGCATACGAGTACATCGAAAAGTTCGGAAAGGAGCAGCGATGAGCATCACTGACGAGCTGAGGAAGTGGGCAGAGGATAACACGCTGCGAGACAGGGAGCTTACGACATACCCGCCACAGCATGTCGTTCATGGGGTGTTGGAGACGCTACTCCGCATCGCCGACCGCATAGACGCGGAGCATGGAGCAAAGGTGTCCTATTGGCAGGGCTCGAGCTACAAGGACGGGTACGACGAGGGCTTTGCAAGCGCCGATGATTGGCTGGGTCAGCACGAGGACGCCATGGCCGAGCACGGCTGGGTGCGTCTGCCCGTGGACGCTGACGGGATGCCGATTCGCGTGGGGGACAAGGTTGTGGACTGGAACACTCCGCGACTTGTGGTGGCGGTTTCCGAGGATTCCATATGCCTAGCAGGCTATGAGTCCGACAGCTACTACCGCATGGGGCTTGCCAAGAACTATCGCCACTACCACAAGCCGACCGTCGAAGACTTGCTGCGGGAGATGCTAAAGAAGTGGGGGGACACGCCGTGGGACAGCGACGCAGACGATGAAGAAGAATCCCTCATCGCCGAGTACGCCGCGAAGCTATGCTTGACAGATGATGCAAAGGAGCAGTAATGGCAGTATCGACAACACCCGTTGAGGAGCAGATTCAGGCCAAACGCGAGCAAGAGCTACGAGCCGAGGTCATGCGCCTGAAGCAGCTTGTGCGCGACTACGACAAGGAGCTTGATTCAGCCCTTGGCGTATGGGGAACCATGGCCGAGTTCTTTGGCTACTGGAACAAGTACGACCGTCTGCACGAGCGGGCGCAAGGGCTGAAGGCGGTGGAGTAATGGCAGCGGCAACCTTCAAGTGCGAGTTCCCAAGGCGTCAGGCGATGCTCTCAATCAGGGAGCGCAAGGACAGAGCGCCGATTGGTGACCTCTATGACGCATACGCAGTCGAATACGTAGAGGTTGCCCGTGTCCCTGTGTTTGTCTGGCCCATGCCAACACAGGATGGCTACTTCATCGTGGAGCATCAGGACGGCCAATGCCAGAAGGTGCAGCCACACAGGCTGACCTTCCTAGGCAGCAAGGAGCTGTTCGACCAGTACGATTGGAGCGAGGCATGAGCGAGCTAGGACCTACTGGCACCGAACTCGAACCTACCGCGACCGAGCGCACGCAGGCGCTGCTGGACGAGCGCTGGGCGGAGAGCGGCTATCCGCACACTCTTAGGCCCGAACTGCATAAGGCGCTCGATGCTGCTGGCATTGACTATTGGGTTGCACAAGGACTTACGTTCTGGAACTGCCCTGATGGGCGAGAGTGCGTTGCTTATGGGTTCCAATCAAACGGCATGCCAATGCTGGCGGTGAAGATTGTTGGAATTACTGACCCCGAGCAGGCCATCGCTGCCACGCTCGGTTCGTGCAGCCGTTCAAACAGTGAACGAACGAGCGACGAGCTATCGCCCTGTCCGTTCTGCGGTGCAAAGGCCGAGGTCTGGCAAGACTGCAAGCGCACATGGGGCCTCATCGAGCACAGATGATGCACGATGAAGGTCACTAACGTCATCCGAGAACGCCAAGCTGCGGGAGCTGGTCGAGTACATGCACCGCTGCTTCGTCAGAGGACATGACTGGGGGCCGTACTGCGCAGGTGAGACGGTGTGGGTCGAGCAGCGCATGCGCGAGCTGGGAATCGAGGTGGACGGGTGAAAATAACCATCTTCTCGGAAGAGCTGCGTGAATGTCTCGACGCCGCTGGTCTGTCCGATTGTGGAGAGAATGACACGTGGAACTATTGGTACCAACGTCTTATGAATGCTTACAACGAGTCCGTTGAACGACAGATAATGACCGAGCAAGACGAGAACGCCAAGCTGCGCGAGCTGGTGAGGGAGCTGTACGAGGACCAATGTGACGAGTACGATGAGTGGAGGTACCGCGACCGCATGCGCGAGCTGGGAATCGAAGTGGACTGGACCAAGAGATAACGCGACGCGAACAGTTGATAGCGCAGTACGTCTCTGAGCTTGCGAGCAGAAAGGACGAGTAATGGCACGAGTACATCGTGATTGACTGCTACTAGAGTGAGCGAACCATGGACTTCGATGACATGGTTGTCGAATCCGAAAACTAGCTGGATTTCTCGCTTGACGTCACCGCGAGCCATAAGCTATACTATACCTAGCGAGAAGGGGAAACGGACCCCTACGAGTAGACGGGAGTATGGTCATAACCAAGGACGGCAAGCTGAGCGCACGCGAGCGCGACACACTGCTGAGGGCTAGAAGGATTCTAGACGCATGGATTGAGCGTCAGGAGGCGGAGGGCAAGACCTCCGACAACAGCTTTCCAGTGCACGACGCCTACGAGGCAATCTTCTTTCTGGAAGAGTTCGCCTATCAGACGAGGGGTGAGTGACATGAACGAGCTTTACGAAGAAGTCCACCGCAGGCGGTATGAGCGCTACCTTCGGAGGGAGGCGCAGAGGCAGTGGGAGGCCGAGAGGCCGAAGCGCATCCTTGGGTACCTGATTACTGGGGTTCAGCTTGTCATCGTGTCGATTCTCTTCTATGCGTTTCTGTTCGCTGGTGCCCTATGGGCATCGATGTAAGGAGGCATCATGATTCTGACCAACAAGCTCAACCTGCCACAGCCGTTTGTGGATGCGGCAACCAATGACCACGAGTACACCGAAGGCCGCTACAGCGTGACCGAGCTTCTTGGCGGGACGTGCGAGGCCATCCTGAAGAGACGCCACAGCGACGAGCTGACCGACGATGTGGCCGACAGGGTTTGGGCCATCTTCGGAAGCGCCGTGCACGAGATACTGCAAAGCGCCGATGAGAGCGAGAGCCAGCTGAAGGAGAACTGGATTGACTGCCAGCTTGACGGTAGCCTCAGCGGGTACTCGCTTTCTGGAATCTTCGACCTGTACGATGATAGCACGGGCATCGTCACCGACTACAAGACCGCAGGGACAATTAAGTGGCAGAAGCAGGAATTCGATGATTACAAGATGCAAGTGCTTCTATATTGTTGGATGTTGCAGCAGATGGGGTTCGAGGCTTGGAACGGCGAGATAGTCATGATTCTAAGGGATTGGGTGAAGTCGAAGGCCCGATTCGATAGCGACTACCCACAACATCAGGTCCAAAAGGTGGCGTGGCGATTCAACAATCATGACATGGAGCTTGCAGAAAACTTCATAGCAGGGTGGTTTACGGAGGTTCAAGAGCAGGAAAAGAGGCCCGACAGTAAGCTGATTCCATGCACACAAGAGCAGAGATGGCACAAGGATGATAAGTGGGCGGTGGTCAAGCTCGGCGCGAAAAGAGCCACCAGAGTTCTCGATTCCGAGGATGCGGCTAACAGCCTTGCCGCACAACTATCAGAGAAGCAGGGAAAAGGCTTTCACGTCGAATATAGAAAAGGCGAAGATACAAAGTGCCTCATGTATTGCCCAGTCGCTCAATTTTGCCCACACGGACAAACTGTGTTACCATGTAGTTAGTAACCAGTTTATACCAACGGAGGGCAAATGGAAGTCTGGAAGGATATCGAAGGATACGAAGGGTTTTATCAGGTCAGCAATTACGGAAGGGTCAAGAGCCTAGACAGAATTGTACAAATGCGTCGTGGCGGCAAGACGCTAGACATGCACATCAAGGAACGCATAAGGAGACAAGTAAAGTCTCGTGACGGGTACTATGGCGTTCAACTTATTAAAGGATGCAAAGAGAAGACAATCAAGGTCCACAGGCTTGTAGCAGTTGCGTTCCTCGATAATCCAGACGGACTCCCAGAAGTGAATCATATTGACGGCAACAAGGAGAACAACAGAGTCGAGAATCTTGAATGGTGCACACACGGACACAATATTCGTCATGCTATCAGAACGGGCCTCATTAAGGCAGAGAACAGAAGAAGCAATCACAAAAAGGTAAGACGCTCAGATGGGGTTGAGTTTGCAAGCCTGACAAAAGCAGCAGAAGCCAGCAACGCACAAATCAGTAACATATCGAAGTGTTGCCATGGGCAACTTGCGCATACAGGAGGCTACGGCTTTGAGTTTATTCAGTGATACACACATCCGGCACCGCATAGGCGAGGACACCAAGTGCGACAGCTATTGCCCTGTGTCGGATTTCTGCCCGTTTGCCCGCGCCAAGAAGTCAGACGTATAGCAGATTGAAATATGGTATACTAGCGCTCACACACAGAAAGCAAGGAGAGTGAATGCTGAGCGAGAAGGAGAGGGCTGAGCGACAGCGTGAGGCCAATCGCAGATACGCCGCCAAGGTCGTTCAGGTGCTCCTGCGATTCAACCCAGAGCGTGAGCCTGAGCTGGTCGAGAAGCTGAGCACCGTGCCCAACAAGTCTGGCTACATCAAGGGCCTGATGCGGGATGACCTAGGGAGGTCAGATGGTTAGTACCGACCTACAGACCCACATGGTGAGCCTGAGCGAAATCGTCCCATATGCTGGGAATGCCAAGGAGCACCCAGAGTGGCAGGTTGACCAGCTCGTCTCATCGATTGAGAAGTTCGGCAACTGCGACCCGATAGCCGTATGGCACAACCAGCGTGGGCAGCTTGAGGTTGTCGAGGGACACGGACGCCTGATGGCGCTTGAGAAGCTGGGGTACGAAGAGGCACCCGTCATCTTCCTTGACCACCTGACCGACGAGCAGCGACGGGCGTACACGCTCGTGCACAACAAGCTGACCATGAACACCGACTTTGACGGACCAGTGCTCGCGCTTGAGCTTATGAACATATCCATGGACATGAGCGAGTTCGGGTTTGAGACGGAATCCGACGAAGACAAGGCCGCGAAGTCGGCAGGCAGGGACTACCCTCTCGCGGACATGGATATCAAGGCGTTCGAGCATCACGACTACCTCGTGTTTGTCTTCAGCAACGAGCTTGACTGGGTGAACGTGATCAACAAGTTCGACGTCAAGAGGCTGGACTACGGATACAACGGCACGAAGAAGGTAGGCCTCGGAAGGGTCATCGATGGACAGAGACTCATTGAGAAGCTTGGGCATCAGGGTAGTGATTCTGAGCCGAGGCAGGAGCGACACGATAACGACGGACAAGATGACCCCGAGCTGGGTGGAGATAGTCGTTCCTGAGTCGCAGAGGGAGCTGTACGAGCAGGCCACCGACCACGACATTGTGACCGTCAGCGATGACACGATAACCCTCGGCACCACGCGAAACGCCGTGCTGAGGATGTTTGACGAGCGCACTATCGTCATGATGGACGATGACCTGACGATGCTCTACTGCGTGACTGGTGCGAAGACCCGCAGAATCGAAGACCCCGAAGAGATTATGGCCGTCATAGTGAACACCGCAATCATGGCGATGGATGCTGGCGTTCACTTCTTCGGATTCTTCCAGAAGGACATACGGCAGTACAAGGGCTACGAACCGTTCTCGCTGACTGGCTGGGTCGGAGGGGTCGTTGGGGTGATTGACCGAAGGTTCTGGTTCGCGGAGGGGCACAACAGGGTTGATATCGACTACGCGATGCAATGCCTGCTCGTGGACAGAATCATCTGGAACGACACGCGCTACTGGTTCGCACAGGTAAGGGACTCCAACAAGGGCGGCTCGTCAGAGACTCGCACCAAGGAGTCGGACGAGCGGGAGCTTGAGTATCTGAAGAGCCGCTGGGGCGACTACCTGAAGATATCGGACAATCACAGCAACAAGAAGTCAATATCGATTAAGGTCAAGAGAAGGCAGAAGGTAAACTATGACTGACAGCAGGGTTCTCATCATCGGCCACGGAGTCGTGGGCACCAACCTGGAAGCCGAGCTGGCCGCGCTGAATCCAGACGTCTGCGACAAGTACAAGGGAATCAGGAAGCACCACGACCACCACGAGTTCGGGTTCGTGTGCGTTGACACGCCGCTCATCGCCAACAAGCTCGACGTCACGGAAGTCTTCAACGCCATCGAAGAGAACGACTGCGACGTGTACGTAATCAAATCGACGGTGCCAGTGGGAACCACAGACAGGCTCGCACAGTCGGGCAGGCGAGTGGTGTTCAGCCCAGAGTACTACGGCGGCACGCAGCACTGCAACAACTTCGCGTTCGACTTCACCGTGCTCGGCGGGGACAGCGAAACCTGCCACATGGTGCAGCAGCTCCTGCAGGACGTCTACGACGCACGGCACACGTTCCACAAGTGCACGGCCAAGGAAGCGGAAATGACCAAGTTCATGGAGAACGCTTGGCTCGCCACGAAGGTATCCTTCTGTCAGGAGTTCTGGCAGATGTGCAACTCCGCTGGAATCGACTACGACACCGTGCGCGAAAACTTCAATCTGGACCCACGGGTCAACCCCGCGCACACGTTCGTCTACGATAACCACCCGTGGTACCAGTCCCATTGCCTCGACAAGGACGTGCCCGCAATCGCCCACCAGTTCGACTCGGACTTCCTCAAGGCCGTCATCAAATCGAACGACATTCGCAAATCCACGTACCAGAAGGCGGACTGATATGCTATACTAATCCTACGGACAACCCGATAGATGGGAGTATGATGAACCTAGTGACCCAGAACGGCTACGACTTCTACGAGGTCTCAAGCGCACTGCAGAAATCGATAAGGAGGGGAGACTTGAAGCTCGCAGGCTACATGGCGCTGGAACTCTTCCCCCGATACTCGAAGTACTGCTGGAAGAGGCTTCTGACAATCAGCGCCGAGGACTGCTACGGGGTGGTGACTCAGGAAATCTGGTCGCTGTACCAAGCGTTCAAGATGGTGAACGAGGGAAAGTCGGGGGACAGGATGGGAGGAAGGGTCTTCATATCGAAGGCAGTGATTCTCCTATCCCAGTGCAAGCACAACAGGGACGCCGACCTACTATCGAACTACGTGCACGACCGAAAGTGGGGCTTGACCGACGAAGAGATTGAGGCCTACTTTGATGAGGTCCGAAGGACCAAGGCCGAGATACCAGAGTACGTGTACGACGTCCACACAATCAAGGGGAAGCGCATGGGAAAGACGAAGGCAGACTTCTTTTCGGACGAGGAAATGGCCCTAGCCATGAAGCAGCCTTCGCTTTTCGATATAGACTTTGCCGCAGAGGGGTAGGGAATCAGGAATGTCGAAGCCAAGATGCAACAGTGAGCTGACGGCAGAGGCCGTGCGGCTCAAGAAGCAAGGAATGTCGAACAAGGACATAATCGCCCAGCTGTGCATCGGCGAGTCGACGTTCTACAAGTGGATGAACACTCCGAAGAACGATGCCGAAGTGGAGTTTGGAAAGGCCCTAAAAGGTGCCGAGGCCGAGTTCAAGACCGCGCTGAGACAGCGCATCATCAGGGCGGCAGACGGGGGCGCATGGCAGGCGGCGGCATGGATGCTAGAGAGACAGTACCCAGAAGAGTACGCCAAGCCCGAGGTCCAGCTTGCCCAGAAGGCCGCAAAGGAAGCCGCCGAAGAGACACTGGCTGGAATCCAAGACGTCCTAGTCAAGATTGCGGACGCGGCAGATGCCAAATAGCCTGACCATAACGGCCAAGCAGGCAGAGTACGTCAGGGAGGCCCACCACCGTTGGAACTTCGCGGTGGGGGCCGTCCGCTCTGGCAAGAGCCACATCGCCATCCAGTACGTGATACCGAACGGCATCCTGAGCCTTCGCGGAAGGAAGGGACTCAACCTGATTCTCGGCGCGTCAAAGGAGAACATAGAGCGAAACGTGCTCGCACCGATGAGGGACATATGGGGTGACAGGGTTGTCTCGGAAATCAACAGCCGCAACATCGCCAAGCTCTTCGGGGAGCGCGTCTATTGCCTAGGAGCCGAGAACAAGAGCCAAGTGTCGAAGATACGAGGCTCCGAAATCAAATTCTGCTACTGCGACGAGGTTTGCGACATTCACAAGGAAGTGTTCGAGATGCTGAAGTCGCGTCTCTCGCTTCCGTACAGCCAATGCCACGCCGCATGCAACCCAGCGGGACCAGAGCACTTCGTCAAGAAGTTCATCGACTCCGCTGGCGGCGGCATCGACATATACGTCCAGAACTACAAGCTGTGGGACAACCCGTTCCTGAGCCAAGAGTTCGTCAGCTCGCTAGAGGCCGAGTACGAGGGCACTGTCTACTACGACCGATACATTCTCGGACTGTGGACCAAGGCAGAGGGGCTTGTCTACCCGATGTACGCGGAGGCGTTCGAGGAAGGTTTCGACAGAGGCAAGGCCGTTGACTGGTGCGTGTCGTGCGACTACGGAACGCAGAATGCCTTCGCCGCCCTCAAGTGGGCCTTCGACGGTCAGGCATGGCACTGCGTCGAAGAGTACCGCTACAGCGGCAGGGACGAGGGGCACCAGAAGACCAACGATGACTACATGGCCGACATGGTTGAGTTCTGCAAGGACATACCCAAAGACGTCGTGACGTTCATCATCGACCCGAGCGCCGTGTCGTTCAGCGTGACTCTGAGGCGTTGCAAGGAGCGGCGCTTCAAGATACTGCCCGCAGACAATGCCGTCGCTGACGGGCTTCAGGACACGGCAGTTGCCATCAAGCGTGGTCTGATTCGTCTGGACCAGTCGTGCACCGAGACCAAAAAGGAGTTCGTCGGCTACGTCTGGGACGAGAAATCGGAAAGCGACAAGCCCGTGAAGGAGAATGACCACTGCATGGACGCGCTCCGCTACTTCGTCAAGACGAAGAGGCTCGTGGTCAAGAAGCAGCACCAAAGAGACTCGTGGCTATCCTAGGATTCTCGCTTGACCTTAGGTGGCGATAGACACCGAACGGGAAATGATGTACGCAGTGGCTGTCATGGACTACTGACTGTGACAAAGCGAGTCCATAGGAAAAAGCCCGAACTGGACACCGAGCGCAATCGAACCAGAAGGCTTCAGGGGGTGATACGTTTTGAAAGCGTATCGCCCCTATTTCTTTGACATGCACCTTGACCTATGATAGCCTATGTGGTACTGGCAGCGAGGAACCGTCTGCCGCAATCAGGTGGCGAGGAACAGTCCACCGCAACTCCGAGGAAATGGAGACAAGTTGGCACTCACAGTTAAGCTTCTCAAGGGCATGGGCATCGATGAGGACAAGATTGAGGCAATCATCGCCGCGCACACCGAAACGACCGAAGGCCTAAAGTCGGAGCGGGACACCTACAAGAAGCAGGCTGAGCAGGTGCCAGACCTCCAGAAGAAGCTGGAGGAAGCCGAGGCCGCATCTGGCAGTGGTGACGAGTGGGAGCAGAAGTATCAGGACGAGCATCAGGCGTTCGAGGACTTCAAGGCCCAAGTTGCCACGGAGAAGGCAGAGGCGGACAAGGCGCAGGCGTATCGTGGCATGCTGATGGCTGCGGGCATCGACCCGAAGCGCATCGACGCCATCATGCGCGTGACCGACCTATCGAAGGTCGAAATGGAGGACGGCAAGCTGAAGGACACCGAGAAGCTTCAGGAGTCCGCGAAGCAGGAGTGGGCAGACTTCGTAGTGAAGTCGAACACTCACGGCAGCAACCCCGCCAACCCTCCGACCAAGCCCTCGCCCAACGTAGAGGGCGGAGACCCCGAGGTCGCACGTCGCATGCAGGAGCGCTACGAGCGCAGATACGGTAAGGCACCAGAAAGCAAGGAGTAAGCATGAGCTACTTCGACGGCCCCGCAAAGGGCTACGGCTGGAACGCTGGTCACTTCCTCGTCAACGATGAGACCTGCATCCGACAGACCATGACCATCGCCGCCAACCACGCGCAGGCAGTCACCCGAGAGAATGGCCGCAAGGTCGTTCCCGCTGGCGCTGTGATTCCTGCCAACGGCGCTACCGCCAAGGGCATCCTCTTCGAGGACGTCGACGTCACCGAGGGTGCGAAGCCCGGCTCCGTCGTAATCGAGGGCACCATCTACGGTGGCCGACTTCCCGCCGCTCTGGCCGAGGCTGCGGCCAAAGCTCTGACGGGCATCACCGTCCTGACGGAGCCGACCATCACCCGTCCCTACACCGACGTCGTTTCCTAGGAGGTAGACAATGGCTAAGTTTATCAACGAGACCCTTGGCATGGTCAACCCCAAGGACTTCCTGAGCACGGGCTTCCAGAACGTAGCACGACCGAACGACCCGCTTGAGGGCCTGTTCACCGACGAGCAGACCGACAACCTCGTTGCCTCGTACTACACGATGCAGAGCCAGTACAACATCCCGCAGATGGCACAGTTCCATGCCTTCGACGTGCCTGCCCAGAAGAGCATCCCCGCTCCGATTGACGAGCACAACGTGGAGAAGGGCCTCATCAAGGTCAAGCGCTCCACGACCGAGCTGCTGCGCCGGCTCACCCGTCGCGGCGTCACTCAGGAGGCCGCTCTTTACGACCGAGTGATGGACTTCGCCGCCGACCTCGCCGACCAAGTTGTCACCCGCGCCAAGGTGGCTCGCGCCGAGGTTCTTGCCACGGGCCAGTTCACCATCAAGGAGAACGATATCGACATTACCGTTGACTACGGTGTGCCGAACGCCAACAAGTCCCTGACCCTTGACCTCGGCGCTGGCGCTTCCGCTGACGTGACCGCCCAGCTTCAGACCATCATCGACAATGCCGCCGATGTGGGCGTCACTATCTCTGGCATGATTACGTCCCGCTCCGTCCTGTCCAAGCTCCGCGCCAATGCCTCCGTCCAGAAGGCAATCAACGGCGTGAACATGACGGGCCAGCTCGTGAGCAACACCGCGCTCAGCGCTTGGCTGTCCGACGAGTACGGCATCGATACCGTCATCACCGATGACCTGACCTATTCGACCCCGTACACCATGGACGCCAATGGCCGTCCGCAGGCATCGCCGAAGCGCTACTTCCCCAAGAACGTAGTCACGTTCTTCGGCACCGCCAACGGCATGCGCCTCGGTGCTGGCCTCTGGGGTGCGCCGCCCGAGGAAGACCTTGCTGGCTACTACGAGCAGTCGGGCGATTCCAGCGTCAGCCCCTACGTCTACATGACCCAGTGGGCCGAGAAGGACCCCGCAATCCTGTGGACCAAGGCATCGACCCTGTACATCCCCGTGCTGTTCAACCCGTACAGCATCTACATCGCCAAGGTCATCGAGACCGCTGGTTAGGAGTGACCGATGGACGTAGGGATTCTTGAGCAAGTCCTGTGGCACATCCACAACTGGTTCGAGCGAGAGCAGATTCCAGTCAGCACGTGCTGCATCGATGACGGCTCGCTCCCTACGTCCATCACCGACCAGATGCTTGACGGCCAGTGGTACCGCATAGAGGGCAGCTACCTGAACGACGGACTCCACAAGAACCCCGACACAGAGCTGTCCGACGAGACGTTCGACGGGACCATAACGCTGCTTGCGATACCCAAGGCCCTGCTTGCCGTGGCAGAAGAGATATCCGACTGGGTGGCGCTCAACAGGACTGCCACCCAGCAGGCCGCAGCAAGCCCGTATCAGTCCGAGAGCTTCGACGGTTACTCGTACTCCATCCGCTCCGACCTGACGGCAAATTCAGGCTCTGGTGGCCTCACAGGATGGCAGGCGGCGTTTGCCTCGCAACTCAACCCGTGGAGGAAGATGTACTGATGGCTATGCCCGGAATCATGGGGGAGCGTGCAGAGACGTGCGTGCTTCTGGAAAAGACGCGGATACCAGACGGCGAGGGCGGCTGGGAGACTAGGTGGGTCGATGGCCCCGAGTTCAGCGCGACCATCACCCACGCGAGCAGCATCGAGGCCCGAGTTGCCGAGTCGGAGGGCATGACGTCCACCTTCACGGTCTGGACCGAAAAGGGCACCACGCTAGACTTCCACGACGTCTTCAGGGCCAGCGACGGGCAGGTGTACCGAGTCACGTCGCAGGGCGGGGACGAAGAGACGCCCGACTCCGCATCGATGCAGGTGCAGCACGTGAGCGCCGAAAGGTGGCAGCTGACATGACGCCAGAGGCAGCCGTCTACACGTTCCTCAGCAGCTTCGGCATCCCCGCCTATGCTGCCTCCTCGGTGCCAGACCAAGCAACGTTCCCGTACCTCACCTACGACCTTGTGCTGGGCGAGTGGGGACAACCCGAGGTCAACATGCCAGTCAACGTCTGGTATCGGACCGACTCAGAGGCGCTGCCAAATGCCAAGGTGCGCGAGATTTCGCAGGCGATAGGCATGGGAGGTGTCACGCTCCCCTGCGACGGTGGGATGCTCTGGGTCAAGAAGGGTTCCCCGTGGGCGCAGGCCGTCACCGTTGAGGGCGAGGACGAGAAGGTCAAGCGCCGATACGTAAACATCAACATCGAATACCTGACCATCTAAGGAGACAGGAATGAAGTTCACCCAGATACCGTCTGACACCTTCTCGCACCTGCAGCTTAACGCCGGGCTGATGCTCCGGGACTTCGACCCGAAGACCGCGACACTCAAGGGCACCGACATCATGGGCGCCACGAGCGGAGGCGTCGAGTTCAAGGCCAAGCCCAGCTACACGGACTTCGGCGAGGATATCGACAACTGCCCGTCCAACATGAAGGAGCTGAAGCGCCTCGACTCCATCGAGGTGACCATGTCCGGCACCCTGGTCACCGCCACGGCGGAGGTCGTGAGGCAGCTCGTGGGCGCGGCAGACGTCGACTCCAAGGACCCCACGCACGTCGTGCCCAGAAACGACCTCACGGAGGCGGACTTCATGGACGTCTGGTGGGTCGGCGACTACTCCGACAAGAACGGCGACAAGAACGGGGGGTTCCTCGCCATCCACATGGAGAACGCCCTCTCGACCGGAGGGTTTTCCCTCAAGTCGGACAACAAGAAGAAGGGCCAGATGGACTTCGAGCTGACCGCGCACTACTCGATGGACGCCCCGGACAGGGTGCCTTACGAGGTGTACGTCAAGGCCGGGACCGACGAGACGGCGGGGGCGTAGGCATGAGGCTCTCCGAAATCGGCGCGGACCGCGCCATGGACGTGCTTGGCGTGCTCATCCCGAGGGTCGTGGCAATCGCCACCGACCGGCGCGTCGCGGACGCGCTCAGGGCCGCCGACGGCTCCTCGAGCAAGGCGCAGGCCATCGCGCAGGCCGCCCCGCTGCTCCTCTCCGAGCACGGGGAGGACGTGATCGCGATACTCGCCGCCACGGACGGCCAGGAGGCCGGCGAGTGGAAGGCGACGCACACGCTCCCTCAGGTCCTGCAGGGGCTGGTCGAGCTGCTCACCGACGAGGAGGCGCTCGCTTTTTTTGGCTCGCTTCCCGCAGGGACGGCCGCAGCCTCCTCCTCTGCCTCGGGGAGTACCGGGGACCTGACGGCGTAGGGCCGTTCCTCGCCTACGCCGGCGCGAGGTCCCGCGAGGACGAGGAGCGCGCCCTGTGGCGCGCGTACGTCGCGGACAGCGTGAGGGCCGCCGCGCGGGGGGAGTACGTGGAGCGCCCGTACACGGCGCTGCTCGGCGACCTCGACCCGAGGGAACGGCCGAGCGAGGGGTTCGGGGAGATAGCGCGCCGCGTCGTTGACGGCGCCGGGCTTAAGGTGGTGTGACAAGGTGAACCTGCTGGACCTGATGGTGAGGATAGGCGTCGACGACCAGGCGTCCTCCAAGGTGGAGGGCATCACCTCCGGCGCCATCGCCAGGGGCGTTGCCATGGGCAACGCCATGTGGGACGTCACTAAGCAGGTGGCGGGCGCGGTGTCGAGCGCCGCGAAGTCCGTCGTGGGCGGCGCCGTAGAGGCCTACTCGACGTACGAGCAGATGGTCGGAGGCGTGGACAAGCTCTTCGGCGACGCCTCGGGGAAGCTGCAGCAGTACGCGGCACAGGCCTACCAGACCGCCGGCATGTCCGCCAACCAGTACATGGAGCAGGCCACCAGCTTCTCCGCCGCGCTCATCAACTCCCTCGGCGGGGACACCGCCAGGGCCGCCGACATGGCCGACGTCGCCATGCGCGCCATGAGCGACAACGTGAACGTCTTCGGCAGCAACATGGCAGACGTGCAGAACGCGTTCCAGGGCTTCGCAAAGCAGAACTACACGATGTTGGACAACCTCAAATTGGGCTACGGCGGCACCAAGGAGGAGATGCAGCGCCTCATCGACGACGCCAACGCGTACGCGGCGAGCATCGGGCAGGCGAGCGACCTGAGCATCGACAGCTTCAGCGACATCGTCACGGCCATCGAACTCGTGCAGGAGGCGCAGGGCATCGCCGGCACCACCGCGAAGGAGGCCGCCGGCACCATCGAGGGCAGCGTCACCATGGCCAAGGCGGCGTGGGAGAACCTCCTGACGGGGCTGGCCGACCCGGACGCGGACGTGGGAGCGCTCGTCGGCAACCTGCTCGGCGCCGTCGACAACGTGGTGGCGAACGTCGCCCCACGCGTCGGGCAGGTGTTCACGACGGTGGTCTCGTACCTCCCCACCGCCGTCTCGCAGGTGGGCCAGACCCTCCTTCCGGTCGTGGCCGACGCGGCGGCCGGGCTCGTCGGCGCGGCGGCGAGCGCGCTCGGGACGGTGCGCGAGTACCTCGCCGGGGTCGACTGGGCTGGCGAGGCCCAGTCGCTGCTCGCCGGCATCGCGTCCGTGGTGGGCCCGCTCCTGTCCCAGGCGGCGCAGCTCCTGCCGTACCTGCTCGTCGCCGTGGCGCAGCTCATGGTGGGCGTCATGACGTACATGTCCGAGCACGCGCAGGAGATCGTGGACGCCCTGACGATGGTGATACAGCTCCTGGCGACGGCCATCGGGGACAACCTGCCGACCATCCTGGCCGCAGCCGTGACCCTCTTCCTCGCGCTCGCGACGGCGGTCATCAACGACGCCCCGCAGATACTCGCGGCCATCGGCACGCTGCTCATGCAGGCGGTCGCCGCTGTGGCAGGCGCGGTCGGCCGGATGCTCTCGGCCGGGCTCCAGCTCGTCGGCGGCCTGCTCTCCGGGGTCGCGCAGAAGGGCGCGGAGGTGGTCAAGTGGTTCGCGGGCCTGCCCGGCAGGATACTCTCCGCCCTCGGCGACCTGGGAGGGCTCCTGGTCGGTGCCGGCAGGAGCGTCATCGACGGCTTCCTGAGCGGCCTCAAGGGCGCGTGGGACGGCGTGACCGGCTTCGTCGGGGGCATCGCCGACTGGATAGCGAGCCACAAGGGCCCGATAGAGTATGACCGCAGGCTCCTCGTCCCGCACGGCAGGGCCATCATGGCCGGCCTCGGGGAGGGGCTGGAGAGGGCGTTCGGCTCCGACGTGGTCCCGCTCGTATCCGGCCTCGGCAGCCGCCTGGCGGACGCCATGGCTGCGGGCTCGCCGGGGCTCGCGTGGGCGACGGCGAGGGCCGGCTCCCCGTACCCCGCGCCCGGCCGCACGACGGTGGTCAACCAGAGCTTCAACACCAGGATCGTGCGAAGCGACCAGGACATGTACGCGGCGGCGACCATCCTCAGCAGGTCGGCGATGCGCACTGCGATGGAGGTGTCCTGATGGACGCGCTGACGGTGACCATAGATGGGGGAGGAGGGGCCGTGCGCCTGGGGCCTCCGGGCGGCGCCCCCGGCCTGCATGCGTCCGGGCTGGCGGGGTGGTACGGGACCCCAGACGGCAAGTGGGACCTGACCGAGCGGCAGCTCGGAGACGGGGCGTTCGCCATCGAGCCGTCGCAGGTGGCGTACTCGTCCAGGACCGTGACGGTGGACGGGTACGCGCTCGGGAGGACGAGGGCGGAGGCGCTCTCGTCGCTCGCGCCGCTTGGGGCGATGGCCCATCGCCTGGTGTCCATCGCCGTCGATGACGGCGTGGCCGAGACGTACGCGACCGGAGCGCTCACCGCCGAGGTCGGCAAGGGGGTTCGCGGAGGGGCAGTGACCTTCACCCTCACCATCGTCTGCCCGGACCCCCGCAGGTACGGAACGGACACGCTCAGCGCGACGCTCGTGCCGGGCGGCAACGCCGATGGAGGCCTCGACCTCACGGAAGAGCGCCTTGCATGGCCGCTTGCGTGGGGCGAGTCTGCCGCATCGCACAGCGTGGCGACCCTGCACAACGCGGGGACGGCGACGGCCTACCCGACGATCAGCATCCGCGGCGACATCTCCGACGTGACGATAGCGGAGCCCGCTACCGGGCGGGAGCTGTCCATCTCCGGATACATCGGATGGCAGCCCATCGTGCTCGACTGCCTGAGCCGGACGGCATCCATCGGCGGCGTGGACGTGACCCGCAGGCTCGGGCAGCGGAATTTCCCCAGCATACCCGCAGGCGGAGACGCGACGCTCGCGCTCATGTGCTCCGGCACCAATGGCAGCGTATCCATCGAATGGCACGACACCTATATCTAGGAGGACACAATGTCTCATGTGGCTCTGGGCGTGGCGAACTCGGGTACGACCGGGACTACCGCGCAGGATTTCAGACTGATGCTCGGCGCGCTCTACCAGAATGCCGGCATAATCAGTGGCCTCAAGGTCACGGGCGGCTCGTCCATGGCCTACACGGTCGCATCCGGCGTTGCCGTCTGCACCCGCGGTGCCTCTGACGGCAAGACGCTGGCATATTGGCCGGGCGGCAGCGTGGCTACAGCTTCGAACTCAGGCGGAAGCCCGCGCATCGACAGCATCTACCTCATCGCCCATGACCTGTCCCACGGCGACGCCGACAATGCCGTTGCTGTTGGCGTGGCGCAGGGCACTCCGGCAGCATCGCCGGTGGCTCCATCCATCCCGACAGGCGCGACGCTCATCGCCACGATGAACGTGCCCGCAGGTGCCACAACCACCGCGCAGGCCACGCGGACATCCAGCATCGACTACGCAATCCCGTACGGCACAACGCTCGGCATCCTAGGCGAAGCGGTGGACACCGCGAACGGAGCAGGGGGCACCACGCCCGGCAGGACCTATGACGAGGCTCCCGTGAGCTTCCATCTGCCGACCGACCGCATCGTGGAGATAACGTACTCGGTGGCCTTCTCCTGCATCCCGTCGGATGGCTGGTGTAGCTGGGGCGTCTTCGGGTTCCTCCTCGACGGCAAGGCGCTCTCGGGGACCACATGCGAGTGGCTTGCGGCTAAAGGCGTGTGGGAGACGCACACCTTCTCCCATATCGTGGAGGTGGCGGCTGGCGGCCACACCATCGCCGTGCGCAATGGCGTCTTCAGCCACAGCGGCGATGGCTACGGCCCATACTTTCACTACGGCCTTGTCGGCGACACGGCCTCGACAAAGGGCGGCTATCCGGGCCGCACCCTGCGCGTCACCGACCTCGGACCGGCGAAATAGCATGTGGCACGCATATACCGCAGACACCATGACCGGCCAGCTTGACGTGCCGCTCGACCTGCCATCCTTCCGCTGGTCCGTCTCGGTGTCGGACTGCAGCATGTCCACCACGCGGGACAAGGGCACTGCGGCAGGCGACGCGACCGGGCTCCAGCTCCCGTGGGGCGCTGTCCCTGCGGACACGCCCGAGGGCCGCGAGGGCATGCTTGCGTCCTCCAGGCGCTCCATCGCCCTCTGCTGGGACGAGACGCCTGTGGTCTTCGGTGCCATCGG
>OCTW011612206.1_pt1 | contig 25804 bp, 24 predicted proteins | sample 1539671 | NCBI WGS metagenome assembly OCTW01 (sample SAMN02144230, study PRJEB22623) | gut metagenome | biome: sheep rumen | host: Ovis aries | place: New Zealand | reverse complement strand
ATGCCGAAGGTATCGCGAACCGAAGCAGTGCTGTCGCGAAGCGGAGCACGAAAAGCGGAGGTGAGAGCGAAGCGACATAGTCATGACTAATGGCTTAACTACTTAACTTCTTAACTTCTTAACTTCTAAAACGTTTATGGTTTACTGTTTACCGTTTACGGTTTACGGTTTAGGGTTTACTGTTTACCGTTAGTTGGGGCCGGGAGTGGGGATGCGCAGTTAACTGCGCGACACGGTTTTTGAATTTTGGGTGCAAAATTACTAAAATATCCTTAATAATATAAGGTAAGGGTTGTATTTTGTTGGGCTATTGTGGGGAGATTCGAAATATTGTGGTTACTTTTGCAGCACAAAAAAGGAAAATGATATGCGTGATGTAAATAAAGATAAGGCTCTAGTGGTGTTTAGCGGTGGACAGGATTCCACCACTTGCCTATTTTGGGCGAAGAAGATGTTTAAGGAAGTATCGGCTCTCACGTTCAAATATGGACAGAAACATATTCAGGAGGTGGAGGCTGCCCGCCATATTGCCGAGTTGGCCGGCGTTGAGTGGGAAGTGATGGACGTGAGCTTCATCGCAAAACTTGGCCGCAACTCATTGACGGACACCAGTATGGAGATGGATCAGGAGCAGCCTGCAGGTGGAGTGCCCAACACGTTTGTGCCGGGGAGGAATCTGTTTTTCCTGAGTGTGGCGGCGGTGTATGCCCGTGAGCATGGCATCAACCACATAGTGACAGGCGTGGGTGAGACGGATTTCAGCGGCTACCCCGATTGTCGGGATGCCTTTATAAAGAGCCTTAATGTGACGCTTAACCTGGCTATGGACGAGCAGTTTGTGATACACACTCCGCTGATGTGGATTGACAAGGCAAAGACATGGGCTATGGCAGACGAGTTGGGCGTGCTTGATCTGGTGAGGAGGGAGACCATAACTTGTTACAACGGTATAAAAGGCGACGGATGCGGACACTGCCCGGCATGCAAGCTGAGACGCGAGGGACTGGAGAAGTATTTGAAGGAGTTAGGAGTTAGGAGTTAGGAGTTAGGAATTAGGAGTTAGGAGTGAGGAGTTAGGAGTGAGGAGTTAGTCAGGACTATTGAATGAATGGTTATAGGTTATAGGTTATTGGTTATAGAAGCTAAGTCCGGAAGTGAGCGATTACGACCACTAATTGCACGAATAACACGAATGCCGAGGCGTCGCGAACCGAAGCACGAGATGCAGAGGTGAGTGTGAAGCGGCAATGCCGCAGGCATCGCGAGTAGCTCGCCAGTGGTCGCGCCAACGGCGCGGGCTGGCATGAAAGAGCTGTGAGAGCGAAGCGGCACAGTGATGAACAGGATAATAAATAGATAAACGAGAAGATAATGGAGAGAAAAGATGAAGGACTAAAGGCTCTGGGAGCAAAGACCGAGTATAGGATGGACTATGCTCCGGAGGTGCTGGAGACGTTTGACAACAAGCATCCGGGTAATGACTACTGGGTTCGGTTTAACTGTCCGGAGTTCACATCGTTGTGCCCTATCACGGGACAGCCGGACTTTGCGGAGATACGCATCAGCTATCTGCCTGACAAGAAGATGGTGGAGAGCAAGAGCCTGAAACTGTATTTGTTCAGTTTCCGCAATCATGGTGATTTTCATGAGGACTGTGTGAATATTATCATGAAAGACCTGATAGCCCTGATGGACCCGAAATATATTGAGGTGACAGGTATCTTTACGCCGAGAGGCGGCATAAGCATTTATCCTTATGCCAACTATGGGCGTCCCGGAACGAAATACGAGGAGATGGCCGATTACCGTCTGCTGCATCACGATATGCAGTAGAAGGCATGGTCAGGAGAGCTGCAGATCCAGCTCGTCAACAATCTCGGAAAAATAGGGATTGTCGCCGCGCATCTTCTTGAGGAGCTCGGCGGGATTGGTGATGACCTTCATTACCTCGGGGGGGAGGATGAAGGTCTTGATTTTTATGTGAGGGTTGCCAAACTCCTGCTGCATAAATTTCTCGATGTCGGCAATGAAGGGCAGAAGGTTCTTCTGTACCGTGGCATTGTGGACGGTGATGAGCAGGGTGTTGTCATCTTCGCGTCTTACGGGCATGCCAATCATGCGCGAGGCCATAACGGAGTCGCGCTTGTTGAGGTCAGTGCAGAAAGCTGTCCATTTCTCTTGGATGGTCTCGTTGTTGAAGAAGATGGTTGTGGGTTGTTCTTCGTAAGTATCAAGGGCTGCGGCGGCGGTGTCTGTGTCGGGAGGAGTGTCAGCCTGAACGGTGTCGTCGGCAGGCCGGGGCGATGGGGCGATGTCCTGCGTAGCAGTAGCCTTGGCTTTTGCCAGCACATTCTTGAGAGAAATGTTGGAGTCGATTTTTAGAATTTTCTTGCCTTTGGCCAGTGGGGCAGGCTTGCTCTCTGTGGTATGCCTGTCGCCAGTGTCGGCGGGTTTGCCGACGTTAGGCGTGGGCTCAGTATTGGCGGCGGCAGTCTGAGGCTGTCGCTGCTGTGGCACGCTGCGCTTGGTTGGCGCAGGCTGTGCGGAGAATATGGGTTTGAGAATCTTGGCAGGGCTAAGCCCCGCACTGGCCGAGTCGTCGTCATCGTACTGCGCTGTCTCGATAAGAGCTATCTCCACAGAGAGGCGCTTGTTGTAGGAGGTGCGGTACTCATTGCTGCAGCGGTCGCAGGTGCGTATGGCGAAATAGAGGAATTTCACCGAGCACTTGGCGGCCTGCGCCATATATCGCTGCCTGATGTTGTCGGCAGCATTGAGAAGGGGCAGGGTGGCTGCGTCGCGACTCATGAGGAGGTCGCGCATGTGGCTGGCCAGTCCGCCGATGAAGACGCCACCGCTAAAGCCCTTGTTAACGATATCATTGAAGAGCAACATACTCTCCACAACATTGTGCTCCAGCAGGAGGTCAGTCATGCGGAAATAGTAGTCGCTGTCAAGGGCGTTGATGCACTGCAGGACGCTGTCGGCGGTGATATTGCCCTGAGCGAAGTTGTTGACCTGATCGAAGATAGACAGTGCGTCGCGCATACCGCCGTCGGCCTTCTCGGCAATGATGTTGAGTGCCTCGTCGGTAGCAGTGATGTTCTCGTTAGCAGCGATATTCTTGAGGTTGCCCACGATATCAGGGATCTCCATGCGGTTGAAGTCGAATATCTGGCAGCGACTGAGGATAGTCTGCATTATCTTCTGCTTCTCGGTGGTGGCAAGGATAAAGATGACGTATGAGGGCGGTTCCTCGAGAGTCTTGAGGAGTGCGTTGCCCGCGGCTTGAGAGAGCATGTGTACCTCATCGAGGATGATGACCTTGTACTTGCCCAGTTGGGGTGGTATGCGTACCTGGTCGATGATGGCGCGGATGTCTTCTACCGAGTTGTTGGCCGCAGCATTGAGTTCCTGGATGTTGACGGAGCGCTGCTCATTGAAACTGCGGCAGCTGTCGCACTCTTCGCAGGCCTCACCATCCTCGCGAGGGTTGAGGCAGTTGATGGCCTTGGCGAAAATGCGGGCGCAGGTAGTCTTGCCTACGCCACGGGGGCCGCAAAAGAGGTATGCCGAGGCCAGCTTCTGATTTTTGATGGCCATCTTGAGGGTGTTGGCGATGGACTGCTGTCCTACCACGTCCTCAAACTTCTGCGGGCGGTATTTTCTGGCTGAAACTACGAAATTGTCCACGGGAAAGGGGTTAGTTGGGAGTTGATAGTTGATAATTGATAGTTGATAGTTGAGAATTGAAAATTATTTCCCGGTCCGGGGGGTGGACCCGCGCGGGGAAACCGCGCGGCACAGTTTTCTTTGCTGTTATTGCCTGGTCCGGGGGGTGGACCCGCGAGGCCGAACCTCGCGGTACAGTGGGGGTTATTTCTTGAGGGCGTTGAGGAGGATGTCCTCCATTACTTTATATCCGGCGAGGTTGGGGTGAAGCCCGTCGCCAGTGTATTCCTTTATCATGGAGACACCATCGTCGGCCAAGAGTGCGGAGTAGTAGTCGATATAGGTAATCTTATGCTCCTTAGCGTAGTTGATGATGAGTTTGTTGAGAGCGACAATCTGCTCGGGTGTGTCCTTTACCTCGGGGCGCCAGCCGATATTTTTTGCAGGAGTGACAGAGCAGAGATAGGGCTTTATCTTGTTGGCCTTGGCCAGTTCGACCATGGATATAATGTTGCCCATAATATTGTCGATGGATATCTTGCCCTGATTGAGGGCTATATCATTAATGCCGCACATTATGACTACACACTGGGGGTGTAGGTTGATGACATCCTGGCGGAAGCGCACCAGCATCTGGCTGCTCACCTGTCCGCTGATGCCGCGGCCTACCAGGTTGTGGTCGGTGAGCCACTGGCCATCCTTCTCGACCCATCCCTCGGTGATGGAGTTGCCCATCAGCACAGCCTTGGGGCGGGTGGTGATTGTCTGGTTGTCCTTGGCATAGCGTGAGAAGCGTGCCCAGTCCATGGTGTTGGCACGGTGGTCCTCATACTCATTGATAATCTTGTTGCGCAGAGCTTTCACCTGCTCATCGTTGAGCTTGACGGTGTAGTCGGATTGCGCCTGAGTGTAGCCGCATGTCATTATAGCGGCGGCGGCAAGGGTGATGAGTCTTTTCATATTACTGGGTTTTAGGTTTTCAGTTTTTTAGGTTTACCTCACAAGTAGTAATCTTTTCTTGTCGGATTCTCCGATTGCGAAGTTAGCAAATTATTTGCACATAGCAATAAAAATACTGCCCTGTTGTTAGGAAAAAGTCTTGGAAGGCTTGTTGTGGCATGAGTAAATGAAGACTTTTTATGATTATTTCCGTCTTGCTTTCGTAATGTGCAGACCAAGATTATAATCGCGGATAATCATCATTTAATCGCTATTGTTCAGATGAATATTGCGCAAAGGGCCACGGTAAAATGTGGTCTCTCCATATCTATTTCTGTACTACGATAAGGCTGTCAGCTTTGATGCGCTTTTGCAGCCATAGGCGTAGGCGATTGCTCTCGTCGGGGGTGAGGTGCTTGTTGGTATTAGTCTGGATCAGTGCTGTCACGAACTGGTGTATGACAGAGGTGTCGCGGCTGGCCTCAGCGGTGTAGGCGAGGCTGAGACTGCGGATATGCGGGAAGAGTGTGGCTATCTCGTTGAGCACATCGGGGACGAGGGTCTCATAGCGAGTGTAGTCGGAAAGTTGCTGGTGGAGCGCGGCGGCCTCTGCGGTGAGCTCTATGAGTTTTTGGTGCTCATTGTTGCTGTTGCCTGTCATCTTGTTGAGTTGGTTGGTGAGGCTGAGTAGGCTGTCAGACTGTATGCCTTGGATAATGCTGAGGCGGTAACGGCCTAGGTGGTATAGGTCCATGCGGCGTTGTGCCTCAGCCTTGGTGGCCTCAGTGATTTCTTTGCCCACAGCCACTATACGCAGTGTCCAGACGGAGTCATCATCTTCAATGCTGTTGGATATAATCTGGGTGCCAGACTGCGCCAGCTCATTCTTGATGAACTTACGCACGTTATTGTCGAAGACGCTGCGATGCACGATGTTGACCGTCATGAAGATGGCGGGAATCATAGTAACCACCACGATGGACATGAGAATGTTCTTTGCCTTGCGGGCTTGCTCAGTGCTTTTGAATTTCTGGCGGTGGAAGTGCATCAGCCTCACTCCGCCGAAGGTGGCAAGAGCGATGAAAACGGTGTTGATAAAGAAGAGGTAGAAGGCTCCGAGGAAGTATAGCCAATGGCCAGTGGCCAGGCCGAAGCCTGCCGTGCAGAGAGGCGGCATAAGAGCTGTGGCTATGGCTACGCCTGGTATAACATTGCCTTTGCCGCGCGTGCAGAGGGCAATAATGCCCGCTGCGCCGCCACAGAAGGCTATGAGCACATCGTAGAGCGTGGGCGAGGTGCGTGCCAGCAGTTCAGATTGTGCCTCGCTAATGGGAGTGAGCAGGAAGTAGAGCGTGGCTGTGAGCACGCTGATGAGGGTGGCGACACCATAGTTCTTGGCAGCACGCTTGAGCAGGTTGAGGTCGTTGGTGCCCACGGCAAGTCCCATGCCGATGATCGGTCCCATGAGGGGCGATATGAGCATGGCGCCGATGATGACAGCCGTGGAATTGACATTGAGGCCTAAAGATGCGATAAAAATGGCAAAGATGAGAATCCACAGGTTGGCTCCGCGGAAACTCACGCCGCTGCTTATCTGGTCGATGATGTCGTGCTCCTCCTCTTTGTCAGGCATGAGGTTGAAGTACACTCTTATCTGTTTGATGATTTGTGTGGTGTTCATTGCGAAGTTGTGATTTTGCTGCAAAGATAGCAAAAAATAATTAAGGTAGCAGTAATAAAAACCGAAATCACATTTTGGTTTACGGCTTACTGTTTTCGTGATTGTTTTTATGGTTCGTGTTAACAACAGACACAGGTGTTTACTGATGCCCCTTCGCGGACTTTTTTATGCGGCTTGGCGGACAAAGAGTGCAAAACAAGATGTTTTTAACCGGTAAACTTTGTGATGTCGCAGAAGATTGCTATATTTGCACCAATTATATATATGATAAGGTGATGAAACATATACTCGCTATTCTGGCGGCCGTGTTGGCGCTGGTGACGATACCCGGTGAGGTCTATGGCCAGCGGGAAAAGAAGGCTGATGAGGTAAGCACCTATCAGCAAAAAATAGGATGGATGCCTACGCGCTACCTTTTTGGGGTGGCCACGAGCTATGCAGACTCCGTGACGCTGGTCACTATGGTGGCACCTATAGACAGCATGGCCTATGACAAGAACACTAAGACGCCGTTGGGGCTGGACCTCTATACCACAAGTTTTCACAATTTCCTTGAGGCCCAAGGTCGCAAGGGCTACATCTGTTCCACCTTTGTCTGCGAGACAGAGAAGGAGGCTGAGAGTAAGCTGGCGGCGGTGTGCAAGCGTGTAAACAAAAAGAAGCAGACGCGGCTGGAGTCGGCCGACGGATTCCTTTACCACCGTATTGCTACGGAGTATATCTACAGCAATGCGGGAGATGATGCGGATAAACAGTGACCAAAAAGAATAAAGACAAGGATTGAAGAAAATTATATTAGATATAGCAGATTTTGCGGTGAGGCTGGAGATGGACGAAACGGTCATGGCCTTGCCGAGAAATTACCGCCCCTTTGTAAAGGAGAGCGCAGATGGCGGTGAGGTGCTGTTGAGCGTGACGGTCGGTTCGGACGCCGTGAATATGGACGGTGCCGAAAGGCTTAGTTCCTTTGAGGACCTCGGTTACCGACAAGATGTGTATAAGCGCCAGGAGGGCGGGTACATCTTCGAGATATACAGTTACGATGGTCATCTGGCCGCAACGATGGAGAGTAGTGGGCGCTTTGAGCACAACAAGGTGTGCATCTGCAACGGAGAGCAGACGACCAAGGAGTTTGGCTTCAACAATACGCTGATGATAGCCTTTGCTTTCAGTTCGGCATATCATGGCACACTGATGATGCATTCCTCAGTGGTGGCTAAGGACGGGTGGGGCTATATGTTCTTGGGCAAGAGCGGTACGGGCAAGAGCACCCATTCCTCATTATGGCTTAAGCACCTGGATGGCTATCACCTGCTGAATGACGACAACCCTGTGCTGCGGGTGACAGGACGCGAGGTGACAGTCTTTGGCTCGCCGTGGAGTGGCAAGACGCCATGCTATCGCCACGAGAGTGCCAAGGTGGGCGCTCTGGTGATGCTGGAGCAGAAACCATATAACAAGATAAGCCGCGAGAGCGTGGTGGTAGCTCTGTCGTCGATGCTGTGCTCATGCAGTGTGATGATATGGGACCGCAGCAGCTACAATGAGATAATGCGTAGCATAGAACAGGTGATAACCCTGGTGGGTGTGCATCATCTGGAATGTCTGCCCGATGAGGCTGCTGCGCGGCTGTGCCATGAGACGATAACCAATAAGCGTTGAATATTGAATGATTGAGAGTCGCAGCATAGATAACGAGTTGTTGATTCCTGAGGTGGGCAAACTGATAGACGAAGGCCACACTGTGAGGATGACCGTCAGGGGGCGTAGTATGAGGCCTTTCATAGAGGACGGGCGCGACAAGGTAATTCTGGCCAGGGCTGACAATCTGCGAGTGGGAGATGTGGTGCTGGCAAAGACACTGGAGAAAAGCTACGTGATACACCGCCTGACGGAGATGGATGCAGCCACAGGCCAATGCATACTGCGCGGCGACGGCAATCTGGACTTGGAGCATTGTCACAAAGATGATATCCTGGCAAAGGTGACTGATATACTCCGCAAGAAAAAGGAACGCCGTTACAGTCTGGACGGTTGCGTGTGGAAGACGTATTCGTGGATATGGACTCATCTGCGTCCTGTGAGACGCTATCTGTTGGCTATCTACAGACGGATGCCCGGAGTCGGGAGTTGACTCTTCACTCTCAAGCGGGTTTGCATATTTGCTTGAAAAATGATAACTGAAGCGCAGTAGCGCGACACCATAAAAGTATAAAGACATGAAACTGAAACCGAACTTTGAACTGCGCGATGTCTGCGGTGAGCATGTAGTGATACCGTGCGGTATAGAGAATGTTAATTTCGACAGTATTATTCACCTGAACGAGACTGGTGCCTTCTTGTGGCATGAGGCCGAGAAGGGTGACTTCACCGTGGAGAGCCTCACCGCTGCATTGCTGGCTGAGTATGAGGTGGACGAGGCTACCGCGACGAAAGATGTGGCCGCTTTTGTGGCAAAGCTCAATGAGCAGAAATTAGTGGAATAATAGAGACTGAAAGAAAACCTAAAATCATATAACCATGTTAATTGCAGTGGATTTTGACGGTACTATCGTTGAGCATAAGTACCCAAAGATTGGCAGGGAGATTCCTTTTGCCACAGATACTCTCAAGCGTCTTATCCAGGATGGTCATCGCCTGATACTGTGGACTATACGCTATGGCACAAGCCTGCAAGAGGCCGTTGACTGGTGTAAAGAGAGAGGCGTGGAGTTCTGGTCAGTGAACAGCGACTTTGCCGAGCAGGACGTGGCCAAAGAGGAACGTAGTCCCAAGGTGAAGTGCGATATGTATATTGACGACCGCAATGTGGGTGGTCTGCCAGACTGGGGCACAATCTACGATATGATTACCAATAACCTGACCTATGAGACCATCAATCCCGCCTTGCAGCGCGAGGATAGTGGCAAGAAGAAAAAGAAAGGATGGCTGTTCTAAAGCGTGGCGACACTGCCGAACGATGGCAACTGAGCGCGAGCAGACGCTTTGCTGCCAGTTTTGTCTTGGCCTGGGGTGTGTGGATAAAGCATTTCGGAGCATTCCTGCGTATAATGTGGCAGCCTTGCCTGCTGGCTGTAGTGGTGAGCATTGCGTGGCTGACGCTGCGTCCTGCCTATGGTTATGGCAGCATGATGGCAGACATTATGGCAGGAGCGGCAATGCTATTTGTGTGGTCAATGATGCGCACCATGCAGTTGAAGGTACTGGCCAGCTTAGAGACTGGCGGCACTGTGGAGCCAGCAAGGTTTGTGCGCAATATCGTTGCTATTGCCAGGCAGACGTGGCGACCATATCTGCTGTTGCTGGCAGCATGGCTGCTGGCATATGCGCTGGCTGTGGTGCCGGTGATGTGTAGAGCCAACATCTATGTCCTTATAGTCTGCGGACTGGTGGCGGCGGTGGTTCCCTTCTCCGTGGGCGGCATGGTGCAGTCGTATATGGAGGTTAGGTCAGTGCCGTTGCTCGGCACTATGAAGGCCGGCCTGAAGCTCAATCGCCATTATTGGGGCGGCATGGCAGCATTGTGGATGATATTCCTGATGCTGTTTATAGTCATAGGAGCAGTGCTGGCCTTCGGCCTGCTCATATTGGGCAGTGTGTTTTCCAACAGTGAGGCAGCCATGATGCAGGAGGAAGTGATAGAAGTGCCCTCGGGCCTTCGGTGGTTGACGCTGGGCGTTTTTGCCTTGCTGGTGTGGCTGTTGAGCTTCATGCAGAGCGTATGGTCACTGCCGCAGCAAGTACATATAAAATCGATAATTTATAAAACCTTAAATAAATGACATTATGAAACAGACAATCCTTGTAACGGGAGGTACCGGTTTTATCGGCTCCCACACAACCGTTGAGCTTATCAATGCAGGCTACGACGTGGTGATTATTGACAACCTGTCCAACTCCAACGCCGACGTGGTGGACGGCATCGAGAAAATCACAGGTGTGCGTCCTGCATTTGAGAAGGTGGACTGCCTCGACTATCCCGCACTGGAGGGCGTATTCCAAAAGTATCCTGCCATCAGCGGTATCATTCATTTTGCAGCCAGCAAGGCCGTCGGTGAGTCGGTGGAGAAGCCATTGCTTTATTACCGTAACAACCTCAACTCCCTCATCAACCTGCTGGAGCTTATGCCCAAGTATGATGTGAAGGGTATCATCTTCTCGTCCTCATGCACCGTTTATGGTCAGCCCGATCCCGAGAACCTGCCCGTGACTGAGCAGGCTCCCATCAAGGTGGCAGAGTCTCCATACGGCAATACCAAGCAGATCTGCGAGGAGATAATCCGCGACAATGCTCGTGCCGGTGCGCCTTACAAGGCCATTCTGCTGCGCTACTTCAATCCCATTGGCGCACACCCCACAGCCATCATCGGCGAGCTGCCCAACGGTGTGCCTGCCAACCTGATTCCCTATCTCACTCAGACCGCTATCGGCATCCGCAAGGAACTGAGCGTCTTCGGTGACGACTACAGCACCCCCGACGGCTCCTGCATCCGCGACTTTATCTATGTTGTTGACCTTGCCAAGGCCCATGTGGCAGCCATGAGGCGCATCCTCAATGGCGAGCAGGAGGAGCCTGTGGACGTATTCAACATAGGTACCGGCCACGGTGAGTCTGTGCTAGGTTTGATTAAGACATTTGAGGAGGCTACCGGTGTTAAGCTGCCCTATAAGATTGTTGGTCGTCGCGCCGGTGACATTGAGCAGGTATGGGGCAATGTTGACAAGGCCAACAAGGTGCTTGGCTGGAAGGCAGAGGCCACACTGGCCGAGGCTCTCTCCTCAGCATGGAAGTGGCAACAGGAGCTCCGCAAGCGCGGAATTATGTAAGCCGATAATTGACTATTGACAATAGGTGACAGACAATCCTTGTTATGTGATAGAAGAGGATAAGCTGCGGACGAATCTGCAGTTTATCCATGACATAGCCGAGAGGGCCGGAGTTGAGATAATTCTGGCCCTCAAGGCCTTTGCCAACTGGCGTGTGTTTCCAATAATACGTGAATACGTGGACCATACCACAGCCAGTTCGCCATATGAAGCGCGTCTCTCTGCCGAGCACTTCGGCGGACTGACCCACACCTATTCACCAGCCTACGAAGAGGATACATTTGGCGAGATATTACGTTGCTCAGGTCATATAACCTTCAACTCGCTGTCGCAGCTGCATCGCTTCATGCCGATGGTCCGCGAATTCGAGGCTTCGCCCGGCGGTCACAAGATTTCCACGGGACTACGCATTAATCCAGGCTACTCGGAGATAGAGACCGACTTGTATAACCCTTGTGCTCCAGGCAGTCGGTTTGGCGTAGAGAGCAGCGAACTGGCAGAATTGCCTGACGGAGTGGAGGGGCTGCACTTCCATTGTCTATGCGAGAATGATGCTACATCGCTGGAGAATGTACTCGTCAACGTGGAGGAGAAGTTTGGCCATATATTAAATAAGGTACAGTGGCTCAACATGGGCGGTGGCCATCTGATGACCCGCAAGGGCTATCATGTGGATGTGCTGTTGCGCTGCATTGACCGGCTTCACCATCTGCACCCCAATCTGCGCATTATCATGGAGCCTGGTTCGGCATTCCTCTGGCAGACCGGCTACCTGCTTGCCAGAGTGGTTGACGTGGTGGAAAACAGCGGCATCAAGACAGCCATTCTCAATGTCAGCTTCACCTGCCACATGCCCGACTGCCTTGAGATGCCCTACCATCCACAGGTGCGCGGTGCAGAGACGCTGGATATTGCTGACGATGACATGCAGGTGTATGAGGACTGCGTCTATCGCCTGGGAGGCAACAGCTGCCTGAGCGGAGACTACATGGGCTATTGGCGCTTTATGCATCCGCTGGAGGTTGGCGATGAGATAGTTCTGGAGGACATGATTCATTACACCACGGTAAAGACCAATATGTTTAACGGCGTGCACCATCCCTCGCTCGCACTTCTTGGCGCAGATGGCACGCTGCAAATACTCAGGCGTTTTGCATACGAGGACTACGAAAGTAGAATGGATTAGTATGTCTTTTTAGTTATTTTGGCGGACACGAATAAAAAAAACATTGTTTTTGTTTGTCAGTATTGAAAAAAGTGCTACTTTTGCATCGCGTTTGGCGAAACGTACTTAAACGAAGGCCGCAATAGTGGCCTTTTTGAGACAGCGAAAGCTGACATGTTGATGCTGCGGAAATAGCTCAGTTGGTAGAGCACAACCTTGCCAAGGTTGGGGTCGCGAGTTCGAGTCTCGTTTTCCGCTCTTTTCGATGCCCAGGTGGCGGAATGGTAGACGCGCTCGTTTCAGGTGCGAGTGCCGCGAGGCGTGCAGGTTCGACTCCTGTTCTGGGCACCATAAGGCATCAAAAAGACTTGTAATGGAGAGGTGGCGGAATTGGTAGACGCGCTACTTTGAGGGGGTAGTGTCAATTGTGACGTGGGAGTTCGAGTCTCCTCCTCTTCACTACAGAAGAATGTTTGTTTGCCTTTTTGGGCAGCAAAGAATTCATTAGAAACTATTAATTGCGGAAATAGCTCAGTTGGTAGAGCATAACCTTGCCCCAAGAAATTGGATATGGGTGACAACCTTGGCAAGATTTGTGAACGCTGCGGGCTTTCTGAAAAAAGAATGCGGAAATAGCTCAGTTGGTAGAGCACAACCTTGCCAAGGTTGGGGTCGCGAGTTCGAGTCTCGTTTTCCGCTCTTATTTTTTTGCTTATTTTTTTAGATTTATTTTTGTTTTCTTTATTCATTTCTAATTCGTTATGAATGTTTACGCGAGATATTACGACGGCGAGGCTGTGGTATCTTCATTTGATGAGCTCATTGACAGGCTCAAGGATTTTGGTGTGCCAGAGAACCTCTTTGAGGAAGGCTTGGTAGATGATATATATGATTTTATTAACTCAAAGAATATTCATCCCAAGCGTTTTCGTGTAACGCAGCGCCAGTATTTCATTCTTATCAAGACCAACGTGGAAACTTTGGAGGAGTTTAAGGCCAATGCCAAGCGTAAGGACAACGATGGCGAGGCTCCGAAGAAGAACGATCGCTTTAGTGTTCTGCAAGAGGAAAACCCCGGATGGTATGATGTTGAGCTCAATTTCAAACGAGTGCTTTATTCTGAGCAGCGTGGCAGATATATATATATAGACACACCTTTCCGTGTAAGGTTGAAGGCCAATAGTCCGCAGGATGCGTATAACCGTGTGGTGGAGCATCTGCAGAACCGTCAGGACATAGATCCGCGCAGCCAGTATCCGTCTATCAAAGGTCGTAACTTCAGCTATTCATTCCTTGGTAAGGACGGCAGTGATGAGCCAAGCGAGTAAGAGATGAGGGGAACAATCCTTGTTTTAATGCTGCTTCTGGGTATCGCAGTTGTCGATGCCCGTCGGCCAAATAAGTTGAGTCGGCAGGAGAAGCGTGAGGGATTTCAGTTGTTATTTAACGGACGTGACCTTGCCCTGTGGACGGGAGATGTGCGTAACTATACACCCGTTGACGGTGCTATCAGGGTTACGGCAGACTATGGCGACGACCATAATCTATATACGCGCCGCGAATACCGCGACTTTGTTTTCCGCTTTGAATTCTGCTTCACCGAGGCAGGGGTGAATAATGGTATTGGCATTCGCACGCCGATGGGCAAGGATGCGGCCTACTACGGAATGTGCGAGGTGCAGATACTGGATCACGATGCCCCCGTTTATAAAGGGTTGGCGGATTATCAGGTCCATGGTTCGGCATACGGGCTGGCAGCGGCTAAGCGCGTGGAGCACAGGCCGCTTGGTCAGTGGAGCGAGGAGGAAATCCGGGTGGCGGGCGACAGCGTTATTGTTGTGCTCAATGGCAAGGAGATCTTGCGTGCAGACCTCCGCGCTGCCTGCCAGGGCCACAATGTTGCGCCGGAGTGTGGCAGCCGCAATCCATATACCCTGGACCATCAGTCGCATCCCGGCCTCTTTAACGAGAAGGGACATATAGGATTGCTGGGGCACGGCACCGGTATACTCTTCCGCAATCTTAGGATAAAGGAGATATGAGATTTTCTCTTGCGTGGGAAAACCATGTAGCACAGTACTGATTCTTAGTCCGGGGGTGCGGCGAATTGCGCGGCACATAGAGAAGCAAAAGGGCAGCCATTTGGTGGCTGCCCTTTTGGTATGGTATTGTTTCTCGTGGATGGGCGTTGCTGCCCGTCACGACAAAGGGTGTGCTTAGTTTGCGCTCTGGAACTCTTCAAGGAAGCGTTTGTCGTTCTCAGAGAAGAGGCGGAGGTCCTTGACTTGATACTTGAGGTTGGTGATGCGCTCCACGCCGAGGCCGAAGGCGTAGCCCTTATAGCGTGTGGAGTCGATGCCGTTGGCCTCCAGCACGGCGGGGTCAACCATTCCGCAGCCGAGTATTTCCACCCATCCGGTCTGCTTGCAGAAGGAGCATCCCTTGCCGCCGCAGATGTTGCAGCTGATATCCATCTCGGCTGAGGGCTCGGTGAAGGGGAAGTAGGAGGGGCGCAGACGTATCTTGGTGTCTTTGCCAAACATCTCCTGGGCAAAGAGCAGCAGCACCTGCTTGAGGTCGGTGAAGCTTACATTCTCGTCAACGTAGAGACCTTCTATCTGGTGGAAGAAGCAGTGTGCACGTGCACTGATTGTTTCGTTGCGATATACGCGGCCCGGGCAGATAACGCGGATGGGCGGCTGCTGCTTCTCCATCACGCGGCTCTGCACTGAGCTGGTATGGGTGCGCAGTATCACGTCGGGGTGAGCCTCGATGAAGAAGGTGTCCTGCATATCGCGTGCCGGATGGTCATCGGGGAAGTTCATGGAGCCGAACACGTGCCAGTCGTCCTCTATCTCGGGGCCGTCGGCCAGGCAGAAGCCCAGTCGGGAGAAGATGTCGATTATCTCGTCGCGTACGATGGAGATGGGGTGGCGTGTGCCCAGCGGAGTGGGGTAGGCCGTGCGGGTGAGGTCGGGGGTGTCTTCAGCGGCCTGCTGCTCATTGAGCTGCTCGCGCAGGGCGTTGATATGGTCCTGGGCTGCGGTCTTGAGGTTGTTGATGGCCACGCCGAGCTCTCTCTTGCGGTCGGCGGCTACCTCGCGGAATTCATTCATCAGCTGGGGGATGAGGCCCTTCTTGCTGAGGTATTTGATACGGAGCTCCTCCAGTTCGCCGGCTGTGGAGGCGTGGAGCTGCTTGACTTCTTCGAGCAGTGCGGGTATGTTGTCTATAAGTGCCATAGTCTTGTGTGGTATTTGTTTACAGTCTGCAAAAGTAACACTTTTTTCTCAACCTACCCAAAATAGATGTTTATAATCTGCGGACCATGGCCTTTTTTATTGCATAAAGAGAGCGGGCTTGCAATCTGTTGGTCGCAAGCCCGCCGATGGTATTAAAGTCTGTCAAGAGTTATTTCAGCTCTTCTTCTATTGCAGGAAACTCACTGTCGTAGTCATCCTTGGTGTAGGAGATGATTATCTTGCTCAGAGGATCGTCTTCCTTGGTGAAGAAAGCAGAGGTTATCTGACCTTTGATGGTTGTCTTCTCATAGGTGGTCACTGTTGAGGCCTTTATCCACTCCCATGCCTGAGCGTGGTCGAGGTTCTTGTAGTAGCTGCAAACCTCCACGGTGATACCGTCGCCGTTGGTTTCTTCCTTGGCCTTGTTCAGGAGTTCGGCAGTTACACCAGATACGTTGATAATCAAATCCTCAGTCTCGTGGATGGCAGTGATGGTAATGGGGTAGGAGGAGTTGCCAACGGTGTAGTAGGCAGTCCATACGCGGATACGGAAGTCATCCTGCTCTGCCAGATACTGCTCGGGAATGGGGATTCTTACGGTTACGTCCACGGTGTCGCGGATGTGGATAGCAGTCTTGATCTCATCCCAAGAGTCGTGGGTCTGCTGGTGGATGTCAACCTCTACCTCGCCGTCGTTGAATTCGGGAACGTCGGGCACTACGATGAGGCTGTCCTCATTCTCTGGATCGGGCGCAATAATGGTGTCGTTCACCATAGCGCCACCTTCGGTGATGTCCATGCCGGGGATTTCGGTAACGTCTTTGGTGGACTGGCCGGTGAGAACACCGTCAATGTGCCAGCCGTCACTCTGCAGCTTGACAACATACCAGATAATCTTAAGGGTGTCGGTGTCGAGCCCGCTGAGGTCAAGCTTGTTGCCGATATATTTGCTGGATCTTGGGTTATCTGACCATTGTGTATTGTTGTTCACCCAAGTCTGGCCGTCAATCAGGCTCTGGAGGTTGGGCTGCTGAATGATAGCCCTGGATGTGGCACTGCCATTAGTACTGAAGATGTAGAGAGAAACGCCAGCGCCTACCTTGTAGCCAAGTTCCTCGTCAAGGGAGATAACGCCTTTGTTGTATGAAGTCTTTGAGCAATAGTCGCCACTGTATGTGCGGGGGAAATAAAGCTTTGAACTAAAAGTGTTACCCATATACTCTGTACCGGGGATGCGGTTGTCTATTCTGATAAAGAAGTAACCTTCGGCAGTCTTGGCCTGCTCGGCTACCATCTGGTGGCTGAATGCGCCGGATTTGCTTACTCCAACCTGAACGCTTGTCTGGGGAGTTGAGGCGGGTGTGGGAGCAGGAGCAGGGTTGATAATGTCATCAATTCCGCTGTCGCTGCTGCATCCGCAGAAAAGCAATGCTGCCGATGCGAGGGTCAAAAGATACTTTTTCATGCTTGTTTTGTGTTGTTTAATGTTATAAGATTACTTGTTGTATGGTTTTTCTCTAAATCAGCTGCAAATGTGGCTGTTTTTTTGCAAACACGCAACACTTTTAGGTAAAAATTTCGTTGCAGGACGAATAATTGTCAAGAAAATAGGAAGAAATGTCACGAATGGCAATGGTGATATATAATATATGGTGTAGTAGCGCCGTTATACAGTTGCCGCATCAGTATTTAATTCGTCCCGTTGATGTGATAGACAGAAATGATAACGACAAGGGCAGTGCCTGTGAAACAGGAACTCCTTTGCTTTAGTGCGCGGATTGTTGCTGTCTGTGTAGGGACAGAAACAGCCAGCGGGCCTGCAACGGTTGCTGCAGGCCCGCTGGTGTGTTTATGTTGTGTTGCGGGGTAGGGTGTCTGTGGCTTATGACAGGCGCAGTACTCGCTCGCAGAATTCGAGGGCTTTCTCGCGGTGTGTGACGCAGATGATGGTGCGGTCGGTTAGGGTGGTGCAAATGTTGCTGAGCACAGTGGCTTCGGTGTCGGCATCGAGGGCAGATGTGGCTTCGTCAAGCAGCAGCACGGGGGCATCTACCAACAGGGCGCGTGCTATGCACAGTCGCTGTGCCTGGCCTTCGCTGAGTTCCACTCCGTGTTCGCCGCACTGGGATGAGAGTCCGTCCTTGAAGCGCGCTACGAAGTCGGCCTTGGCCATGCGCAGGGCTTCCTTTAGCTGTTGGTCGGTGGCTTTGGGGTTGGCCAGCAGCAGGTTGTCGCGGATGGTGCCGCTGAAGAGTGTGTTGCCCTGTGGCACGTAGGCGAAGGATGTGGGTTGGCTGCCGGATATTTCCACTGTGCCTTCTGTAGGCTCTATGAGGCCGAGTATGAGGCGTATGAGAGTGGTCTTGCCTTGTCCGGTGGGACCTATGATGGCGGTGCGGCTGCCGGCTGGGAAGTTGTAGGAGAAGTGGTTGAGAATCTTGCGTCCGTCGGGACGGTAGGAGAATGTGACGTTGTGGAAGGAGATGGAGATGCCTGATGCCTGATGGCCGGGGTTTGCCGGCAGGGCATGGGTGTGCTCCCTGGGCGAGTCTGCGCTGTTTTTAATCTCTAGTATTCGCTCGCTGGAGGTGAGGGTGTTGATGATGTCGGGTATGAATTTCACCAGGCTTCTTGCCGGGCGCTGAATCTGTGCCACGAGCTGCACGAAGGCTATGAGGGCACCGTAGGTGATGAGGCCCTGTGCCAGGTGGTATGTGCCCCAGATGAATGTGAACAGATATGCGGTGGAGAATCCGAGGTTCATCACCAGATTGGAGGTCACGGAGTATCGTGCGCGTCGGTGCACCAGCTGCACGAGTTTCTGCTGTGTGGCGGCCACTCGCTGCTTGATTTCGCGTGTTCCTCCTGGTATTGTCTTGACCACTACGCGGTTGGTGATGCCCTCCTGGTACTGTGCCTGCAGGTAGCTGTCGGTCTTCCTTACCTGGCGGGAGATGCGGCGCATGGTTTTGATGTATAGTTTGCCAATGAGCAGGAAGAATGGTATGATGATTACCACGAACAGTGCCAGCGTCTGGTCCATCAGGTAGAGGAATGTGAATGCTCCGATGAACTGTGCGCAGACAATGATGAATGAGGGCAGTGTGTCGGTTACGAGCGACACGATAACGTTTACGTCTTTCTCTATTCGGTTGATGATGTCGCCGCTGTGAAACTCCATCAGTTTGCGCCACGGGGCGGTGAGGCTCTGGCTGAAGATGTCCATCTGCATCTTGTTGGAGGCCTTGACGCTGAGCATGGCGTTGACCCAGCTGCGGTAGGCACCCAGCAGCAGCTGGGCCAGCAGTGTGCAGACTATCAGGATGATGGCTGTGCGGAAGGTGAAGATGTGGCTTGTGCCAGTGGCTATGTCGATGGTCTGCTTGGTGAGCCACACAAACAGGAACTCCAGCCCCACGATGAGCAGGCCGGCAACGGTATTGTTGGTGGCTTGCAGCTTGTTGGCTTTCAGTTCTTGCCAAATCAGGCGGCTAATCTGTTTGGTGGCGTGTTTTGGCATTATCTCTTGTCGGCTCCCCAAAGGAGTTTGCTGCGCAGTGTGTCGAAGAATGAGTGGTCGGCCCGGCGCACAATATGTATTTTATACGGTGCGGCCTGTATGGTGAGGGTGGTGCCTTCGTAGAGGCTCTCGCTGCGTCCGTCGATGGCCAGCATGAAGTTGTGGCTGCGGCTCTGTACATGTAGCTCAATCTTGACGTTGTCGTTGAGTATGATGGGTCTTACGGCGAGGCTGTGTGCGGCGATGGGCGAGAGCACTATGGTCTTGGAGTCGGGCGAGATGATGGGGCCTCCTACGCTGAGCGAGTAGCCTGTGGAGCCTGTTGGGGTGCTTATCACCAGTCCGTCGGCCAGATAGGTGGCCATGTAGCTGCCGTCCACCGAGGTGTTGATGCTTATCATCGACGAATTGTCGTGCTTGAGTATGGCTATTTCGTTGAGTGCGTAGGGCGATGATGTGATGCTGTCGCCGTCGGTGTCCACGGCCAGCAGCGAGCGTTCCTCAATCCTGTAGTTGCCGTCGGCCAGGTCGCGGAAGAAGCTGGCGGCGTCTTGTGGCAGTATGTCGCTGATAAAGCCCAGGTGGCCGGTGTTGATGCCGATTATTGGCATGTTGCGGTTGCCCACCAGGCGTGCGGTGTTGAGGAATGTGCCGTCGCCGCCTATGCTCACGGCAAAATCGGCATCAATGTCGGCGTGGTGCGCTGCGGTGAAGGGAATGTCGCTGATGTCAACGTGCCGACTAAGGAAGTCGGCAAAGTCCTGCTCAATCACTATGCTGCTGCCTGTGGCGGCAATGTTGTGGAGCACCTCTCTGATGTTGGCGGATTTCTCAGCCTGGAATTTGTTGCCAAAAATGGCAAAAGTCTTGTTTAGCCTGCTCACGATGTGCATATTTCGCGTAAATTTGCAGCAAAAGTAGCATTTTCTTTTTAGTTTGTGGCTTTATTTTGGTATTTTTGCAATCAATAAGCGTAAAACGTATGACAATTAATATGCAAAAACCATAATTTAGATGACAAAACTGAGTGTAAATATCAATAAGGTGGCTACGCTGCGCAATGCACGTGGTGGCAACAACCCCGACGTGCTCAAGGTGGCCCTCGACTGTGAGTGCTTCGGAGCACAGGGCATCACTGTGCATCCCCGTCCCGATGAGCGTCACATACGCCGCAGCGATGTCTATGCGCTGAAGCCTGCGCTTCGCACTGAGTTTAACATTGAGGGCTATCCTTCGGAGGATTTTTGCCGGCTGGTGCTCGATGTCCAGCCGGCACAGGTGACCCTGGTGCCCGACAGTCCCGACCAGCTAACCTCCAATGCAGGGTGGGACACGCTGAAGAACAAGGCCTTCCTGACCGATATAGTGGGGCGCTTCAACGAGGCCGGCATACGCACCTCCGTTTTTGTGGCCGCTGATGAGGCCATGGTTGAGGGGGCCAAGGCCGTGGGCAGCGACCGCGTAGAACTCTATACCGAGCCCTATGCCACCGCCTATGCTGCCGACCGCGAGGCTGCCATTGCGCCGTTCATTGCTGCGGCACGCAAGGCTCAGGAGCTGGGGCTCGGGCTCAACGCAGGCCATGACCTCAGCCTGGACAACTTGCGCTATTTCCACGAACAGATACCCTGGCTCGACGAGGTGAGCATAGGCCATGCCCTTATCTGCGACGCCCTCTATATGGGCCTCAAGGAGACTATTGGCCGATACCTGGGGGAGTTGGGAGTGAGAAGTTAGGAGTTAGGAGTTAGTAGTTAAGAAGTTAAGTAGTTAAGAAGTTAAGCCATTAGTCAGGACTATTGAATGAATGGTTATTGGTTATAGGTTATTGGTTATAGACGCCAAGTCCGGAAACCTAATTCTCAATTATCAACTCTCAATTATCAATTTACTAACGTCCTCTATCTCCCTCTATCTTCTTCTATCTCCTTCTATCTCCTAAATGTTCAATTTATGAATATGCGCTGTACCTTGCTGACTATATTGCTGTTTGTTGCTGCTGTTGCCGTGCGTGCTGCTGAGCCCGCAGAAGGTGTGCAGCGTATGGCTGTACGGCTGATGGGCAAGCCACTGGCGGACCATATAGAGTTTCGCCAGATGGAGGCCGACGGCGACGCTTTTGAACTGCGCAGCGAAAGGGACAAGATAGTCATCAGCGGCAATTCAGCCAACAGCATGGCGATGGGGCTTGGCCACTATCTGAGAAGCTGCTGCCACGTCAATGTGTCGTGGGACGCCGACGAGAAGATAGCCATGCCCAAGACGCTGCCGCCCGTTGACAAGCCCCTGCGGCGCCGGGCGCTGGTGGACAACCGTTTCTTCCTCAATTACTGTACCTTTGGCTACACCATGGTGTGGTGGCAGTGGCGTGAGTGGGAGCGCTTTATCGACTGGATGGCCCTCAACGGCATCAACCTGCCGCTGGCCATCACTGGGCAGGAGAGCGTGTGGTACCGCGTGTGGACCAGGCTCGGTCTCTCCGACGAGGAGGTGCGCTCCTATTTCACCGGTCCCGCTCATCTGCCGTGGCACCGCATGATAAACCTCGACCGCTGGCAGGGACCGCTACCTATGGCGTGGCTGGAGCATCAGGAGTTGCTGCAAAAGAACATTGTGGAGCGTGAGCGTGAGCTTGGCATGCGCCCGGTGCTGCCTGCCTTTGCCGGCCATGTGCCGGAGGCCCTGAAGCGCCTCTTTCCCGAGGCCGGAATCAGTCGCATGAGCTCATGGGGCGGATTTAAGGATGACTACCGCAGCTACTTCCTTGACCCGATGGACTCGCTCTTTGCCAGGATCCAGACTATGTTTCTTGAGGAGCAGACGCGGCTCTATGGCACCGACCATGTCTATGGCATCGATCCCTTCAATGAGGTTGATCCGCCATCGTGGGACCCCGATTTCCTGGCCGAGGCCGCCAGCACCATTTACTCCACGCTGACCGACAATGACCCTCAGGCCCTGTGGGTGCAGATGACATGGCTCTTCTACATTGACCAGGCACACTGGACCCAGCCGCGCATCAAGGCATTCCTTGGCGCAGTGCCCCAAGGGCGACTGCTGCTGCTCGACTATTTTGCGGAGAATACCGAGGTGTGGCGCAAGACCGACTCCTACTTCGGACAGCCCTTTGTGTGGTGCTACCTCGGCAACTTTGGCGGCAATACCATGTTGGCTGGTAACATGGCCGAAACGGGCCGCCGCATCGCCTCGGCCCTGGCAGACAACGGGTGCTCCATCAGCGGCGTTGGTTCCACGCTGGAGGCCATGGACTGCAATCCGCTGATGTATGAGTATGTGCTTGATCAGGCGTGGTCGGAATCGCCCTCCCTTAAGGCTTGGGTGGACAGCTGGGCCGACCGTAGGGTAGGGAAGCCCATCCCACAGAACCGCGAGGCGTGGCAGCTGCTGGTTGACAGCGTTTACACCCGTCCCGCAGCCTTGGGGCAGGCACCCCTGACCAATGCACGACCCTCGCTGAGGGGGCACGGCAACTGGACCACCAATCCCGCCTACCATTATAATAACAAGGTGCTCTATGAGGCGTGGCGCAAGATGACGGCGGCTGCTAAGGCCAATAGGAGGGTGACCAACAGCATGGCCTTTGACCTGGTGAACGTAGGGCGTCAGTTTCTGAGCAACCATTTCATGGTGCTGCGCGACAGCCTGGCCGCAGCCTACAGCCGCCGCGACATAGAATCCGCCACAGCCGTGGGCATGCAGATGGAGACGCTGCTCTCACAGCTTGACAGCCTACTCACCGTGCATCCCTATTTCTCCCTGCAGCGGTGGGTGGACAGGGCTTCGGCCTTCGGCGTGGATGCTGCCGACAGCATCTACTACCGCCGCAACGCCAGGACGCTGCTCACCACGTGGGGTGAGGCACCGCAGTCGCTCAACGACTATGCCTCCCGCACCTGGGCCGGCCTGGTGAGCCACTATTACCAGCCGCGGTGGCACGAACTGATTTGCGAGGTGCTGATGGACATCAAACTTAAGCAGCCGTTTGACCAAAAACTGTTTAACGCCAACATGTGGCAGCAAGAGCAGGACTTTGTCAACCGTGACCAGACGCTATATACCCGCCGCAAGACCGTGGCCAAGCCGCTTGACTTCATGGAACGCCTGCAGCATACGTATGCTCCGTAGTAGTAAAAACCTAAAAACAATATCACATATTATATAAAAAACATACCGTAATGAAAAAAGCAATCGTTTTTTTGGCAGAAGGCTTTGAGGAAGTTGAGGCCCTGACCGTAGTAGATGTGCTTCGCCGTGGCGGAGTGGAGGTGACCACCATGTCAATAACCGAAGACCCCTATGTAGATGGTGCCCACGGTATTGAGGTGCTGGCCGATGCCGACAATGAGTATGAAACAGACGATGCCGACATGCTGGTGCTGCCCGGCGGAATGCCAGGCGCTTCCAATCTGCGTGCTTCTGCCGTGGTGTGCAGCAGCGTGCAGTCCTTTGTCAGTGCCGGCAAGCTGGTGGGAGCCATCTGTGCAGCCCCCTATGTGCTGGGCGAACTGGGAGTGCTCAATGGCAAGAAGGCAACCTGTTACCCCGGCTTTGAGGATAAGCTCCACGGCGCAGCCTACACAGCCACACGTGTGCAGCGCGATGGCAACATCATCACAGGCAACGGCCCGTCGTCGGCACTGCCCTTTGCCCTGGCACTGCTTGCAGCCATAGCCGGTGAGGACACCGCTCAGCAGGTGGCAGACGGGATGCTGGTATAAAGTTGAAAGTTAAAAGTTAAAAGTTAAAAGATTAAAAAGTTAAGAAGTTAAGAAGTTAAGAAGTTAAGCCGTTAGTCTTTCTTCTTTCAAACATTTCAAATCTGTAAACCGTAAACCGTAAACCGTAAACGTTTTAGAAGTTAAGAAGTTAGTCTGGAAGTTAAGAAGTTAAGTAGTTAAGAAGTTAAGCCGTTAGTCATGACTATTGAATGAATGGTTATAGGTTATTGGTTATAGACGCCAAGTCCGAAAAGTAATTATCAATTCTCAATTTTCAATTCTCAATTTACTAACGTCCTCTATCTCCTTCTATCTCCCTCTATCTCCATTCATTTGAACTTTTAGATTTATCATACGCCCCCGGCCCGATGGGCCACCCCCTCTATCTTAGAGGGGGAGCCTGACAAGCCGTTCTGCTCTTAGTTTGCCGGGAGCCGACTCCCCCTCTAAGATAGAGGGGGTGGCCTGAAAGGCCGGGGGCGTATGATGAAGTTCCAACTCACCAACTCATAAACTCACAAAATGAACAATTTCCTAATCTTAGTTGCCGGAGGGCGCGGACAGCGTATGGGCTCGGAGGTACCTAAGCAGTTTATGCTGCTGGACGGCAAGCCAGTGATTATGCGCACCATCGACCGCTTTATGCAGGCACTGCCCGACCTAGGCATCGTCCTGGTGCTCCACCCCGACTATGTCGATATGTGGCAGCGTCTGTGTGACGAGCATCACTTCCAGGTGCCTTGTAAGGTGGCTCTTGGAGGCAAGGAGCGCTTCTTCAGTGTAAGAAACGGACTGGAGGAGATTAAGGATGCAGACGCATCTTCCTTGGTGGGGGTCCATGATGCCGTGCGTCCGCTGGTGAGCGTGGAGGTAATCCGCCGTGCCTATGCCGAGGCCATAGAGCATGGTGCCGTGGTGCCCGCATTGTCGGCGGTGGAGTCCGTGCGGCTAGTGGATGATGCTAGTGGCCGCAGTATTGCAGTGAGTCGCAATAGTGTGATGCTCGTACAGACGCCGCAGGTCTTCACGCTCTCATTGCTGCGCAGGGCCTATGGCCAGCCCTACCGCGAGACCTTCACAGACGACGCCTCAGTGGTGGAGGCCCTTGGCCAGACCATACACATCGTTCCCGGAAATCGCGAGAACATCAAACTCACCACCCCCCTTGACATGCAGATGGCAGAGATACTGCTGAGGGGATAGCCGCCAACTCAAACGACAAAGAGAGGCAAGGGATATTCCTTACCTCTCTTTGTTAAGATATGGAGAGATTACTTGCCAGTGCCTCTCCAGGTGGTGTAGGCCGTGCCGTCGCCGAGGCGAATCTCGATGCTGTTGCCGTTGATGGTGAAGTCACCAATCTCAACCTTGGCAGGATTGAACTTTTCGGTTGTCGTTTCCTGCTTGCCGTTGGAGTCAACCTTGGTGGTACTCTTCATGGTCCAGGTAACAGACAGGCTGTTGTCGGCGGACACAAGGTATGTGCCGTCGAAGTACTGCTCCACCACGTCGTCGTCCACCACGTTGTCGGTAACGCCCTTTACAGCCGGAGCCTGATACAGGCGGCGGCATCTGCCGTTGGACTGGAAGGTGAAGGTCTCATTGGCATTTTTGGTGCTGACCCATGTTCTAACGATGGGAGAGCTGATGCTGTTGTCATCATCGTCGTCGCCGCATGAGGCAAAGCCAACGCACAGAGAGGTAGCTATGAGAGCCACCATAAGTCTAAACATGTTTTTCTTAATCATAAGGCAAGAGATTTTAAGTCCGTTTAATAGAATAACGCAGCGACAGGCAAATTATTTTACGTACGCCAACATTTTTATTACACCCGTGTACGCATGAGAGGCGTCCGTTGGCCAAGTTAAATTTGGAAAATTATCTGTATAGTCGAACTAAGAGCCTCGAAACGCAAAGGCGAAGCCTTCGCGAAGATTTCGTCGGTGGTCGCGCCGTCTTGAAAGAGGCTGGACCTCTTTAGGCGCGGGCCGACATTAAGAAATCTGAGAGCCTTGGCGG
>OCTW013404265.1_pt1 | contig 25807 bp, 27 predicted proteins | sample 1539671 | NCBI WGS metagenome assembly OCTW01 (sample SAMN02144230, study PRJEB22623) | gut metagenome | biome: sheep rumen | host: Ovis aries | place: New Zealand | reverse complement strand
GACGATGCCGGCTATGGCGCTGATTCTCGTTGGTTGTGTGATTTGGGTACATCGTGCATATTTTTATAAGGAGAAGTAAGATATGGAACATGCAATAAGTCTATTATTCCGATCGATTTTCGTCGATAACATGATCTTCGCCTTCTTCCTCGGCATGTGCTCTTATCTTGCCGTGTCGAAGACCGTGAAGACCTCGCTGGGCCTCGGATTGGCAGTGACCTTTGTGCTCACCGTCACCGTGCCCGTCAACTATTTGTTGCAGACCAAGGTGCTCGGTCCCGACTGTCTCGTTGAGGGCGTCGATCTGAGTTACTTGTCGTTTATCCTCTTCATCGCCGTGATTGCCGGTATGGTGCAGTTGGTGGAGATGACGGTCGAGAAGTACTCGCCTTCGCTCTATGCAGCCCTAGGTATCTTCCTGCCGCTGATTGCAGTAAACTGCGCTATCATGGGTGCTTCGCTCTTCATGCAGCAGCGTATCCTCATGGATCCCTCCAACTCGCAGGCCATCACCAGCGTGTGGGATGCCATCATCTACGGCTTCGGCTCTGGTCTAGGTTGGGCTCTGGCCATCGTGGCCATGGGTGCCATCCGTGAGAAGATGCAGTACTCGGATGTGCCCAAGCCCTTGCAGGGTCTCGGTATTGTGTTTATCACCGTCGGCTTGATGGCTATGGCGATGATGTGTTTCTCTGGCTTAAATATTTGATAAGGTATGGCACAGTTTATAGCAATTAGTATAGGGGTTTTCCTCTCGTTGATCATCCTTGTGGTGATCGTCCTGCTGGTGGCAAAGAAGTATCTCTCCCCGTCAGGTAATGTGAATATTGAAATCAATGGCGACCGTACCATCAACGTTCCCCAGGGTGCCTCGCTGATGTCAACCCTCAATGAGAACGGTGTGTTCCTGCCCAGTGCCTGCGGTGGCAAGGCGTCCTGCGGACAGTGCAAGGTGCAGGTGCTTGAGGGTGGGGGTGAGATCCTCGACTCTGAGAAGCCCCACTTCTCACGCAAGGAGATTAAGAATGGCTGGCGCCTTGGCTGTCAGTGTAAGGTGAAGGGCGACCTGAAGATTCATGTCGATGAGTCTATCCTTGGCGTGAAGGAGTACGAGTGTACTGTCATCTCCAACAAGAATGTGGCAACATTCATCAAGGAGTTCAAGGTACAGTTGCCCGCAGGTGCCCACATGGACTTCCTGCCTGGCTCTTATGCTCAGATTAAGATTCCAGCCTTCGACTGCATCGACTACAACGACTATGACCGCGACCTGATTACGCCGGAGTACGTACCTTCATGGGAGAAGTTCAAGATGTTCGACCTGAAGTGTAAGAATCCAGAGCCCACGATCCGTGCCTACTCGATGGCCAACTATCCTGCAGAGGGCGATGTGTTCATGCTGACGGTGCGTATCGCTACGCCTCCGTTCAAGCCCGACCGCAGCGGCTTCATGGATGTCAATCCTGGTATCGCCTCGTCGTACATCTTCTCACTGAAGCCAGGCGATAAGGTCATCATGTCAGGTCCTTACGGTGATTTCCATCCGCACTTCGATACGAAGAAGGAGATGATATGGGTCGGTGGTGGTGCCGGTATGGCTCCACTACGTGCACAGATCATGCACATGACGAAGACGCTCCACACGAAAGACCGCGAGATGCACTATTTCTATGGTGCCCGTGCTTTGAACGAGGTGTTCTATCTCGACGACTTCCTCGGCTTGGAGAAGGAGTACCCCAATTTCCACTTCCATCTTGCCCTCGACCGTCCCGATCCCGCAGCCGATGCCGCTGGTGTGAAATATACCCCAGGCTTCGTCCATCAGGTGATGCTCAACACCTACCTGAAGGACCACGAGGCTCCCGAGGACATCGAGTATTACATGTGTGGTCCTGGCCCGATGTCAAAGGCTGTCGTCTCGATGCTCGACTCGCTTGGCGTAGAGCCCGAGTCAATCATGTACGACAACTTTGGTGGCTAGTCTTAGAATACTTACAAAGAAAGAAGTGCGGGGATACCAGTTCCCGCACTTCTTCGCTTTGTATGCTTCCGGTGACACGCATACCAACTCATTGTAAATGAGTAACTAATCTTCCTTAAAGAATGAGCCGACTGACATGTTGGCATCCTCGGCCACGCATAAGTTGTAGCGTTCGCGGCTGCGACGTTCACAGGCAAACATGGCGCGGGTGCCCTCGATGTCCTGATGAAACTCCATGTGCTCGTCGATGGCGAAGGAGTGGGCCATCGTCTCCACATCAAGGTTGTCTGTGCCGATAAGTGTAAACGTCCAGCCCTGCTTCTTCAGTTTCTCAATCATCGTGCGAACCATTTTCAGCGTCCACTCCTCGCTGCTGTTCTCCTCACCGTCGGTGATGATGGTTACCAATACATGGTCACCGTCTGCTATCTGTGCGTTTACTTTGGATATACCCTTGCCGATGGCATCATAGAGCGGGGTACCGCCACTGGGATTGTAAGCCTTCCAACTGATGTCACAGGTGCGTGAGGCAGGCGTGTTGTCATAGTGCCATGTGGCGTGTCCGCTATCGAAAGTGAGCAGGGTGACGAACTGCGACTGGTCAGGGAACTTCTTCTGCATCTGGCGCACGGTCTGCAGGGTCTCGTTCATGCCAGTGAAAGCCTGTTTGCGGATGATGGACATCGAGCCGCTCTCGTCAACGATAATCAGGTTGTGTACTCGCTTTGTCTTGGAAACATTTTGCTTTGTCATAATCGTGAATTTTTAAATGGTGAATACTCTGAATAAGACGTCTTTTATCTCTTTGAAGACGTTTTTTGGAAAAAATTAAGTAATGCGACATTTTTTTTGTAATTTTGTAGCAAAATTCTTTTGTATGTATCATCAGAGACTGTCAGACGAGGCTATTATCAACGGATTCCGAAGGGGAGATGCCGGCATCATCCGCGAGTATTTCTACGATTGGTGCCAGGCGGGCTACTACATCTACGACCAGCGATATCAGTTGAGCGCGAAGGAGAACCTGGACTTCATGTCGCTGGCTCATCAGTATGCCATCTACCTGATGGAGCACGATTGGAAGCCGCTGGAGGATCACTCGCCGAGCGTGAGTCTGAAGACGTGGCTCATCAACGGGTTCCGATACGTGGTGCTCGATGCGTTGAAGTGGTATCGCCGCGAGTACGGCAGCATCACGTTCGAAGACTATCTGCGGTCGTTTGACGTGACAAGCGACTTGCGGTTGCAGTTTAATCGGATGGTGGAGGACGTGTGCGACCATGCACCGTTAGACCGTCAGGAGCGGATGATTATCAATATGATGCTGCTTCGTGGCTTCAAGGGAAAGGAGATTGCAGCAGAATTGGGCATGACGCCGTCGGCCATCTCACAGAAATACAAGAAACTGAAGGAAGAAATCATCATACCGTATTTCAAGAAAAATTTCGACATGGACTTGGATATGGTGGAGGTGATGGACGAAATGGCCATCCTTCGAAGAGAGACACCGATGGGCGAGGCTTCGATGCCAGCACCGACCATGCAAGGCTCTTTGACAGACAGGTTCGAGCCGGTGGCTTACGAGTATATGGATTTTATCAAAGAAGAAAATATGGAGCAAAAACGTACAACACCAGAGTTTATCACTTCGCTGGAGCCGAATGAGATTTTCGTATTCGGCAGCAACCTGAAGGGAATGCACGGCGGCGGTGCGGCATACATCGCCTACCGCAAGTTTGGAGCCATCATGGGGCAGGGTGTTGGCCTGCAGGGCCAGAGTTATGCCATCCCCACGATGCAGGGCGGTGTGGAAACCATCCGTCCGTATGTCGATGAGTTCATCCAGTTTGCCAAGCAGCACCCCGAACTGACATTCCTCGTTACTCGCATCGGCTGCGGCATCGCCGGCTTCACCGACGAAGAAATCTCCCCGCTGTTCAAACAGGCGCATGGAGTGGAGAATATTGTGCTGCCACCGAATTGGTAAATAATCCATAATGATGAAGGGTTAGCGGCTATGGAAGGAAACAAAGAACTATATCTGAATTTTGACGAGTATATCCGTCAGGGAGAACTGGTGTTAGGAGCAATCATAGGTGATATAGTAGGTAACCGCTGGGAGTTTAACCCTACGAACGATTACGATTTTGAATGGCTGTCAAAAGAAGAATGAAGATGTTGTCAACCGATTCGATGAAACTTGCCAAGGTACGGTTCCTGTGGCTCTCTGGATTATTGGGCAAAGCACATCGTTTGAGGATGCAGTCAGAAAGGCCGTTGCTCTCGGTGCTGATGCCGATACGCTTGGAGCCATCGTCGGGAGTATCGCTGAAGCCATTTGGGGGATTCCTGAATCTATGAAAACGGAGATAATGACTTATCTGCCCGATGAGATGAAGGCGGTGGTAGAGCATTTTTATGAGCATATCAAATAGACATTTATGGCATACACTTACAAATATCCAAGACCAGCAGTAACGGCTGACTGCGTTGTTGTTACGAAAGAGGCGACGCCAAAGGTGCTGCTGATTGAGCGAGGTGATGAACCATTCAAAGGGTGTTGGGCATTCCCTGGTGGTTTCATGAATATGGATGAGACTACAGAACAATGTGCTATCCGTGAACTGGAGGAGGAAACGGGCTTGAAGGTGAGTGAGGTACACCAGATAGGTGCTTACTCCAAAGTTGACCGTGACCCAAGAGGAAGAACGGTTACTGTGGCATATCTTGCTATCATTGATGCGCCGGTGGATGTCAAAGGACAGGATGATGCGGCAAAAGCGCAATGGTTTTCGTTGTCTGCATTGCCAGAGTAGGCCTTTGACCATGAGGAGATTATGCGGGATGCCATCATGAAATGTATCGATGGAGGCATGACCACCAGATGATCTGTCACGGTGATTCAGTAGGATGCTATTCGGTCTCTTTTTCAAAATTCTTGGAAAAGTTTTGGTGTTTTTCAAACTTTTCCGTATTTTTGTGCCTGAAAAGTTGATAATGAAATGACTCTGATTATCATTATATTGCTCTTGCTGGGCTATGTGGTGATTGCCACGGGGCACTTGACAGGTGTAAACAAAGCCGCCATTGCCATGTTCATAGGAACGGTGGGGTGGGTAGTATATATCTGTTACGGTACAGATTTTGTGATGGCACACCATGCGCAGGAGTATCTGGCCTTCCTTGGAGACAATGAGCCTTCGAGTGATGCAGTGAAGTACTTCATCTACGATGAGGTGTTCCTCTATTATGTAGGACGGGCGGCCAGTATCGTAATGTTCCTGTTGGCCACGATGAGCATCATTGAGATACTGAACAACAACGGCTGCTTCGATTTCGTGAGCAAGTGGATTCGTACCCGTAGTTCCACACGCCTTCTATGGATCATCACACTGATTACTTTTGGCGTGTCGGCCAATTTGGATAACCTGACGACGGCGACCATGATGCTGGTGATTATGCACAGTATCGTGCAGAACCGTCGGCAACGGATGCTCATAGGCAGTGCCATTGTCATTGCTGCTAATTGCGGTGGCTGTTTTACTGTGATTGGAGATCCTACAGGGCTATTGCTCTGGGGTGATGGTGCCATCACCGCTACCCATTTCTCCTTATACATGGTATTACCGGCTATATTGGCCTGGATTATACCAACTTTCCTGATCAGTCGTCAACTGCCCGACAGACTGGATGCCCAGTGGTCGCCGATGCCATACCGTGGTGATGATACGAACCTCAATCATTGGCAGCGCCTGGTGATGCTTTTCGTGGGTATTGGAGGCCTGTGGTTCATCCCGACCTTCCATAATATCACCAAACTGTCACCCTTCCTCGGTGCCCTGTGTGTGCTTAGTGTCCTGTGGGTGGTCAATGAACTGTTCAACCGCAAGTTGATGGATGCAGATCAGATGTCACAACGCAGGATTCCTCGCGCTTTGCAGTATGGAGCCATCCAGCAGATACTATTTGTCATGGGTATCATGCTGGCTATGGGCGTAGTGACGGAAACAGGTGTCTTCCCCGATGTGGCCGATTGGATGAATGAGGATATTCATGATATCTGGGTAATAGGTGCTGTGTCGGGCTTGCTGAGCGGAATCGTCGATACCTTTACGATAGCCGTCAGTGATATCTCGCTGTATCCCGTACTGGATGCCTCGCAGTTAGATTTCATGGCAGACAGCGAGTATATGAGCCAGTTTGTCAGAAACGGTGCCTATTGGAAGGTTGTGGCTTATTCGACAGCCGTGGGTGGCTGCTTGTTATCTGTCGGCTCTGTCAGTGGCCTGGCGCTGATGAAGATGGAACACATGCGGTTGGGCTGGTACGTCAAGAACATGACCCTGAAAGTCCTGCTGGGGTGGCTAGTTGGAATGGCCGTCCTTTGGTTGGAAATTACTATGTATAACTAATATATAACTGAAGGTATATGAGTAAGATTAAGACAATTGGAATTCTTACCTCTGGTGGTGATGCACCAGGTATGAATGCGGCTATACGTGCCGTGACGCGTGCTGGTATCTACAACCAGTTTAATATCAAAGGCATCTATCGTGGTTACGACGGGCTCATCAAGGGTGAAGTGAAGCCGTTCACGACAGAGGATGTGTCGGGTATCATCACCCGTGGCGGTACGATCCTGAAGACTGCCCGCTCGAAGGAGTTTATGACCCCGGAGGGAATGCAGAAAGCCTACGAGACGTGCCAGAAGGAGGAGATAGACGCCCTGGTGGTCATCGGCGGCAACGGCTCGCTGACCGGTGCCCGCAATTTCGGCATGGAGTTCAATTTCCCTGTCATCGGACTGCCAGGCACCATCGACAATGACCTCTATGGTACCGACTCCACCATCGGCTACGACACCACCATGAACACCATCATGGAGTGTGTCGATCGTATCCGTGATACGGCAAACTCCCACGAGCGTATCTTCTTCGTGGAGGTGATGGGTCGTGACGCCGGTTTCCTGGCGCAGAACTCCGCCATCGCCTGCGGTGCCGAGGCTGCTATCATTCCTGAGGAGATGATGGAGGAAGACCAGTTGGCCGCCTTCATGGGCCGTGGTATCCGTAAGTCGAAGAAGTCGTGTATCGTCATCGTGTCGGAGAGTCCCAAGTGCGGTGCCCTCTACTATGCCGACCGTGTGAAGAAGGAATTCCCAGGGTTCGATGTGCGCGTCTCCATACTGGGGCATCTGCAGCGAGGCGGCTCACCCTCGGCTCACGACCGTATCCTGGCCAGCCGTACCGGCGTGGGTGCCATCGAGGCCATCTTACAGGGCCAGCGCAACGTGATGGTAGGTGTGCGCAATAACGAGATTGTCTATGTGCCGTTCTCCGAGTGCATCCGTACTGACAAGCCCTTCAACAAGAAACTTATCCGAGTGCTGGACGAATTAAGCATATAGGATGCCAGGCCTCCTCTGGATACATAGAAACCAAGTATAATCATGATTAAGAAGATCGTTCTGACAGGCGGACCGTGTGCAGGTAAGACGACGGCACTGGTGAAGATAGTGGAATACTTCTCCGGCTATGGCTATAAGGTGTTTACAATACCCGAGGTGCCGACACTCTATAGTACTGGGGGCTGGAACTACCTGACTCCCAACCGTCAACTCTATTATCAAGGAGAGCGAGCCATCTTGGAGACACAGTTGGCTCTGGAAAACCAGTTCATAAAGTTGGCAGAGGTCTGCACGAAACCTGTCCTTGTGGTCTGTGACCGTGGTACGATGGATATCTCTGCCTATATGAAGCCTGAGGAATGGGAGGAGATCACTGCAATGGCAGGTACCAACTCTAATGAACTTCGAGAGCGTTATGATGCTGTGCTCCACTTGGTTTCTGCTGCCGACGGTGCCGAACAGTACTATACGACGGCTACTAATGCCACTCGTTATGAACAGGCTAATGAGGAGGGACTGCGTATCGCCCGGGAACTTGACAAGAAAGTCATCAAAGCCTGGACAGGCCATCCCCATCTGAGAGTTATCAACAACCATGATGATTTTGACAACAAACTCAATCGTGTGTTGAGCGAGATATCAAAGGTAGTCGGACTGCCGCAGCCTGTTCAGGAAGAGCGAGTATATAAGATAGAGGTGACAGGTGAGATTCCCGAGTGTACGGAGAGCCTCATTACCCAGACTTATCTTGTGGCCGAGCCGGGCTGTGAGGTCCGTCTTCGCCGCAGGGAATGGAGTGGGGGTAAGGTCGTGAATGTGCACCGCTCGAAGAAACGTATCTCTGATACCGAGGTGATAGAGACTGAGCGCCAAGTGGATAATAATCTCTATGAACAGATGCTTCAGCAGTCAGATCCTTATCGCCAGACCATTCGCAAGCGTCGGCAGAGTTTCATTTGGAAGGGGCAGTTCTTTCAGATTGACACTTTCCTCGCACCGATAGATAATCTGGTCATGATGGAGACCAAAGGTGTGAGTGAGCAGGAGACGGTGAACTTCCCGCCATTTGTTAAGGTGGTTGAAGAGGTGACGGGCAACAGTACCTACAACAATTACAATATCGCACTGCGAAAGTAATAGTTTCTGTCTCAGCAATGCGCCATTTTGCCTTTGCAAGATGGCGCATTATTCGTAGATAGTAACCTTTTTAGGATTTTTTCTTCTAAAAATTTTTCAGTTTTGGAAAAAAGTATTATCTTTGCAATCGGCTAAAACTTTTAGAGATAACTTAAAACAAACAGTTACTTAATATTAACAGCTTATGTCACAAATTATTGGACACATTTCCCAGATCATCGGCCCTGTGATCGACGTCTATTTCGACACAGAAGGGCAGGAAGCGGAAAAGGTGCTGCCAAAGATTCACGATGCCCTGAAGATTGATCGTGGTGACGGGCGCGACCTGATTGTCGAGGTGCAGCAGCACATCGGTGAAGATACGGTGCGTTGCGTGGCTATGGACAATACCGACGGACTGCACCGTGGACTGGAGGCGATCCCTATGGGCACACCTATCCTGATGCCTGCTGGTGATCAGATTAAAGGTCGAATGCTGAACGTGATCGGTCAGCCTATCGACGGTATGAAACAACTTGACATGCAGGGTGCCTATCCCATCCACCGTGGTGCTCCAACCTTCGAGGAACTATCCACGAAGAAGGAGATCTTGGCTACGGGTATCAAGGTGATTGACCTGCTCGAGCCTTACATGAAGGGTGGTAAGATCGGACTCTTCGGTGGCGCTGGTGTAGGTAAGACGGTGCTTATCATGGAGTTGATCAACAACATTGCCAAGGGGCACAATGGTTTCTCCGTGTTCGCTGGTGTTGGAGAGCGCACCCGTGAGGGTAACGACCTCATCCGAGAGATGATCGAGTCGGGCGTTATCCGCTATGGCGAGAAGTTCCGTAAGGCTATGGATGAAGGTAAGTGGGATCTCTCACTCGTCGATCCCGAGGAACTGAAGAAGAGCCAGGCTACCCTGGTGTATGGACAGATGAACGAGCCTCCCGGTGCACGTGCCTCTGTGGCCCTCTCTGGTCTGACCGTTGCCGAGGGCTTCCGCGATGGTGGTGGTAAGGATGGCGGCGCTGCCGATATCCTGTTCTTCATCGACAACATCTTCCGTTTCACCCAGGCAGGTTCTGAGGTATCCGCGCTTTTGGGACGTATGCCTTCAGCCGTGGGTTATCAGCCGACGTTGGCTTCTGAGATGGGTACGATGCAGGAGCGCATTACCTCTACGAAGAAGGGTTCAATCACCTCCGTTCAGGCCGTGTATGTGCCTGCCGATGACTTGACCGACCCTGCTCCTGCTACGACGTTTACCCACCTGGATGCTACCACAGTGCTCGACCGTAAGATTGCTGAGTTAGGTATCTACCCGGCTGTGGATCCACTGGGTTCCACTTCTCGTATCCTCGACCCGCTGATCGTGGGCAAGGCTCACTACGACTGTGCCCAGCGTGTGAAGGAGATTCTCCAGCGCTACAAGGAGTTGCAGGATATCATCGCCATCCTTGGTATGGATGAACTCTCCGATGAGGATAAGTTGACAGTGAACCGTGCGCGTCGCGTGCAGCGCTTCCTCTCCCAGCCGTTCTCAGTGGCATCACAGTTTACCGGTCTGCCCGGTGTCATGGTGCCTATCGAAGATACCATCAAGGGCTTCAATGCCATCCTCGACGGAGAAGTTGATGACCTGCCTGAACAGGCATTCCTCAATGTTGGTACGATTGACGATGCGAAGGAGAAGGCCAAGAAACTGCTTGAGGCTGCAAAGGGTTAGTTCATAGTTCTTAGTTCATAGTTCATAATTAAGAGTTAAGAGTTATGTTGCAACTTAAAATTGTTTCGCCCGAGAAGGTTGAATACGACGGAGCGGTCGAGAGTGTCCTGGTTCCTGGAACCGCTGGACAGTTTGAGATCCTCAACGACCACGCGCCCATCATCTCCACCCTGCAGAAAGGTGTGGTGGAATATGCCACAAAGGAAGGAAAGGTCAGCCTGAACATCCTTGGCGGGTTCGTGGAAGTACAGAAGAATGCGGTGAGTCTCTGTGTGGAGTTGAACGAAGCCTGAGACGATAGATAAAACATAGGAAGAGACGTATGACGGGAATGATTAATAAGATGTGCATGAGTTACATACGACAGGAACTGTATATCGCAGTGGCCCTGTTCCTCATCTGCCTGATGGTGATGCAGGTATGGTTTCTCGACAGCATCCTACCCCCCGCCATCGTCAGTGTCATCTTCACACTGGTCCTGGCTGTAGCCGTCGGACTTGTCTGGCGCCGTGTGGCAATTGGTTCTCCTGAGAGTCTGCCCACCTTTTTCACGGCTGTGTCAGGTTTCCGCCTGTTGCTGGCGCTGGCAGTGATGTTTGTCTATTACCTCGTGGCAGGTCGTAGTGCGATGCTGGTCTTCTTCCTGGTGTTCATGGTGTTCTATGTAGTGTCATTGGCGCACCATACCATATTCTTCGCCAGAGTGTCGAACCGCTCCTGACGCAAGTAAAGTTTGCTTATACATATTTAATAATAATGAAACAACTAAAGTCGATAATCCTCCTGATGATGGTAGCACTGCTGCCGATGCCAGTCTTGGCTGAAGAGGGTGATGGTGGTGAGAAGATCAATATCCCTGAGATTGTTCTTGAACACCTGGCCGACTCATACGAGTGGCACATCGCCTCCTACCAAGGCAAGCACCTGAGCATACCGCTGCCTATCATCGTCCGTAGTGAGAATACCGGCGAGTGGCATTTCTGCACCGCTCATAGCCTGCCAGAGCCCTTCTTCTTCAGTAAGGAGCACCATGGCAAGATATATGAGCGCATGGGCGATGGTAGTGAGGTACGTCCCCTCGATCTGAGTATCACCAAGTCGGTGATGCAGATATGGATCGTGGTGATTGTATTGATCTGCATCTTCCTCAGTTGTGCCCGCTGGTACAAGACTCACGACGCGAAGAGCGAGGCTCCCAGAGGTTTTGTCGGTGCGATGGAGATGATTGTGATGACGATCCACGACGACCTGATCAAGTCGTCTATCGGTGAGAAGCATTACAAGCCGTATGCTCCCTATCTGCTCACGGTGTTCTTCTTCATCCTGACGTGTAACCTCATCGGACTGATTCCAGTCTTCCCCGGTGGAGCCAACGTGACGGGTAATATCAACATCACCTTCTTCCTGGCACTCTGTACGATGCTGGCCATCAACATCTTTGCCAACAAGGAGTACTGGAAGGAGATCTTCTGGCCTGAGGTTCCCCTGTTCCTGAAGGCCTATCCCGCTCCGATCATGCCGATTATTGAACTCTTCGGTGTCTTCACGAAGCCCTTCGCCCTGATGATCCGTCTCTTTGCCAACATGATGGCCGGTCACGCGGTGATGCTCAGTTTCACCTGTGTGATCTTCCTCGGTTGGTCGATGGGTGTCGGATTCGGTCTCGGCCTGAACGCGTTCAGCATTATCATGCTGCTCTTCATGAACTTGCTTGAGTTGCTGGTGGCCTTCGTTCAGGCATACGTATTCACTATGCTTAGTGCGGTGTTCATCGGGCTTGCCCATAAGGAACATGGCGCAGAGTAAATAAAAAGATTAACAACAAACATTTATTAATAATTAAAAATTTAAAAAATTATGATTTCAACTTTATTATTGGCCGCAGAAGGTCTGGCTCAGCTGGGCTGCGGTATCGGTGCAGGTATTGCAACAATTGGTGCAGGTTTGGGTATTGGTAAGATCGGTGGCAGCGCCATGGACGCTATCGCCCGTCAGCCCGAGGCTACTGGTAAGATCCAGACGAACATGATTCTGACCTCTGCATTCGTTGAGGGTTGCGCCCTCTTCGCCATTGCAGCCTGTGCATTCCTTATCTAAAAAGAAGAGACATTCCGACAAGTAATAATCTAAAGATTACAGCGAATGGATTTCAGTAAACTGCCAGCAATCCTCACACCCGATCTGGGACTCCTGTTCTGGATGCTCCTGGCGTTCTTGGTAGTGTTCTTCGTACTCGCCAAGTTTGGCTTCCCAGCCATCACCAATATGGTGGAAGAGCGGAAGAAGTACATCGACGAGAGTCTGAAGAAAGCCCACGAGGCCTCTGAGCGATTGGAAAATATCAAGCAGGAAGGAGAGGCTATTCTGCAGGAAGCCCGCGACCGTCAGGCACAGATTCTCAAGGAGGCTGCCGAGACGCGCGACGCCATCGTAGAACAGGCTCAGCAGAAGGCTCGTGAGGAAGGTGCCCGCCTGTTGGGTGACGCTAAAGTCGCCATCGAGCAGGAGAAGAAGGCCGCCATCGCCGACATCCGACAGCAGGTTGCCACGCTCAGCGTGGAGATTGCGGAGAAGGTGCTCCGCCAGAACCTGAAGGACGACAAGGCTCAGATGGATTTGATCGAACGCATGCTGGATGAGGTTTCTACTGACAAATAAAGGTATAGCGTATGGATATAGGAGTCATATCGGTAAGATACGCCCGCGCGCTCCTCAAGAGTGCGACTGACGCGAAAATCGAGGATGCTGTGTATGCCGAGATGCAACAACTCGCCAAGAGTTATGTCGATGTACCACAACTGCGGTTTACGATAGACAACCCGATGCTCTCGAAGGACAAGAAGGAGGCCCTGCTGGTGACAGCCACCGGTACGAAGCCGTCCGACTTGACGAAGGCCTTCATCCAACTTGTGCTGAAGGAAGACCGCGAGAGCGTGATGCAGTTCATCGCTAATTCGTACGTCACGCTTTACCGCCAACAGAAGAATGTCATCCGCGGACGCCTCATCACCGCAGCCCGCGTCACTGCCGATACTGAGCAGAAGATGCGGAAGATGGTGGAGAGTAAGACTAATGGAACAGTGGAGTTTGAGACCGAGGTGAACCCCGATATCATCGGTGGCTTTATCCTCGAGTACGACAGTTATCGCATGGACGCCAGCGTCAAGGCGAAACTCAACTCCATTCTCACAACACTCAAAAAGTAATTTAAGGAATCAAAAAGCAAATGTCAGATAAGATTAAACCAAGCGAAGTGTCCCAGGTCCTGCTCGACCAACTCAAGGGTATCTCCAACGCTGAGAAGTTCGACGAGGTCGGCACCGTGCTCACCGTGAGTGATGGTGTGGCCCGTATCTACGGACTCCGCAATGCTGAGGCCAACGAGTTGCTGGAATTCGAGAACGGGACGATGGCCATCGTGATGAACCTGGAGGAAGACAACGTCGGTTGTGTGCTCCTCGGAGGAACGTCGGGCATCAAGGAGGGTATGGTCGTGAAGCGCACCAAGCGCATTGCCAGCATCCGTGTCAACGACAACATGCTCGGCCGCGTCATCAACCCGTTGGGACAGGCTATCGACGGCAAGGGAGACATCGACCTGAGCGACGCATTCGAGATGCCGCTCGACCGTAAGGCTCCTGGTGTGATCTACCGTCAGCCCGTGAAGGAGCCGCTGCAGACAGGTCTGAAGGCCATCGACTCGATGATCCCCATCGGCCGCGGACAGCGCGAACTCATCATCGGCGACCGTCAGACGGGTAAGACCGCCATCGCCGTGGATACCATCATCAACCAGAAGAGTTTCTATGAGGCAGGCAAGCCTGTCTATTGTATCTATGTCGCCATCGGCCAGAAGGCATCTACCGTTGCCGCCCTCGTCTCCACACTGCAGGAGCACGGTGCCATGCCTTACACCATCGTGGTGGCCGCCACGGCTGCTGATCCTGCTGCCATGCAGTACTATGCACCGTTTGCAGGCGCCGCCATCGGTGAGTACTTCCGCGACCGTGGACTGCCAGCCCTCGTGGTCTATGATGACCTGTCGAAGCAGGCCGTCGCCTACCGTGAGGTGTCGCTGATCCTGCGCCGTCCGTCAGGTCGTGAGGCCTATCCCGGCGACGTGTTCTATCTCCACTCTCGTCTGCTTGAGCGTGCAGCCAAGATGAACGAGCAGCAGGAGGTGGCCGAGCAGATGAACGACCTGCCTGAGTGCATGAAGGGTCACGTGAAGGGTGGTGGCTCGCTCACAGCCCTGCCTATCATCGAGACACAGGCAGGCGACGTGTCGGCCTACATCCCGACGAATGTGATCTCCATCACCGACGGTCAGATATTCCTCGAGAGCGACCTCTTCAACCAGGGCTTCCGCCCCGCCATCAACGTAGGTATCTCCGTATCCCGTGTAGGTGGTTCGGCTCAGATCAAGTCGATGAAGAAGGTGGCTGGTACGCTGAAGATCGACCAGGCACAGTATCGCGAACTGGAGGCCTTCTCGAAGTTCTCCAGCGATATGGATGCCGTGACGGCGATGACCCTCGACCGCGGACGTAAGAACAACCAGTTGCTGATTCAGCCGCAGTACAGCCCGATGCCCGTTGGCGAGCAGATCGCCATCCTCTATTGTGGCGTGCACGGACTGATGCGCGAGGTGCCCATCGACAAGGTGCGTGAGTGCCAGACAGCCTTCCTCGACAAACTGCGCTCTGCCAACCCCGAAGTCATCGCTACGCTTGCCAGCGGAAAGATCGACGACGAGACGACAGGCAAGATCGAGGCTGTGATGGCCGATATTGCGGGAACCTATAAAGCCTGATAGCCTATGCCCAGCCTGAAAGAAATTAAAGGCCGCATAGCCTCAGTGAACTCCACGCGGAAGATCACGTCGGCAATGAAGATGGTGGCCTCCAGCAAACTGCATCACGCACAGGTGGCTATCCAGAACATGCTGCCCTACGAGACGATGCTGGAGCACATCCTCAAGTCGTTCCTCGCTGCCGAGGCCGAGGCCCAGACTGTCTTCGACCAGGTGCGTCCCGTCAAGAGGGCTGCCCTCGTCGTGTTCTCGTCGAACTCATCGCTCTGCGGTGGCTTCAATGCCAACACCATCAAACTGATGACGCACGTCATTGATGACTATGCCAAGGAGATCGGACGCGAGAACGTGGAGGTCTATCCCATCGGCCGCAAGGTCTATGAGAAGGCACAGAAGATGGGACTCAACGTGCAGGGCGAGTTCTCGGCACTTGCTGACAAACCCAATGTCCAGCAGTGCATAGAGATCGCCATGGAGTTGGGAGAGAAATTCTATGAAGGTAAGATCGACAAGGTAGAACTCATCTACCACCACTTTAAGAGCGCAGGCTCTCAGGTGCTTACCCGCAAGACCTTCCTCCCCATCGACGTTGAGTCGGAGTTGCAGCGTGACCACGAGCGTGACCTGACGAGCATTATCGCCACGAAGGAGTCGCAGGAGTATCTCAAGAAGCGCGGTGAGCGCCAGGCGGACCAGAAGCAGGAGCAGGTGAAACCGCTCAACGATAACTTCATCGTGGAGCCTGACATGGACACCGTGCTCTCGCAACTCCTTCCGAAGTACGCCCACCTGCTGTTCTATACGGCCCTGCTCGACTCCAATGCCTCTGAGCATGCTGCCCGTATGGTGGCCATGCAGACGGCAACGGACAATGCCGACGAACTGTTGCGCCAGTTGAACCTCCAGTATAATAAGAGTCGTCAGCAGGCGATTACCAACGAACTGCTCGACATCGTTGGAGGTTCTGTCAACAACTAAGACACTGTTTCAATACCGAAAGACAGGGGGACTGCTTGATGGCAGGCCCCCTTCTTTTTTGCAAAATCCTTTCAGCCAGCAACTAACTACCTGGTTTTCAGTACTTCCGGCTGAAGGGACATTTGACGGTGCAAAAGCCACTGCGCCTGCCATCGTTAATCGTGCGTATCTAAAAGTTTGTGCCATCATGTTTTTGGGCGGTTGTCCCAAGGCCTGGGACCAGAATAAAGAGCCACTTTAGCCGCGAAAAGAGGCACTTTAACAACAAGAGGAGCCTCTTTAGCAACGGGAGGAGCCACTTTAGCAACGAAAAGAGGCACTTATTCGGCGATAGTTGGCCTTCATTTTCAGCCAGAAACCTGAAAAAACACCTTTCAGCCGAAGTTTCTGATAATCAGATAGTTATCTGTCGGCTGAAAGGTAAAGTTTAAACGATCGTTACGTGTTTGACATCAAGGGCAACTCTTACCGCATTGTGGCAATAGTGTTACCAATTAAAAAGGGAACCGATTGGGTTCCCTTTAACGTTACTTGCGGAGAGTGAGGCTCCTTTGGCGGAAGGTGAGGGATTTTCTCTCAGATCCACCGAGTATCCGTTATTCTCTAGGAGTTTCAATATCTCAATCGTTTCAAAGAATTACTATGTCAGTAGCACTTTTCGATGCACTTTCATCTTCTAAATGCAAAATTAGCCTTTTTATGTGATAGTGATGTACCTATGCTATGACTTTAACTCCAATTTAACAACTATGATCATCCAGGTATTAGATATGCGTAGATAAAAGCTCCCTTATATATAATAATAAGGTATAGGGGAGGCTTAATATTTCGCATAAAATTTTTCCCAGAATTTTTTTTGGATAGAACTGTTTGTAATAAACAAGGGGGGTATGTTTCCCAGCCTGGGACTCCGGAGGTTACAACCGGGGTATGGGGTGGCACTGGTGTATGCCTGGTATGTCATCAGTCCTTAATTAAGTCTATTCGATCAACAGGTTAAATGATGATTCTGCTGGTAAACTTGTTGTCATCATACGTCGCTGGATATGCCCCCAAATACTTTCAATAACGTCGATAATAATATGAAAGCGAAATTGATCTCAAATATTGATAAATGAAATATCGCCCGAAATACCAGTGTTTATAGGCATTCCAGGCGATATATAAAACTTTCACTTCTGTCCAATGGGAAAGTATGTCTGCTATCTGTAGTTGTTTCTACTCCATCGCTCTTTTAATTTGTCGTAGCACTGTTTTGCCTCTTGTTTACGTGAGTTCCTATAGCAATCTAGAGCTTGTTGGTATCGTCCTTGTGCTTCACGTAGAATACCCATAAGATAATAGGATTCAGATTCCCTGGTTGTGTAATTCATATTGGGTATTTGATCTATACTACCGATTAGACGTTCTGCCTCACTATAATTACCGCTCCAGATATTAATAAGTGCTAGATTGTTAATAGCCTTAAACACATGCTTTTCCGAAAGGTGTTCCCATATAAGGATTGACAATTCCTTGTTTTTTTTCACGTCTTCACCATAATAAAACATTCTAGCAATCGCCAGTTGATCTTCATTATTCAAATCCTCAGCCCATACAGCTGCGCTTAATATGTCTTTCTTCACACCATTACCAAGTGCATAACATAAAACTGTTTGTTTAATTGCATCTTCATTTCCATTCGCTGCTGCACGTTCTAACATTTGAAAAGCAAGTTTCTTATTCTTTTTAACACCTATTCCATCTTGGTATGCCGTTGCAAGTTTTAATAACGACTCCGTATCACCATTATCAGCCGCTTTCATACGCCAATACATTTCTTGTTTGGCATCGGGAGTGACGCCCTTATTGTCAGCATAGATATGAGTAAGCAATACTTGTGCTTTGAGATTGTTCGCTTCTCCCAGCTTGCTTAGATAGTCGATAGCCTTGCTACAGTCTTTTTTAATACCTATACCTTCATAAAGCCACTTCCCATATTCGAGAGTCGCATCAGTATTTCCTAAACTGACAGCCCTTTCATAGCAGAACTTTGCCCATTCATAGTTTCTACTATTATAATTCTCACGTGCAAGCGATAGAACTTTGTCAGCTGATATAGCAAACTTTGTGTATTCTATGGACTGATTTGACAATACAAACCTTTGAGCGTTATTGTTTCCACCAAATGCCAATTCTTCTTTCAAAGATAGGGCTTTGCTCATATTCTTTTCGATACCATCACCCTCTACATACATATCTGAGAGTACTAATATTGCATCTGTATTATGCTGACTGGCAGACTTTTCATAATATATAGCAGCTTGTGCTTTGTCTTGGCTTACACCTACGCCGTTATGATAACATTTTGCTAATTGATATAATCCAATAGGATTATTCTGGTTAGCAGCTTTCTTGAACCATTCAAAGGCTTTCTTCTCGTCTTTTTCAAATCCAACACCTTTTAAATATCGTTCACCAATAGCAACTTGGTCAGATGCGTTGTTTTGGTTGTAACTACTCATTATTTTACGTCTGTATGCTGCTATATCATTTGCTTCAAATGGAATGCTGAATTGTTTGCTCGTGCTATTTGTATATTCCGTATAATCAATTCCACCCTCACCATATTTTAGCCCAAAACATACTCCTCCTATATTGCCTATTTTTTCAATAACGACCTTTCCTGTTTTAATATCATAACCTCTTATTAAAGAACGAGCTTCATTACCAACTGTTTCACCCGCAACATACAAGTGGTTTTCAGTTTTAAAAAGGTCGGAAGCCATAAAATCATTTTGTGGTTCCCAAACTAAATCTCCATTAGGATCCAGACACTTTAACGAATTGTAGGCAGTCATATTGCTTACACTCTTATCTAGAAAACAGAATATATCATCAGCTAATTTCAAAATGGAGAAACTGTCGGGAATTTTAAACCACGAATTTACGAATCCATTAGGATTGACTACTACTGCGCACCGTCTTGCTTCCTCTAATTGATGACGTTGGTATATTGTTTCATTCTTATTTGATGACCACACCAAGCTACCAGGCACTTGATGTTCCTCATAATAAGTTAATCCAACCCATTTGAACCTCAAAAAGACAAAGGTGTTACCGTTAGGAAGAGGGTAATGTGTCATCCCTAAAATTGTAATTTTCTTGTTGCCTACATTAAAAACATCACGTACATACTCAATGCAGACATCTTCAAACTGCCTATTATCGATTTTTTCTTTTTTATACTCGAAATATTGAGCTTTTGCAATTTGCCCTCCGAGTATTAGGCTCGCAAATATTAACAATAAGATTCTCTTTTTCATAACGTCACCTAAATTATTGTAAATCTACAATGTCACAATACTCACTCAGATTGTCTTATATACTTTTCTCCATCATAACTATAAAGTCCATCAGAAGCAACTCTTAATTTTGGAACGCCTTTCTCGTTAATATCTCCGTTCTTGGTCATATATATAACGCCATCTTCCAATATACATTGTGGATATTGCTCGTAGATTAACACGTTGCCACGGTCGTTGAAACCAGCAATCTCTCCAGACAGGTTTTCCTTTAGTGTAATTTCAATCAGCATTTTCCGTCCTTCGTCAGTTGTTCTCCTCAATCTCCATTTTCCAACATATTTTGAATATTGATTGATTTCCCTATACGCTTCCTCTTGTTCTTCTTCTAACACATTTACAATAGTGTCAATTTTGTATGTGTCGCCGTCCTTAACCAAACCGATTCTTGCACGATATTCACAAGTATCGTTATCACCGTATTTATACGTAATACTCACTAGATATGTGCTTGGCTCTACCCATGAAATATCTTGTTTTATAACCTCTTCACTACCACAATCTGATCCTGCTTGGTATGAAAAAAGCCAAGTAGCCAGACAATCACCATCATCACAGTCGTATGGGAATTCATCCCTTAAAGTTTGTAGTGCTTTAGAAGTTACATTCTTTCTAATATAGCTTTCCAGTCCTTCATCTGAAATATTTTCTAAACCCTTGTAGAAGTTCTCCAGGAATTCTTTTTCTTCCTGTTGAGACTTATTGACAGACTCTTGATTATCTCCTATATCATTTCCTTCCTGTTGACTTCCTTCATTGTTAACATTAAATGTACTGTTGCCTTTTTTATCAACATAGCCATATTTCCCATCCTTCTGCACGCAAGCGAGTCCTTCTGAGAATTCATCAGCCGATTCAAAAGTGGCAGGAATTACCATCTTGCCAGTCTTGTCAATATAGCCCCAATACTCTCCATCTTTAACTGGAGCAAGTCCTTCTGAGAAAGGCTTAGCATCTTTGTATTTCTTTTCAATAATCTTTTCGCCTTTTGTGTTATAGAAAGTAACTTCATCGTCTGAATGAATCAAAATTACTTCATCATTGTATTCGGCATAACCGTCGAAGTCAAATCCTAAAACATTTCTGCCATTCACGTCTATAACTTCGCTTCTTACATTATTACCAGCTTTTATTACTATGGCAATACCATCCTTGAATTCACCCATAGAATATTTATAATTAAAGTAAACTGCTGGGATAACCATCTTTCCTGTTTTATCAATAAAACCGTAATTTTCCCCTTCATCATCCATTCTTGGTGCCAAGCCATTGTGAAAGTTCCAATACGCACCGTTATCCCAACTGCAAGTCAATATAATCTTGCCAGTCTTGTCTATATATTGGTAGCCATGATCTGTTGAAACAGCGGCTAACCCTTCAGAGAAAGAGTAAGAGTTGCCACCATAGATGAATGGGATTACTGTTTTACCCTCATTATCAATAAATCCACATTTGTCATCCTTTTCTACTAAGGCTAATCCTTCTGAAAAGTTACCAGCATTATTATACTGACAAGGTATTATTTCTTCTCCAGTATTGTTTATAAAGCCCCATTTCCCACCTTTTTTTACACTCGCCAATCCTTCTACAAAAGAAGAAGCCTCTTCATAGATACAGGGAGTTATCACTTCACCCTGCATATTGAAATAGCCATGCTTGTCTCCTTTGTGCCCAATTGCTATACCATCATGGAAATTTTCAACATAATCGTAATCGGATACTATTTTTGCAAGTGATTCTAGCGAGTATTTGGGTGAGGATAGACGGCTCCATAGAAACCATGCTCCACCAATAATAGCTATTACTACAATCACAGCCACTAGTGTCCTGGATGATGTTTTCGATGGTTTCTTTTGTTCTATGACCTGGACTTCTACCGATTTCCTGGAAACATTGTCACAAGGATTTCCACACTTGGGACAGAATTTGTCCCCATCACTCAATTGAGTGCCACATTTAACACAGTATGCCATATATCTTGCTATTTATTAATTTGTATCAATTGTAAATGATGTTCGTGATTGTACTTGTCATTCGTTGTGCTTTATCATCAAAGAGGATCTTCTCTTGCTGGAATGAATTAACTATATCCGGTTTCCCCGCCTTGCGTGCCAAGGATATAAGTTCCCTAAATACCATATCTCCTTCTAGTCGTAATTCGGTAATGTCAGCCGACGCATTAACTCCCATTACTTGATTCGTTCCTCCATACATTAGGAATCTATTATAGACTTTGTTTATGTCTGCCATTATCTGTTGTATTTCTTTGACCCTCTTCATAACCTCAGAATTGAAATCTTGCTGGTCAATAGTCTCTGCTGATTTAGATTGTTCGGAAACATTATTTTTTTTAGCAGTACTTTCTAGTTCTTTCTCTTTCACATTTGCAATGTTATCAATTTTATAAGAATCACCTCCATCCTTGTAATACAAATCCCAGCTGTTGTCTCGCTTAAAATCAACAATCTGTCCGCCGCTGACTCTTACTTTTGTTACACCATTCCAACCCATATCGAGATATTTGACCTCATACCATCCACCACCATCACTAGTGATACTCTCAACGACGTTGTCACCTTTATCTTTAGTTTTTTGATGAGCTGTGCGGAAGAGCCAATACCTCCAGACACCTATATTGGATCCATCGTCGTCCTTTGAAATTTTGTCTATTGTAGAAGTTGAAAGGTATTTGTTAATAACACCATCTTTCGTATATTTCTTACCCAATACGAAGTCATACCATTCTTGAATAAGTTGAATGTCGCCCGATGCCGATTGTTCTGGATTAGTTTCTTCAATAGAGGTTGTGGCAGTTGATTCTTCTAAATTAGTGTATATATTGTAGCCAATTAATCCTCCACCCATCAATAATACCAGGAATAACCATACGAGATACTTTGAGAGTGAGGAATCCTTCTTTTCATCCCATATAATTATGGGCTGACTCTCCTTCTTCAATTCCTCTTTAACTTCATCTGGGACATTAGAAATATCTGTAGGACTTCCACATCTAGGACAGAAATTGTCACCATCACTCAGCTGAGTACCACATTTACTACAGAATGCCATAACTATTGTATTTGTATAATATGAGAAACAAAAATAACTAAAATTTGCCTGTGATTATTTGTGCCAGCCTACAATAACCCTCCCAATAAACATAGAGATGAATGATTGAAAAGATTATACTGAAAGCCATTCCCAATAATCCATAAAACAGTGCCATATCTGCTTTTTTAGGTTTGTCTCTCCAATTCGATGCAAAAACAAAAAAACCTGCAATTGGAATAAGTACAAAAAGTATCTGGCTAAGACAACCTGGTTCTTCTTTTTTTTCATCCAAATGCTGCTGCTCGCTTTCTGTCTTGTGGATGAGTCCTCCGTTTTTTTTCATTGCAATAACCGCTCCAGCATCTTCCATCCTTTTTGCAAATTCCTCGGCTCTCATAAGAGATAACCCTGTTGCTATAGAACATGGAGCAGAATCGATGATTTTTACTGCATCCATTAATTCAATTCTTAACAAGTCAGTCAAAACTTTTGCTAATTGGTGACGCATGTCTGACTCAAATGACAAAAGTTCAATACTATAACTTGGTGAGTCCTCTGATGAATCTCTATTAGATTCCTTGAAAAAAACTGGTTTACCACACTTAGGACAGAACAGTGTCCCATCTTTCAGTTCATTTCCACAATTTGTACAATATCCCATACTATCTTTTTGTAATTAAACGAGTAAACTAATAATCTTCCATTTTAGAAAGAGCATTTTTAATTGCATTTCTATATTTTCTGATTTTATCTAATTCCACTATTTTTTCGACACCTGGTGTTTCCTCTAATTCCTTTAATAATTTATCAGCATGATTTAAATAAAGGTATCGGTTATTGGAAAAGCCCGCCTCATTAGAAGATTTAATATACTTCAACGCTTCTCCCCATTTCCTCTCAATAGAATCTGTTGATTTCATTAGTCTGCTTAATTCATCATAAACTGGGCGTACTGTGAGTCCCATACTTCTATTTTCAGTTTGGACAGCCCAAGGCGCATCAACAAAACTTCTGCTGAATTGGGCAGAGTATGCCTGTGTATCTCTATCCTTATCCATCTTAGTTGTCCAAAAATATACGCCATGACCTGCATGTCCATTGTTACACATTAGTCCTGTATAGGGAAAAATTATTTTATTGCCATTTCTTCCTATTACCTCCCAGTAATATATCTCTCTGTTATTATCGTAAATTAATTGAAGTGTACATTTTCTTGCTAGTTCTCTACATTCATCAGGTGTTGGCATTCGCCAATATCCTCCAAGTCTTTTAGCTGCGACATCATAAGATTTATGTCCTTTAATAGAATTATATCCGTTCCATTTGAACATTTTCATGGAAACCATTCCTCCTCTTTTTATTTCGGCGTCAAAGTAAGTATCCCAATCAAAATCATACTCTCCTTTTGTTTGGATTTCCCCCCATGCGAAATACTCTCCAACATCATAGATGTTTGAAGCTCCGATATTCATCGTTGCCCACTTTACACTTAACCCCAAATCTACTGCCTCTTGTGCATAAGAGTAGCAAACAACAATAGAAACCACCAAAAGTAACAATGACTTCTTCATACCCATCATATTTAAATTGAACATATCTTGTAAAGACACAGAAAAAGAAAACGTGAGCAATTATGCTACGTCTAATCTTCTGAGGTATCGGGAAATAACCTTGCAGTCTTATACGAGTTAAAAGCTCACGCCGTAACGTGAGCATTAACATCAACTCTTGACTGCTTCTTTAATTTTTCCCGATTTTCAGAAGTAAGAATCTTAGCTAATGCATCTTATCTAAATGTCATTCTTTTCTATCTATGTCATAATCATATCGTTTTAGTGAATACTGGTTGCAAATATAAGAAAAAACTTCGACATCTTCACGTTATATTCGGTTTTTCTTCACCAATCTCCTCATTTTGATGGCTTTCAGAGTCCAAATGTGACGGAAATCGTGTCATTTTATTCAAAACAAGTTGAAGAAGAAGTAGAGGGCTGCGTATCTCATTGGCACACCTTTGGCATAACCAATCACGCTGTTATTGGAGTTTCTGACAGTGCCATCATCATAGACACGTCCCAGGACAGAGTTGTTACTGTTCCTCACCGTTCCGTCGTTGTTGATGTAGCCTAACACAGAATTATTGGTGTTCCTTACAGTGCCACCGTCAAGCTTAGCCAGAAGATGATTGTTGGAGTCCCTTATGTCGCCGTTACTGCTGATTTTGGCTACGAGGCTGTTATTGCTATTTCTGACCTCGCCATTTGGATTAATCGTAGCCAGAGTAGAGTTGTTGGCATTACGGATGGTTTGGGCGTAGCCGATATAAGCTACGCCCAACACCAGGAGTATGATTAACAGTCTCTTCATTGGTTACACTCCAAGTACGATTGCAGGATCAATATTCAGTTTGCGGCTTATTTCTCTGCCTGTCTTCAATGAAGGTTCACCCTTACCAGTGATAATCTCGCTGATACGGGCTGTGCTGAGTCCAAGCATTTCTGCAAGTTTGGTCTGCGTCAACCCCATTTCATACATGCGCAATTTGATCGTCTCTACCAACGTCGGTGCTGCAATCGGGTAATGCTCTTCCTCGTAGTCAGCTACCAGGTCTGAAATCAAATCCAGCTCCAGCATATTCTTGTCATCAGCAGGGGTATCATTGCCGACGACTTTCAAAAGCTCATTGATGCGGTCGCAAGCCGCCTTGTATTGCTGTTCTGACTTAATCTGTACCATAACCTATATGTTCTTTATGTCCTTAATCTTATTATACTCTTCGTGTGTGCCGACAAACCGCATATACACTTTCTTGTTGATGAATAGCACTATTGCCACAATGCGGTAAGTATTGCCCTTGATGTCAAACACATAGCGATCGTTGCCAACGTAGTCCACAGTGTTGAACGTCTGTTTGATGTCGGCGAAACTATTCCAATTTGCCTTGCAGGTTCTCTTATACCAGTCACGCAAAGGCACATCGGCATCTGCATGTTTGGCTATGAAGTCCCTTATCATAGAGAATGATATTACTCGCATACTTTACAACTTTGGGGCAAAGATAAGAATAATATTCGGTTAAACCAAATATTTTTCGGAAAATATCAGTATTGAGTAAACAGATGTTGGACTGGCAAATAAAAAAGGTATGACAAATCTTGCCATTTGGGCTCTACTAATATAATTGGCGAGATTATTTGAATATCAGCATATTACGCCATATATAGAGCCTGGTATCGGGGATTTGAAGCCCTCGCTTGACGCAAAAAAAAAGTCCCACGATGTACTCGTAGAACTCCTTTTGCGGAAGGTGAGGGATTCAAACCCCCGATACCCGAAAGGGGTATACCGGATTTCGAGTCCAGCGCGATCGATCACTCTGCCAACC
>OCTW013401631.1_pt1 | contig 25808 bp, 22 predicted proteins | sample 1539671 | NCBI WGS metagenome assembly OCTW01 (sample SAMN02144230, study PRJEB22623) | gut metagenome | biome: sheep rumen | host: Ovis aries | place: New Zealand | reverse complement strand
GCAGGGTACTGATGCCAAGGAGTATACTATATATTATAAGGTGGTGGCCAAGGCTGGCTATAAGGACGTGGCTCCTGCATCGTTCAAGGTTGCTATCGCCGCAAAGAGTGTCAGCAGTCCGACGATTACGCTGAGTGCGACCTCATTTACCTATGACGGCACAGCCAAGCAGCCGACGGTCACTGTGAAGGATGGCTCAACGACCATCCCCGCCTCGGAATACACCGTTGGCTATAGCAACAATACGAATGTGGGTACTGCCACCGTCACTATCACGGACAAGACTGGCGGCAACTACACGGTCAGCGGTACGACGACCTTCGTGATCGTGCTCCGTGGCGATGCTAATGGTGATAACAAGGTGGACGTGTCCGATATCGTTGAGATGGTTAATGCCAAGGCTGGAAGGGCTTCGGCGAAGTTCAAGATGGTCAATGCCGACATTGACAACAACGGAACCATCACCGAAACAGACATCAACGCAGTAACACGCATCATCATGGGCGAGTAGTTAGTCGATAAAAGAACTTATAACATTAATAAATATCATTATGAAACAGAGAGTATTATCAATCATGATTGCACTCCTCGGCATCGCCGCAGGAGCATGGGCTGACGACCTGAAAATTGGCGGTACCCCACTGACAGTAGGCCAGACCTACAACAACATGAACGGACCATCATGTCTGTGGGCAGGAACGATCACCTTCACTGATGCCACTCACGTCACCTTCGACAATGTGACGCTGAATTTCAATACAGCCAACAGCATTGCCATCTCTACCGACATCTCCAACCTAACCATCACGCTGACAGGCACAAACAAGATCCAGGGCGAGGGTGTCAAGATTGGCTTATATTTCAACGGAAAGACTACCATTGCCGGCGATGGTTCACTTGAGATTACTTCGGCCACCGAGGATGCCATTCAGTACGTCAACGCGCAAAGCCTGACCATCGATGGTGCCAGTGTCAAGGTCAAGGGCACCAGGTACGGTGTCAAAGGTGGCGGACTGACAAGCAGCCTCACCATGAAAGGCAAGGCCTGCCTTCAGACCTGGGGCGACCAGTATTGTTTCTATGGTATAGGGCTTTTGTATGGTGGCGTCGTCACCTCCCCAGTAGGAGCAACGTTCCAGCGCAGCAAGCCCGGCGTGGTGGATGAAACCTCTGAGATCATCAAAGGGAAGTGGGTCACCATTCAGGCTGGTATTGTCATCGATGAGACGAACTTCCCTGACGCGAATTTCCGCAACTGGCTGTCCAGCCAGAGTTATGTATTAAACAACAAATTCATCACCAATAAGGATATTGCAAGCGTTACATCAATCGATGTCCATTATCAGAACATTTCCAGCCTGACAGGTATTGAGTTCTTCACGGCACTGACAAGTCTGGAATGCATGGATAACCCATTGGCCTCTCTTGACGTGTCGAAGAACACGGCACTGACATATCTGGATTGCTGGGCCTGTGACTTGACTTCTCTTGATGTGTCGAAGAACACGGAACTGGTTCAATTATTATGCGTCAGCAACCAACTAGAAGACCTTGACGTTTCGAATAACACCAAACTGGAAATTCTAAGTTGCAACAGCAACAAGTTGACCTCTCTTGACTTGTCGAAGAATACGGCACTATCTACTCTGAATTGTTATTTCAATCAATTGACCTCTCTCGATGTATCTAAAAATACTGCACTGACAACTTTGTGTTGTTATAACAACAAAATCCAAGGCAGTGGCATGCAGACTCTTGTTAATAGTCTGCCTTCCGTGACGAATGGAGAACTGATTGTATATAGTGAATCTCAATATAATCCAGATGGTAATAGAATCTATGATCATCAGGTGGCTGCTGCCAAGGCCAAAGGCTGGACTGTAAAGAAGATTGTCGAATCAAGTTCTGTGGAATATGAAGGCGTGCTCACGGTGTCTATCGATGAGACAAACTTCCCAGACGCAAACTTCCGCAAATGGATACTTGCCCAGGACTACGGTAAAGACGGATACCTCACCGACGAGGAAATCGCTGAAGTGACGAAAATAAAGGTGTATATGAAATCTATTGCAGACTTGAAGGGCATCGAATATTTTACGGCACTGACCTACCTTAATTGCTTGTCTAACAATCTGACCTCCCTCGACTTGTCGAAAAATACGGCACTTACAAGCATAGAGTGTACTAGCAACAATCTGGGAAACATCGAATTACCGGAGAATACTATACTTGAACATCTGGTATGCTATGACAACCCGACTCTAAAAGAACTGGATGTGTCGCAGTACACGGCACTGAAAACACTGAACTGCGATTACACCGGACTAACAACCCTTGATGTGTCGAAGAATACGAAACTGACCGGGCTAAGTTGTTTTACCTGCAAATTGACCTCTCTTGACGTGTCGAAAAACACGGAATTGATTTCTCTACGTTGCTTTGGAAACAAATTGAGCAAACTTGATGTGTCTCAAAATAACAAATTAGAGTACCTGAACTGTTATGGAAACCAGATTCGCGGCAATGACATGGAGGCGCTTGTTAACAGTCTGCCAATAGTCAGTGGTGGAAAACTATTTATATATTCAAAGCATAAAGACAATTCTATCACTGGCAATAGGATGACTACGGAACAGGTTGCTGCCGCCAAAGCCAAAGGCTGGAACGTATTAACAGACACTGATAAGGAAAACTATGAAGGAATCATCGACGGCGACGCCAACGGCGACACAAAGGTGAATGCTGCCGATATCGTAGCCATCGTCAACCATAAGAAGGGCATAGCCGTGGAAGGCTTCGACGCCAATGCCGCCGATGTGAATGGTGACAGCAGTGCGGACGAGAAGGATATCGAACTGATACAGAAGATCATCCTGGGCGAGTAGTTCTGCATAGAAATAAAAAAGAAGGTTACAAATCGCATTGTAACCTTCTTTTTTTATGGCATTTGCTGTTTAGCGAGCCTGTACGTATTTGTGGAGGGTCTTGCGGACGGCACCTGGGCCGGCGTAGAGTTCCTTCACGTAGCCTTCGATCTGTTCGCCTAGGCCAGCCTCGTAGAGGTCGAGGCCGAAGACATCCTTGCGGCTGTAGAGTTTCTTCAGCGGACTCCAGTCCTGATCGGGCTTGCCAATCTCCAGCGGAGCGACGATGGCCTGCAGTTCCTCGAGCATGGGATCGGGAGAACAGTCGAAGGGGGTGCCGTCGTCCTTGATTCCCTTCAGGTAACGGGCGTAGCCAGCCAGCGTGAGGGGGATGAGCACGAGGTTCGACATGTCGAGTTTACGGGCGATGTACTTCTTGAGCGTCTCGCCGAAGCGGATGGGCAGTTTCTGCGAGGTGTCCATGGCAATGCGCTGCGGGGCGTCCGGCATGAAGGGGTTTGGCAGACGACGGTTGATGACGGCACCGATAAACTCGTAGGGGTTGAGCACACCCGGGTCGGTGACGACGGGCATGGCCTCCATATAGCCGATCTTCTGGATGAACGGGCGCAGGTCTTCGTCGGCCATCTCGGCAGAGATCAGGGTATAGCCCAGCATGCAACCGTAGATCGACATGGCGGTGTGAAGCGGGTTCAGACAGGTGGTCACCTTCATCGTCTCCACCTTGTCGACAGTCTCTCGTGTGGTGTAGAGGGCGCCGCCGAGGTCGAGCGGTGGGCGGCCGTTGGTATAGTGGTCTTCAATGACGAGGTACTGCACCTCCTCCGCATTCACGAAGGGAGCCGTGAAGGTATGCTTCTCTGTCTCGATATAGTCGTTGTCCTCGAAGCCGTCCTGTGCCAGCAGTTCCTTTACTTTCTCGTGGGGACGTGGGGTGATCTTGTCAATCATCGACCAGGGGAAGGTGATGTGGGTCTCGTCCTTCAGGTAGTCGACGAAAGCGCGTGGCACGAGCCCGTCGGCCTCCCATTTCTCGGCATAGGCCATGATACCGGCCTTCACCTTGTCACCGTTGTGCGAGCAGTTGTCCATCGACTGGATGGTGAGGGGTCGCTGTCCGGCTTGGAATCGCTCGTAGAGTAGGGCGCAGACCTTACCCATGGCGAAGACGGGCTTCAGGCCACGCGCCAGGTCGGCATCGTTGAAGGTGTAGCCCTTCTCGGTGATGGTGAAGGAGATCATCTGGAGCGATGGGTTGCGGAAGATCTCGACGAGGCGCTGCCAGTCAGGGAACTGCGGGTCGGCCTTGAGGGCCTCGGTGACGCTGGCGATGACCTTCTTCTCGATCGAGCCGTCAGAACAGAGGTTCACACAGAGTGAGAGGTTGTTGTAAGGGGCGTATGCCTTGTCGATGACCTCGAAGTCGAAGGTTTCGGCGACGATGACGCCGCGGTCGTACTTGCCTGTGTTCAGGGCGTCGTTGAGGATGGCGGCAGGGAAGGCACGGAAGATGTTTCCACCGCCGAAGTGTACCCATGTGGGCTCCTTGGCGGTCTTCTCGCGCACGGCCTTGATGTCAAACTTCGGGAGCTCGTAGCCTTTCTGCTCCCATTCTGCGGCATTGAACTGGCCGCTCAGTATGTCGTTTAATCTCATAACTATGAACTATGAATTATGAATATGTACTAATCGAAGAATCCGGGTTGCTTGTAGGGTATGCCGAGTTCGCGGTCGACGGTGGCGAGGATGCCCTGCACCTGTCCGAGGGCGAACATACGGCCGAGGAGGGTGTAGCCGGCATTATGGCCGTGGCTTGACTCGTCGAAGATGCCTCCAGGCTGGTCTGTGAAAGTCATACCATGATCGACACGCATGGGCAACTGAGGATTTTCCTTCTCGAAGATGCGGCAGAGTTCGATGAGGTCTGCGCGGCCGCCGAGATGGGAAGCCTCCGTGAAGTCGCCGTTGGGGAAGATGTGGCAGGAGCGCAGATGAACGAAGTGTGTGCGTGAAGCGAACTTCTTGGCGAGGTCTACCACGTTGTTGTAGGCACCTGCCGAAAGACTTCCGGCGCAGAAGGTGAGGCCGTTGTGCTTGTTGGGCACGGCGTCGAGGAACCAGCGGATATCCTCCTCGGTGCGCACGATACGGGGCAGGCCCAGTACCTCGATGGGGGGATCGTCGGGGTGTACGCACATGTTCATGTCGTACTCCTCGCATGTCGGCATGATGGCTTCGAGGAAATATTTCATGTTTTCGCGTAACTGCTTCTTGTCTATGCCTTTATAGAGGTTGAGGAAGTCGCGGAACTTCTGGATGGGTGCCTCGTCGTTTTCGGAGAAGTTGCCGCTGACGAAACCCTGCGTCTTGATGATGATAGTCTCTACAAGCTGGTGGTCCTTCTCGGGAGTCATCGTCTTGGCCAGCTCGTCGCACTCTGCCAATACGTTGCGCCCTTCGCCCCAGCCCTCGGGGAACTGGAACTTGGCCCACTCCTCGCGGGCACCCTCGCGCTTCAGGATATAGATGTCGAAGTAGGCGAATTCGGCGTAGTTGAAATAGAGGTTAGTGGCGCCGTTGGGATTGTCGTGCTCCAGGTCGGTACGGGCCCAGTCGAGCACGGGCATGAAGTTGTAGCAGATGGTATGGATGCCCTCTGCCGAGAGGTTGCGCAGCGACTCCTTGTAGACCTCGATCTGGTGGTCACGGTCGGGGCCGCCGTACTTGATGGTCTCCACCACAGGCAACGACTCTACGACGCTCCATCGCATGCCGTAGCTCTCAATATACTCCCGCAGGTCACGGATTTTCTCACGCGTCCATACCTCTCCCAGAGGCACGTCGTGAAGGGCGGTGACGATACCCTCAACTCCGATTTGTTTCAGTTGGGCAAGAGTAATCTTGTCTTTCTTGCCAAACCATCTCCATGTTCTTTCCATAATGATTACTTTTTAGAATAAGTTGTATTGTTAGTTGTCTTTGATTTCTTGCCTACGATCAGGCTGCGGATGTCGATACGCGGATGGCGCAGAGGCTGCTGCAGGTCGCAGACGCTCTTGGGTGCACTCTCGTTGCCGTAGCGGTCGGTGGCCGTGACGGCGTAGTAGAGTACATGGCCCTTGTGGGGCACGGTAAGCTGCTGATAGCGGTGGCGGGCGGCCACGAGGTTACGCGGGTCGTCGGTGTCGACGGGCCACGTGTCGGAGGCATAGATATTATATAAAAGGTAATTGGCGCCAGAAAGGTCTCTTGCGCCATACCATAGGAGCCGGTCGGTGGTCTTCCCGCGCTCTATCTGAAGGATGGTGGCGGGGGTGGGAGCCTGCTTGCCCATCCATTGCATGGGGGGCACGAGGGCTGGCATCTGGAAGAAGTCCTTGGCGAAGGTGTAGACGCCCTTGACGTTGTCTGTGAGGAATTTGGAGCGGAAGAAGGTGCACCCCAGTCCTTCCTGCCGGAGCACGTTCATCTCGCGGCGGATGATGTTGAGGTCCCAGTTGCGCTCCGTGGGATGGAGCATGTAGACGGCCAGCCCCGGGGCCACGATACGCCCATAACTGTGCTCCCGCCAGTCGGCCACGAAGGGGAAGAACTGGTTGCCCTGGAAGTACATCATCGGGAAGAGTGCGTCCATGAGTCCCTCGCGCAGCCATCCTTGTGCGTCCTGACAGACGGCGGTATAGGCGTTCCATCCGTTGCTGCGGTATCGGCTTAGGTCGTCATGCTTTCCCACAGGTGAGCACGACAGTTTCACCCAGGGCTTCTCAGCTTTGACGGCCCGATTGATCTTGCGGACGATGCTGGTGATGTTCTGCCGACCCTGTTCACGGGAATACTTGAACTTCCACGTTTCCGGATAACGGATGTAGTCGAGGTGTATGCCGTCAATGTCATAGCGGCGCGTCACCTCATGGCAGATTCCTGCGATATAGTCGCCCGTCTCGGGCTGTTCGGGGTTCATATAGTATTCCTCGCCGATCCTGACAATGCGCCTGGGGTACTTCTTCCTGAGTTGCTGACAGCCGTAGTTGCTCGCCTTGCCGATGGGGATGGTGACAATCCACGCATGGCACTCCATGCCGCGCTTGTGACATTCTTCGATACAGAAGAGTAGGGGGTCGTAGCCTGGCGACGCACCGTTGGTGCCGGTGAGGATGGGGTCCCAGGGCTCGATGGCCGATGGATAGATGGTGGTGCCGCGGACACGGGTCTGGAAGAGTACGGTGTTGATGTTGGCTTTCTGATACTGGTCGAGGATGCGCATGAGGTCGCGCTGCTGCTGTGCCGGCGAGGTGGTCTTCGGCCAGTCAAGCCCCTGAAGGGTGGTGAGCCACACGGCTCTCACTTCGTGCTTGGGCGATTGTGCCGAGACGCCCAGCGTGAGTGCAAATAGGATAAAAAAACTTATAATAGTTTTCAAAATACTCGTTTTAACTTAAATTTTGGTGCAAAGTTACTAAATTATTCACAATTATTTTGTACTTTTGCAAGCAAAAATTAATTAAAACTAGTTTAGAAGATGATTTCGTTTAGTTTGAGCCTTATTGCGCTCTTTTTGGGCTACCTATTCTATGGCCGTTTTGTGGAGCGGGTGTTTGCGCCCGACAACCGTGCTACACCAGCCTTGGCGAAAGCCGACGGCATGGACTATGTCGTCCTTCCCAGTTGGAAGATTTTCATGATCCAGTTCCTGAATATCGCAGGTACTGGTCCTATCTTCGGTGCCATCATGGGTGCCAAGTTCGGTCCTGTGGCCTATCTCTGGATTGTCTTCGGCTGTATCTTCGCCGGAGCCGTCCACGACTATCTGAGCGGCATGCTCTCGATGCGTCATGGCGGGGCAGGACTGCCCGAACTGATTGGCCTGTATCTGGGTAAGACAACGAAGTCGGTGATGTTGGTGTTTACCGTGCTGCTGCTGATCATGGTGGGTACGGTGTTTGTGTATTCACCTGCAGAGATCCTGCACTCCATTAGTGGAGATACGCTGATGTGGATAGCCATCATTTTCGTGTATTACATCATCGCCACGATGCTGCCTATCGACAAGATCATCGGCAAGGTGTATCCGCTGTTCGCCTTCTCGCTGCTGTTCATGGCTGGTGCGCTGATGGTATGGCTGTTCTTGCATTGGCCCACCATTCCTGAGGTGTGGACGCATGCCTATAACATGGGTGCTGCCACCGAGCCTGATAAGTGGACGGATACCATCTTCCCCGCTTTGTTCATCACGGTGGCCTGTGGTGCCATCTCCGGTTTCCACGGCACACAGAGCCCGCTGATGGCCCGTTGTGTGAAGAGTGAGAAGATGGGTCGTCCGATCTTCTACGGAGCGATGATTACCGAGGGTGTGGTGGCGCTGATCTGGGCGTCTGTCGCTTCCTGGTTCTTCTATGGCAATCCGGCTCCCGGCTATGAACTGATAGCCAAGGCTACAGCCGGTTTCCACACGTCAGCCCCTGCTGTGGTGAATCTCGTGTGCAACGAATGGCTGGGTGTGGCTGGTGCCGTCCTGGCCATGCTGGGTGTGGTGGCTGCGCCAATCACTTCTGGTGATACCGCTTTCCGCTCGGCACGTCTGATTGTGGCAGAAGGGCTGAAATTGAACCAGCGTCCCATTATGAATCGTATGTATATCTGCATCCCGCTGTTCGCCTGTTCTATTGCCATGCTGATCTGGCAGGTGGAGAATCCTGATGGCTTCAACACCATCTGGCAGTACTTCGGATTCTCTAATCAGGCGATGAGCGTGTTTACGCTGTGGACGGTCACTGTCTATCTGGTGCGTCAAAAGAAGAACTACTGGATTGCGCTGATTCCTGCACTCTTCATGACGGCGGTGTGCTCCACATTCTTCTTTGTCTCGAAGCAGACGCTTCATCTGTCTGGAAATGTGGGGTATATCCTCGGAGGCGTCTGCCTCGTGGTCGCCATGGTATGGTTCTGTATTTGGTATCAGAAACAGTTGAAAGGTGAAAAGGTGAAAGAGTGAAAAGGTGAAAGTTAATATTTAAAATCAAGAATATGAAAAAACTAATGATGGCCGCCATCGGCCTGATGATGGCAGTTGGAGCCCATGCACAGTATCTGAACGACCCCGAGACTCCGTTCTATCAGGGAAAGTTTTATGTGGGTGCATCTGCCTCCAGTGCGTCACTTGCTTACAGCAAAAATACAGACTTCGCCCTCGGTCTGAATGCGAAGGCCGGTTATCTGTTTATGGATAACGTGATGGCTTTGGGTGTCGTGGGGTTTGACAGTCAGAAGAACTTCGACAATATCACGATGCAGATTGGTGCAGGTGCCCGTTATTATTTCGAGCAGAATGGTATCTACCTGGGTGCCATTGCCAAGTATGCCCATTCCAAGGCTGGTGAGTCCTTTAGCGACTTCCGTCCTGAAGTTCATGCGGGTTATTGCTTCTTCTTGGGGCGTCATGTGACGATAGAGCCTGAGGTCTATTATGAGCATAGTTTCAAAAACAGTGACTATTCAGGCTTCGGCTTGCGTCTCGGCTTCGGACTCTATTATTAAATCGTAAATTATAAATAGTAAATCTGTAAATCGTAAATCATTTTATGTTAAGCGTTGAAGAACTTGTTGACAGACTGATTGATCTGTCGTTTGCAGAAGATATAGGTGATGGCGACCATACCACCTTGTGTTGTATCCCTGAGGATGCGATGGGCAAGTCGCATCTGCTGATTAAGGAAGACGGCATCCTCGCTGGTGTCGAGGTGGCCAAGGAGGTGTTCCGCCGCTTCGACCCGGAGATGCAGGTAGAGGTGCTGATGGGTGATGGCAGCCGTGTGAAGAAGGGCGACATTGCCATGATTGTCACGGGCCGTGTGCGCTCGCTGTTGCAGACGGAGCGCCTGATGCTGAACATCATGCAGCGCATGAGCGGTATCGCCACAATGACCGACAGGTATGTGCAGCGGCTGAAGGGTACCGGCACCCGTGTGCTCGACACCCGTAAGACCACCCCGGGTATGCGTATGCTCGAGAAACAGGCCGTGAAGATCGGCGGCGGCTGCAACCACCGCATCGGACTCTTCGACATGATTCTGCTGAAGGACAACCACGTCGACTTCGCCGGAGGCATCGTGAATGCCATTGACCGCTGCCATAAGTATCTCGACGAGAAGGGCCTGAAACTGAAGATCGAGATCGAGGTGCGCTCGTTCGACGAACTGAATCAGGTGTTGGAGCATGGCGGCGTAGATCGTATCATGCTCGACAACTTCTCTGTGCCCGATACGAAGAAGGCCGTCGATCTCATTGCCCACCGTTATGAGACGGAGTCGAGTGGGGGCATCACCTTCGACACCATCCGCGACTATGCCGAACAGGGCGTCGACTTCGTCAGCGTCGGAGCACTCACGCACTCCGTCAAAGGCCTCGACATGTCGTTCAAAGCCTGCTGATTCTAGACAAAAGAACAAGTTTTGAGACATAAGAACAAAAGAACATATTTTTAATTTAAGTGAATAATCATGTTTCTTATATTCAATTAATTACTTATGTTTCTTATGTTCTTATGTCTAAAAAAATAGTTCTTCTGTATTAAGTTTATGTATTTTATGTCAATTAAAAAATGAAAAAGATATTCTTTGTTCTTCTGTCAGTGTCTCTGTCTGTCTCGACAGCTTTTGCCTGCACGAACTTCATCGTGGGCAAGAAGGCCAGTGCTGACGGTTCGGTGTTCGTCACCTACAATGCCGACTCCTATGGCGCCTTCATGCCCCTCTACCACTATCCCGCCGCTAAGCACGAGGCTGGTGAGATGCGCAAGGTCTTCGAGTGGGACACGCACAAGTACCTCGGTGAGATCCCCGAGGCCCCCGAGACTTATAATGTGATTGGCAACTCCAACGAGTGGCAGGTGACTATCGGCGAGACCACCTTTGGCGGCCGTGAGGAGATGGTCGACTCGACGGGCATCCTCGACTACGGTTCACTCATCTATATCGCCCTTCAGCGTTCGAAGACGGCCCGTGAGGCCCTGCAGGTGATGACCTCGCTCGTCGAGCAGTACGGCTATTGCTCCGAGGGTGAGACCTTCTCCGTGGCCGATAAGGACGAGGCATGGATGCTGGAGATGATGGGCTGTGGCCCTGACCGCACGAAGTCGAAGGAACGTACCGTCTGGGTGGCTGTCCGTGTCCCCGACGATGCCATTGCCGCCCACGCCAACCAGAGCCGCATCACGAAGTTCCTCGACGGCCGCTACATGCAGTTGAAGATGAAGGACCTGCTCAACCCCAAGGCCATCGCCAAGGCTGAGCGCAAACTCCAACGCTCAACGCTCAACGCCCAAAGCTCAAAGCTCAACGCCCAAACCCTCATGCTCTGCTCCGACAATGTCGTGAGTTACGCTCGCTCGATGGGCTGGTTTGAGGGCCAGGATGCCGACTTCTCCTACAACGCCGCCTACGCCAAGCCCGACTTCTCGGGCCGTCGCTACTGTGAGGCCCGTGTGTGGAGTTTCTTCAATCGCTTCAGCGACGACTTCTCAGAGTATGTGCCCTATGCAGCAGGCATCGAGCAGGATGCCAAGGAGATGCCCCTCTGGATCATCCCCAACAAGAAGGTGAGCCTGCAGGATCTGCGCGATGCCATGCGCGACCACTACGAAGGCACACCCTTCGCGCTCGATCAGAAGGGCGACATCGGTGGCGGTATCTACCAGATGCCTTATCGTCCGTCGCCCCTCTCATATAAACTCGACGGAAAGGAACTGTTCAACGAGCGTCCCATCTCCACCCAGCAGACCGCCTGGTCGTTTATCTCGCAGATGCGCTCGTCGATGCCCCGTGAGGTCGGTGCCTGCTTCTGGTTTGGTAACGACGACGGCAATATGGTGGCCTATACGCCTATGTATTCTTGTATCACCCGTGTGCCGAAGTGCTTCTCCGGTCAGGGTGCCGACGATGTGACCTTCTCGATGGACAATGCCTACTGGGTGTGCAACTGGGTGTCGAACATGGTCTATCCACGCTACTCCATGATGTTCCCATCATTAAAAGAAGTGCGCGACTCATTGGATGCTTCTTATGCCCAACTCCAGCCGGAGATTGAGGCTAAGGCGCTGGCGCTGCCTACTGCTGAGGAACGCATCAAACTGCTGACGGACTACAGTTGCAAGAAGGGCGACGAGATGATCGCCCGTTGGCAGCAACTCGCCTTCTTCCTCATTGTGAAGTACAACGACATCGTCGTGAAGCCCACAGACGAACAGGGCCGATTCCTCCGCAACAAATTCGGCGGTGGTGCGAAGGTCGTGCGGCCAGGCTTTCCTGATGCCTACGCCCGTGAACTTCTGAATCAGACAGGCACCAAGTACCTCGTTCCTAAGGAAGAGAAGAAAGATTAACTTTGATGACGACAGAGATACACTCCTGCCCTGAGTTGATGGACGCCATCCAGCAGTTGGGGTTCCTGCCGCTGCTTGACAGCGGTATCAGGGGCTACTCTGCGGAAGAACTTGTCGACGACGATTGTCGCTATGTGATGCTGCCTGACGGAGGCTGGGACTGGCCGTTGTGGAAGTGGAAGGGGCCTGTGGTCACAGATGGCCATTGTGTCTATGGCAAGTTCTTCGCAGGCAAGGCGGGCTTCGTCAGTCGCGACTGGTGGCCAGATCTCTGTAACTATCGTCGCAGCAAATATCCTGCTCCACAGGAGGGTTCCATCGAGGAAGCCATCCTGCTGACATTGCAGGAGCACGGCAGTCTCATCACCCGAGAGTTGCGCGCCGCCTGCGGATTCACGGGACCCAAGATGCGCAGCCGCTTCGACAGTTACATCACCCGTCTGCAGATGGCCTGTCGCATCATCACCGAAGATTTTGTCTATCCCGTAGACAAGCACAACCGTGAATACGGCTGGGGCTGGTCGTTGCTCACCACCCCCGAACGGCTGTTGGGGCGCGAGGCCTGTCAGTGTGAGCGCACTCCACAGGAGTCCTTCGACCGTATTTTCGCCCACTTCAAGGCGCTCCTTCCCAATGCTACCGACCGCCAGATCCTCAAACTGATATAAATCATCAAGTTATGGCAAGGCCGGCAGGTGAGTGAGGTTTCAATCGAAAAAGAATCAATAGTTAAGGTATATGAACGCATTTAAGAAGAAGAGAAGATGGCATTGTCTGAGTGGGCAGGAGCCTACGGAGATGGACAAGACCATCATGTATTGGGAGAACAAGGGTAAGGAGGTTCCGACCCGAGATCTCATCAAGACGCCCGAACAGATAGAAGGCATCCGCCGGGCGGGTGTGGTGAATACGGGCGTGCTCGACGCTGTGGCCGCTGTCATCCACGAAGGGATGAACACGCTGGAAATCGACCAGATATGCCGCCAATACTGCGAGGAGCACGGGGCCATCCCTGCCTGCCTGAACTATGGCGGCGACGAGGATACGCCCCCGTTCCCGATGTCGGTCTGCACGAGTATCAACGAGGTGGTCTGTCACGGTGTGCCCAAGGAGGAGGATGTACTTGAAGAGGGCGACATCATCAATGTGGACTTCACCACCATCCTCGACGGCTACTATGCCGATGCCTCGCGCATGTTCATCATCGGCAAGACCACGCCCGAGAAAGAGCAACTGGTGCGCGTGGCGAAGGAGTGCCTCGAGATCGGTATGGAGGCCGCCAAGCCCTACGGCTTCGTAGGCGACATCGGCCACGCCATCGAGAAGCACTGCAAGAAATACGGCTACGGCATCGTGCGCGACCTGGCGGGCCACGGCGTCGGACTGCAGTTCCACGAGGAACCCGACGTGAACCACTACGGCCATCGCGGCACGGGCATGCTACTCGTACCGGGCATGGTGTTCACCATCGAGCCGATGATCAACATGGGCACGTGGAAGGTGTTCATCGACGCCGACGACCCCTATGGCTGGGAGGTCATCTCTGCCGACGAGAAGCCTAGCGCCCAATGGGAACATACGCTGCTGATGACAGAGCATGGTGTGGAAATCCTGACATATTAAATATAATAAGTATATGAAAAGAACGATCTTTACGACTACGGCCCTCTTGCTGGCCATCACCCTGGTGGCACAGACACGTATCACCAAACGTGCTTATACCCCAGACCCCGCACCTGTAGTATCAGGCGACCGCCTCTATGTGTTCACAGGCCACGACCTGGATACGGCTACCTACTTCCGCATGCCAGACTGGCAGGTGTTCTCCACCACCGATATGGAGCACTGGACAGATCACGGCATAGTACTCTCCACAGCCAACTTCAAGTGGGCCAAGCAGGGCGACAATGCCTGGGCCTCGCAGGCCATCGAGCGCAACGGCAAGTGGTACTGGTATGTGGCCGCTGAAGACACCACCAAGCACCTGCACGGCATAGGCGTGGCTGTAGCAGACCGTCCTGAGGGCCCGTGGGCAGACCCCATCGGCCGTCCGCTCATCCCTGGCGACTGGGGATTTATCGACCCCACCGTGTTTATCGACGACGACGGACAGGCCTGGCTCTTCTGGGGGAACAACGGCTGCTGGTATGCCAAACTGAACGAAGACATGATCTCTATCGACACCAGTTTTGCCAAGAACGGCATCTGCGACATGCGGCCCATGCTCGACGACGAGGCGCAGTTCGGTCCCAAGTGCCTGAAGATGGACTACCAACTCCATAAGCGCGTGATGAAGACCGGCTTCGAGGAAGCCCCTTGGATCTACAAGATCGGCGACACCTACTTTCTGGAGTATGCCGCTGGCGGCGTGCCAGAGCACTGGGCCTACTCCACGTCGAAGAGCATCCACGGCCCCTGGCACTATGAAGGCCGTATTACTGACGAGTCGCCAGGCTCGTTCACCATTCATGGTGGCACCATTGACTTTAAGGGCAAGTCGTATCTCTTCTATCATGATGGCATCCCCTCTGGCGGCAACGGCTTCCGCCGCTCCACCACCTTCCGCGAATTCCAGCGCCAGAAAGATGGCCGCATCCCCAAGATCGACATCTCCGTGCCGGCAGAAAACAAATGACACCAGCCATCATTTAAATGATGGTGCCTCCTGATATTGTTGCTGATGCCTTGCATGGGTGTTAGAGACGTCAAGTAAGACAGTAAGGGATGCTTGTTATACCCCTATAACAAGCATCCCTTACTCCGTAAGAAGGCATCCCTTACTGTCGTGCAAGGCATCTCCAACAACATAAGTTGGTCCCCTATGTTTTTTTTGATAAGAAAAGCACAAAAATAGGTAAACACCTACCTGGATCTCCTGAAACCCCTCTGTATAAAGGGGTATCAGCGAGGTAGGTGTTTCTCAAGTACCTACCTGACACCTACCTTAACACCTACCTCTTATTCATGTAGTCTTCAGCAAAATCTGAGATATCAAGAGCGCGTCTCGATTGAGGTTCCGAGGTAGATGTTGAGGTAGGTGATCAGTTAGGTGTTGGGGTAGGTGTTTGAAACCCGTTTCCCCTTTATATAAAGGCTTTCCGGCGATTTTGAGGTAGGTGTTTTGAAAATTTTTAGAAAATGATGTATCTCATTAGAAAAATATTCGTATCTTTGTGGTCAAAAATAGGCAAAATACAATGACCATGAATGAGCGGGAGAAGACAATCGCTATTTACACCCTCACTTCTGAACTTCACGACGAAGGTGCAGTGACGGCTGTGACCCATGAGTTTCTGAACAGCCTCCAAATCGAATACGACCTGCGAGGTAATGACTATGCCGGCTACGGTTCCCACACCCTCGACCTTATCTACGTCCGTACGGGAGGCACGGAGGGTATCTTCCTGCGTCTGCTACCTCAGTTGCAGGCACAGAGCACAAAACCGTTCTATCTGCTGACATCGGGCAAGAGCAACTCGCTCGCTGCCTCGATGGAGATACTATCCTATCTCCGCCAACAGGGTTTCAAGGGTGAGATCATTCATGGAAACAGCGAGCATATTCGCAACAGAATCAATAATTTATCAAGAGTGGCTGAAGCCAGAGAACTTCTGCAAGGCACACGCCTCGGTATCGTCGGGCACCCCTCCGACTGGCTCATCTCCAGTCGTGCTGACAAGGACCGGGTGTGCCAGCAGTTAGGCATCCATCTGGTGGACATTCCCATGCAGGAACTGCTGGACACCATGGCTGCCACACCTGTCAAGGATGAGGTAACGGAACAGGCACCTACTGACGCCATCCGACAGTCCTTGCCTGTGGCCAATCAGATCTATGATGCCCTGAAAGCCCTCATAGAGCACCACTGCCTTTCTGGTTTTACGCTCCGCTGCTTCGACTTGCTCAGCGCTGTCCACAATACCGGCTGTCTGGCTTTGGCACGACTCAATGCGGAGGAAACTGTAGCGGGCTGCGAAGGCGATGTCCCTGCTCTGCTCACGATGACCATCGTCAAAGCCCTGACCGGCATCAGCGGTTTCCAGGCCAATCCGTCGAGCATCGACCCGGAGACGGGCACGATGACCCTTGCCCATTGCACCATCCCGCTCAATATGGTGGAGCACTATGAGTTGGACACTCATTTCGAGTCGGGCATCGGTATTGGCATCCGTGGACACATGACCACCGGGCCTGTCACCATCTTCAAGGTCTCAGGCGACCTTCAGCGCAGTTTCGTTGCTGAAGGCGAACTCGTGCGCAACGAGTCGAAGCCCGACCTCTGTCGCACCCAACTGGTTGTCCGTCTCTCCAATCCTGCTGATACTGCCTATTTCCTCACCCATCCCATAGGCAACCACCACATCGTCGTGCCTGGCCGCTACAAGTCGCTATTCGAGGATTTTATAAACGACCATCACACATCGGAAAGATGAGCGACAAAGGGCATGCCTGGCTTCCCCCCAGACTTTGCCCTGTCTAAACTCCGACTTTACCCATAGGCTGATATGGTATATCTTTAATTTCATGATCTTTCAGCCAAATATGATTTAGGGTAAATGCCAAAGATTCTAATGTCTGCTCTTTTCTCTTAGGAGTTAGTTCGCATTCCCATACCGTAATACAGTGCCAGCCCATGTCAGCAAGACGCCGCTGCTCTTTTTTGTCCCGTTCCATGTTTCTTCGTATTTTTGCTAACCAAAAATCTTGATTTGAATTTGGTAGCCTACAACATGTAGTGCTCTCCATTTTTCCTATCTCGACATGGTGTCCATGCCAAAAGCACCCATTGACAAAGATACATGTTCGATATTTACGTAACACCAAGTCTGGATGGCCTGGTAACCGTTTGTGGTTAACCCGATAGCGGAAACCACGATTCCACAGCCATTTGCGCACAATCATCTCTGGCTTAGTACCCTTTGAGTGGACTGAAGCCATGCAATGCTTACGTTGTTGTTTATTCATCTTATCCATTCAAAGCCTCATATATAAGCCTTCTTATTGGTATCTTGTTCAGTTTCTTGTTTTTTAAAAAGTGGGACTCAACCATTTTAATCCATGATTCGAAAAGGTTACTCGGATTATACTGAAAATCCCAAAAGTATCTGATATCTTTAATCAAGTCTTCATCTGGGTTATCCAGTAGTTTCTTGATATATGGTATCTTATCTAATAATTCTCCAACGATATGAGGACATTGAGTGACTTTCCCGTTTATCTTTACTAAACAAATGCCGCCAGCTGTGAAGAAGTCTCTCATGTTAGGGCACAGAAGCGAATAGTGGTTACAGAGCCAAAGCGCAATAGACTTGTATCGCGCCTGTGGATCAGAATCATACATACTATAGAAAATGATATAACATCTTACCATCATTTCGTTTCTGGCAGTAATAGGGAGGTCATTATAAAATGACAAATTGATATTAGCGGTTTCGCCCATCCACCAGGGCATCTCCTTTTTACCTTCTGCCTTTGCTTTTTGTATATAGTATTTCCTGACCTCTGATATTTTATCTTGCTCTTCCAATTGTCGGAAATTCTCATAGGGTTTGTTCATCTTCACAAAGATATTGTCTTTGCTAGGCATATCCATGTTTATCAGATACCGAGGAGAATGAGTGACAGCAATATCGCTTAAACAATCCTGATATGGGCGAAGACGGAACTCGGGAGGTCTGCCTCCTAATTTCCCAAAAAGCATATAGATGTTTTCAACCGTAGAGTTTCTCGTAGACTCCACAATACTGCTACCTATTGAAGTCCATTTATCCTCCTTTGTGGATTTTACCTCAATGCCGTAAAAGTCTGTAGCTGTAATATCTGGAAAACTGTGTCCCGAAACAAGCGTAATGTCTTCTGGGCGGAACGGTGTTTGCGGAGCCACATCCTTTAACAGGTCCCGTGTTACCTCTTCAAGTTTTGCGGGAGATATTCCTTTATAAAGATTGGGCGTCTTTCTTGAACGCGAATTAAATTCAGCCTCGGACAATTTCATGAATTCAGAAAATGCCTTATTAGCCGAATGGATGTCACGCTTATGGATGGTGACAATGTTTTCATAAGATGTCATATACCAAAATATTTAGGCCATAGTTCTTGTAGTCTCATCGCAATATGATAGGCTAACACAGGTGGTACTGCGTTACCGATAATTTTATAAGCTCCGGAGGAACTAACGTGATAACCATTGCCAGAACTTTTCTTGATGACAAAGCGATAGTCGGATGGGAACGTCTGAATCAAAGCACACTCTCTTGGAGTAAGTCTCCGTTCTTTCAGTCCTGCATTCAATTCTTCAGTGTGCTTGCCGCCATGCTCAGCAGAGAGGCGGCGGAATTCTATATTGCCATGATGCTCAGAACGGATTGTCGGTCCCAGTCCATCCAGTTTTATCTCTATCTGTCCCTGACTACCATTAGCCAGGAATTTTGCTTTCGAATATACTTTCTGCGATGGGTCAAGAGAATCTTCTGGCTCTGCAAGATCATTCAGCACATCATAGGTTGTCACCATAGGCAACAATCCGGCATCCCTGAGTGTTGCTGCATGTGTAGGTTGTGGATAAGGATTGTATTCTTCTGGAACAACATCTGACTCCAACGCTCGTAATGCTTCTGGTTTAAGCACATCACGTCTGATGCCAATAAAGATGACACGCTCTCTTGATTCGGGTACGCCATAGTTGCCTGCATGCAGCACCTGGGGGGTTAATACGATATATCCGTTTCCGTCGGCACTGGCAAAGTCTCGTTGAATGATATCCTTTACATCACCGAGGTTGACAAGTCCCTTCACATTCTCGGCTATGAAGATTTTAGGACGAACAATATCTATTACTTGTTTCATCCAAAAATACAACTTACCTCTGCTCTCTTCCGAGGGTTTGTCATCAGCACGCTTTTTCCCAAAATCGTCCTTTTGAGAGTTGAAACCTTGTCGCTTGCCTGCAACACTAAAATCCTGACACGGGAACCCACCCGTTACCACATCTACATCCTTAGGGAAAATGTCAGCTCCTTGCCGATGCATCTTAACCAATTCAACAATGCTGGCATTGTGATAAACATTCTCACTATAACCAAATCTACTCATATATGTAGTCCAAGCCTTCTCCGCTTCAGGCAGTATATCGTTGGCAAAGATTGTCTGGAATTGGGTCTTTTTCAAGAATACCCATTTGTCGTCTATTTGATGGTCGATAAAAGGACTATCATCAGCAAATGATTTCTTGTTTGCGATGAAATGACCTTCAAACCCTAAGTCCATTCCACCACATCCAGAGAATAAAGATAGCACCCGATACTTCTTTTCTGCTTGTAAAGGTTCATCATCAAAACGGATAGGAATTATTGGCTCTTCTGCCTTACCAATGATGACGTCTGTACCAATTCCAACAAGCGCTTGTCGTTCTTCACTCATATCCCTTCATAGGCACTAAAAAGCCCCTGCATTTTCGAAGAAGCGCAGGGGCGGTCATGCTTGTGACATAAGCGACTGGAAACGCTGCAGAATGAAAGCATAACGAATCCCCCACGCTGTTCTCGTGCGAGGTCATTACTGTTTCTGCTTCTGCGTAAGTTTAGTTTTCCAGTTCTATGTCACCAGAAGTGAAATGAATCTCGTGTTCTATCTTTGTCAGTTACTCTTAATTGCCTTGTCTATCTATTAGTTCTGACAAGCACCCATAAGTCAGATGGATTTTACTCTGTTGATACCTACATACAAAAAAACGTGGGTGCTTACATCTGCCTGTTCGACAATCTGGCCTACCACAGCCAAAGCAAAAAACAGACAGAGAAACACTCACGTGGGAGTATACTATACACCGTAAAGTGTGCAAGTGAGGACATGGTTAGCCCTCGCCGCACACTACGGAGAGTATATACTACACCCCGTGGCAGTCACCCCTACAATGTTCTTGTTTGCTTCTCGATTGTGGTAGTTCGATTGTCCAAAAACAAAGCGCGATAACGCCTTCCAATATGTAGTGCTCCACCCATCGGCTCCGTCACCCTCAGATGACATCCCAGCCGCAACAGGCAGATGCGGGTACAAAATTACGAATTTTATGCGAAATAAGAAAATATCTTTGGAATTATTTGCTTTTCGGCGAATTTTGTCACGACTCAACAAAGAAAGAAGCACTTATCTTTGTTTTCGCTGCTCCAAAATTTGCAAATACAATTTCCCGATATAATCGTGGGGGACGGGCGCCTTGGTATGTGGTCTGTTTTTGTTACAATACTCCAGGTACCCATGACTACCTAAGTGAGTTTATACGTGAAGGGTAAGTGAAGGATGATGTGAGGGATAAATCTTTCGGGTCCCCTTTGTATAAAAGGATTTCCATTCAAAAATGTGAGGGATGAGCGTGTTAACTCAAACTGGCCTAATGACTGATTTGGGTTAAAAAGAACAACATCAAATACAGAAACGATAAGAAAAGAAAAAATGTAAAAATAGGGATGTAGATGTTTGCTGGTTAAGAAAAAAGCAGTATCTTTGCAGAATAATTGTTTTTATATGGCAAAGGATTTAACGGCATCACAGATTGAGCGGCAGAATGTACTGAATAATTCGGTGGCTCTGCCGAGGATACAGGAGGAACTCAACGTAAAGGCTTTGGAGTTCGAGGGTCGCTATGTGCTGACGAAGCAAATGGTGGCTGATTATTATGGTGTGGACGAAAGGACAATAGAGCGTTTATTGGTATCTAATGAAGAAGAGTTGAAGCATAATGGCTATTTTTTATGTAAGGGTAAGTCGCTGAAAGACTTTAAGTTGCAATTTGCTAGCGACATTAATGTCGCTCACAAAACGGTATCTTTAGGTCTATTCGATTTCCGCTCTTTCCTTAATATTGGCATGCTGTTGACGGAGAGCGAAAAAGCAAAATATGTCCGCTCTCGTATCCTCGATATCGTGATTTCCACCATCAACGAAAAGACTGGCGGCGGCACGAAGTATATCAACCGCAGGGATAGGGAGTATCTGCCTGCTGCCATTCAGGAGGATAACTATCGCAAGAACCTGACGGATGCCATTAACAAATATGTGGATGGACATAAGACTTACAAGTATGCCCAGATTACGGATATGATTTATAAGGCTGTGTTCCGTGAGAAGGCAAAGGAGTATAAGAAACTGCTCTCGCTGAGTGAGAAGGACAACCTCCGCCGTACGCTCTATGCTGAAGTGCTGAGGGCAATATCTTCATTTGAGAATGGGGCTGCCTTTGAGATCAGGAAGAAGGCTGAGGAAATGGGGCCGCTGACTGTTGATGACGTGGAAGTGGTGATACAGGAGTTGGCCAAGCATCCTATGATGGAGCCCATCATCTATGATGCTCGTCAGAAGATGGCTTCTCGTGATTTAGCGTTCCGTGATGTCTATCATGGGAATATCGCTGAATATCTGAAGGCTGTATCGCCAGAGGAGTATGAGAAGTTCATTGGTGATATGTCTGTCGATTTCGATCATCTGCTGGATGAAAACAAGGCTGTGCTGGATCGTCTAAAGCAATAGGGGGGAGGAACGGGTATGATTACTCTATCATATATTGACTACGACGAGGCGCTCACCATCTACTATAAGACGGTGGAGAAGAGTGGTGGCGGCATGGCTGGTGTGCGCGACGAGGGTGGTATCAGGGCTACATTGGAGTTTGTGCAGGATGATCTCTACTATCCGGAGATTGCCGACAAGGCGGCCTACCTGATGTTCAGCCTGTGCAGAGGTCACTACTTCGCTGACTGCAACAAAAGGATATCCATCACGCTGACGCTGTACTTCCTGGTGAAGAACGGCTACATGTATCTGGCCAAGACTTTCATGGAGAGGATGGAGGCCATCGGCTATCATGTGGCAGCAGGACATATCGACCGTGATTTGCTGACAGATGTCATGAGAAGTATCGTCGATGACGAGGACTACAGCGAAGCAACGAAACTGGATCTGATTGCGGCGATGAGCCAAGGACTTGGCTTCTCTGATGAGTAGGATTTATTAGTGCTATAAAATATACCTGACCAAATACGGATATGCAGGACTTTGCGGCGATAGACTTTGAGACGGCTAACAATGAGCGGACGAGTATCTGTTCTGTTGGCATCGTGATAGTCCGGGGAGGGGAGATCGTGGATAAGTTTTATTCGCTGATACAGCCTGAGCCTAACTATTACAACTATTGGTGTAGCCGGGTGCATGGTCTCACTCGTGAGGATACGGAGGAGGCACCTGTATTTCCCGAAGTATGGAAGCAGGTCGAGCCGTTGATTGAAGGCCTGCCTCTCGTGGCCCATAACAAGGCGTTCGATGAGAGTTGCCTGAAGGCTGTCTTCCGCTGCTATCAGATGGACTATCCCGGCTATGAGTTCCACTGTACGCTTCTGGCTTCGCGTCGTGCCTTCCGCTATCTGGCAGACCACCAACTCCATACCGTTGCTGCCGAGTGTGGCTATCGTCTTGAGAATCACCATCATGCCCTTGCTGATGCTGAGGCCTGTGCCTGGATAGCAAGGGAAATCCTGTAAGGTAAGTAGGAAGATGAGAAGTATCGCGATGGAAAGAATTGGCAGACAGAGGACGGATATCGTCAGTGGTCTGCGCGACGGCATCCCAATAGCCTTGGGGTATTTTGCCGTGGCTTTCTCGCTCGGCATCATTGCCAAGAAGGCTGGCATTACGGCTGCCTTGGGCTTCGTGAGTAGTTTCTTCACCCGTGCCTCGGCTGGTGAATACGGGGTCTATACGCTGGTGGCCATCAATGCCTCGTATGTGGAACTGATTGCGATGTGCCTGGTGGCGAACCTGCGCTATATGCTGATGAGTGCAGCGCTCTCGCAGAAGATAGCGCCAGCCACTTCGTGGTTTCACCGGGTGCTGATGGCCTGTTGTATCACCGACGAGGTGTTCGGCATCTCCGTGAGTCGTAAGGGCTATACCCCGCCGGCCTATACCTATTCCGCCGCCTTGATATCCACTGTCTTCTGGGCATCGGGATGTGCTGCGGGAATCGTGGCGGGCGGCATGCTGCCTGCGGCCATCGTCTCTGCGCTCAGCGTGGCGCTCTACGGCATGTTTCTGGCTATCATCATGCCGCCCGCGAGAGAGGACCGCAACGTGCTCTATGCCATGATAGCCTGTGTGGTGCTGAGTGGCGGATGCAGCATTGCGCCTGTCGTGAGCGAGTGGGGGAGTGGCACGCGGACCATCGTGCTGACTGTCGTCATCTCTGCTGTGGCGGCGTGGTTGAAACCTGTCAATCTGAGTGAGGATGGAGAAGCATAGTATCATCATCTATATCCTGATCGGCATCCTCACGACGAATCTCATCCGTGTCTTGCCGATGATACTTATCAAGGGACAGATACGTAACAGGTCCCTGAGGAGTTTCCTCTACTATGTGCCATACGTGACACTGGCTGTAATGACATTCCCAGACATCATCCATACCACCATGACGCCTGTGGCGGGGCTGGTGGCCTTGCTGGTGGGTATCGTGGCGGCCTGGTGCAGGCTCGGACTTTTCCCCGTGGCGGCGATTTGTTGTGCGGTTACTTATCTGATAGAGCACTTTGGATAAATTTCTCACACTCAAGACTACAAATATATTTGTATTCTCTTCGCTAACTCGAAATTTTGCACTACCTTTGCAGCGGAATTGAAGAATCAGATGCTCTTCTTATATAATATAATAAGGTGAATGACTGATAAAGATATTTATATATTAGGTATAGAGTCGAGTTGCGACGATACGTCGGCGGCGGTGCTCAGGAATGGGGTGCTGCTGTCGAATGTGACGGCCTCGCAGGCTGTGCATGAGGCCTACGGCGGCGTGGTGCCCGAACTGGCATCGAGGGCGCATCAGCAGAATGTGGTGCCTGTGGTGGATCAGGCCATCAAGAAGGCTGGCATTACGAAAGAACAGTTGTCGGCTGTGGCCTTTACGAGAGGTCCCGGACTGATGGGGTCGCTGCTCGTTGGCGTGAGTTTCGCCAAGGGATTCGCCAGGAGTCTTGGTATCCCGTTGATAGATGTGAACCACTTGCAGGGGCATGTGATGGCGCACTTTATCCGCGAGCCGGAGGGAGATGCGAACACCATTCCTCCGCTGCCCTTCCTATGTCTGCTGGTAAGCGGCGGCAACTCTCAGATCGTGAAGGTGAACGCCTACAACGATATGGAGGTGCTGGGGCAGACCATCGACGATGCGGCGGGCGAGGCCATCGACAAGTGTTCGAAGGTGATGGGACTGGGGTATCCCGGAGGTCCGATTATCGACCGTCTGGCACGTCAGGGCAATCCCAAGGCATACAAGTTCGCCGAGCCGAACATCCCCGACCTCGACTACAGTTTCTCTGGTCTGAAGACCTCGTTCCTCTACTCGCTGCAGAAGTGGGTGAAGGAAGATCCGGACTTTATCGAGCACCATAAGGAGGATATTGCCGCGTCGCTGGAGTGGACCATTGTGGATATCCTGATGAAGAAACTGAAGAAAGCGGTGAAGCAGACGGGTATCAGGCATGTGGCGGTGGCTGGCGGCGTGAGTGCCAACAACGGTCTGCGCAACGCCTTCCATGATGCTGCGAAGCGCTACGGCTGGACCATCTACATCCCGAAGTTCAGTTATACGACGGATAATGCTGCGATGATTGGTATCGTGGGCTACTACAAGTATCTCGACAAGCAGTTCTGCAGCATCGATGCACCGGCGTTCTCGAAAGTAACGTTTAAGTAAGAATGAATATGTTTACAGTTTACGGTTTACAGTTTACAGATGATTACTCTATAGGCAGATCTGTATGCTGCGAATGGCTTGCCAAGTTATTAACTGTAAACTGTAAACCGTAAACTGTAAACAAATAAATAAAAAAGATATGGATTTTGAAAGTAAGATTACCAGCAGGGATATCAGTGAGATTCTCTGGGAGACGGAGAAGACAGTAAGTACGGCAGAGAGTTGTACAGGAGGCAGGATCGCTGAGGCAATCATTGCCGTGCCAGGAGCCTCGAAGTATTTCAAGGGAGGCATCATCTCGTATGTCAATGAGATCAAGGAGCGGCTGCTGGGTGTAGACCATCAGTTGCTGGAGGAGAAGACCGCTGTGTGTGAGGAGGTGGCCATCGCCATGGTGAAGGGCGCCTGTAAGGCTCTGCAGACCGACTATGCCATCGCCGCAACAGGACTGGCCGGTCCTACGGGCGGCACGAAGGAAATCCCCGTGGGAACCATCTGGCTGGCATGCGGCACTCCTGACCGTGTGGTGACGATGAAGGTGGAGGAAGACCATGGCCGCGACATCAATCTGGCCATCGCGACAAACCACGCCATGGAACTCTTTTTGAACTTCCTGAAGGAGGAAAACGAGCCTCGGCCCGTGTACGAAGGTTAAAAAAACATAATTCTTGGCCTTTACGTTTGAACAGTGGTTTGAATCTCAATTAAAATGTGTACCTTTGCACGCTGTTTGGAATAAGTAAGTGTAAATCACAAGTAAAAAGTAGATAGAAATGTCTAAGATTTGTCAAATTACAGGAAAGAAGGC